>SXGU01370202.1_pt1 | contig 12205 bp, 4 predicted proteins | sample 3174531 | NCBI WGS metagenome assembly SXGU01 (sample SAMN11356863, study PRJNA531348) | freshwater metagenome | isolation source: freshwater sample F1-140 | place: China: Fuxian Lake, Yuxi | collected 2017-12-25
AAGCACGCCGGCCGCCCCCGAGCGAGCGAGGACGTGGGTGCGATAGTTGCCCAACCCGCCCCTTTCCCAGCTGCCTTGAATTCTCTCACGCTTTCGACTTATACACTCGTTTCACCCACGAATTGTGCCCTGGAGCCGAACTTCCAATATCACCATGAAATCAATTCGTTTTCTTAGAAACATGTTCGCGCTGGCACTGGCGCTGGGTGGCACGGTTTGGGCGCAACGTACGGTTTCGGTGGTCGTCACCGGTAACCAAATTTCGGGTACGGGAGCCGCGTCCGTGATGCTGGAAAGTCAGGGGAACGAGAACGCGCTCGGCTTTAGCGTGACGTTCAACCCGGCGGTGCTGCGCTACGACAGTTTTACGGCGGGCACGGGCGCCACCGGGGCGACGATCAATCCCAACGATTCGCAAAAAACCACGGGGAAGGTTGGGTTTGCCATCGCACTCTCGACTGGCGTCGCCTTCAGTGCTGGCTCGAAACAACTCGTGGTGCTCAATTTCACGGTGCTTGCACCCGCCGCGAGCGAGACGATCGGTTTCGGCAACGTGCCGATCCTGCGCGAAATCTCCGACGTCACCGCCAATGAAATTACGGCGGTGACGTACAGCTCCGCGACCATCGCCACGACCCTGCCACCGGCGGCACCGACGATCACGACGCAACCGCAGAGTCAGACGGCGGTCGCGGGGGGATTCGTCATGTTTTCGGTGGTGGCAGGCGGCAATCCGACTCCCACCACGTTCGTTTGGAAAAAGGGTGGGACGACAATCACCAATGGAACCGCCGCTTCCGGCGCAGTCATCACCGGTGCCACGACGGCCATGATGCATATCGCCGGAGTTACCGCCACGGAAGCCGGCAGCTACACGGTGACGGTGGGCAATGGAATTTCCCCGGATGCAACCAGTACCCCCGCGGCCGCCCTCACCGTAACTCCCGCGCTCTCGACCACGTTGGCGGTGGCCGGCAGGTCGCTCACGATTGGAGTGGCGGCGACCTCGTTCACGCCCGTGACTGCGGCGGACGGAACACCGGGATACACTTACGCGGTTAATCCGCCATTGCCGGCGGGATTGACGTTGAGCACCTCGACGGGCGCGGTCTCGGGTACACCCACCGCCGCCGCGACGATCGCAAATTACACGATCACGGTGACCGACAGCGCGACCGCCACCTCGAGCAAGGTACTCAGCCTGACCGTGAATCCAGCCGTGGTCGCGACGCAGGCGGTGGCAACGACGACTGTCAATGCGGGCCCGGCCATCACGCCGTTCACCCCGGTAACCGCCGCGGGCGGTACCGCCCCCTTGGTCTTTACCGTCGCTCCCGCGCTGCCGGGCGGCCTGGCGATCAGCGCCTCCACGGGTGCCATCTCGGGCACGGCATCAGCGGCCTCCGGTCCCACGACCCACACGGTTACGGCCACGGACAGTCTCGGTGCATTTGCGAGCGCCACATTCAGCCTCACGGTGAACGGGCCGTTCACCACGGCGGTCGCAATGTCCAACGCAACCGCGACCTTCAATACTGCGGTGACCGCCTTCACCCCGGTGACGGCGGCGGGCGGTGCCACGCCCTACACCTTTGCCGTGAGTCCGGCTCTTCCGAGCGGACTTTCGCTGAACACCAGCACAGGCGCGATTTCGGGGACTCCCACGGCCGCCGCCGCCGCAGCTACGTTCACGATCACCGTCATGGATTTCTCACCGGCGAACCCCGCATCCTCCAGCAAGACCTTCAGCCTCACCGTCGCCAAGGCCGCCCAGACGATTACTTTTGGCTCGCTTCCGACGAAAACGTTTGGCGATGCGAACTTCGCGTTAACCGCCACCTCCAGTTCCGGACTCACCGTGGAGTACACCAGTTCGAATACCAATGTCGCCACCGTCAGTGGCAGTACCGTGACCATCGTTGGCGGCGGTAATTCCACCATCGTTGCGGGCCAACTTGGGAACGCCAACTACAATGGGGCCACTCCGGTGGCGATTGAACTCGTCGTCAACAAGGCGGCCGCCACCGTGACGATCGACACGACGTCCCTGAGTCAAGTCTACACCGGCGCCGGGCGCGTCGCCACCGCCACCACCAATCCCACCGGTCTGAATGTCGCCTTCTCTTTCGATGGCAACGCGACTCCGCCGATCAATGCCGGCACGTATGCTGTCGTGGCCACCATCATCGACCCGCGTTACCAGGGAAGCACGACTCCGGCTTCGCTGGTCGTCGCCAAGGCGCCGCAGTTGATCACCTTCGCCGCCATCTCCAGCAAAGCGCTCGATGATCCGCTTCCGTTGGTTCTGGGCGCGACGGCGAGTTCGGGCTTGCCGGTCTCTTACGCGAGTTCCGATCCCAGTGTCGCGGAGGTCAACGCAGCCACTGGCGCGATCACGTTGAAAAACACCGGTGCCACGACGATCACCGCCAGCATCGGCGAAAGCCCCAACCATCTGGCGGCGAGCAGCGTGCCGCAGGTACTTAATGTGTCGCCGAACCTCCAAACGATCGACTTCGCGCCCCTGGCCGGTCGCACCTTCGTGGCAAACGACACCTTCACGATTTCCGCTTCTGCCAAAGGCCGCACGGGAAACAACACCGGGCTGGCCGTTGCTTTTGGCAGCTCGGCTCCAACCGTCGCCACCGTGGGTGTCACCACCTTGACCGACGGCGTGTCGACCGCGACAGTTACGGTGCTGACAGCCGGCACGGCGGACATCACCGCCAGTCAGGCGGGTAACGCCAATTTTGCCGCCGCGAATCCCAATGTTGTTCGCCCGCTCGTGATCGCCAAGGCCGCCGCCACTGTCGCGCTCGGCAGTCTGGCCGCCACCTTCGACAACACCCCCAAGGCCGCCACTGCGACGACGGTCCCCGTCAACCTTAACGTCGTCTTTGCCTACGGCGCCGCCCCCGGCTCTGCCACTCCTCCGATCAACGCCGGCACCTATGCCGTCGTCGCCACCATCCAGGAGAACAACTTCACCGGTACGGTCGCAGGCAATCTCGTCATCGCGAAGGCGAACCAGACGATTACGTTTCCCGCGGTGGGTTCGCCGAAATTGATCAACGCGACGCCGTTTGCGCTCACGGCCACGGCGGCGCCCTCCGGCCTCGCCGTCATCTACACGAGTTCTAGCCCCGGAGTTGCGAGTGTCTCGGGCAATACCGTGACTGTCCATAGTCTCGGCACGACCACTCTCACGGCCAAACAGGCCGGTGATCCCAACTACAACGCCGCCGCCGACGAGACGCAGACGCTGACCGTCAATCCGGTCGCACCAGTCATCGTCGGCGCGCCGGCACTGGTACCGGCAGCCATTCGGGGCAGTCCGTTCCTATATGGTCCGATCTCGCTCAATGCATTGTCCCGCCCCGCGACGTTTAGCGCCACGGGTCTTCCGGCCGGTCTCCAGGTCAATCCGGTCAGCGGCAACATCGGTGGCATCCCGACGGTGGAAGGAACGTTCCCCGTCACTCTGACCGTCTCGAACGCGACCTCTCCCTCGGACTCCAAATCGATCACGATTGTGGTTCAGCCGTCCGCCCCGATCATCACCAGTCCGGCCGCGGTCTCTGCCGTGGCGGGCTCTCCGTTCACTTACACGGTGGTGGCGGCGCCCGCGACGGGAGTAACCATTACCGCCACGGGCCTGCCCGGCTGGCTTACCCTCACGGGTGCCGTCCTCTCCGGCACGCCGCCGGAAGCCGGGGTGGCGACCGTTTTGATCGCCGCCACCAACGCGACCGGTGCCGCCGTGTTGCCGCTGACAATCAACTCGACGCTGCCGGCCAATGCTCCGGCCTACTCCGGCCCGGCGAACCTGGCCGGCACGGCGGGCACTCCGTTCACGCTCACGCCGAATTTCGGCGCGGGAACGACGACTTACACCCAAACGGGCGCCCTGCCGGCGGGTCTGTCGCAGGCGGCCAACTTTGCTTCGACCGGAACGATTGCCGGAACTCCCACCCAAACCGGGAGTTTCCCCATCGCCATTGCGGCGACGCGCGCTGGTCTCACCGCGACCGCCAACCTGATCATCCGGATTAATCCGGCCGCCACCGCGCCGATCGTCAGCGTGACGGGTGGGAATGTGCGCTCCGCCACGGTGGGCACTGCGATTACGCCTATTGCGTTCACCACCACGCCTGCCACGGCGACGAGTTTCACATTCGGCACGTTGCCGGGTGGACTCTCGCTCGGTGGAACCGCCGCAGCCCCGACGATCAGTGGTACGCCGACAACCCCGGGTACGACGAATATTTCCATCACCGCGAGTGACGGCGTGCGAACCGGGCCGGCGTCCACGCTCGTCATCGTCGTCAATCCGCATCCCCAGGCGCCGATGGTCACCAGTGCTCCGGTGGTGTTGGGCCGGGTGCTCGTGCCTCTCGCCACGTACACCCTTGCCGCGACTCCGGCGGTGGCCACGACCTACAGCATGACCGGCACTTTGCCCACCGGCCTCACATTCGATGGCGCCGCCGGCACCGTCACGGGCACTCCTGCCGCGGGCACGATGGGATCCTACCGGGTCTTCTTCGCCGGCACCAGTGTCGCCAATGGCATCGGCCTGGCGCTCGAGGTCACCTTCCACATCGGGCCGCCGCTGACGGCACCGGTTGTAACCAGCAACGGCACCGCGGCCGCGCAAGTCGGGCAGGCCTTCACCTATCAGATCGTGGCGACGGGCACCCCGTCCGGGTATGGTGCCACGCCCTTGCCGGCGGGTCTCAACCTCAATCCCGGGACCGGTGTGATATCCGGCGTGCCGACCACGGCAACGGCCGTCGGAACGACATTTAGCGTCACGCTCACCGCCACCGATGCCAACGGCACGAGCAATCCGAAGATGCTCGCGATCACGATCGTCCCGGCTCCGGCCACCCCGGTCATCACAAGTGCTGACACCGCCAACGGTCGTGTCGGTACCGCTTTCACTTATCGAATCACCGCCAGTGCCACGCCGACTTCGTACGCCGCGACGGATCTCCCGCTCGGACTCGTGACGGATCCCGTGACGGGTGTGATTTCCGGCACGCCCACGCAGTCGGGTGGGTTTGTCGCGAGTCTGCGGGCGGCCAACGAAAACGGTCTCGGTGCTGCCACGTCTTTCGCGGTCGCCATTGCGCCGGCGCCCCTGGCCCCGGCGATTACCAGCGCGGCCACGGCGGTCGGCCAGGTGGGTGAGGCGTTTACCTACCAGATTGTCGCCGCGCCGGGCCCCATCACGAGTTATGCCTACACTTATACCGGACCCATCGCCAATTCGACTCTTGAAACCATTGGCTTGTCCCTCAATTCCGCCACCGGCCTGATCTCCGGCAGCCCGACCCGGCCCGGACCGTTCAGTGTCAGCCTCGCCGCCACGAGCGACGCCGGAACGAGCAGCCCGCAGGCCCTCGTGATCCAGATCAACCCGGCAGCCAACGTCCCTGTGATCACCAGCCCGAGGCAGGCGACCGCGAATGTCGGCGCCGCCTTCAGCTACACGATCACGGCGACCAACTCACCGTTTGTCTCGCTCGACGCCGTCAACCTTCCCCCGGGCCTCGCCGTAAATCCCTACACCGGTCTGATTCAGGGCTTGCCCACGACGGTCGGATCAAGCGTGGCCAGCCTCGTCGGCACCAATGCCGCGGGCACGGGACCAACGCGGGATCTGGCGATTGTCGTGCAACCGGCGCTCACGGCGCCCCGGGTGACGAGCGCGGACCGGGGCGCGGCCCGGGTGGGCGTGAACTTCGCGTACCAGATCACGGCGACAGGCAGCCCGACTTCGTTCGAGGTGATCGGAGCGCCGGCATGGATGACAGTCAACACGAGCACCGGTGAAATTGCCGGCACCCCGACCGCGCCAGGCGTGTTGCACGTGTTCCTGCTCGCGACCAACAGCGCTGGAGCCAGCGGACCGCAGCTCTTCTTTCTTTCGATCGCGCCGGCGGCGAACACGCCGCTGATCACGAGCTCGCGCACCGCGTCGGGCACGGTCGGTACGGTGTTCGCAGGTTATGCCACCACGGCGTTACCCGCCGCCACCTCGTTTGTCGCCACGGGTCTTCCACCCGGGTTGAGCATGGATGCGGCGGGGGTCATCTCCGGCACGCCTGTCAAATCCGGTGTCTATCAGGTCAACGTCTCCGCGAGCAACGCCAACGGAGTGGGGGCGCCGACCTTCGTGGTCATCACCATCGTGGCGAACATCACGTTTACCCAATAACCAAAAGCGAACGACTCGATCCATTCATGAATACAAGCATCTTCTCGTCGCCCCGCGTGCACCTCGCCGTTTTCGCCCTGTTGCTCGCGCCGATCGTGGCGTGGGCGCAACAGACGATCAATGCTCCGGCCGGTCAGGTCGGAGTGGTTTACAGTTATCAGGTCAGCTCGACCGCGACGCCGCCGATCACGTACGGCGCGACCGGCCTGCCCGCCGGTCTCGCCATCAATACGTCGAGCGGCCTGATCACCGGCACGCCTACGGCTGCCGGCACCTCGACCGGTACTGTCTCCATCACTTCAGCCGGCACGGGCCTTGTGAACACGGCCAGTATCGTGATCGCGATCAGCGCGGCGACGGGCACGCCGGCGATTACAAGTGCGGTGACGGCCAGCGGAACAGTCGGTGCTGCGTTCACCACCTACACGGTCACCGCCAGTAATTCTCCGACGAGCTTCAACATCGGGGCTTTGCCGGCCGGACTCGTCATCGGTGGCAACGTAACGGTTCCGACGATTGGCGGAACGCCGACCGCTTCGGGCACCACGCAGGTTACCCTGAGTGCGAACAGCGCGGGCGGCACCGGTGCCACGAGCACGCTCACCATCACCATCGCCTCGGCGGTCGGGGCTCCCGTGATCAACAGCGCCGTCGCGGACGTCGCCTCCACCACGGCGGCTTACACCTACCAGATTAATGCGACCAACACGCCGACGTCCTATGCGGCCTCGGGGCTGCCACTTGGGCTTTCGCTGAACACGACGACCGGCGCGATCACCGGCACCGCGACCGTGCCGGGAGTTTATACGGTTGGCCTCACGGCCTCCAATGCCACGGGCGCGAGCGCGGCTTTCACCCTCACCCTGACCGTGGGCGGCCTGCCGGTCATCTCGAGCAGTGCGACCGCGAGCGGCAATGTCAGCAGTGCGTTCAGCTATGCCAGCGCGGCCAGCAACACGCCGACGAGCTTCAACGTGGGCGCGCTGCCCGCGGGTCTTGTGGTCAACACGAGCACGGGCGCCATCAGCGGCACACCCACGACCGCGGGTGTCACCTCAGTGACCCTGAGCGCCAACAACGCCACCGGCACGGGTGCTGCGGTGACGCTGGTGATCACGATCGGCGCTGCCATTCCGACCGGTGGTGGCGGTGGCGGCGGCGGCGGCGGCACGATTGGCGGCGGCACGACTGTAGCTGCGGCGCCGACGCTCACCACGCAGCCCCAGAGCCAGTCTGTCGCGGAGGGCACCAGCGTCATGTTTAGCGTGTCCGCGACCGGCACCGGCCTGAATTTCCAGTGGAGCAAGAACGGTGCCCCGATCACGGGCGCTCAGGCGGCCACCCACACCATCGCGGGCGTCAAGTCTGCCGATGCGGGCACTTACTCGGTTTACGTCTCGAACACCGCTGGCTCGGCTACGAGTTCCGGGGCGGTGCTCACCGTCGCGGCTGCGCCGGTCGGCACGGTCCCGGCGATTACGACCCAACCGGTTGCGGCCACCGTCGCACCCGGCGCCTCCGCCACGTTCTCGGTCGTCGCTTCCGGCACGGGACCCTTCACGTATCAATGGCGCAAGGACGGCACCGCCATCAGCGGCGCGACGGCCGCCACGCTCGCCCTGAGTGGTGTCACGGCCGCTGCCGCCGGCAGCTACTCGGTCGTCGTGACCAACAGCGCGGGCAGCGTCACCTCGGGTGCCGGCGCGCTAACGGTTTCGGCGCCGGCGATTGCCGGCACCTACTTTGGCTCGTTCGCCGGCAACGGCGGATCGTTCGGCCTGCTCGTTCGCGCCGACCGCACGGGCGTGTTCCTCGGTTTCGCCAGCGCGGCCAAGATCGCGCTCGTCAGCCCTGACGTCGTGGTCGATTCCAGCGGTCGCTTCTCGGTCACACAACGCAGCGGTGCCGCGTCGGCGCCGGCCACCATTCCGCAAACGGCCGCCGCCGATGGTGACATCGCCATCAACGGCACCATCGCGGCCGACGGCACGGTCTCCGGTTCGGTGCCTTCGCTGAACCTGACGTTTTCCGCGCCGACCGGGACCAGCACAGGATCGACTTCCGAAGTGGCGGGTTATTACCAGGCCGGTGTGGCCGGTGGTTCCGGACAGAGCCTTGCTCTGGTTGGACCGGCGGGCGATGCGCTCGTGGTGAATATCACGGGCCCGACCGCCGATGGTGGCCGCGGCACTGTCACTGCCGCCGGCGTCGTCAAGGTCACGACCGCCGGCAACGCGGTGGTCAACGGTTCCGTTTCCGCCACTGCGCGCACGATCGCAATGGTCGCGACCCCGGCCACGGGTAGTGCGATCAACTATGCCGGCACGAGCGTCATCGGCGGCGAGAAACTCATCAACATCTCCACGCGCAGCCTCACGGGTACGGCTGCTGACACGCTCATTGCGGGCTTTGTCATTACTGGCACCGATCTCAAGCCGGTGTTGGTGCGCGCCATTGGCCCGACCCTTTCCGCCTTCAACGTGGGTGGCGTGCTGAGTGCCGTCCGCCTCGAGGTTTTCCGTGGATCGACCTCCGTGGCCGTCGGTACGGATTGGGGTGCGCCGGCCAATAATCCGGCTGATGTCGCCGCGACTGCGGCTCGCGTAGGCGCGTTTGCACTCCCCGCAGGCAGCCGCGATGCCGCGATGCTCCTAAATCTTGCTCCGGCTAACTACACTGCCGTCGTGACCGGGCAGGGTGGGGCGAGTGGCGTGGCTTTGGTCGAGGTCTATGATGCCACTGCCGGCGCGATTTCGAGTGCCCAACGGGTGGTCAATATCGCCACGCGCGCCACCGCGGGCACGGGCGACAACACGCTCATCGCCGGTTTCTATGTTTCCGGCACAGTGCCGAAGCGCGTCCTGATCCGCGGCGTGGGACCGTCGCTGGCCCAGTTTGGCGTCACCGGTGTGCTGGCCCGTCCGCAACTCTCGGTGGCCGCGGGTACCACGGTCCTCTCGACCAACGCCGGTGTGTCGACCTCGGCCGATGCCGCAGCCATCGCGGCGGCCTCGGCAAAGGTGGGGGCGTTCGCCCTGCTGACCAACAGTCAGGATGCCGCCATTTTGATCAACCTCGCCCCGGGCGCGTATACCGCACAGGTCTCGGGCGTCGGTGCGACCACGGGTGCCGCGCTCATCGAGGTTTACGAGGTGCCGTAGCCGGCAAATCTCCGAACGCGGCCGCCGCAGTAAAGAGCCCCGGGGCAAGCCCCGGGGCATTTGCCGGAAACTGCAGGAGACAAGCGGGTTTACCCCGCGATGGATCGTCGTGGCGCATGCCTCGCGGCGGAAAGCCGTCTCCTGCAAACTTCCAAGCCGAAGCAAGCTTCGGCGTGCAAGCCCCGGCGGGAATCAAAGAAGCGACCGGCTACGGCGCCAGGATCACCTTCATGTACTTTCCGCCGTCTTTCGCGCTGAGCTTGGCGAACCAGCCGGCGCCGTCCGCGAGGGGCGCGACGGTTTCGATCATCGGCTGCACGTTGATCACGCCCCGGGCGATGAGGTCGAGACACAGCGGATACTCGCCCGCACTCGAGCACGAACCGAGAAGCGAGAGCTCCTTCGTCACCACGGCCTGCAGCGGGAAATCCTGCGTCTTCGGCGAGAGATTTCCCACCAATACACATGTGCCGCCGCGCTTCAGCACCGCGATCGCGAGGTTCAGCGTCGGCGTAAAACCGACGACTTCGAAAGCCGTGTCGGCCCCGACTCCGGCGGTGATGCGCGCGACCTCGGCGGCGGCGTCCGCGCGGCCCGAGTTGATGGTGTGCGTCGCGCCGAGCTGGCTCGCGAGCGCGAGCCGGTTGTCGGCGAGATCGACGGCCACGACATTTTTCGCACCAGCCCAGCGCAGGGCCTGAATCACGAGCAGGCCGATCATGCCGCTGCCGATCACCACTGCAGTGGAACCGGGGGCGATTTTCGTGCGCTGCACGGCGTGAACCGCGATGGAAACGGGCTCGACCATGGCGGCCTGATCGTAGGGTAGGGAGTCAGGCAGGCGGTAGAGGATGCGGGCGGGAATCGCCAGCTGCCCGGCGAACGCGCCGTGTTGTTTGTATTCCACCGGCGACACGCCGACGACCCGGCGGTTTTCGCAGAGGTTGACCGCGCCCGCCTGACAGGACCGACACGTGCCACACGAAATCGTCGAGTCAAAGGTCACGCGATCACCGGTTTGCCAGCTTGTCACGCGCGGCCCCGTGGCGATGATTTCACCCGAGGCCTCGTGGCCCATGATGAGCGGAGGCAGGCGTCGGCCGCTTGAGCCGTCCCAGCCGTGGATGTCGCTGCCGCAAATGCCGCAGGCGTGGATGCGGACCACGACCTCGTCGGCCGCGGGGGTGGGATCGGGAAAATCGACGTATTCGAGGCGGGAGGGAGCGGTGAGGAGGAGGGCTTTCATGAGGAGTTTGCGGAGGTGGAGCGAAAGGCGGCGGGAGATCCGGTGGAGTCCCTGCAGTGCGAGTGAGCCGTTTCGGCAAACTCCTTAGTTCGCCGCGGCGGCGAATGGGGGCAAGCGCGGTTTATCCTCGATTCAGCAGGAGCAGGAAATACCAGGCAAGTAAACCACGGATGCACCCAGCGCGGCACACCCGCAACCGAGCCCAATCCTCGGATGAATGGCCACAAAAAACACAAAAAGTCGCAAAAAAGAGGGGGAAAACAGGTGAGACCCTGATTCTGCGGTAACTCTCAGACTGAGACGGTCAGCCCAATCGTTTTCCTTTTTTTGTCATCCATTTTTTTGCCCAAAGGACCGTGGTTCAACCGCGGTTTTTTAGCTTATGGGGAAGTCAACGGTCCGCCAAAACCACCTTACACGTTTCTTGCCGCGCGCGGGCCGAGCCTTCAAGGTGCTCTTTCGAAATCTTCATGAAAACCTCCCTGCTTCGCCAACTTGGTTCCCCGTTAGTCTTGGCGGCCGTCGCCGTCCTGCTCGCCGCCCCGGTCGTGCGGGCCGCCGGCAAGACGCTCAAAATCGGATTCGCGCAGACCGGTGCCGAGAGCGCCTGGCGCACCGCCAATTCGGAGTCGATGAAATCCGAGGCAGCGAAGCGCGGGATCGACCTGAAGTTCTCCGACGGGCAGGGAAAACAGGAAAACCAGATTCGCGCGGTGCGGTCGTTCATCACCCAGGGCGTCGACGCGATCGTGATCGCGCCGATTGTCGAGACCGGCTGGGATCCGGTGCTGCGCGAGGCCAGGCGCGCGAAGATTCCGGTGATCCTTACCGACCGCACCATCCAGACTTCCGACGACTCGCTGTACGCGTGTTTCATCGGCTCGGACTTTTACGAGGAGGGCAGGATGGCGGCCGACTGGCTCGCGAAGCGCGCCGGCGGCAAGGGCAGCATCGTGGAGCTGCAGGGCACGCCCGGCTCGGCCCCCGCAAACGAGCGGCGCAAGGCCTTTGCCGACGGTCTCGCCAAATATCCCGGTCTGAAGATCATCGACTCGCAGAGCGGCAATTTCGAGCGCAGCGGCGGCAAACAGGTGATGGAGGCGTTTCTGAAAAAGCACGGCAAGGCGATCGCCATCGTGTACGCGCACAATGACGACATGGCCCTCGGGGCCGCGCAGGCGATCGAGGAGGCGGGGCTGAAGCCGGGCAAGGACATCATCATGGTGAGCATCGACGCCATCAAGGAGGCGGTCGCCGCCGTCGCCGCGGGCCGCCTGAATTGCACGGTCGAGTGCAATCCGCTGTTTGGACCCAAGGTGTTTGATACGGCAAAGAAGATTTTGGCGGGCGAGAAAGTGCCGAAGAAGATGTATAACAAGGACGAGTTGTTCGACGACACCAACGCCGCCAAGGTGTTGCCGACCCGGCAGTATTGAGGTTTTCACGACGCGAGAACTGGCCTCTGGTTTTGTGGAACCGGCACCGCTCCTACAGCTGCGAGGCGTGACGAAGCGCTTTCTCGGCGTGACGGCGTTGAGCGGAGTGGATTTCACGCTGCGCGCCGGCGAGATCCAT
>SXGU01425460.1_pt1 | contig 12204 bp, 12 predicted proteins | sample 3174531 | NCBI WGS metagenome assembly SXGU01 (sample SAMN11356863, study PRJNA531348) | freshwater metagenome | isolation source: freshwater sample F1-140 | place: China: Fuxian Lake, Yuxi | collected 2017-12-25
CCAGCGAGCCGGCGGCCGAACCACGACCGGGCCCGACCGGGATGCCGCGTTCCCGGGCCGCCGCAATGAAGTCCTGGACGATCAGGAAATAACCCGAATACCCGGCTTTGATGATGACTCCGAGTTCGTAGACGAGCCGTTCCTCGACCGGCGTCGGCAACGGGACTCCGTACCGATCCCCGGCGCCCTTCCGCGCCAGATCGGACAGCAGGGCGTCGTCGTCGGCATACTCGGTGGGCCTCGGGAAACTCGGGAGGAAATACCGTTTCTCGAAATCGAACTCGCAGAGGTCGGCCACCCGCTGGGTGTTGTCGACCGCGTCGGGATGCTCCTTGAAGAGCTTTCGCATCTCGGCTTCGCTCTTGACGTACGATTCTTCGCCCGTGAAGCGGAATCGTTTCGGATCGTCGAGGTCGGCGCCGGTTCCAATGGCGAGCAGGACGTCGTGGGCCTGGGCGTCGTCCCGCTTCAGGTAGTGGGCGTCGTTCGTGGCGACGACCGGAAGACCGAGTTCGCGCGACAACTGGATCATCCCGTCGAGGACGATCTTCTCCTCCGGAATTCCGTGATCCTGGATTTCGAGCCAGAAGCCCTCCGGCCCGAACAGCTTGGCGAACCACTGGGCGCTCCGCTTGGCTTCCTCGTAACGCTGCTGGCGAAGGCCATACGCGACCTCGCCGGAGAGGCACGCCGCCAGGCAGACGATGCCCTCGGCATGCTGTTCGAGCACTTCCTTGTCGATCCGGGGCCGCCGGTAGAATCCCTCGGTGTACCCGATCGAGGTGAGCTTGATCAGGTTCTGGTATCCGACCTTGTTCTTGGCGAGGAGGACCAGGTGACTGTAGTGGGCCGGAGCATCCGGCGGCTTTTGCCCCGAGCGCCGATCGCCGTAGGCCAGATAGGCCTCGAAGCCAAGAATCGGCCGGACCTTGTTGGCTTTGCAGGTTTCGTAGAAGTTCCAGGCGCCGTGCATGTTGCCGTGGTCGGTCAAGCCGACGCTGTCCATGCCCAGGCTCTTGATGTACTGGACCAGTTCGGGGATTTGGTTGGCCCCGTCGAGCAACGAGTATTCGCTGTGGGTATGCAGGTGGGCAAAGGCCATCGAGACTCCATCGGCGGCCGGCGGGCCACCGAGCTTTGATAGTGCAGGGCCCCTTCGATCGGCTCCGAACGCGGAACCGGTCAGGGGACTGTATCAATACCGTGTCGCTCAAGACCAGGGGCTAGCCAGTCGGCCTTGTCCTTGCCCAAATTCAACGGGCCCAAGCAACCGGCCGGGAAGCTATCCGTTCCGGGTGGCGTTGTCAAAAGACGTTGTCAGTCAATGGTTTACGGTGCTGCAAGGGAGGGCGAACATGGGTCGATCCGGTCCGGTGATTGCCGGTTTGCTGTTGGGCGCGGCGGTCGCAGGTTGCGGCGAACCGGTCTCGCCGCCGCCCCCGCCACCTCCACCTCCGCCGCCGTCGCCCGTTGCCCAGTGCGGGAGCCAACCAACCCTGCAGCTGTCGGTCGGGCAGCACCAGGTGGTGGATCCCGGCGCGACCAGCGGCTGTGTCCGGGTTCCTACGGCCGGCCCGGCCGGGGCCGAGTATGTCGTCGTCGTGGCGTCGGGCGCACCGAACCGGAGCACCAGCGGGGTCAGCGGCGGCTACTCTGTCCGCACTAGCAACCCCGGCGCCTCCGCGGTGGCGACGCCGACGGTGTCGCTGGCCGAGGAGGCGGAGCCCCGGGTGACCCGGACATCAGTGGCCGACCAGTTCCACATGACCCTGCGCCGGCGGGAAGCCGACTTGGCCGCCGACCCGTCGAATCGTTCGGTGAAGGCGGCGCCGGCGGCCCCGGCCGCCCCGCCCGTCGTCGGGGATTCGCGGACGTTCAAGGCGTGCAAGAACCTCGCATGCAACGCCTTCGATGACGTACTCGCCACGGCTCGCTACGTGGGGACCAAAGCCGCGATCTATATGGAGAACGTGGTTCCAACCGCCGACACGCTGCGGGCGGAAGACTACGAAGAGCTTGGCCGGACCTTCGATACTTATCACTATCCAATCGACGCCGCCGCGTTCGGGACCGAGTCCGACATCGACAACAATGAGCGGATCGTGATCTTGATGACCAAGTCGGTCAACAACCTCACGCCGGATTGCACCAGCGGCCGGGTCCTCGGCTACTTCTTCGGCTTGGACCTGATCACGACTGGAAGCCAAGCGGTGAACTCGAACAAGGCCGAGGTCTTCTATACCTTCGTGCCCGCGCCCTCGACTCCGACCTGTTCGGGGATCAACCGGGTTCAGACCCTGTACTCGGTGAAGCCGACTCTGATCCATGAACTCCAACACATGATCAGTTGGAACAAACGGGTGATTCAAGGCTCGGGCAACGCCGAGGAGACCTGGCTCAACGAGGCGATGTCGCACTTTGCCGAAGAGCTCGGCGGGCGGCTGATTCCGGCCGATCAGTGCCCGCCCGCGTCGGGGACCAGTGCCCCGTCCTGCCGGAGCCAGTATACCTCGGGCGACATCATCAACGCTTATGACTACTTGGCTTCGACCGAAGACCATTTCCTGATTTATCCCACATCCTCCAACGGCACCTTGGAAGAGCGGGGAGCAAGCTGGCACTTCCTCCGCTGGGTCATCGATCAGTTCGCCACCGATAGCCTGGTCGGCTCGGATTTCACTCCGGCGCTGGTTACCGGTCCCGGTGGGGCCGCGACGATTACCGCCCGGACCGGGCAGACTCTGGCCCAGTTGGTGCCGGAGTGGCTCCTCGCGGCTTATCTCGACGACTTGCCGTCGTTTACGCCGGCGAGCCCGCGGCTTCGGTACAAGAGTTGGGGGTTGCGGACGATCTTTACGAACCCCCTCAACCAAGGGCCGAGCGGCCCGTTCAACGGGTTTCCGATCAAGCCCGACTCGACCAGCGGTTCATACACAAAGTCGGGTACCCTCCGTGGCGGAAGCGGGCGGCATTTCCGGTTGATCCAGCAGGCCAACGGGCCGGCGATTGATTTCCAGCTGGTGAGAGATGCCGCCGGCACGGCCATCGACCCGGCGTTGGTGGCCCGGATCGGGATCGTCAGAATTCGTTAGGCGGTCTCGGTCCGGAATCGGCCCGGCGCCAGCCCGCGGCTCTTGGTGAAGGCCTTGGTCAGGTGACTCTGGTCGGAAAAACCGCAGCGAGCCGCGACCTCGGCGATGGGAATCCGGCGGTCGCGCAGCAATCCCTCCGCCCGGGCAATCCGGGCTTCGCGCCGGAACTCAGCCGGTGACGTGCGAAAGTGACTCCGGAACATTCGCGCCAAATAGATTGGATGGACGCCGACTTGGCGGGCCACCTCGTCGATTGTGTCGTGGTGGTTTTCGGCCAAGATTGCGTGGGCCTTACTCAACCAGGCGGGGGCCTGGCGACTTCGTTCGGGCCGGCACCGGGCGATTTCGCCCAGGAGTTCGAGGCAGAGTCCCTCGATGACCAAGGCCGATGCGGGTGACCAGCGGATGCACTCCTTCGACAGCTTGCGCACCGTCGCGCCGATTGCCTGGTGGCGGATCGCGATCGGATGCGTCGGGGGGTGCCCCACAGATTCGGCGAACCGAACCCGCTCGGCTGGAATCGACACCGTGAAGAACCGCCCCAGGAACGTGCCCGACACCGGGTCGAAACGGTCCCGGTGGGTCGTTCCGGGTGGATTGTAGATCACCAGCGATCGATCGCAGACCTCGGGCGCGCCCCACGCCGACGACCGGTATGCGCCTCCGATCGGCAGGACGACGTGGGCATCCTCGTGGGTGTGGACCTCGACATGGCGAGTCGGGTCGGCCTTCCAATGGGCCACGGTGAACGGCCCGGCATGGCGGGCGTGGTCGAACAGTCCGAAGAACTGGCCGGGCCGAAGCAGTCGGTCGGAGCTGGGCGAGGATGGGAGCATGGCGCCTTCCTACGGAGCGACCGGGGACTGGGTTCCACTGGGTCGAGGGGTCCAGCTTGAGTGCGGGGGACGCCTCCGCGAGATTCCGGCCGTGGAATCCTCTTTGCTTCGGATCGGGTTAGCGCTCTCGGCGGCGACGACGGGTGCGATCGGACTGGTCGTGGCCCAGGTCAGGCCGGTGCCCGCCATCCTTTCCTATCCAGCCAATGTTCGGGCTGCCGGGCTGGCGGGGGCCGGCGTCGCGATGACCGGCTACGCCGGGTCCGTGTTCAACAACCCGTCGGGCCTGGCCCCGATCCGAGCCTTGAGTCTCGAGATGACGCTGGCCCGTTTGCCGGACCGGTCCACCTATTTGATGGGGGCCGCGGCCGCCCGGGTGGGCCGGTTCAACGTGGGGGGCGGATACCAATACCTCCGGTTCCCCGCGGGCGGTCCGGCGTACGACAACTTTGCCGGCGTGGGGACGGGTGTCTACCGGCGGGGCGGGATCGCGCTCGGCACCAGCGCCAAGTATGTCTCGGTCGAGGATTCCGGCGGCGTCATTACCCGCTCAGGCACGACCGACGTCGGGGCCACCGTGGCGCTCTTCGAGATTGCCGCGCTGGCGTTGTCGGTTCACAACCTCGGTGACTGGAACGTATCGAACGGTGGCCTCGAACTGCCGCGTTCGTGGCACCTCGGGTTCAGTTTCAACTTGCTCGACTCCTTCTCGAACGGGCGGTTGCTGACCACGATCGAGACCGTGTGGACCGAAGACCAGCGCCGGCGGACCGTGATGGGCCTCGAGGCGGGGGCGGTCATCAAGGGGCTTGGGCTCGTGGCCCGGATCGGCCACGGAGGCCAGCCGGGGGACGTGGCGGGCACCTTATCCAAGACGACGTACGGCGGCAGTCTGGTGGCCGGGGAGGCCCGGTTCGACTACGCCTACCAGCGGCGAAGCCCGTTAGGCAATGGAGTCCACCTTTTCGGGGTCCGCTGGACGCCGTGACCAGAAGACGGGTTTTCATGGGCATTCTCGTGGCGGCGGTGGTTCTCTTCCTGGGGTACGGTACCGCCTATGTGGCCAGTGAGGATATCCGGTATCTCACCAGGGCCGGCATCGAGCAAACCCGGATCCTCGAGCGGCGGAAACCTCTCGAGGCGATGGTGGCGGACACGACGCTACCGGCCGCGGACCGGGCCTATATCGGGCTGGTGCTCGAGGTCCGGCGGGCGGCGGCGGCACTTGGCCTCGAGGCGGGCGAGACCTACACCACCTACTCCGACGTCGGCCGCGACACCTTGTTGCTCAGCTTGACGGGGTCCCGCAAAGACTGCATTTGTCCGGTGACGTGGAAATACCCCATTGTCGGCCGGGTGCCCTACAAGGGGTTCTTCGATCCGAAGATGGCCGAAATGGCCGCTCAGAAAATCGCGGCCAAGGGCTACGACTATTCGCTCCGGCCGGCCTCGGCGTACTCGACGCTGGGCTGGTTCAACGACCCGCTGCTGTCGACCGCCATGGTGCGGGACTCGGTGGAACTCTCGGCGCTGGTCTTTCACGAGATCGCCCACAATACCTTGTATGTGAAGAGCGCCACCGCGTTCAATGAGAGTTTTGCCCAGTTGGTAGGCTACCGGGCGGCGGAGGAGTTCTTCCGGGCCCGGGGAGACAGCGCGTTGGCCGACCGCGCCCGGGGTCGCCGGGAGGACGAGATCGTGCTGGCGGAATATTACCGGAGGCTGATCGACACGCTGACGGTCTTCTATAACACCAAGCCGACCGGCGATTCGCTCGAGGCGGGCCGGCGGGGGATCGGCCAGTGGTCAAAGGGGTACTTGGAGACCGAGATCGGGCCGCAGCTCAAGACCTATAGGGTGAGCCGGTTGGCGGAGCGGCCGATCAACAATGCGCAATTGGTGGGGGTGCTGCTCTATCGAACCCACCTCGACTGGTTCGAGCGGTGGTTCGCCAAGCACGGGGGCGTCGGCCAGAGTGTGGCGGCGCTCCGCGATCTGATGAAGGGCGCCGAGGGTGATGGCGCGTTCGGGCGGCTGGAGGCCGCAGTCAAATGACCCCAACGGGAATCCTGGCGTTGCTCCTGGCTGGCGCTCTGGCGGTGCCCGCCGCGGCGCAGACCCAGCTCGGCGTGGACGAGTACACCCGGTACGAACTGCTCGACCCCGCGAGTGCCCAATTCAAGATCCGCTATCTCGTGACCGCGGCGACGCCGGGGGCTCGCTACTTCTTCAACCCGATCCGGAAAGGCAGCGTGGCCACCGACGAATCGGTCTTCGACCGGGCCACCGGGCAACCGCTTCCGTTCGAGGTGGTGCCGGGTCAGACGGCGCGAGCCCAAGGATTCGGGGCCGCGGACCTCGAGACGGATTATATCCGGGTGACCCTTCCTCGCGCGGTCCCGGCCAATGGTGAAGTGCGGATCCTGATCGTCAAGACGTATCGCGATCCGAAAAGCTACCAGGCGGGGGGCGACACGATCGTATTCACCCGATCGCTCGGGATCAAGATGAACGCGGTGGTGCTGCCCCTGGGCTACGAACTCGTGGGGCTCAACGTGCCCTCGCAGGTGCTGACCGAGCCTGACGGGCGGACCCTGATCAGCTTCATCAATGCGGGGCCCGATCCGGCCTCGTTGGTGGTGACGGGCCGGAGGTTGGCGCGATGACCAGACTCGTTGCGGCACTGGTGTTGGCGTGGGCGCCCTCGTTAGGTGCCCAATCGCGGGCGGCCCGGCTGACCGAGCGGGCCGTGGAGACCCGGGACATCGTCTACTTTCTCCAGCAGCCCGAGACGCACGCGTTCGACCTCTACCACGATTACACCGAGACCCGGGTGGGCGTCGGCACCTATCTGAATGTCGTCCGGGCCGGCAGCCGGGTCTCCAATCCATCCGCGCTCATCCTCGATACCGGCGCCCAGCTCGAGACCCGGACGCTCCGGGGCGCCGCCATTTCGGCCGCCGGCCTCGACCTCGGGGAGCCGGTGCGGCCGGAGACCGAAGTGGTGGTCATCTCGTTCCCGGCGGTGGAGCCGGGCCACTCAACCCGGCTCCGGATTTCCGAGACCTATACCGATTCGGTCCGGTACCGGGTCGAAGGCGGTGAGTTGATCTGGGACCGGGCGTTTGGGCGGGCGTCTAATGCCGTCGTGCTCCCGCCGGGTTGGTATCTGACGCAGAGCAGCGTCCCGGCCACGGTGCGATTGATCGAGGACGGCCGGGTTCGCCTCGATTTCGTCAACCCGAGGCTCGATGAAATCCAGGTGCTGATCGTGGCGCGGCGGCGGCCCGGCCGATGACGTTTTTGTGACGTCGGCGGCTCGGCAGCTGCTCTGGGTCAAGCTGCTCCATACCGTTGCTTGGGCGTTCTTCGTCGCGTGTATCATCGCGATTCCGATTTGCGGCTGGAGGGGCCAATTTGGGCTGGCGACTCTCTTCACGGCGATCGTTTTCGGCGAAGTGGCGGTGTTGGCGCTCAATGGCTGGCGCTGCCCCCTGACGGCGGTGGCCGCCCGGTATACCGATGACCGGATCGACAACTTCGACATCTTCCTTCCGGTGTGGCTCGCCCGGTACAACAAAGAGATTTTTGGGACCCTGTTCGTGGCCGGTGTCCTGTTCACTTTCGGTCGGTGGTTCGGCTGGTTCGGCTGAGCCCGGCCGGCTCGAGGCCGAAACCTGGCCAGGATCGGTCGCGTACGAGCGAGCATCCCTGAAAGGCGTCGCGGTGGACCCCCTGCCATTCTCCCTCAAGGTTCAAGGGCATGATGCGATCGACGGTCTCGACGTCTTCTCGATTTCCGTCAAGGTGGAAGGGATGGCGTACTGGTCCGACAGCACCGGCTTGACCCTCGAATGGGCCGAAACGCAACATATCGACGAAGTGTCGTTCACCCGGGTCAGCAGTGATGTCGTTGCGCAGCCGCCGCTCGCCATCGACATCGCGGTCGACGAGCTGGCAGCTGCGGCGGTCCTGGGCGGATGGTGGCGTCCGCGGATGGAGCTCAAAGGCCGGTACCTCGACACCTTCACCCACGTGCCGGGATCACAGCCAGGGCGGGTCGTGTTGTGGATTCGGCGGCGGGATCGCGACTTGGCCAAGCAACTGGCGTCGATCCTTACCCGCGCTATCGCGGACCGTCCGATGGTCTCGACGACCGATCCGCGGCTCGAACTGGGGTCTTGACCCATGACCGCGCCGTCCCGTCGCTTGCAGTCGCTCGATTTGATTCGCGGTATCACGCCCGATGGTCGCCGGGCCGTCGTTACCGACCCGGGCGACGAGAAGATTCACCTGGTGGATGTAGCCGCCCGCCGGGTCACCGCGTCGATCGAGGTGCCGGCGGTCAACGGCGCGCCGGCGTCGCCTCAAGGGGTCACCCTCTCGCCTGACGGACGATTCGCGGTCGTGACCCTGAAAGGGGCCAATCAGGTGGTGTGGGTTGATCTGACGTCGGACCGGATCACGGCGAGGTTCGCGACCGGTGGTGGCTCGGACGGGGTCGGGTACTCACCGATTCTCGTTCAACGCGGACCGGGTTCCTGATTCGTAGCCGGAATCCCCTCCCGCCGCGGCCCCGGCCGGGGTTAGGATCAATTGGGTCTGGATCGCCTGCGTTTCTCTCGCCGTGGACTGCCCGATGGATGAGGATATTGTCAAGTTCTTTGGGGTCATGATGGCCATGCTCTCGACAGGGCTGATCGGCTACACGGGGTTCACCTTGATCGGGGCGTTGAAGCGACGGTTGAATCGGGTCGACTCACCCGGTCTCAACCCGGATGAACTCGAGGCCCTTCGTCTTCAGGCGGAGGAAGGTGAGCAACTCCGGGCTCGGCTCGGCGAAATCGAGGAGCGACTCGACTTCGCCGAACGCCTGCTGGCCCGGCAGTCGGAAGCCCCGAGGCTCGGCGAAGGGGATAGCCGGTAGGTTCGTCGATCGCAGCCGATTCGACAACTCCCCAGCCTAGTCGGACACGCCGAAGCGGGGGGTTGAAACCTATGTGCGCGGCGCACGTAAGAGCCGGCCATGCGACCCATCGAGTTCCAGATCCTGCTGACGCTCGCCACCGGCCAGCGGCACGGGTACGCGATCATCCAGGACATCCAGGCCCGTCCCGACGCCGCCCGAACCGTCGAGACGGGTACGCTCTACCGGGCCCTCCAACGCCTCGTCGAACAGGCGCTGGTCCGGCCCACCGAGTCCCCGCGCGCGCCGACAGACGAGGATGAGCGGCGCCGATACTATGCCATCACCCCGGCCGGCCGGCGTGCCGCCACCGCCGAGGCCCGTCGCATGGCTTCTCTCGTCGACCAGGCCCGTCTAGCCCAATTGATCTCGGGGGATTCATGAGCGCCCCGCCGACGGCGCCGGCCCCCTGGTGGTGCCGGATCTTCGACCTCGGCCTCCGGGCCTTTCCGCGGGAGTTTCGGGAGGAGTGGGGGGCCGACATGCGCCTCACGTTTGCCGAGCGGGTTCGCGCCGCCTTCCTCGCCGGCGGCCGGACCCCGTGGCGGCTCCTGTTTCGAGAAGTCGCGACCCTGCTGCTTGGCGGTTTTCAGGAACGGGTTCACTCCACCGCTCGGCGGTTCCGCATGATGCAACTCCAAGACATCCGCTACGCCTTCCGTTTGCTGGCTCGCGCCCCGGGCTTCACGCTCCTGACCGTGATCGTGCTCGCCGGCGGACTCGGCCTGAGCACCTTTACCTTTTCCTTCCTCCACACCGCCATGATCCGCCCGCTCCCGTTAGGCGAGGGCGAGCGGATCGTCCGGGTCGACCCGATGGTGCAGGGCGGGATGCAGTCTGTCGACGCGGTGGATGTGGCCGGGCTTCGGGCCGCCTTGAGCACGATCCGCGAACTCGGCGGCTACACCGGGCGTGAGGTGGTCGTGGGCCGGGACGGCGACCGTCGGGTGGTCGATGCGACTGTCGCCGATCCGATCCTTTTCACGGTGGCCCGCACCGCGCCCCACCTGGGCCGGACGCTGCTCGCCTCCGACGCCGCATCGGGGGCGGAGCCCGTCATCGTCCTCTCGTATCGGACCTGGGAGGTGGCGTTTGGCGCCGACCGCGGGGTGCTCGACACCCACGTGGCCCTGAACGGGATCAGCACCCGGATCGTCGGTGTGATGCCGCAGGGGTTCGGGTTCCCGATTGCCTCAGAGGCCTGGATGCCTTTGCCGGCCAGCACCTACACGACGACCCCCGGGCTCGCGTCAGTCCGGTTGGTGGGGCGGCTGGCCCCGGGCGCATCGCATGCCGCCGCAGGGGCCGAAGCGACGATGGTGCTGCAGCGGGCCCTCGCGGCCCGGGACACGGCGGTCCGGAGCGCGAGTGTCGTCGTGACGGTCGAGTCGTTTCCGGCGGCGCAGTTTGGTGAAGAGCGGGCGCTGGTGTTCATCGTGCTCAATCTGCTGGCGGCGCTCATTCTACTATTGGCGTTGGTCAACGTCACCAACTTGTTGCTGACCCGGGCCAACGAACGGATCCGGGAGACCGCAGTGCGTCTGGCGCTCGGCGCCTCGACCGGGCGGCTCGTGATGCAAGGCATGTGGGAGACGGTCATTCTGACGGTGGCGGGCGGCGTGATCGGCACCGCCGGCGCGGCCGCCGGCCTCACGGCGATCACCCGATGGACTCAATCGAACATGGAGGGCAACCTCGCCTTTTGGTGGGTCTGGCAGATGGACCGGATCACCGTGCTCTCAGCCGGCGCCTTCGTGACCGTTGCGATTGCGGCGCTCGGGAGTGTGGTCGCCCGGCGGGTCGCCCGGACCAACATGCGCGAGGTGATGCAGGACGGGAGCGCTCGCTCGGGTTCGCGGCACGAGGGCCGTTTGTCCCGGGCTCTGGTGGCGACCCAGGTCACCACGGTAACGGTGTTGATGTTCTTCGGCGTTCTGTCCGGGGTGGTGGCCCGGCGGATCGTGACCCTCGATCCGGGATTCAGCACGGTGCATCTGTTGCAGGCCGGGATGGAGCCGGCCCCGGCCCGTTACCCTACGCCGGCGTCCCGAGCGGCCGTCTTCCAAGCGGTGCACGCCCGGCTCGACGAGCACGCGGAAGTCGACGGGGTCTTGTTTCGCCGGACCTTAGGCGACCGGCTCTCGGACGAGGGGCGGTTTGCCCTTCGGGGCTCCGCCCCCGACGGGGTGCTGGCGACCGCCAACATCAGGGCCATGCTGGGCTCGTTCCCGACGATGGACATTTCGGTGGTGGAGGGCCGGGCCCTCGAGGACACGGACGACGAAACGCGGGCCCCGGTTGCCATGGTGAGCCGGTCGCTCGCCACGAGTCACTGGCGGGGACGATCACCGGTTGGAGACCAGCTCCGTTTGGCCGGCGTCGGCGACACGTTGCGGTGGTACACCATCGTCGGCGTCGCGAGCGACATCCCGTACGGCAATCCGTTGTCGCGGGAACGAAGCCCCGATGCCATTTATGTCTCGCTCCTCCAGTCCGACGGTCCGGTCGCGGCGGTGGTCATTCGCTACCGCACCACTGAAGTGGCCGGGCGGGAGGCTTTGATGAACGCCTTCGGGGCGGTCGATCCGTTGCTGGTGCCGGATGGGGTGCAACCGCAAGCGGAGGTGCTTCGGAAGGCGGGTCTCCTCGCCACATCGGTGTCCCAATTGTTCGGGGCTTGTTTTGCGTTTGCTCTGATCCTCGCGATGGTCGGCACCTACGGCCTGATGTCGCGCTCGATCGGGCTCAGGCGGCGGGAGATCGGGGTTCGGCGGGCCCTCGGAGCGTCGGATGCCAGTGTCACCCGGTTGCTGTTGGTGCAGGGCGGCCGGCAGGTCGGGGTCGGCGCTCTGATCGCGACGCCGATGTTGGTCGCGGTCGGGATGGGCTTCCGGTATTTCTTCCCCATTAGCGGCTGGCTCGCGATCGGTGCTGGAGTCCTGGTGTCGGCGGCGATCGTCGGGGTGGTGTTGGTGGCCACGTGGGTGCCGACCCGGAAGGTGCTCCGGGTGACCCCGCGCGACGCCCTCGGGGTCGAATGATGGCACGTCCTTGAGATGCCACCGCGACCGAGTTGGCGTTTGATGGCGTAGTCTCGACACCGTTCCGCCGCAGGTCCATATTGGTATCAATGGCCTCGCCCCTGGAACGCCTTCAGCAGTCTCTGGCCGGCCGCTACCGGGTCGATCGTGAGCTGGGCGCCGGTGGGATGGCCACGGTCTACCTCGCCAGCGACCTCCGCCACGATCGCGACGTCGCCCTCAAGGTCCTCCGCCCCGAGCTTGCCGCCGTCCTCGGCGCCGACCGGTTC
>SXGU01257266.1_pt1 | contig 12199 bp, 10 predicted proteins | sample 3174531 | NCBI WGS metagenome assembly SXGU01 (sample SAMN11356863, study PRJNA531348) | freshwater metagenome | isolation source: freshwater sample F1-140 | place: China: Fuxian Lake, Yuxi | collected 2017-12-25
AACCGATAACCAGTGAGCCGAGCCCCAGGTGGCTTCCAGTGAACCTGCTGTGCGACCTGTTTAATATTTCGGCCAAGCAACGGCTCAAGCACCCTCAAATATTCTGGGCGTCGGCGAAACTGTTCGAAAAATCCACTTATCCAAGCGAACCAATACGCCTGAAGCACATACCGTTCGCGAAGTGTTTTTCAGGGAGTATCTCAAAACTCAAATTGGCGTGACGAAAAGACGCGTGGTGTTTCAAACCCTCTGAATACAGCCACTTCGTTTGTGTCTGTAACTCAATGATCGCCTCTGGATCAATGAAATTTCGAATAATTGCATAGCCATTTTCATGAACTTGCTCGGCAATCTTTTCGGCGTCGTATCTCATTTCAAGGCCAACACTATTGCGTCGATCGCTTCCGGGTTTGCGATTGCTTCGATGTTACGCACAGGTCGACCATTGACTGCATCAGCGACGGCAAGTTCGACAAGTTTATTGCTGCGCGTACGTGGCAGATCCACAACAGCAATCACGATTGCTGGCACATGACGTGGCGTGCAGGCGTTACGAATACGCAGCCTAAGATCTGCTACCAGGAGATCTGACAGTGAGATTTTCGGCTTTAATTTGACTGCTAAGACGATGCGAACATCATTGTCGAATTCTTGGCCGAATACGAGACTTTCAAGAACGTCTGGATGCTGTTCAACAACGCGATATAGTTCGGCGGTACCTATGCGAACACCACTTGGGTTCAGAGTTGTGTCACTGCGACCATGAATAACCACGCCCCCACGACGAGTCCATGAGGCGAAATCTCCATGAGACCAAATGCCAGGAAATTTTTCAAAGTATGCTGCGCGAAACTTTGGCCCTGGCAGATTAGGGTCAGGCAAACCGACTGATCCATCTGCCCAAAAACCCAACGGCACCGACGGAAAAGGCTGGCGGCAAACTAATTCGCCAGCAGTATCAAAAATCTGTTTGAGAGATTTCATCTCCTCATTCGCAACATCAGTATCCATACCGAGGCATGGCCGTTGAATTTCGCCTGCGTAAACGCTGCTAGTTGGGTCGCCCGCAACAAAACACGCAGCAACATCTGTTCCACCCGAGATAGAGGCGAGATGAACATCATCTGAAACTTTTTCGTAAACCCAATCGAAACCATCTGGTGAGAGTGGTGATCCAGTCGAACAAATTGTGCGCAAAGATTTCAACGAATGAGAATTTTTTGGATCAATGTCTGATTTACGCGCCGAATCTATGAACTTGGCTGAAGTGCCAAGCAGGGTGAGCTCCTCTTGATCGACAAGATCGAACAAACGGTTCATCGTTGGATAACTTGGTGAGCCGTCGTAGAGCACGACGGTTGCCCCTGTTGCGAGCACCGAGACAAGCCAATTCCACATCATCCAACCAGTCGTCGTGAAATACATCACGCGGTCACCTGCGCGAATATCACAATGCAATTGATGCTCTTTCAAATGTTGAATCAGCACCCCACCAGTACGATGCACGATGCACTTCGGTACACCAGTCGTACCGGAAGAAAAAAGCACATACCACGGATGATCGAATGAAAATCTTCGCGGAGTGACTGGCGACTGCGCGCCCGACTGCAAAAAAGTCTCATAGTCGACTAAATCACCTAGATTCGCTGATTCGGCGCAAGTAACTATCAGGGTTGATTTAAGCGTTGGTAAACCTTCGCGCACAATGGCAAGCCTCTCGAGACAATCAACCATTTTGCCACCGTATATATATGAATCTGTCGCGACTAAAACCATTGGCGTAATCTGACTAAATCGATCTAGAACACCCTGTGCTCCGAAGTCTGGTGAACAAGAAGAAAAAATGGCTCCAATTGATGCAGCCGCCAACATCGTCTCTATCGCCTCGATGCCGTTCGGCAACCAGGCAACTACGCGGTCACCCGCAACAACGCCCAATTCTTCTAACGCACCCGCGAGCCAGGTGACCCGTATTCGCAATTCATCCCAAGTTCGCATCGTTCGTTCGCCAGTTTCATTGATCGCAACAATTGCGTCGCCTTTGCCAGTGTGACGCAAGAAGTTTTCAACAACGCTCAGACGCGCGTCTGGAAAAAACTGTGTTGAGATAAATTCACGCGATGGATCAGCTGGAAATTCGCTTCGCTGAATAATCCGTTCGCCTTGCTCGCCGACAGTGCCACAAAACTGCCAGACCTTGCGCCAAAATTCATCAGGAGTTACAACTGACCAACTGTGCACTTCATCGAAACTCATTCCATTTGTAAACTCAGCAAGACGGGACGCTTTCGCCCGTTCTTCACTCGGCTGCCAAGCGATTTCTCCCCGAAGCGTCATGATCTGTAATCTATCTTTGGGAAAATATTCTAGAGGCGGTACGTTTATTTCAATTAAGGATGACGAGGAACTTAGCCCTATTGAATCTTTGGCGTTTTCTCTAAATATCTGCATTGTATTTTTTGCCGTCGTGCTCACGACGTTCATGCGATTTCACTCAGTAATCACTTCGCGACTTCAAGACAACCCCCTCTTTGAAGGATTCCCGCAAGAGGAAATTGCTGATCGGTTGTCAGTGGTGATCTTATTGACCCTTTGTTTGATCGGCTTCATTGCTTTACCGAAAGTGACTTCGAAATTTAACAACGATGCTTCAGTCAAAGTGGTTTCACTAGGCGCGTTGGCATCAGTTACTTTGACAATCTCATGGAACTGGGGCGACCCAAACTTCTTAGAATACGAACCTGTTTTGTGGTTCGGATGGGGCGATAAGTTCGCGCTCTTAACCCTAATTATTGCGTTGCTTTTGACATATTTGGTTTCTTCTCAACTACATAGAATTCGAGACTCAGACCGATCTGATTTAGCTCGTTTGATGAATCTCGGATCATATGTAGTTTTGCTTTGCTATTACTTACCGTCGGCAATCCAACCGTTCAAAGGAATTGTTGATTCTTATCATTCCCGATATGTCTTAAATGATCTGCTAATTACAGCAAGTGGAAAGATGCCGTACTCGGAAATAGTTCCGGCATATGTTGGAGTGCTTGGCTGGCCATTGCAAGTACTTTCTTTCTTGCCCGATGAATTGATAGTCAACTCGGCCCTTGCGTGGGTTAACTTACTAGTACTGATTGAAGTCGCTTGCATTGCCTATTTAACGAAAAAGTCTCTCGACATAAAGTACTGGGGACTTGCAATTCTGATTCCTGTCGCCACGATTTATTTGAAGGTTCAACCAAATATCCATTCTTTGGAAGATGCCACATATCGGCGTGCTTGGGGAAGTATCGCTCAGTTCATGAGCATCATGCCGGGACGCAGCGTGTTACCGATTGTGTTGTTGGTATCCGTTGCAGCACTTGCGGTAGACAATCATGGCCGAAAGAAATCTTTTTTAGGTTTTTTAGTCGGCACATTTATAGTCATTACGGCTTTCAATAATGTCGAGTTTGGGGTACCAGCATCAATCGCTGCGATGATTGTCCTCTTTTTTGTTACGAGACTTTCGCTGATTACCCGCAATGACCTATTTAGAATTTTACTGGGCGCAACTTCTATATCTGTAATGATAATGATCGCGTACAGCACAAGTAACACAAGACTGACGGCGAGGGATTGGTTAGCAATGAGCAAGGCACATGGTCTCGATTCATTCGCAAACGAAGCGATGCCTATTTTCGGATTATGGATTTTTTTCTATGCAATTTTTGGGGCGAGCGCAATTATCGGCTCAGTCAAACTTTTCCAAGCGCAAAAACTGGCAATCCCAAATAACCGAGAGACCTACTCATCAATCATCTTGAGTTTTGGTGGGCTTTGGGGTTCGGCGACATTGTTTTACTTTTCTGGTGGATCAATGGTCCCTAGATTGACTCCGTCATTGATACCGCTAACGCTATGCATAGCTGGTCTCGGTGGATTGTTACGCGCTCAAATCAGTGCAATCTTCGAGAACAAAACCGAGTATTTCAAAAATGGCAACTTTAATATCGTTCTTGCACCCATCTTTTTTCTGCTTTTAATACCCGTGATTTCACTGACTCAAGCGCCAAACCCTAGTTTCGAATGGCTTCGAATGGTGGGAAACGGTGATCGATGGAATTCCCGAGAAATCGGTCGAATGGAAAAGTATCTAGCAATAATCGAGCTTCGCGACCAAGATTCAGGCAAAAACTTTGTCTACATGGGTAATGATGGACCTGCAATCTCAATGATGAGTGGTGTTGAAAATGGCCTCGGAATTATCTTGGTCAAAGATCTTTTGATTGGCGACGAACTTCGAGGACTTGGATGCAGGCCCGCATTGACTTCGGGTGCCGAATTCGCCTTGGTACCAAAAATTGACTGGGATCTTGATGAGATTCCGTGTCCGGGCTTCGTGAAGTTTGAGCCGACGAAAGATAGCCCGTTTCTATTCTTTAGAATTCCAAGTAAAGTTTCACCATGAATTGGGATGTCTTTATAACTTGTGCAATAACAGGCGCGGGTGAAACCACTAATAAAAGCGACAAAGTCCCAGTTACTCCACAACAAATTGCGGAGTCTGCGATTGAAGCGGCAAAGGCTGGTGCTGCTGTCGTTCATATTCATGTGCGTGACCCAAAAACAGGCAAGGGCTCAAGAGATGTTGATCTATATGCGGAAGTTGTGGACCGTATTAGATCTTCAAAGACAGATGTAGTGATCAATCTCACGGCAGGTATGGGTGGCGATCTGGTTTTGGGAGGCGATGAGAAAGTTCTACCTGTTGATTCGGCTAATACTGACATGGTTGGTGCCACCGAACGACTCGCCCATGTTGCGCGCCTCAAACCTGAGATCTGCACACTTGACTGCGGCACAATGAACTTCTCTTCCGGTGGCGATTACATCATGGTAAATACTCCAAGTGTCCTACGTTCAATGGCTAAGCAAGTTCAAAAATTGGGCGTACGCGCCGAACTTGAAGTATTTGACACGGGTCATCTTGTGATGGTCAAAGATCTAATCGCCGAGGGTTTGCTTGACGACCCGATCATGATTCAACTCTGCATGGGCATCGCCTATGGCGCACCAGACGACCCAACCACATTTATGGCGATGGTCAATCAACTCCCGGCTGGCGCGATATTTTCTGCATTTTCGATCAGTCGGATGCAATTGCCATTTGTCGCAATGGCTGCGCTTGCAGGGGGCAATGTTCGCGTTGGATTAGAAGACAATATTTATCTGTCTCGCGGCGAACTTGCATCAAACGCTGATCTTGTCGCGCGTGCAGTGAATATTCTTGAGAATATGAATGTCAACGTCATTGGCCCTGACGCGGTTCGTAAGAAACTTGAACTCACGAAACACTCGTGACAAAAAACAAGCCACTTAAAACGATTGGTCTGCTGGGTGGCGGCGTGATCGGCGGCGGATGGGCTGCACGGTTTGTGCTCAACGGCTACGACGTCAAAATCTATGACGTTGACCCCCAGGCCAAACGAAAAATAGGTGAAGTTCTGGCCAATGCGCGCCGCGCTTACGGCAAACTAACTCTTGCGCCACTCCCACTTGAGGGCAAGATCACATTCGTTGACACCCCTGAGCAAGCCGCAACAGGTGTTGACTTCGTTCAAGAAAGTGCGCCCGAGCGTGTTGAATTGAAACAAGAATTGCTCGCGCGGGCAAGTCGAGTTGCCGCTAGCGATGTTGTTTTTGGCTCTTCTACTTCTGGGATATTGCCGACTCAATTGCAACGAGATATGACATTTCCCGAGCGATTAGTTGTCGGACACCCATTTAATCCTGTCTATCTGTTGCCGCTTGTTGAAATATGCTGTGGCGATAGAACCTCGCTCGAGGCCCGCGAGCGAGCGCGAACGGTCTATGAACTAATTGGTATGCGCCCACTAATGCTGCAAAAAGAAATCGATGGTTTCGTTGCTGACCGATTGATGGAAGCAATGTGGCGCGAAGCGCTGTGGCTGATCAATGACGGTGTGGCCACTGCCGAAGAAATCGACGACGCAATTCGTTTTGGTGCAGGTCTGCGCTGGTCGTTCATGGGAACTTTTTTGGTTTACCGCATTGCAGGTGGTGAGGCGGGCATGCGACATTTTATGGCGCAGTTTGGACCGACTCTAAAGTGGCCGTGGACAAAACTGATGAACGTACCCGAACTGGATGATGTACTGCTAGAGAAGATCGTGTCACAATCTGATGCCCAAGCGGGCGCTCGAACAATACGTGAACTCGAAGTTTTGCGCGACGACTGTCTAGTCGCTGTGATGCAAGGTTTAAAACAGGTCGGCTTCGGAGCGGGCGAAACCTTGGCGGCTTATGAAAGAAAACTTTTCAGCGGGGCGACGGTCGCACCAGTCAAAATAGACAAGCCAATTGAAGTGCAACGACGACGCATTACAGCCGACTGGGCAGACTACAACGGCCACACCAACGACAGCCGATATATGCAACTTTCAAGCGAGGCACTTGACGTATTTTTTAGATCAATTGGTTTCAGCTCTGACTATCTTGCAACAGGACGGTCTTTTTATTCGCTCGAAAGTCATGTTCGCTATGTCAACGAAAGCAAAGTTGGCGACGAAATTGTCGTTACCGCACAGCTGATTTCGCTTGACGAAAAGAAGGTGCACCTGCATTCGGTAATGTCAAAGACTGACGGCACGGTTGTCGCAACTGCAGAACATATTTACCTGCATGTCGACACCAAACTCAAAAAAGGCTCCCCGATCGGCGAAGAACTATTAAAGCGCCTAAAACCAATCGCCGAGGCCCACGCCAGACTTGCCAAGCCAGATGGTGTCGGTAGATTTGTTGGTCAGAGCGTTAAATGATTTTGAAAGTCGAGCCTCTGAAGGTCGGCGAAGTTGTGCCAGCACCTCTCGACATCTACAGATGCACTGTCGTCGCGGACTGGGTTGATTACAACAATCACATGACTGAAGCGGCGTATCTCACCGCATTCGGCTGGGCATCAGATGTTTTGTTTCAATACATCGGTATCAACGACGACTACCGTGCTGCTGGCAACTCGTATTACACGGTTGAGACGCACATTGTTTATGAACGTGAGGCTGACTACGACGACAAACTTCGTATAACAACCCAAGTGCTTGATTTTGACACCAAACGACTGCACTTCAACCATGAGATGTTCAATGTTGCGAGCAACAAGCGACTCTCAACTTGTGAGCAAATGCTTCTGCACGTTGACTCAGTGGCCGCTAAAGCCTCGGTGATTAAACCATCTGTAGCCCTTGCCCTAGACGCGATTCTCTCTAGTCACCGAGCGCTTGCCATCCCACCTGAAGTGGGACGAACTATGAAAATTATCCATAAGACCTGAGAGAATGCACCATGGACTTTCGATTGACTCAAGAGCAAGAAATGATTGTTGATACGACCCGAACATTCACGGAGCGAGAATTGATTCCGCATGAAGAACGAGTTGAGCGTGAGGGACAAGTTTCACCTGACCTCGTCAAACAAATTAAACAACGTTCAATTGCCGCTGGACTTTATGCATGCAATATGCCAACCGAACTCGGTGGCGGCGGACTCAACTCATTCGACACGACGCTCGTTGATCGCGAATTTGGAGTCACCTCGTATGCATTGCACTATATTGTTGCGCGTCCGAGCAATATTTTGCGTGCCTGCAAAGATCAACAAATAGCCGAATATCTGATCCCCACGATTACTGGCGAACGCGTTGAATGTCTAGCGATGTCAGAACCCGATGCCGGCTCAGATGTGCGCGGGATGAAGTGCACTGCGACACCAGACGGCGACGATTGGATAATTAACGGTGCCAAACATTTCATTTCGCATGCCGACATGGCTGATTATGTAATTTTATTTGCTGCCAGTGGCGAAGAAAAAACAGCGAGAGGAATCAAGAAAAAAATAACCGGATTTCTTGTTGACTTCGACTCTAAAGGGTGTGAACGCGTCAAGGGTTACAACTGCGTTTCAAACAACGGGTATCATAACATGATCATCAACTTCGATAATTGTCGTGTTTCGGGATCAAAAGTTTTAGGCGAAGTTCACAACGGATTTGATGCGGCTAATGAGTGGCTCGGCGCCACTCGGCTGCAAGTTGCGGCTGTGTGTGTTGGCCGTGCGCGCCGCGCACTCAAACTCGCTGTCGAATGGGCTGCCACACGCGAACAATTCGGTCAGCAAATTGGCAAGTTTCAGGGTGTCTCCTTCAAGTTAGCTGACATGCAGATTCAACTTGACGCAGCAGAGTTACTGACTTTGCGTGCCGCGTTCAATGACGCTAAAGGAAATTTCAGTGACACCGAAGTGGCGATGGCGAAGGTATTTTCAAGTGAAATGTGTCAGTTCGTGACCGATGAGGCGTTACAGATTTTTGGTGGCATGGGATTAATGGATGAATTGCCATTGGAACGAATGTGGCGTGATACTCGTGTTGACCGTATCTGGGATGGTACGAGCGAGATTCAGCGACATATTATTTCCCGAGCGTTGTTGCGTCCTCATGGTGGCTGAACAATTGCTTTCAAGAACGCTTAATCCGCGTTCGATTGCTTTGTTTGGCACTGGTCCAGCGCAAAGCGTGATCGAACAATGTCAAAAACTTGGTTTCAACGGTGAACTTTGGCCGGTTCACCCAAATCGCGAGACCTTGGCCGGTGTCAAATGTTTTAAGTCTGTTGCTGATTTGCCGTATGCACCCGATGTGGCGTTTGTTGCGGTTAATCGTCATGCGACAATTGACGTGATCTCGCAACTATCTAAGGCTGGCGCAGGTGGTGCTGTTTGTTACGCGTCGGGATTTGCTGAATCTGGCGAACACGCTGTCGTGCACACTGGAGTCGATGGTCTTGCACTCCAACAACAACTTGTAGCGGCAGCAAAACTAATGCCAATTCTTGGTCCGAACTGTTATGGCTATATCAATGCACTCGACGGAATCGCACTTTGGCCCGACCAACACGGCTGCACGCCCCTGAAAAGTGGTGTGGCAGTCGTCAGTCAAAGTGGAAACGTTGGACTGAATATCACTTTGCAACAGCGAGGTCTTGACCTCGCTTATCTAGTTACTGTAGGAAATCAAGCGACTATCGGAGTTGAAGATTGTCTCGAAGTTTTCATCAACGACAATCGTGTTACTGCAATTGGGTTATTCATTGAAGCGATTATTGACCCTATCCGTTTTTCAAAACTTGCCTTGAAAGCCGACGAGCGAAATCTAAGAATTGTTGCGTTGCAAACTGGACGAAGCGACGCGGGGGCAATGATTGCCGCCTCACATACTGCATCACTGGCTGGGCGTCGCAGTGCGTATGAAGCTTTTTTCGCACGATGTGGCGTGGCGATGGTTGACACACCAGTTGAACTCATAGAAACTCTTAAATTACTCAATCAAGATGGCGCGCTAACAGGTAACAAACTTGTTTCGCTTTCATGCTCTGGAGGCGAGGCATCTTTGATCGCAGATCTATGCGAACGCACCTCTCTCGTCTTCGAACCTTTCGCCAAAGAACAGCACGCGCGAATAAGTTCAACCTTGGCAGAACTTGTATTTGTTGGAAACCCTTTTGATTACCATACGTTTATGTGGGGAGACCGAGTAGCCACGGCGAACACATTCACACAAGTGATGACTGGTCCGCAAGATGCGACCCTGTTAATTCTCGATACACCTCCACGAGATGACCACAATTCTGAAACCTGGATTACTGCTGCGCAGTCATTAGGCGATGCGACTACTGCTACAAAAGGTCGTGGAGTAATAGTCGCAACTCTCCCAGAATGTGTCACCGAAGAAATTCGCGCCGTAGCCAAGTCAGCCAAGCTAGTTGTACTACAAGGCTTACACGACGCTATTGTTGCGCTTGACGTTGCAGCGTGGCTCGCCGATCATCACGCAGGTCAGCCCCCTGCAACTGTCAATCTGGCGATGAATACCAAAATGATTGACGAAGCAGATGCTAAAGAAATTTTGTCACGCAACGGTGTCACAGTGCCAGCTGGTGAGAGAAGCAACCGCAATGACCTTGTCGCAGTGGCTAAGAAGATCGGCTATCCAGTAACGCTTAAAGGTCTCGGCCTCGCCCATAAGAGTGAAGTCGGTGCTGTTTTTGTCGGTATCAAAGACGCTGACGAGTTGATCGCCGCATCAAAGCAGATGCCGAAAGAAATTTGTGACTTTCTTGTAGAGCAAACAGTGACGAACATCGTTGCTGAAGTTTTAGTTAGCGTGCGGCGCGACGCGCCAGTGGGCTGGCTAATAACTCTTGGTGCCGGAGGCATTTATACCGAACTTTGGCGGGACACAGTCTGTTTGTTGGCGCCCGCGTCAAATGACGAGATTAAACGCGCGCTTGAAAAAATGCGTATCGGCCCACTGCTCAATGGTTTTCGTGGAAAGCCGATCGCAGACACCGACTCGTTGATTGAACTTATTCAAAAACTGATCAGCACACTACTGAACAACGGCCTTGTTGAGGTTGAATTGAATCCTGTGCTAGTTACTACGAATTCTGCTGTCGCTGTTGATGTACTGATGATTGCCGAGCAGTCATGAGCATCGAGGTCATGCGCAACGGCGCAATTTTAGAAGTAACGATCGACCGCCCCAAGGCGAATGCGATAGATGCGCCGACAAGTCGCGAAATGAGTTCAGTTTTTGACTCGTTTATGCGTGATGCTGAGTTGCGGGTCGCAATTTTGAGTGGCGCAGGAACCAAATTTTTTTCTGCAGGCTGGGATCTGAGCGCCGCCAACGAAGGCGAATCTTTCGAATCTGATTATGGTGTTGGCGGTTTCGGCGGAATTTGTGAACTTAAATTCCGTCCTAAACCAATTATCGCAGCAGTCAATGGCATGGCTGTTGGTGGTGGCTTTGAAGTTGCGCTCGCGGCAGATCTGATTGTTGCCGCAGATCATGCAACTTTTTTTCTTCCTGAGGCAACGCTCGGCTTAATTGCCGACAACGCAACGATTCGATTGCCTCGATTCGTGCCACCAAATATTGCCCGCGAGATGCTAATCTCTGGGCGTCGCATGTCGGCAACCGAAGCACAAAGTTGGGGCATCGTCAATCAAGTAACAACTAGTGACGAGTTAATGCCTGCTGCGCGACAACTTGCGGAGAAAATTTGTTTGGCCGCGCCGCTTAGTGTTGCTGCGGTGCTTGAGTTGATGCGCGAGCTAGAGACAGTTTCAACGCAAGATGCGATGCAAGTTTTACGCCAAAGTTCGACATACCGCTCGGCTATTGATTCGCAAGATGCCATTGAGGGCACCAAGGCATTCACCGAGAAACGCACTCCAAAGTGGCAAGGCAAATAAGTGGACCTTGAAAAGGCATACTCAGTCAAGACTCCCGAAGACAGTCGAAAGCTTTATGCCGAGTGGGCAGCCACATACAACGACACATTTATCAAAGCCAATGATTATGTTTACCCTAGAACAATCGCGCAAAAGTTCGACGAGAAGATCCCGCCGACAGATGTCATCAAGGTTGCCGATATCGGTTGTGGTACGGGCGCAGTCGGAAGCTTTTTAACGAACCTGCGACCGAACATAAGTATCGACGGCTTTGACATTTCGCCTGAGATGTTGGCAGAGGCAGCACGGATAAAGCGCATCAATAACTCGCCCGTCTATAACGATTTAATAGAGGTCGATCTAACTTCTGAATTACCGAATAGATCATACGATGCGATGATCAGCGCCGGTACTTTCACTCACGGTCATCTTGGACCCGAAACTCTAATTTCATTAACTAAACTCGTGCGGATTAACGGCTGGTTCGTAATTGGCATCAACGCCCAGCATTTCGAGTTACGCGGATTCGACGCCATGTTACGGAAGACACATCAATCAGGCATTATTTCTGAAGCCCGACTTCACGAAGAGCAAGTTTATGGACCAACTAGTTCGCATTTTGGTGACACAACTCAAATTGCAATTTTCTCACGCCTAAAGTGAATTCGCAAACGAATGGCGCTCGCCCCATTGCGCCTCGTTGCGATAGTCTGCACTCATGCGTGATTACACGGTTGGTGGACCAGAAGAAAAAGTAGCCGAAGCGAAGGGTCTCGTTGACGCCGATTGGTATAAGCCGAATGTTGATCGTGAGTTAATGAAGAAGTTTATGACACGCAACAACGGTTTGGCCACAATGCACATCGCGAGTTGGTTCGCCGCGCTTGGCGTGTTTGGATTTCTCGCCCAC
>SXGU01468047.1_pt1 | contig 12196 bp, 10 predicted proteins | sample 3174531 | NCBI WGS metagenome assembly SXGU01 (sample SAMN11356863, study PRJNA531348) | freshwater metagenome | isolation source: freshwater sample F1-140 | place: China: Fuxian Lake, Yuxi | collected 2017-12-25
AGCCACAAGCAGGCCCTGTTCGACGCCACGCGCAAGATGATGGAAGCCGAGATCGCCAAGATCCCCAACGGCAACTACTCGGGCGAAGGCTACGTCTATTTCGACGGCCGTTTCGTCGGCTCGAAATATACCATTCGCGTGGACATCGAGGTCAAGGACAAGAGCATCAAGTTCGACTACTCGAAGACCGACCCGCAGACCAACGGTTTCGTCAATGGCACCTTCACCTCCAGCGCCTCGGCCACCATCCTGACTCTGCTGCAGATGGTGAATCCCGACATCCCGCACAACGAGGGCATGGTGCAACCGATCGAGATCGTGATACCGAGCGGCACGATACTGAATGCCGCCTATCCCAAGGCCACTACCTTCGGCAACCACCTCTGCCCGCCTAACGCCGACGCCATCCAGCGCGCACTGGCCCCCGTGATGCCCGATCGCGTCACCGCCGGCTGGAACAATCTGTTGGCCTCGCTAACCACGGGCCTCGACCCGAAGAACAACGAGAAGTACGTGGACATCGGCTTCATGGGCTTGAAGGGCGGCTCCGGTGCCATGCTCGGCACCGACGGCTACGACCACATCGGCATGATCGACGCCTCGGGCGGCGTGCTCGACCAGGACTATGAAATGTTCGAGCAGCAGACGCCGCACACCCTGATCAAACACGAACTGCTGACCGACTCGGCCGGCGCCGGCCAATGGCGCGGCGGCCTGGGCGTCGAAACCATCTTCAAGATCGGCTCCGACGACACGCAGCTGGTGACCTTCGGCGACGGCGATTTCGAGCCGGCCTTTGGCCTTTTCGGCGGCGGCGAGGGCGGCCTCAACTTCATCCGCCTGCACTACCCCGACGGCCAGACCGTGGTGCCGAAGAACAAGGATCTGATCACCGGCGTTCCGATGGGCACCACCTATCATCAGGTCGCCAGCGGCGGCGGCGGCTACGGCGACCCGAAGAAGCGCGACCGCAAGCTGCTGGCCGAGGAGATCCGCAATGGCGTGATCACCCCCGAAGCGGCGAAGCGCGACTACGGATTTGTGGAATGAAAAGCCAAACGCTCTCAACACAGAGAACACGGAGACACGGAGAAAATCTTTTCTTCATTGTTCTTCTCCGTGATCTCTGTGTCTCCGTGCCCTCTGTGTTGAAAGAGGTTCCATGAATTTCGAACTCACCGACGACCAACGCTCCATCCGCGACACCTTCGCCCGCTTCTGCGACGAGCGCATTGCGCCGCAGGCGGCGGCGCTGGATGAAGCGAAGCAGTATCCGCGCGCCTTGTTCCAGGAACTGGCCGACCTCGGCTTCTTCGGCATGCGCTATCCCGAGGACGTCGGCGGCACCGGCATGGCGCTGACCGAATTCGCCATGGCCTTGCAGGAGATCGCACGCGGCTCGATGTCCCTTGCCGGCGCCGTGGCCATGCAATCCTTGATGGGCACCAAGTTCCTGCACCTGCTGGGCAACGCCGACATCATCGAGCGCCTGTTCAAGCCGGCGCTCTCCGGCGAGAAGATAGGCGCCATCTGCATGACCGAGCCGAACGCCGGCTCCGACCTCGATTCGATCGCCACCACGGCGAAGAAGGTGGACGGCGGTTACGTCATCAACGGCCAGAAGACATGGATCACCTCGGCACCCGTGGCCGACTTCTTCACGGTCTTCGCCAGGGCCGGCGAAGAGAAGAAGCTGACCATCTTCCTCGTCGAAAAGCATTTCAAGGGCATCACGGTCGGACGCGAGATCCACAAGATGGGGGTCTGGGCGCTGCCGACCTCCGAAGTTGCCTTCGACGAATGCTTCGTCCCCGACAGCCATCGCCTGTCGAAGGAAGAAGGCGACGGCGAGGGCCACCTGCGCAAGACCCTGGGCGAGATCCGCATCATCACCGGCGCCATGGGCCTCGGTGTGGCGCACGCGGCGCTAGCCGAAGCCGTACGCTACGCCGGTGAGCGCAAGCAGTTCGGCAAGCCCATCAACCGCTACCAGGCGATACAGATGAAGCTGGCCGAGATGGCCACCGAACTCGAGGCCGCCGAGCACTTGGTGTATTACGCGGCATGGCGGCGCGATGCGGGCAAGCCGTATCACAAGGAAGCCGCGATGGCCAAGCTGTTCGCCACCGAAACCGCGGCCAAGGTCTGCGACCAGGCAGCGCGCGTTTTCGCCTCCTACGGCTATGCCATGGAGTACCCGGTGCAAAGGTATCTGCGCGATGTGCGCTTCACGCTGATCGGCGGCGGCACCAGCGAAATTTTGAAATTGATTATCGCCAAGGAAGTTAGCTCATGACCCCCTTTCCCCCATCCCCCTTCCCAATGAAGGGGGTGACGACGGTTCGCCGCTACGCGGCTCCATGCGTACGTTTGTCGCCTCCTTGGGACGGCCCGGCGGAGGCGACGACATGAATGAACGTCGCATCAAGGTATTGCTCGGCAAACCCGGTCTCGACGGCCACGACCAGGGTGCCAAAGTTGTCGCCCGCGCCATGATGGATGCCGGCTTCGAGGTCATCTACACCGGCCTGCGCCAGACCCCGGAACAAATTGCGCGCATCGCCCTCGAAGAAGACGTCGACGTGATCTCGCTGTCCTCGATGGCCGGTTCGCACATCCCCTTCTGCCGCAAGCTGAAGCCCCTACTCGAAGAATCCGGCCTCACCGACAAGCTCTGGGTCATCGGCGGCAACCTGCCGGCGCAGGACCACGCGGCGCTGCGCGAACTCGGTTTCAAGGGCATCTTTCCTTCGGGCTCAAAACTCGACGCCATCTGCGACTACATAAGGAAAGAAGTCCAATGAATGCCCCGCAGAAACCCGAATTGAAGAAAGTCATCAACGAATCCGGTATCGAGGTCAAGCCGCTGTACACGGCGGCGGACGTCGAGGCCAGCGGCGGCATGGAGATGGTCGGCGAGCCCGGGGCTTATCCCTTCACGCGCGGCATCCACCGCGAGATGTACCGCAAGCAACCGTGGACCATGCGCCAGTACGCCGGCTTCGGCAACCCGGCGGATACCAACCAGCGCTTCAAATACCTGATCGCCAACGGCCAGACCGGACTCAACGTCGCCTTCGACCTGCCGACCCAGATCGGCCTCGATTCCGACGATCCCCTGGCAGAGGGGGAGATCGGTCGCGTCGGCATGTCGATCGACACCCTGCGCGATTTCGAGATCGCCTTCGACGGCATCGACCTGAAGAAGATCACCGTCTCGCTGACCATCAACGGCGCGGCGGCGATCCTGATTGCCATGTATTTGGCGATGGCGGAAAAGCGCGGCTACGACATCAAGGAATTGCGCGGCACGGCGCAGAACGACATCCTCAAGGAGTTCATCGGCCGCGGCACATGGATCTTCCCTGTCGAGCCATCGATCCGCCTGGTCGGCGACACCATCGAGTACTGCGCGAAAGAGGCGCCGAAATACACCCCGGTCTCGGTCTGCGGTTACCACATCCGCGAATCCGGGGCGACGCCGGCGCAGGAGATGGCTTACGCCTTCTGCATCGCCAAGGCCTATGCCGACGACGCCATCAAGCGCGGCCTGCCGGTGGACGAGTTCGCCGGACGCCTGTCGTACAACTTCAACATCTTCGGCAACATCTTCGAGCAGGTCTGCAAGTTCCGCGCGGGACGCAGCCTGTGGGCCAAGATCATGAAGGAGCAGTACGGCGCCGAAAAGCCCGGCTCGATGTGGCTGCGCATGATCGCCGCCGGCGGCGGCGGCGGCCTGACCTTCGAGCAGCCCGAGGTGAACATCGTGCGCGGCGCCTACTACGCGTTGATCTCGGCGCTTTCCGGCACCCAGACCATGGCGCTTTGCTCGTATGACGAGGCCTACACGATTCCCACCGAATACTCGGCACGGCTATCGCTGCGCACCATGCAGTTGCTGATCGCGGAAATGGGCCTCACCGAAACCGTCGATCCGCTGGCCGGCTCCTTTTACGTCGAGACCATGACCAACGAGATGCGCGCCAAGATGGAAGAGATCATGGCCGAGGTCGATGCCCAGGGCGGCATCGTCAAGATGGTGGCCGAGGGCAGCATCCAGGCCAAGGTCTCGGCCCAGGCCTACGGCATGCAGCGCAAGATCGATTCCGGCGAATTCCCCAAGGTCGGCGTCAACTGCTACAAGAACGAGCAGGAAGAAGATCACCCGGTCGAATTCCACCCCTACAACGAAGACGATGCCCGGGTGCAGATCGAGAGCCTTAAGCGCATCCGCGCCGAACGCGACAACACTGTGGTGGACGCCGCGTTGGCCCGCCTGCGTGCTGACGCGGCAGCCGGAACCAACGTCATGCCGGCTCTGATGGCGGCCGTCAAGGCCTATGCCAGCGTCGGCGAGATGACCAAGGAACTGGTCGCTGTCTTCGGCAGATACCAGGAACCGATTAAGTTCTGAGGAAAATGAAATGACCGAACTGAAACGCTATCTCGCCCCGACCAGCCTCGACCAGGCGGTCGAGTGCCTCAAGGGCGGCAATGTCACGATCCTCGCCGGCGGCACCGACCTGACGCCTCAAGCCCAAGCCGGACGCATCAAGTTCCGCGAGACCCTGATGAACATCCGCCACATCCCGCAGATGTCCGGAATCACGCTGGAAGGCAAGGAGATCCGCATCGGGGCGCTCGCCACCATCACCGAGATCATGGAACACCCGCTGGTGCGCCAGCACCTGCCGGCCCTGGTCGAGGCCTGCGACCATTTTGCCAGCGACCAGATCCGCAATGCCGGCACCATCGGCGGCAACATCTGCAATGCCTCGCCGGCCGGCGACACGCTGATTCCGCTGCTGGTGCTGGATGCCTGCGTCGAGTTGGCCTCGATGCCGGAAGCCAAGATCTACCGCCACTGCATGCCGATTTCCACCTTCTTCACCGGCCCCGGCAAGACGCGCAAATCGCTCTGCGAACTGGTCACCGGCGTACGCATCCCCGTGCCCTCTGCCCGCCACGTGTCCCGCTTCTACAAGCATGGCACGCGCCCGGCACTGGACATCTCGACAATTTCCATCGGCTTCGCCGCCGACATCCACGACGGCGTGCTGCAGAACGTGCGCGTCGCCTTCGGCGCCGTGGCGCCGACGCCGCTGCGCGCCACCGCGACAGAGTCGGCGCTGGAGGGACGCCACCTCGACGCCGCCAGCATCGAGGCTGCCGCCGTCGCCGCGCGCGACGAGGTAAATCCCATCGACGACGTGCGCGCCACAGCCTGGTATCGCAAGGAAATGATCCACAACATGACCAAGAGGATGCTCGAAAATGTCGCTTAAGCACGATATCGAATTCACCCTGAACGGAGTGAGGCGCAAGGTCACGGTGGACGTCACGATGAACGCCCTCGACATGCTGCGCGAGGTGGTTGGCCTCACCGGCACCAAGTACGGTTGCGGCGAAGGCGAGTGCGGCGCCTGCACAGTCCAGGTGGATGGCGTGTCGCTGAATTCCTGCCTGATGTTCGCCGTCGATTGCGCCGGGCGCAATATCACCACAGTCGAAGGCCTCACCGACCAGCCGCGCGGCGAGGCGCTGCGCGATGCCTTTGTCGAGCACGGCGCGGTGCAGTGCGGCTTCTGCACACCGGGCATGATGATGCAGGCCGACCACCTGCTGCACAAGCACGAGCATCCCGACGAAGGCTGCGTAAAGCGCGGCCTCGAAGGCAACCTGTGCCGCTGCACGGGCTACAAGAAAATCGTCGACGCCGTGGTTGCCTGCGGCAGCCAGGACAGCGTCACCCCGGCGCAAGCCAGGGTCCAGAAATGACGCCATTCCCTCGAACACCCAACTGGATTCCGGCGTCCGCCGGAATGACGGAGTAAAGCCATGAACGTCGCCGAGAAAAAGCACCGCATCATCGAACCCGATTCCCTGATCGGCAAGCGCATCCCCAAGATGGATGCGCCGGACAAGGCCAGCGGCCGCACGCGCTACATCCACGACATCAACCTGCCCGGCCAGTTGCACGGCAAGATCCTGCGCTCGGCGCGCATTCACGCCCTGATCAAATCGATCGACACCACGGCGGCCAAGGCCCTGCCCGGCGTGCATGTGGTCATCACCGCCGTCGACATTCCCGACCAGCGCCCCATCGGCGTCGCCAAGGACCACTTTCCGCTGAAGGTCGGCCGCGTGCGCAGCCAGCGCGATGAGATCGCGGCGGTGGCTGCCGAATCCGAAGAGATCGCCGAGGCCGCGCTGAAGCTGATCAAGGTCGAGTACGAAGACCTGCCGGTGATCGGCAACCCCGAGGATTCGATCAAGCCCGATGCCGTCCTGATCCACCCCGAACCGCACGGCGCCGACGGCACCCACCTGCACCTCAAGCAAGGCACCTCGATCGCCCATCGCGGCAAGGCTGACAACGTCGCCATGCGTTTCGACTACGCCCATGGCGACGTGGCCCAGGGTGAAGCCGAGTCCGATGTGGTGGTCGAAGACACTTTCAAGCTGCACTACGTCACCCACTGCTGCATGGGCGTCTCGGGCATGATCGCCGAGTTCGATGCCGGCGGCAACGTGCTGATGTACTCGAACACCCAGGTACCTTTCCTGCACAAGCGCGAGTTCGCCGAGTACCTCCATATCGACCCGACGCGCATCCGCATCATCCAGCCGCCGATCGGCGGCGGTTTCGGCTCCAAGCTCGACATCTACCCCTTCGAGGTGATCTGCCTCTACCTCGCCCGCGCCGCCAAGCGGCCGGTGAAGATGCTGTTCACCCGCGAAGAGGAGTTCCTCGCCTCGCCGACGCGCCAGCCGGTGCTGCTGACCCTGCGCAGCGGCTGCAAGAAGGACGGCACCCTGACCTTTCGCCAGGTGCATACCCTGCATGACAACGGCGCCTACACCTCCTGGGGTGCGACCACGCCCTTCGTCATGATGCAGACCTTCTCCTCGCTCTACCGCGTGCCGCACTGCGACTACCACACGGCAGCGGTCTACACCAACAACCCCTATGCCGGCTCCTTCCGTGGCTACGGCAACCTGCAGGCCACCTTCGCCATCGAACAGCACATGGACCTGCTTGCCGAAGCCATCGGCATGGACCCGCTCGAATTCCGCCTGAAGAACGCCCAGGACGCCGGCGAAGTCACCGGCCAGGGCATGAGCTTCAAGAGCTGCGGCTTCAAGGACTGCATCACCACGGCCGCGGGCCGCAGCGACTTTTCACGCAAGTTCGCCGAGAACCAGGCCAATCAGAAAAAGCCGGGCAACATAAAGCGCGGCATCGGCATGGCCTCGATGCTGCACGTCGGCGGCGGCGCCAAGATCTATCCCTCGGACGGCTGCGGCACTATCCTCAAGATGGACGACTTCGCCAACGTAACACTGATCACCGGCGCCTCGGAAATCGGCCAGGGCTCGGAAACCGTGCTCTCGCAACTGGTCTGCGAGGAGCTTGGCCTGCCGATTTCTGCCATCACCGTGGTCAACAACGACACCGCGATCACGCCGTGGGACGTCGGCGTACATGCCAGCCGCACCACCTTCATCGCCGGCAACTCGGCCATCGGCGCGGCGAAGAAAGCCAAGGCCAAGATCCTCGCCGTGGCGGCGAAGAAGTTCGAGTGCGCCGAAGCGGACCTCGACCTGCGCGGCGGCTTCGTCATCCGCGCCGATTCGGGCGAAGCACTGGTGGAACTCTCCAAGCTGCTGCGCAACCTGCACTTCCAGGACAAGGCCGAACTGGTGATGACCACCTTCTACTACGAGCCGCCCAGCGTGCACCAGGACAAGGGCTTCAAGGGCGACGTCTCGGCGGCCTATGCCTGGGGCAACCAGGTGGTCGAGGTGGAAGTCGACACCGACACCGGATTCATCAAGCTGCTCAAGGTCACCGGCGCCCACGACGTCGGCCGCGTGCTGAACCGCCTCGGCATCGAGGGCCAGATCGAAGGCGGCATCGTCATGGGCCAGGGCTATGCATTTACCGAAGACCTGATGATCGAAGACGGCAAGATGAAGAATCCCAACTTCCGCGACTACAAGCTGGTCACGGCCCCCGAGATTCCCGAGATGGACATCGCCTTCATCGAGTCCATGGACGGCGAAGGCCCGCAGGGCGCCAAAGGCGTTGGCGAGGCGCCGGCGATCTGCATGGCCGCCGCCGCCGCCAACGCGATTGCCAATGCCACCGGCGTGAGAATGTTCGAGCTGCCATTCACCCCGGAAAAGGTTTATCGCGCGCTGCACGGTCAGACGCCAAAGCGATATTGGAAGCCCTGGAAAGCCGAGTAATGGCCACCAATCGCCAAGTACAAAGCCAGACGCTTTCGACACAGAGAACACGGAGGCACGGAGTACACAGAGAAATGCTTTTCTCTCTTACCTCTCTCCGTGATCTCCGTGTCTCCGTGATCTCAGTGTTGAGAGAGGTTTTCCGCCGTCTCGCCAGCGCCGACTTTTCGTTGACGGGGGTCGCATGAAGCGCCGCACCATCCTCTCCATGGAGCAGGCGCTGTCCCTGCCCTATGCCACGCTGCGTTTCGCCCAACTCGGCTGGCGCGTGATCCGCATCGAATCCACGCCGACCGGCGAAGGCCTGCCGGGCGACCCGAACCGCTACATCGGCGGACGTGTCGCCGACGACGATCGGCGCAGCTACTTCATCGCTCCCAACGTCGGCAAGGAAGCCATCGCACTCAACCTCAAGGACCCGCAGGGCCAGGAAGTTTTGCGCAAGCTGATCGTCGCCCTCGACGCCGACGTCTTCTGCTGCAACACCGTGCCCAAGCGCTACAAGCAGCTCGGCATCGATTACGAAAGCCTCGCGGCGGTGAAGCCTGACCTGATCTGGGCCGGCATCTCGGCCATGGGCCCGGACTACCCCGAGGCGCCCGGCTACGACCCGGTGATCCAGGCGATGGCCGGCTACATGGAACTCACCGGACCGGCCGACGGCCCGCCGACGCTCTCGGGCGTGCCGCTGATCGACCTCAAGGCCGGCGACGAGGTTTATGCCGGTGTGATGATGGCGCTGCTGGAGCGCGCCGAAACCGCCAAAGGCAGCCGCATCGATGTCTCGATGCTGCAGGCGGCGGCCTCCTGGCTGATCACGACCCTGCCCCTGCTCGACTTCGATTGCGACCCCTCCGAGGTCACGCGCTGCGGCAACGAGCACCGCAAGTTCATCCCGACCAACGTCTATCCGACGGCCGACGGCTTCATCTACATGGCCATCGGCAGCGATGTGCAATGGCGGCGCCTGACCGAAATCCCCTGGTTCGCTCCCGTCGCCAACGCCGTGCGCGCCACCAACGAGGGCCGCGTCAGGGAACGCGAAGCCATCCACCGCGACATGGCCGCGGCGACGCGCCGTGTCGCCACCGCCGACATTGCCGCCGCGTTTCGCAAGGCGACGATCCCGCATGCCGCGATCAACGACATTCCCGCAGTACGCGAAATGGAAGCCATCTCCCGAACGCTGACCCGCACTCGCGCCCCCGACGGCCGCGAGGTGCGCATGCAGCCGCAGGCGGTGCACATGCCCGGCGCGGTGCGCGACTTGAGCTTTCCGCCCAAGTACGGAGAACACACGCAGTCCGTGCTGGCCGAAGCAGGATTCTCCGCGACGGACTGCACAAGCCTCAAAGAACAGGGCATCATTGCCTGAACACAGACAACAACACCATCACAAACCACTCAAGGAGGAGTCAAAATGAAGAAAATCACCACCCTGCTGGCCGCCGCCGGCATTGCCCTGGCTGGCAGCCTGCCGGTGCATGCCCAGGTCAAGATCGGCGTCATCGCCTCGTCGACCGGCGCCATACCGTTCGTCGGCATCCCGCAAAAGAATGCGGTCGCCCTGCTGCCGAAGAAAATCGGCGACTTCGACGTCGAATACCTGGTGTTCGATGATGCCAGCGACCCGACGCAGAGCGTGCAGCTGACCAAGAAACTACTCGGCGAGAACAAGATCGATGCCCTGATCGGCCCCTCCGGTTCGGGCAATGCCATGGGCGTGCTGGCCTTCATGGCTGAGTCCCAGACGCCGATGCTGGCCCCGGTTGGCACCTCCGCCGTGGTGCAACCGATGGATGACAAGAAGCGCTGGGTGTTCAAGACCCACCCCAATGACGACGTAGTCAGCGAGGGCATAGTCGCGACGATGGTCAAGCGCGGCGTCAAGTCCGTCGCCTTCATCGGCCGCGCCGATCCCTACGGCGAGAACTGGTACAAGACCTTTACCCCGATGGCAGAAAAGGCCGGCATCAAGGTCGTCGCCAACGAGCGCTATTCGCAGAAGGACACCACGGCGCTGGCCCAGGCGCTGAAGATGGTCTCCACCAAGCCCGACGTCATGATGGTCGCCGGCGTCGGCGCCGATGCCGCGATGCCGCATATGGCCCTGGTCGATGCCGGCTTCAAGGGACCGATCTACCAGACCCACGGCGCTGCCTCCGGCGCCTTCCTGCAGATCGGTGGCAAGAAGGTCGAAGGCGCGTTGATCATGGGCCCGCTGGTGGTAGTTCCCGACGAAATCCCGGACAGCGTGGTCTCCAAGAGCGTGACCCTCGACCTGATCACCGGCTACGAGAAGGCTTTCGGTGCCAAGCCGCCGATCTTCGCCGCCGGCACCTATGACGCCGGCCTGCTGCTGGTGCGCGCCATCCCCATCGCCGCCAAGAAAGGCAAGCCGGGCACGCAGGAGTTCCGCAGCGCGCTGCGCGATGCGCTGGAGAGCACCAAGGACATGAAGGCCTCGCAAGGCCCGATCAACATGTCGGCGACGGACCATTCGGGCTACGACCTGCGCGGCCAGGTACTGCTGACCGTCAAGGACGGCAAGTTCACGCGGGCGAAGGACTAGGAAGCCCGGGGCGGCAAGGGACCATCCGTCGCCGCCCCGTCCTTGATCCCGCGATGAGCCGCAAAGGCCACCCCGTCTGGACTCCGCCCAAGGAGCACGCGGCCCTTTTTCCTGAATTTACCGGCAACACCTTCAACGGCTGGGGCGAAGTCGCCCCGCGCCGCCCGCGCCAGATCTTCTGGCTGCGCAAATCCGAGGGCCATCCCTATGGCCGCCTGCTCGATGCCGTCAAGCAGCGCTTCGTTTCCGTGCCGGCCTACCGCGACGTCTATGCGCTGGCCGACCGCGGGCCGGGCAAGTTGCCGCCCCCGGCGGAGAATCGCCGTACCGCCAGCGCCGACTCCTGGACCCGGCAGGTCAAGGACTTCGCCCTCAACCGCCCGGGTGCTCGCCCCGAGGGCTATCCCGGCGCCGGCAGCGAGGCCGAGTTGGTCGGCATCGCCGCTATTCGTCCGGAATGGGTCTACGAGGGCTTCGAATCGACGCTGCCCAATCTGATCGTCATCGGTAGCGCCATGGACCACGCCCGCCTGTCCCGGGTGCCATCGAGCGCCGACGACCCGGAAGGCCAGCTCGAAGTCTGCGACCAGTACAACCGCGGCGCCCGCGTGGTGAACTGGCTCGCGCACTGGATCCGCGCCCAGGGCTATGAAGCCAAAGCCCATGCCGGCCCATGGGTAGGCTCACTCATCCTGCTTCCGGCGGCGATCGCCTGCGGCTTCGGCGAACTCGGCAAGCACGGCTCGCTGATCAACCGCGAGTTCGGCTCCAGCTTTCGCCTCGCCGCGGTCGAGACCGATATGCCGCTGCAGTACGATGCGCCCGACAGCTTCGGCGCCGATGACTTCTGCGCCGGCTGCCAGGTCTGCGCCAACGAATGCCCGCCCGACGCCATCAGCCGCGACAAGGTGCTGGTGCGCGGCAGCGTGAAATGGGCGGTCGATTTCGACCGCTGCATTGCCTATTTCAACGAGACCTACGGCTGCGGCATCTGCCTCGCCGTCTGCCCCTGGAGCACACCGGGACGCGCGCCGAAGCTGGCCGAGCGCTTCGCCCGCCGCGCGCGCGACAAGCAGGCAACCAACACCTCCGAACTCGCCGCATGACACCCTCGCACCGCATCTCGCTGCGCCTGTGCCACTGGTGGCGCACCACCACCGACGGCGCCCGAACGTCCTCCGCCGACCCGCGCTGAAGCCGCGATCCCCCGATCGCGCGTGTGACGAAGACGCCCCCCAAGGCGCCGCACCACGGAGGAGCAGCAGATGAGCATTGCCAACGTCAGTCTCGAAGACAAGTACCGCCTCGATCGCGGCAAGGTATTCCTCACCGGCATGCAGGCGCTGGCCCGCCTGCCCATGTTGCAGCACG
>SXGU01023702.1_pt1 | contig 12191 bp, 7 predicted proteins | sample 3174531 | NCBI WGS metagenome assembly SXGU01 (sample SAMN11356863, study PRJNA531348) | freshwater metagenome | isolation source: freshwater sample F1-140 | place: China: Fuxian Lake, Yuxi | collected 2017-12-25
AATGAGATAGAAGATAATCCGTGGATAAATGCGATAGTGATAGTAAAAGAAGATTTACCTTCAAATCAAAACTATGTAATATTACCATTTAATGTTAGTTCGGATATGGTTCCCGATGGAGAATATGAGTTGAGAGCGATAAGCACATGTTATGCTCAAACGATAATAGGAACATCGGTAATAACGAAAGGAACAATAGATAGAACACCACCACAAGTATTGGGGACACCATCCCCGATAGATGGGATATTAGGTCCAAACGATGAGATATATGTAGAATTTGCAGAGAATGTAGATTGTTCAGCATTAGATGGATTGAATGATGTAAAGTTGTTTAATTCAAATAATGCACAGCAAATAGATAAAACATATAGTTGCATTGGTAATAAGATAGTTGTGGTTCCAAATATTCAAAATAGTTTTATAGAGAACCAAACACTGCGAGTTGAGTTACATAACTTGATGGATGTGTATGGAAATAAACGAAGCACAGCAGTTGAATGGTATGCGTATGTGGATAAGAATCCGATGAGATGGAATGATCCGAAGGTCGCCATAGTGAAACATGAAGGTGAATCAGTATCATTTAGTAGAACATTGATAAATAGTGGAGGTTCAAGTATGAACTTTGATATGTTAGGATTGCCATCGTGGGTAACAGCAGATCCAATGAATGGAACGATACCAGCAGGATTTACACAAATAGTAAACTTTGATGTAAGTAGCCAATTAAGTGGAGGAATTTACCGAGATACAGTATATGCTCATACGAGTCAAGGAGAAGAGGATTTGATAATGGATATACGGATGTTATGTTCAGAACCGTTGTGGAGTGTGGATCCATCAAGTTATCAATATAGTATGAATATAGTAGCGGAGTTATTGGTTGATAGTGTAAAATCAGAAGATACATATGATATGGTAGGAATATTTGTAGGAGATGAATGCAGAGGAGTAGGGAATGTTCAATATGTATCAGCATTAGAGAAGTATGAAATGTTTTTGACTATATTTAGCAATGTATTGAGTGGAGAGGAGTTGCGGTTTAGAGTGTGGGATGCATCAAGTTGTAAGGAATTGATGCGAGTAGTAGAGGAATACACGTTTAGTGCAAACGCAGTATTTGGGACACCGAACAATCCAGTAAGTTTGACAGCAACAAGTGAGATATTGCAACAGATATCATTGTCAAAGGGATGGAGTTGGTTTTCAATGAACTTGAAAGCAAGTGATATGTCAGTGAATAATATATTGAATGAAGTAAATCCAACACAGGGGAATATAGTAAAATCACAGACCCAATTTAGTCAATCAGTTCCGGGATTTGGTTGGGTAGGAACTCTACAAGAGATGACGAATAAAACGATGTATCAGATAAAGTTGACGGGGAAAGATACGTTGGAGATGGCGGGCTATCAAGTAGGATATCCAGATACAATAAATATATCAGCGGGATGGAATTGGATAAGTTATCAACCACAAAATGGATTAGATTTAAACACAGCGCTTGCATCATTGAATTCGTTGAATGGAAGTATAATCAAGAGTCAATCAGCATTTGCCTTATATCTTGCACCACAAGGATGGATAGGGAATTTAACATTTATGAGTCCAAAGCAAGGATATTTGTTGAAATCTCAGATAGTAGATAAATTGATATATCCACCACTTGGAACACCGACAAAGATGATGGTTGAATTAAATACCGAAAATAGTAAATTGTTACCAGATGGATGGTCAATAAATCCAAGTGATTATCAATACTCAATGCAGATGATATCAGAAGTAGGAGGAATGGAAGTAGATACGAATGATATATTGGGAGCATTTAGTGGAGAAGAATGTAGAGGCATAGTAAGACCAATATATGTATCAGCGATTGATAAGTATCTATTTTTCTTAATGATATATAGTAATATATCGAGTGGAGAAGAGATAAGTTTCAGATACTTTGATACAAGTAGTGAGTTGATATATGCAACGAATGATGAGGTAGTATTTACTCAAGATCAGTTAATAGGAGGAATAGAAAGTCCATATAATATAACACCAATAATAAGTGGAGTAGGAGATGGAGATGAGTTACCGAAGGTATATTCATTATCTCAAAATTATCCGAACCCATTTAATCCAACGACGATGATAAAATATACATTGCCAAAAGCATCGTTTGTAGAGATAGTGATATATGATGTGTTGGGTCAAGAGGTGAAGACACTGGTAAACGAAGTTCAAGAAGCAGGATATAAGAATGTAGAATGGAATGGAATGGATAATGGAGGAAACGTCATAAGTTCCGGAATATATTTTTATAGAATGAAAGCAGATAATTTTATTGAAGTTAAGAAACTTATGGTGATAAAATAAAAAACAGATGTGAAGAGATGTAGGTAAATAATATCTATGTCTCTTCATTGTTTTAAGATAAGTTTGTGTAGTGATGATAAAATAAAAAGTAATAGAGAAGGATGATGACATAAAATCATTTTTCTCTATTGATATAAAAAGTAGAAAATAAATTACAATTTAAAAGAGAGCAATGTTTATGAACAAAAGTTTAGTAGTTATAATCACAATGGTAATGATGTTTGTGAGTAAGATTTATTCTACGCCACCAAGTTGGGATGTAAATCCAAATGCATATCAATTTAGTGAAAATATAACATCAATTGTATATGTGAATGACACATTGAGTTATGCAAGTGATAATATATTGGGAGCATTTGTAGGAGGTGAATGTAGAGGAGTAGCAACCCCAATACAAGTAGGGACACGGAAGATGTATTTTATGATAGTGTATAGTAATGTATCAAGTGGAGAGACGATTTTGTTTAAAGAATATGTGTCAAGTAGTGATGATATAGCAAATGTAGAGGAGAGTGAACAATTTATAGCAAACTCAATAAATGGAGACCCATTAAGTCCAAAAGAATTTCATTCATATCAAACAAGTTATGATAGATATCCAATATTTGGAGGAATACAAAATCAAACAGTTGAAATAGGAAGTATGTTTTCTACATTTGATTTGGATGATTATTTGACAGAGTTCAATGGAGATGAGATAGTTTATAGTGTGAGTGGAAATATAAATTTTACAATTTCAATAGCAACAACAAATGTAGCAACAATTACATATCCAAATGATTATGTAGGAAGTGAAGCAGTAGTATTTAAAGCGATGGATAAGAACACAGTAAATCATTATTATGCAACAGATACGGTACAATTTACAGTCCAAGAAACAAATTATCCACCAACAATATCAGAGATTCCAAGTCAAGTAGTAAGAATAGGTCAATCGTTTGATGATATTGATTTAAGTATGTATTTAACAGAACCAAATGGAGATGAAATTAAATGGGATTTTATATTTAAAGAAGTTGAAGCTCAAGATACAAAACCAAGTTGGAGTGTAAATGCAACAAGTTATCAATATTCAATGACATTGACGGGAGTAGTGACGTCATTAGCAAAGAAGGCAGAAGGAAGTGGTCATTTATTGGGAGCATTTTATGGAGATGAGATAAGAGGAGTAGCAAATGCGGTGAATGTATTAGGGAAGTGGATGTATATGATGCCAATATATTCTAATACAGATGGAGAAGAAATAAGTTTTAAGTTTTTTGATAGTGTATCGAAAAGAATTTTACCAATCAAAGAGAAGTTGAGTTTTATAGCAAACAATGTAAATGGAGATCCACTAAATCCATACAATTTAAATGCAGGCAATATAGTGATATTGATAGATGAAAATAATATAGCCTCAGTAAATAAGTTGGAAGAGAGATTTATAGGAAGTGAAGGGGTAACATTTATAGCAACAGAAGTTGGGACAAACGAAATGTATTCAGATTCAGTGGATGTTAGTTTTGGAGTAGAGTATTTTCCATTTTCAGCATATCCAAATATATTGGATTTTGGAGCAGTATCCCAAGATACAAGTAAAATAAATTACATTACAATAAATAATTATAGTGATAACGCACTAAGTGTAATAGGAATAACATCAGATAATAGTGATTTTGAAATAGTTTCATCAACAGAATTGACACTTACTGCAAAATCGAGTAAAAATATAAATATAAAATTTAGTCCATCGCGAGGAAACGAACGAGTAGCGAATATAGTTTTTTATCATAGTGAAGCAAGTTCACCTGATACAATTGTAGTAAAAGGATTTGGATTAGGGAAGTATAGAACATTTAGTCATATACTAAATGATTTTAAACAAAGTGGAGTGAAATTATCATTTAAGAAAGGAGTTTTAAAGAGTAAACCAAATATAATGACAGCAGTTGAGAATGTATTTTTGCGAGCAGTTCCAAAGAGTATTTATCCAAAGGGAAGAACATTTTTAGGAATAGAGAGATTGGATTCATTAAAAAATTATGCGTGGATAAATATGAAAACGGGAAAAGATGTTTCAAAAGGATTGAAGGCAGAACATAATGGTCAAACATATCCATTAGATTACATAAGAGATTTTGTGAAGAACACAAAAAAACCGTTGAGTAAAGCAATTACATTTGATATAAAGTATAATAATCCAGCAATGTCAGAAGGAGTATTGTTCAAATTGAACTTGATAGCAAGTGAAAGTGGAGTAACAAATAAAGGGTTAGGAGAATTGGTTTTGGATACGAACGCATATTTATTTGGAAAGAACTTAAATGGAAAAACATTGAATGAAGTATCAAATTATTTTGATAGTGTGATGACATATTGGACAAAATATGAAATAACAACATTGGAAGATTATCAAGAAATTGGTTCATTTGTAACTAGTGTTTTGAAACGGATAAACAATGGATTTTATGTTGGAATAGATTCTACAAATTACGAGATAGATACAAATGGAGTAGTTAAAAGTGATACGATGATAGTTGGAAAGAAAAAGAACGCATACGCAATTACATTATTGAAAGGAAAATCAGTAACGGATGTAAGTATATTGAAACAATCGGTATCCAAACAAAACTTTGTCGTAGAATTAAATGGTGGAATAAAAAACAATATACAACCAGAAACATTTTCATTGAACCAAAATTATCCAAACCCATTTAATCCAAATACAACAATTTCATTTTCGTTAGTTGATATGGAATTTGTTTCATTAAAGATTTATGATATTCTTGGACGTGAGATAAAAACATTAATCAACAATGAAGAAATGGAAAGTGGAACTTACGAAATTGATTTTGATGCAAATAATTTGAACAGTGGAATATATTTCTACAAACTAACAACAAATAATTTTTCCGAAATGAAGAAAATGATTTTGGTGAAATAAGTTTTTTGTTATCACAAAATAAAAAAGGCAATTCAAAATGTTGAATTGTCTTTTTTATTTTTTAAGAGAATAGAATATGCAAACTTTTATGGTTAAAATTAAATAAGAAATAATAAACAGAATTTATTGTAAAAAATAATTTTGTATATTTGCAAAAATTATTTTTATGAGCCTGTAGCTCAGTGGTAGAGCATCTGCCTTTTAAGCAGAGGGCCGATGGTTCGAGACCATCCAGGCTCACAAAAAAATGTGTTTGCGCGAGTGGTGGAATGGCAGACACGTACGTTTGAGGGGCGTATGGAGCAATCCGTGAGGGTTCAAGTCCCTCCTCGCGCACAGAATTTTTTAAATCTTACAAATATGAAAATAAAATATTTCATTTGTTTTTTTGTATTTACTTCTCTGATGTTTTCTGATGTAATAAAAAGAAATTCGTTCAGTGGATTTAGCAATGGAAATGAAATTGTTCTTCGATGGATTACTGAAAATGAAAATAATGTTTCAAAATTTATCATTGAAAGAAGAATAAATCAAAACGAAAACTTTATTTCAATTGGAGAATTAAATGCATACCACACACCTTCTCAATATGAATTTATTGATTATTCTGCGTTGTTTAAAAGTTCAGCAGAAATTCTATATCAATATAGAATAAAAATTATTTTCACAAATAGTTCATCACAATATTCTGAAATCATTTCAGTATCGCATTCTGTTTCTGGTGTGAAAAAAACTTGGGGAAGTATAAAAGCAATGTTTAGATAATTTTTTATTGTAAAAAATAAAAACATAACTTTTCCATTGTTAAAGTTTAAAAAACAACTCATACTCGCATCTCAATCTCCGCGTAGAAAAATCCTTTTATCTCAGATTGTTTCTCAAAAATTTAAAATTGTAAAAAGTGGTATTGAAGAAATAATGGATACAAAAATTTCTTTTCAAAAAAATGTTCAAAAAATTGCAGAACAAAAAGCAATCAATGTTTCTCAAAAATTTAAAAATGCAATTGTTATTGCTGCTGATACAATTGTGTGTTTGAATGGAACTTATTTTGGAAAACCAAAAGATGAAAATGATGCATTTAAAATGTTAAAACAATTAAGTGGAAAAACTCACATTGTTTTTACGGGATATTCAATCATTGATACAAAGACAAAAAAAAATGTTACAAATTTTTGTTCTACAAAAGTAAAGTTTAAAAAACTTTTACAAAATGAAATAGTGTCGTATATTAAGACAAGTTTTCCATTAGATAAAGCAGGTTCTTATGGCATTCAAGATGATTTTGGTGCTGTGTTTGTTGAAAAAATAAATGGTGATTTTTACAATGTAGTTGGGCTTCCAATTTGTAAATTGTATAATGATTTAAAAAAATTTCTTTAAATTTTATGGAAAAAAAAATTAGAATATTGATTGCAAAATCAGGATTAGATGGACACGATAGAGGTGCAAAAGTTATTGCTGCTGCTTTGCGTGATGCTGGAATGGAAGTGATTTATTCAGGACTTAGAAAATCTCCCGAAATAATTGTTGAAACTGCTCTTCAAGAAGATGTGGATGCGATAGGAGTGAGTATTTTAAGTGGTGCTCATATGACAATTTTTCCAAGAATAAAAACTTTAATGCAAGCAAAACAAATGAATGATGTTTTACTTTTTGGTGGTGGAATTATTCCTGATGATGATATTCAAAAACTAAAAGCAATTGGATGTGGTGAAATTTTTACTCCTGGTACATCTACAATTGATGTTGTAAATTACGTAAAAAGTTATATAATAAATAAAATCAATTAACTATTAAATTAAATAATCAAAAAATAAATTATGACTAAAATTTTAAAAACCATTTTTATATTTATCGTAATAGTAATTTTTCCTTTTCAAGATTCTTTTTCTCAAAAGAAAATTAGTCACATAAAAAAAGATAAAGTTGCTTTACAAAAAGGAACAAGAACAAAAAAATATAATGGAGAATACAAAAATGTTTCCTATGAAAATTTCAAAACATATTTTTATACTGATTTTGAAAATGGTGTTTTTCCTCCTTCAGGATATTCAGTTCAAAATCCTGATGGTGATATAACTTGGGATTTGTCATCTGAAGCAAGTGGATTTGGAAGTGGAGCTTATTCTGCTTTTATAAATTTATTTGATTATTCTTCTATAGAGGAAATTGATTCACTTATTTCTCCTGATATTGTTGAATTATATGGTGGAGATACGGTAAAATTTGATGTTGCTTATGCTTTATATGGAAATAGTAATGATAGTTTATTTGTGTGTTTATCAATTGATGGTGGTTTTAGTTATGAAAAAATTTATGCAAAAGGTGGTTCAACACTATCTACTACTGTAAGTGACGATTATTTTATTCCAAATGCATTAGAATGGAGAAGAGAATCAATTGTACTTCCTTCAATTGTAAATGAAAATAGTGTAAAAATTGCTTTTGTTGTTTATAATGATTATGGAAATAATCTTTACATTGATAACATAAAAATTGGAAGATTACCAAAAACAGATGTAAAAGTTGCTTCTGTTGTTCCGTTTCCTGAACCATTTATAGTGAATACTCCAATTGCAATAAAATCAAATCTTGAATGGTGGGGATTACAATCTGCAACAAATCCAACTTCAATTCAAGCAACATACAAAATTGGTTCAGAACCAACTTCTCCTGATGATGGAGTAACTCAAACATTTAATGTGTTTTGGTTAAACAACAAATCTTCCATCACATTTTCACAAACATTTACTCCAACATTAGCAAATGATTACAAAGTTTATGTTCGCACATTTTACATATTAGATAGTATTGCTGATAATAATTCTTCATTTGCAAATATCAATGTAACAAAAGTTGTAAGCCAATTTCCATATCTTGAAGAATTTGAACAAGGAAGTAATGGATGGGTTTCGGGTTCATTTTCACCAACAAACAGTTGGACAATTGGAAATCCAAATAAGGAACAAATTACATCAAGTCACAGTGGAAATAACTGCTTTGTAACTTCACTTGATTCAACTTATACTGATTTTGAAAACTCGTATTTGCTTTCTCCAGTTTTTAATTTTTCAAATGTATTTGATACACCAATTTTAAGTTTTTATCATAACTATCAAATTGAAGGTGGATATGATGGAGGAGTGATTGAATATACACTTGATGGAAATGAATTTTATCCACTTGGAATTTACAGCGATACAAGTGGAAGATATTGGTTTAATTATAGTGATAGCGTTGCGTATATTGGTGTTGGATGTTGGGGATATAGTTCGCTTGATTATGATGATAATTTGGATGGATGGGTACAATCAGCAATTCGTCTTTACGGATTTGAAGGATTTAATTACATTCGTTTTCGTTTTAGAATTGGAAGTGATGAAAGTGGAACAGAAGAAGGTTGGGCAATTGATGATATAAAAATTTCATTTGCTTCACAAATTTCTGGATTAGTTTTTGAAGATATGAATATGAATGGAACTCAAGATGTTGGAGAGATACCAATTTCTGAAATGAAAATTTATAGAGAAGGTCCAAAAATTGATGAATTTTATGTTTATGAAATTGATTCTATTTTAACTGATGTAAACGGGAATTATGTATTTTCAAATTTACTTCCAGGAAGTGTTTCGTTATATCAAGAATTTTCTCAAAACTGGATTCAAGCATTTCCTCAAGATAATGAATCACATTATTTTCAATACAACGGTGGAGATACTGTTCAAAGTAAAAATTTTGGCAATGCAAAAGGTGGGTCAATTTCTGGTTTCAAATGGAATGATGTAAACTTAAATGGAATTTATGATTCTTCTGAAAGTAAATTATCAAATTGGAAATTTAAAATTAAACTTGGAAATCAAATTGATTCAGTTGTGAATAATAGCGATGGTTCTTTTACATTCAGTCGTCTTTTGCCGGGAGTTTATACAATTTCAGAAATAAATAAAAGAGGATGGACACAAATTTATCCCGCAAATAATTTACCTTATATGGTAAATCTTAATTATGCTCAAAATGTTATTGATAAAAATTTTGGAAATGCAATACTTGGTGAAATATCAGGAAGGGTTTTTGAAGATATGAATCAAAATGGAGTTATTGATATTGGTGAACTTGGTATTGGAAACATCGCTATTTTGTTGAATGGTCCAATAGTTTCTGATACAATATTTTCAAGTGAAGAAGGTGAATATTATTTTAGAGATTTGACTGAAGGAAGTTATACCGTTTTAATTCTTCCATCTGAAAATTATCAAACTACATTTCCAACAAATGGAATTTATGAAATTGAAATAAGTGGAGGTTCTATAATTACAGAAGTTGATTTTGGTATATTTAAGTTTGGACATGTTGCTGGCAAAATTTTTGAAGATAAAAATGCAAATGGAGTTTTTGATAATGGAGAAAATATTTTCTCAAATACAAAAGTTATAAAAACTTACAACGATATTCTTGATTCTACATTTACTGATATAAATGGAAATTACAAATTTGGAAGTTTGAATTATGGAAATCATACTTTTAAAACTGAGTTTTCAGAAGAATGGAATTATTCTGTTCCTGCAAATGGAATGTATGTCTTATCAATTGTAAGTGGAACGAAAAAAGATAGTTCTAATTTTGGTATGTATAAGTTTGGAAAAATTATGGGAACAATTTTTAATGATGAAAATAATAATGGAGTTTTTGATATTGGTGAAGTTGGACTTTCTGAATGGAAAGTAAAATTGAGTGGAAAGAAAATTGATTCTACACTTACATCACAAGATGGAACATATTCTTTTGAAAATTTAGTTCCGGGAAATTATGTTATCAAACAAGTAAAACAAAATACTTGGATACAAACTTATCCTCCGCAAAACGGTTTTTATTCATTTGCTCTAAGTAGTAATGAAATTGTAGAAAATAAAAATTTTGGAAATTATAGACGAACAGCAATTGGTGGAACCGTTTTCAATGATAAAAATGCAAATGGAATAAAAAATCAAGGAGATATAGGGATTTCAAATTGGACAATAAAGTTAGTGAAAGATGGTGATACTCTCACAGTAATTTCGGATAGTTTGGGAAGATTTAGATTTGAAAATTTAGAAAATGGAAATTATACCTTAAGTCAGCAAATTCAAATTGATTGGGTTCCAATCGTTCCACTTGCTCCAAATGAATACAATATTTCACTTGAGTTTGGTAATGTTGATACAAATTATCTATTTGGAAATTTCAAATATGGAAAAGTATTTGGCATAAATTTCAATGATGGAAATGGAAATGGAATTAGAGATGCTGGTGAATCTGGAATTCCAAATTGGAAAATTTATATCAATGGTGTTTTTTCTGATTCAACTTTAACTGATGCAAATGGAAATTATGCGTTCAACAGTTTATTGTTTGGAGATTATGTTGTGAAGGAAGAGCATCCAACAAATTGGATTCAAACATTTCCTCCTGCTCCAGGAACTCATAACATAAGTATAAATTCTGGAAAAATTTTGGAGAAAAACTTTGGAAATAAATCGATTGTTTCGGTGAATGAAGAAAATAGCATTCCAAAGAATTTTGTTTTATATCAAAATACTCCAAATCCATTTAATCCATCAACTTCTATTTTCTTTGATTTACCGAATGGTGCATTTGTGAGTTTAAAAATTTACAATATGTTGGGACAAGAAGTTGCAAATGTTTTTGAAAAAGAGTTTCCAAGTGGAAAACATTCTGTTGAATTTATTGCAACAAATATTTCAAGTGGAATTTATTTTTACAAACTCAATGCAATTGATATAAATGGAAAAATATTTTCTTCAATGAAAAAAATGATTTTGAATAAATAAAAATTTTATGGAAGAATTAAAATGTCCATATTGTCACGGAAACTTTAAAGAAGTTTCTCAATATGTATATAATAATGAAAAATATCCATTGGTTATTGATAATATCAAAGGATATCAGTGTGAATTTTGTAGTGAAATTTATTTTTCACACGATGTAACAAAGCAAATTGAAAAAGTTTTTAAAGAAAAATATTTTTCTACAAAAAAATAAGTTGTCAATTTTGAAACAAAAAACCGTTTTACAAAAAACGGTTTTTTTGTAAAAAAAAATGATAGATAAATCTAAATTTCCAATTGGTATTTTTGATTCGGGAGTTGGTGGATTGACTGTAGTAAAATCAATACATAAAATTTTACCATATGAAAATATAGTTTATTTTGGAGATACAGCAAGAGTTCCATACGGTTCAAAATCGATTCAAACAGTTAGAAAATATGCCGAAGAAGATGCAGAATTTTTATCTTCTAAAAATGTAAAAATGATTGTTGTTGCGTGCAATACTGTTTCTTCAGTTGCATTAGATATTGTTCAAAAAAAAATCTAATGTATTGGTTTGTGGAGTTATTTTTCCTGGAGCAAAAGAAGCAGCGAATGTTTCTCAAAATAATAGAATTGGAGTGATTGGAACAAAAGGAACAATTCAAAGTAATGCTTATTTGAATGCGATAAGGCAAATTAAATCTAACGCGAATGTCATAAGTAAAAGTTGTCCATTATTTGTTTCGTTTGTGGAAGAAAATTTTATTGAACATAAAGCAACTGAAATTATTGCAAAAGAATATTTATTTTCTTTTACACAAGAAAAAATTGATACATTGATTTTAGGTTGTACTCATTATCCATTACTTGCAAATATTATTCAAAATGTTTTGGGAAAAAATATAAAATTGATAGATTCAGGAGTTGCAACTGCATATGAAGTGAAAAAACAATTAGAAGAAAAAAAACTTTTGAATCAAAGTAAAGAGAAGTCAAATCTACAATTTTTTGTAAGCGATGATCCTGAAAAATTTTCTGAAATAGGAGAAAAATTTTTAGGTCAAAAACTCGGAAGAATTAGACGAGC
>SXGU01449539.1_pt1 | contig 12191 bp, 14 predicted proteins | sample 3174531 | NCBI WGS metagenome assembly SXGU01 (sample SAMN11356863, study PRJNA531348) | freshwater metagenome | isolation source: freshwater sample F1-140 | place: China: Fuxian Lake, Yuxi | collected 2017-12-25
CGCGGGATGTGGACGTCGATGTTCTTGAGGTTGTGCGTGCGGGCACCACGCACCGAGATCATGTCCACTCGACTCTCCGGTCTGCTGTATCGACTGGCCTTCCGGCCGGGCTCGCACCGCCGACCCACGCACCACACGCCGGAGGGTGCGCCGCGATGGGGCACCTGCGGAGGGCAGCGGGCTCGGTTTGGGTCGGGAGCGATGTGGCTGCAAGGGCCGTGATCGCGGGCTCCGGCGAGCCGGCAACGCTATCTGCTGGCTGGCGGCGCGGCAACCGAAGCGCGCATCACAGTGGCCAACGGGGTGGCGGCAGCGGCGAACTTCCGGTGCGTGGCGTCCGGTGATCACGCAGGCGCAGCTGCGCCAGTCTCCCACGCGTGCTCCCGCAGATGCCGCAGGGTCCCGGCCCGGGGAGCTGGGGTAGACTCGCGGCCTCGAGCAAGCAGGAGATCATCATGGCGCGCGGAATCAACAAGGTCATCCTGATCGGCAACCTCGGTGCCGACCCCGAAGTGCGCTACACCCAGGGCGGGGCCGCGGTCGCGAACCTGCGCATGGCCACATCCGAGTCCTGGCGGGACCGGCAGACCAACGAGATGAAGGAGCAGACCGAGTGGCATCGCGTTGCCTGCTTCGGTCGGCTCGCCGAGATCGTGGGCGAATACCTGCGCAAGGGTTCCAAGGTCTACATCGAAGGTTCCCTGCGTACCAGGCAGTGGGAGCGTGACGGGCAACAGCACTACACCACCGAGATCATCGCGCGCGAGCTGCAGATGCTCGACGGCCGTGGCCAGGGCGGCGGCGGTGGTGCCGGTGGCGGCATGGACGATGGCTTCGAGCCGGTCGGCATGGGTGGCGGCTATGAAGACCGCGGCATGAGCCGAGGCAGCAGCGCCCAGCGCGGCGGGGGCATGGGCAGCGGCAGCATGGGAGGCGGCAGCACGGGTGGCGGCACCGCGCCACGCGGTGCACCACGTCCCGCACCGGCACCCGCGCCGGCCGAAGACTTCGACGACGATATCCCGTTCTAGCCCAGCACCGGTTCCCTCGCGTCCGCGCTGGTTCCCGGGTGGGGACAGCGGCGCTCAGAACCGGGCTTCAGCACCAGGTTCGAGGCACGCGGCATGACGGCGGCGACACATCCCACCATTCCCCTCTTCCCGTTGAGCACGGTGCTGTTCGTCGACGGGGTGCTGCCATTGCGGATCTTCGAGCCGCGCTACGTCGACATGATCGGAAAGTGCGTCCGTGAGGGCACCGGCTTCGGCGTGGTGCTGATCCGCCACGGCACCGAGGCGCGTGTGAAGGCGGACGGTGACCAGCCGGAAATCTGCGATCTCGGAACCTATGCCGAAATCACGGACTTCAATCCGTTGCCCAACGGCATGCTCGGCATCGTTGCCACGGGTCGGCGCAAGTTCCAGGTGTTGCGCACCGAAGAGCAGGCGGACCACCTCCTGCTCGGCGAGGTGGCCTGGTTTCCCGACGAACAGGTACAGGCATTGCCGGAACAGTACCGGCCACTGTCGGAGCTGCTCGTGAAGCTTCTCGATCACCCTGTCGTGAAGAAGATGCGGGAGCAGCTGAACATGCAGGTCGATCTCGACGACGCCCGCTCGGTCAGCCACAGGCTGTCGGAACTGTTGCCGGTCGAGCCAGGTGTGAAACAGGGGTTGCTGCGGCTCGGCAGCCCGGCGGAGCGGCTGGCGGAACTCGAACGCCTCGTCGAGCGCCTGCAGTAGCCCGGCAGAGGCCGCGCTGGCGCGGACAGGCACTGCGCCAACCCTCGTTTGCCCGCCGGACGCCCCTTGCCGCAGCGGCGCGCTGGTCCAACCGTATATCGACCGGGACATCGCCCGAGACGTCGATCAGCACATCCGCTTCCGAGGAACCCGTGTGACGACCGCAGTCGGCACCACCATCCAGCACGCCGGCACCGCCAGCCACACCCGTGTCCAGACGGCGCACGGTGGCGCTGCGCACGCGTCCTCTGGCCATGCGTCCTTTGGCCATGCGTCCTCGGGTATTGCCGGGCAGATGGCCGGCGCGACGTCCGGGCAGAATCGAAGGCGTTGCGCGCCTTCGCCGCTGCGCTCGCCATTTGCACGGCCGAGATCGTCGAGGCCAACGCGCAGGACCTTGCTGCCGCCCGAACGAGCGAACTCGAGGGGCCGCTGCCGGAGCGCCTCGGGCTCGACGAACGCGGCATGGCGCAGATGATCGAGGGCGTGCTGCAGGTGGATGCCTGCGCTGACCCGATCGGCGCGATCACCGATCTCGCCTGCCGCCCCACGGGCATCCAGGTGGGCCGCATGCGTGTGCCGCTCGGCGTTGTCGGCATCATCCACGAGTCGCCGCAGAATGTGACGGTGGACGCCGCCGTGCTGTCGCTGACGTCCGGCAATGCCTGCGTCCCGCGTGGCGGCTCCGAGGCCATCCGGTCGAATCGCGAGATCGCGCGCTGGATTGCCGAGGGCCTCGCTGCCGCTGGCCTCCCGGCTGCCGCCGTGCAGCTGGTCGACACCACGGATCGCGCGGCTCTCGGCGCGCTGCCGAAACTCTCGGCTCATGTCGACGTGCTCGTGCCGAGGGGCGACAAGCGCCTGATCGAGCGCGTCACGGCGGAGGCCACGATCCCTGGCATCAGGCATGTCGATGGCGGGTGCCATGTGTAAATCGACGACTGTGTACATCGACGACTGTGTGCATCGAGCACGCGGCGGACAACGTCAAGGCCATCTCCATCTCCATCTCCTTCGCCTTCAACGCCAAGGCGGAGCAGTACACGGTGTGCAATGCGATGGAGACGCTGCTCGTCGCCGATGCGATTGCCGCGAAGCTGCTGCCGCCGCTCGCCGCGCGCTTCGCCAGCAAGGGCATCGAGCTGCGCGGCTGTGCGCGCACCCGCGAGCTGCTGCCTGGCCTGGACGAGGCGATCGCGCACAGCAACGAATACGGCTCGCAGCACACCCACACCAACGGCAGCGGGAACTTCACGCGGGCGCGGCGCTTCCTCACGGAGGTCGATTCCGCCTCGGTGATGGTGAACGGATCCACGAAGTTTGCGCACGGCTTCGAGTTCGGGCTGGGCGCCGAGGTCCGAATCGCCACGAACAAGCTGCACGCGCGCGGCCCCGTCGGCATCGAGGGGCTCAGCGCGCAGAAGTTCGTGGCGCTCGGCGACGGCCAAATCCGCAACCGCTGCTGGCTCGTCTTCGCCACCAACTGATCCCCGTGCCACGCGCAGGCGGTCCTGCCCGGCCAATGCGCGGCACATGAACAGCAACTTGCTTGCGCTCTACGGCGGTACCTTCGACCCGATCCATCTCGGGCACATCCAGGTGGCGCAGGCTGCCCGATCCGCCTGCGGCTTTGCCTCGGTGCGCCTGCTGCCGGCGGCCGATCCGCCGTTGCGCCCGCCGCCGGGCGCGTCTGCCGCACATCGCGTGGCCATGGTGCGCCTGGCCTGCGAAGGCCTGCCTGGCTTCGAGGTGGATGATCGGGAGCTGCGCCGCTCGGGCCCATCCTTCACCGTGGACACGCTGGCAGAGGTGCGTGCGGAGATTGGCCCGGAGCGCCCGCTGGTGTGGCTGCTGGGGCGCGACGCGATCTCCCGCATCGATCGCTGGCATCGTCACGAGGCGCTGCTTCGTCACGCCCACTTCCTCGTTCTCGATCGCCCGGGATGGACGGACGATGGCGCCGGGATCGGCGCCGTCCCAGCGCCGGCCCCGGCGGCAGTACGCGCCTGGGTGCAGGCGCATCGACGTGACGACCTGCGGCAGCTGCACATGTCGCCCGCGGGCGGGTTGTTCTTCTTCGATGGCCCGCGCATTCCGATCTCCGCGACCGCGGTGCGCGCAGCGTGCGCCACTGCGGGCAACGGCCCCAGCGCGGGCGAACCCGCTGCCGCGAGTTTGCTGGCGCCGAACGTGTGGTCCTATATTTGCCGCCACGGGCTGTACGGCGCATGCGCCGAGCTGGCGCCCGCATCGACAGGCGGCACGGCGTCGTCGTCGGCAGCACCGTCCTCCGGGCCGGAACTGCAATGAAGACGCTGGCCCCCGACTCTCCTGTCCAGAACCCGAGACCGCGCCAGACTGACCTGCTGCGGCTCCAGAACCCCGGAGGTGTGCGCTGAGCGCGGAATCCGAATCGCCGAACCTCAAGGACGCCGTGCTCGCGGCGCTTGCCGAACTCAAGGGCGTCGACGTCAATTGCATGGACGTCACCCACCTCACCGATTTCAGCGACTACATCGTGGTCGCGACAGGGACGTCGAACCGCCACGTGCGCGCGCTCGTCGACAATGTGGTCGACCGTGTACGCGATCTCGGCATCAAGCCGATCGGGGTCGAAGGCACCGACACCGGCGAATGGGTGCTCGTCGACCTCGGCAGCATCGTCGTCAACGTGATGGTTGCCTCCATGCGCGCCTACTACGACCTCGAACGACTGTGGACCACACCGGGCCGCGGCGAACGCACGCTGCAGTCCTGAGCGCACGTTCACGGCCCACGGTGCCGCAGTGCACCGGCTGGCGCACAGCACGGCGGTGCGGGGCCGCCGTGCCGCGAATGCCATGCGCCTGCGCCTGATCGCCGTCGGCACCCGCATGCCCGACTGGGTGCAGCGCGGTGTCGCCGAGTATGTCGAGCGGCTGCCGCGCGAGTTCGCGTTCACGCTCGATGAGGTGAAGCCGGTGCCGCGCAAGGCGCCATCGCCCGCTGCGATCGCCGAGGAAGGCGCGCGCGTGCTCGCGCGTCTCCCGCGCGATGCACACGTCGTGCTGCTCGATGAACGCGGCAGTGGGTGGACGACGCTGCAGTTCGCTGCGCGGCTGTCGGAGTGGCAGGGCAGCCACGCCGAGGTCGCCCTGCTGGTTGGTGGTGCCGATGGCCATGCGGATACAGTGCGGGCGCTGGCGAAGGAGCGCTGGTCGCTCTCGCCGCTCACCTTGCCGCATGCGCTCGTGCGAGTGGTGCTGGCCGAGCAGCTGTATCGCGCGGTGTCGGTCCTGCGTGGCCATCCCTACCATCGTCCATGAGGGCAGCGCGCCTGGGCAGCGTGCACGTGCGTGGCCGTCGGGCGATTCCCGCGGTGCCAAGCAGAGAAACCTGTAAAGCACGTGAAATACACGTGATGTTCGACGGATTTCATCGCTGCCAGGAAGAAACGGCTTTCAGTGCGCTGAACGCGATGGAAGAATCGCCGCCCTTCGATGCCTCTCCCTCCGACCTGCTGCGGTCGTTCCCGAACTGGCGCGTATCTGATGCTGGACACGCTGCAACTCGTCGATCCGAATCGGCATCAGCGTGACATCACGCTGCGTGTCGCGGCGCTGTTCGGCATCGTGATTGCGCTCAGTCTCGTGATCTTCCTGCGCATGGCCTACCTGCAGATCGTCGAGCACGATCGCTACAAGACCATCTCCGAGGGCAATCGCATCCAGCTCTGGCCCGTACCACCGCGGCGGGGGCTGATCATGGATCGCAATGGCGTCCTGCTGGCCGACAACGTGCCGGTGTTCTCGCTCACCCTCGTGCCCGAGCGGGTGGAGGACCTGGACGGCACGATCGCCGCGCTGAACGGCCTCATCGGCCTCACGGCTGAGGAAGTCGATGTCTTCCGCAAGCGCCTCGAGCGTGGTCGCCGCCCCTACGAGCCGGTGGAACTGCGCACGCGCCTGACCGACGAGGAGAAGGCGCGGGTGCTCGTCGAGCACTACCGCCTTCCCGGCGTGCAGGTGGACGCAAAGCTCGTGCGCCACTACCCCTACACCGATCTCGTGGCCCATGCTGTCGGCGCGGTGCGTCGCATCAACGAGGCCGACCTCGAGGAACTCGATCCGGTCGAGTACGCGGGTTCGGACTATGTCGGCCGGCTCGGGGTGGAAAAGCAGTACGAGGACTGGCTGCATGGCACGGTCGGGCACCAGCGCGTGGAGATCGATGCGCGCGGTACGGTGCGCCAGGAACTCGACCGCGTCGATGCCGTCGCCGGGCGTGACCTGAAGCTGTTCCTCGACGTGCGCCTGCAGCAGGCAGCCGTGGCGGCCCTGGAGGGCAGGCGCGGGGTGGTGGTGGCGATCGAACCTGCCACCGGCGGCATCCTCGCCATGGTCAGCCAGCCCGGGTACGACCCCAACCCCTTCGTCACAGGCATCTCGAGTCGCGACTATCGGGCGCTGCAGGACCATCCTGACAATCCCCTGTTCAACCGGGTCACGGCCGGGCAGTACTCGCCAGGGTCCACCTTCAAGCCCTTCGTGGGCCTCGCCGCCCTGCGCACCGGCGTGACCAGCTGGGATCGGCGCATCCTGGATCCGGGCTTCTTCCGCTTGCCCGGCAGCCGCCGGCTCTACCGCGACTGGAGCTGGCGCCGGGGTGGGGGAGGTGGCCATGGCCAGGTGAACCTGCCCAAGGCGATCTACCGCTCGTCGAACGTTTACTTCTTCAGCGTCGCGCACGAAATGGGGATCGACCGCATGTCGACCTTCATCAGCCAGTTCGGCTTCGGCCGCGACGGCACCTTCGATGTCGCGGACGCTGCCAGCGGCGTGCTGCCGACGGCGGCGTGGAAGCGCAAGCGCTTCAAGCAGCCGTGGTACCCCGGTGACACGATCAACATCGGCATCGGCCAGGGCTTCCTGCTGGTGACGCCCATGCAGCTCGCGACGGCGGTGACGGTGCTCGCGAACCGGGGACGTTTCGTACCCTCGCGCATGCTCATGGAGGCCAACGGCTCGACGGCGGATCTCGATCTTCCGCGGCCCATGCAGATCGGCGGCATTGCGCGTGCCGACTGGGAGAACATGGTGTGGTCCATGGAGCAGGTGGTGCACCGACATGCCATGGGCTGGGACGAGGAAGGCACGGCCTACAGCGCCATCGGCAAGCGCATCCCCTACCTGATGGCCGGCAAGTCCGGCACGGCGCAGGTCGTCGAGATCAAGCAGGGCCGCACCTACAACGCAGGAGAATTGCAGGAGCGGCATCGCAAGCATGCGTGGTTCATCGCGTTCGCGCCCGCGGATGCGCCGAAGATCGCAGTGGTGGTACTGGTGGAGAACGGTGGTGGTGGCAGTGCCGTCGCGGCCCCGGTTGCGCGCGACGTGATCGACGCCTACCTGCTTCCGCGCCAGGTCGCCGCGCGATGAGCTTGACAGGGTCCGGCATGCACGCTGCTGTCCAGCTGCAACTCGCCGCGCCCCTGGTTGGCGCGTCGCGGAACGTCCCGCCATGGCCGTGAACACCGACTTCATCCGCTCCCTGCCACGGCACGAGAAGGACGCGCCGCGGCGCTGGCCGGTGCGCTTCGATGCCGTGCTGCTCGCGCTGCTCTTGACCACCATATGCTTCGGTCTGGTGGTGCTGCTGAGCGCGAGTGGCAAGGACTGGAACACGGTGCTCACGCAGCTGACCCGCATCGGGCTCGGCTGCGTCGCGATGCTGGTGATCGCCCAGCTGCCGCCGGATTTCTTTCGCCAGGTGGCCGTGTGGGCCTACGTGGGTGTGGTGCTGCTGCTCGTGCTGGTGCTGTTCTTCGAGCCCGTGAAGGGCTCGCGGCGCTGGATACGGATTCCCGGCCTGTTCGGCTTCCAGCCGTCGGAGATGGCCAAGCTCGCGGTGCCGATGATGGTGGCCACCTTCATGTGCCAGCGGCCACTGCCACCGCGCCTTGTCGACGTGCTGCTGGCGCTCGTCATCCTCGCCGTGCCGACGCTGCTCATCGCCGTCGAACCGGATCTCGGCACGAGCGTGCTGATCGCCGCCGCAGGCTTCGGCGTGCTGATGTTCGCGGGCATCTACTGGCGCTGGGTGTTCCTCGCCGGGGGCGCGGTGATCGCGGCGCTGCCGCTCCTGTGGCTGGTGATGAAGGAGTACCAGCGCAATCGCGTGCTCACGCTGATCGATCCGGAGCGTGATCCGCTCGGCACCGGCTGGAACACCATCCAGGCGATGACCGCGATCGGCTCGGGCGGGGTGTTCGGCAAGGGCCTGTTCAACGGCACCCAGAGTCATCTCGACTTCCTGCCCGAGGGCTCCACGGACTTCATCGTCGCGGTGCTCGCGGAGGAGTTCGGACTGCTGGGCGTTCTGGTGCTGCAGCTGCTCTACGTCGCGATCGTCGGCCGCGGCATGGTCATCGTGAGCCGCACGCGTGATCCCTTCGCGCGCATGCTTGGTGGCTCGCTCGTGCTTACCTTCTTCGTGTACGCATTCGTGAACATGGCGATGGTCAGCGGCATTGCGCCCGTCGTCGGTGTGCCCTTGCCGCTCGTGAGCTACGGTGGCACCGCGATGATCACGCTGCTCGCGGGCTTTGGCATCCTGATGTCGATACACTCGCATCAGGTTCAAGCGAGGCACTGATGCGACCCTGGAAATCGATGGCCGCAATGCGGCATGGGCGCGTGAGGACCGGGGGCCGTACTGCGGGCCTGCTCGGCGCGGCAATGGCGCTGCTGATGCTGCCTGCGTGCGCCGCATCCTCCGATCCCCAGGCGCAGTTCGTCGAGCGCATGGTGACGCAGCACGGCTTCGCGCGGCGCGAGGTCGAGGCCGTGCTCGCCGACGTGCGCTACCAGCAGTCGATCATCGACGCCATCTCGCGACCCGCCGAGAAGGCGCTGCCCTGGCGGGACTACCGCAAGATCTTCCTGACCGACACGCGCATTGCCCAGGGCGTGGCGTTCTGGCGCGAGAACGAGACCGTGCTCGCGCAGGCGAGCGAGCGCTTCAAGGTCGAACCTCAGGTCATCGTCGCGATCATCGGCGTGGAAACGAGCTACGGGCGCAACACCGGCCGCTATCGCGTGCTCGATGCCCTGGGCACGCTCGCATTCAGTTATCCGCCACGTAGCGCGTTCTTCACCTCCGAGCTCGAGCACTTCCTGCTGCTCACCCGGGAGCAGAGCCTGGACCGCCGGGCGTTGCTTGGCAGCTATGCGGGCGCGATGGGCTACGGGCAGTTCATCTCGTCGAGCTATCGCAACTTTGCAGTGGACTTCAGCGGCGATGGGCGCGTGGACATCATCGGCAACCTGCAGGACGCGATCGGCAGCGTCGCGAACTACTTCCAGCGCCATGGCTGGGCTGCCGGGCAGCCCGTGATCGTGCCGGTCACGGCGCCGGCCGGTGCGTTCGCCGCCCTGGTCAACAGTGGTACGGAGCCGAAGGACACCCTCGGCGAACTCTCCTCCCGTGCCCTCACCGCCGGTGCGCTGGGGCCGGATGAGAAGGTCGCGCTCTTCCGCTTCGATGGCGAGCAGGGTGAGGAGTACTGGGCAGGGCTGCAGAATTTCCACGTCATCACCCGGTACAACCGCAGCCCGATGTATGCGCTGGCGGTGTGGCAGCTCGCGCAGGCCGTGCAGGCTGCGCGGCAGGCGGACAACGCCACCGCCGTGCCGACCGCCGCGCTGTGACGCTGCGCCGTGGCACCTTGCGCGCTGCGATGAGTTTCAACGGATCAATGCGCGCCGCGACACGGCGCGCAGGTATCGAAAGAGGAATGCTCATGCGTGCACTGCTTCTGGCGTGCGCCACCCTGCTCCTGTCGGGGCTGTTCGGCGGCTGCATGCTCACTTCGCCGCGGCCCGGCGCGCCGCGCACGCCGCTGCCACCGGCAGCGCCGTCGGTGCAGGACTCGGCACCCACCCAGGCGATCGATCGCGCGTCGCTGCAGGCGCTGCCGGACCTGATCGCACGCAGCGAGCCGCGATCGGCGGGCGGCAACTACAGTCCCTACGTGGTCTTCGGCCAGACCTACGCGGTGCTGGCAGACGCGAGCGGGTATGTGGCGGAGGGCACTGCCTCCTGGTACGGCACGAAGTTCCACGGCCGTGCCACGTCCAATGGTGAGGTGTTCGACATGTATGCGCTGTCGGCGGCGCACAAGTCGCTGCCGATCCCGAGTTATGTGCGCGTCACCAATCTGGCCAACGGCAAGGCGACGATCCTGCGGGTGAACGACCGCGGCCCGTTCCACGATGATCGAGTGATCGACCTGTCCTATGCCGCCGCGGTCAAGCTCGGCTTCGACCTGCAGGGCACGGCGGCCGTTCGGGTGGAGGTGGTGGCTGCGCCGACGGCTCCGCTCGGCCCTGTCCCGGGCACGCGCCTTGCGTCCACCCGGTCTGCATCCTCCGCGCTGCCGCAGCGCGCGCGCGAGGCACTTTCCAGCGCCGAAGCGATCTACCTGCAGGCGGGCGCATTCCGCAGCCGCGAGGCAGCGGAACGCGTGTCGCGCACTTTGCGCTCGCTGCTTGGCGAACAGGTCGAGGTGGCGCTGCAGCGTGGGAACGACGAGATACATCGCGTGCGCATCGGGCCGCTGTCCACCATGAACGAGGCGAGCGCGATGCAGGATCGACTCATCGAAGCCAACCAGGGCGTGGCATTGATCGTTCGCAGTTGAAGCCGGCACTGGGCAGGATCATGACGCGCGGCCGCGCGTTGCAGCGAAGGAGGGTTTGGGTGCTGTCGATGCAAGTTGATGCCGTGGCGGCGTGCCCTTGGCAGCGTGAACGCGTGGCCGGGTATCTGGCGAGGCTGCCGCGCAGGCCGATGCAGGGCGGTTCTTTGGCGGCGAGGCTCGTGCTTGCCATCTGCCTGCTGCTGGCGGTTGCGGTTGCCCAGGCCGCCCCGAACGCAGCGCCAATGCCACGTGCGCCACTGGTGGAAGGCACAGCCTTCGTGCTCATGGATGCGGACACCGGAACGATCGTCGCTCAGTCGGGTGCAAACGTGCGGCACCCGCCCGCGAGCCTCACGAAGATCATGACGGCCTACATCATCGAGGGCGAGATCGACTCCGGCCGCATCGGTATCGACGACGAGGTGCCGATCTCCGTCAACGCCTGGCGCATGGGCGGCTCCGAGATGTTCATCCGCGAGGGCACCCAGGTGCGCCTGCAGGACCTGCTGCGGGGCGTCATCATCGTCTCCGGAAACGATGCGTCCGTTGCCCTGGCCGAGTATGTCGCGGGCAGCGAGGATGCGTTCGTCGACATGATGAATGCGACCGCGAAGCGGCTCGGCATGCGCAACACGCAGTTCCTGAACTCGACCGGGCTGCCGGCGCCGGGCCACTACTCGACGGCGCACGATCTCGCGAACCTCGCCGTACACGTCGTCGATGACTACCCCGACCAGTACAGGATCTACGCCGAGAAGGAGTTCCTCTACAACAACATCGCCCAGCGCAATCGCAATGACCTGCTGTTCACCGACCGCACGGTGGACGGCATGAAGACCGGCTGGACCGACGAGGCAGGCTATTGCCTCATCGCCTCGTCGAAGCGGGACGACATGCGCCTGGTCGCGGTGATCCTCGGTGCACCAACCCCGGCGGCGCGAGCGCGGGATGCGGCGAAGCTCTTGAGCTACGGATTCCGCTACTTCCAGACGCACCGTCTCTACACGGCGCAGCAGGTGCTGAAGTCGACGCCTGTGTGGAGCGGCGCCGCAGACGAACTCGAACTCGTGGTGCCCATCGCAGCGAACGTGACACTGCAGCGCGGCCGCTACAACGACCTGGTGGCGGAAGCCGAGGTTCAGCACATCGTGCGCGCACCGATCGCCGCAGGCGAGCGCCTCGGCGTGTTGCGCCTGAAGCTGGACGGCCGCGTGCTGAAGGAGTTGCCCCTCGTGGCGAAGGTCGCCGTCGAGGAAGGCGGCTTCCTGAAGCGCGCATGGCATGCGGTGTACCTGTTCTTCAGCGAGCTGTTCTCCTGAGCGCGGCATGAGCGAACCCCCGCGCATCGAGTTCCCCTGCAGCTACCCCATCAAGGTGATGGGCGCGAACACGGCGCAACTGCGTGACGACGTGGCCGCCGTGTTTGCGCAGCTCGCGGAGCTCGACGCCGACGTGCCGATCACGGAGCGCGAGAGCGGCGCAGGCCGTTTCGTCAGCGTGACGTTCACCATCATCGCCACCGGCCCCGAGCAGCTGACGATGCTGCATCAGCGCCTGCTCGCCGTACCCGGCGTGAAGCTCGTCCTGTGAGGTCATTGCGCCTGCGCCGCCTCGGCGTCACGGAGTACGTGGCGACCTGGGACGCGATGCGCGCGTTCAGCGAGGCGAGGGACGGCGAGACCGTCGACGAGCTGTGGCTCACCGAGCACCCGCCCGTGTTCACCCAGGGGCGCGCCGGCAAGGCCGAGCACCTGCTGTTCCCGGGTGAC
>SXGU01112172.1_pt1 | contig 12189 bp, 10 predicted proteins | sample 3174531 | NCBI WGS metagenome assembly SXGU01 (sample SAMN11356863, study PRJNA531348) | freshwater metagenome | isolation source: freshwater sample F1-140 | place: China: Fuxian Lake, Yuxi | collected 2017-12-25
GACCATCGTGAAGTTCTGCAGCGACGAGCATGTCGATGCCTGCTTCTTCGCACGCGGCTGCTTCGCCTGGTGTGCGCACAAAAACTTGGGTCAGATGCCGCTTGCCCTTGGCGGCGAGGAGATCTTTGAGAGTTAGTTTTGACATGCAACTCCTGTTCGAATTGTGCGACTTCTATTGTCGCACCTCAACCTTTTGACCGACAAACCTGCACGCTATGATGACAGTCAATAAGGGCGTGTAGCTCAGTTGGTAGAGCGCCACCTCGACATGGTGGAGGTCCCGGGTTCAAGCCCCGTCGCGCCCACTACTGTTCGTAATTTCCTAAGTGTCACTTGGGAAATGTGGTGTTGATGCTCATTCTGCGAGATGAATCGACTCGATGTTGAGCCTCTCCTTTCATCTAGAAGAAGTAGAAAATCGATAAGTAACTGCTCGCAGAATTCAAACTGGATTGGATGCTTGCAGGCAAAGTAGAACAAACGGCCAACAATTATGTAAGAGCATTAGAACTGCTGTTAGAAGACTTGACGGACCTGTCTTTAACAGATACGAAGACATGGCTGGAATCAATTGAGTCCCCAGTAAGTCGACGTAAACGCGGTCAAGCAATTCGAGCGTTTGGATATTGGGCTAAAAGCGATGGCTACGAAACCCTCGATTGATGGGAACGTATACCTTTAGGTTGAGAGGTCAAATGTCCTCAACAAAGAGTCACTGTTAGCGATTACAAACAAGATCTGAAAACCGCATAGAGCCAACGAGACAAAGCAGTAATTGAGGTGCTTTGCTCGTGCGGATTACGCCGTAGCGAAATCGCACGACTCGAAATAGCAGACGTTATTTTCTCTGAAGGATTCTTGATTGTTCGCACATCCAAAACAGGCAAACCAGGTGTCGCACCGTTATCTCCATTGGCTCGAAATGCTTTACGCAAGCACATCAGGAAACGAACACAAGGCTCGCTAGTCGGCATGAATACCAATGCCATCAGGCTGTGCTTGCAAAGGTGAGGTGCACCGCGAGCACACCCCTAGAGGCGTGGCTGGGCTGTGCAGGCCTTGCGTAACGGAGTTTCTGAAACGTCTGTTAGGGCTTGCTGCTGGCTGGTCCAGTGGGGCGATGGTGGCACGCTATACACGTGCATTATCTGGTGAGTTAGCAGTAGAAGAGTTCTAGAGAACCTGGAATTGACGATGGTTTTATTGCTCGTTGAGAACGTTTGACCTCTTGAGCAAAAGGTATGCGTTTAAACCTCGACTCGCTATGGGATCGTCTGTGTGTCTGATTTCTTCGGCTGTGGCCGGAGCCTCGGTTTTTATTCCACGTAACTGATCTAATGTGATAGAAATATTTGAAGTTGACCCAACGAGGAGTATTTGATGTTTATGTTCGATGCCGAAGCTGTCAATTGGTTGGCATATGGATAATCTTGGCGTAGCTATTCTTGCAGCTGGATTTTCTACACTGGGTTCGCTTTTACTCCAGATGTACATATCAAAAAACTCTAAAGACCAGCGTTACGACGAAAAGCGTCTCATGGCATTGTTGGACGTCCGTCAAAAAGTGGAGCAGGCAGGTGGCCAATGGTACGGTTGGACAAATGCGAGATTGAGTGGATTGTCGGACGAAGAGTGCAGTTCCTTAGAAAACGCTGCCGGGTCAGCTACAAATGATGCTTGGTATGCAACAAGAGTCTTTGAGATGTATTTCCCGACATTGATGAAAGAGTCTCAGCAGATGAGAGACTCTTTGTTGTCTAAAAAAGCTGAAGCAGTTCGTCAGGTTGAACTGGGTGGAGACTTTGACAAAGTGAGGATAGACGCCGGCTGGGATGCTGTTAGAAAGCCCTCTAACCTCAGTGAGGTTGTCTCAAAGGCAAGAAAAATTCTTGGTTATCCACTCAAATAGATAGAGATAAATTTTTATAAATACAATTCCACACAATTAAAGTATTCTTTATTCCAGTGAGGTTGTGCTAGCCATCTTTTTCAGTTTGGCGGGCGTGTAGTGAGCCTTTTCCTTGGTTGTCTCGAAGCAGTATGCTGAGAGTGACAATCAAGAGAAACAAGGTGAAGAGCGCAGCGTCTCAGTTGGTAGAGCGCCACCTCGACATGGTGGAGGTCCCGGGTTCAAGCCCCGTCGCGCCCACAAATTATTTTTTGTCGGCGATTGCTTGCGACTCGCGGGCGGCGCCTTTGAAGATGCCTTTGCTCATCAACGAGAGTTCACTCTTGCGGCGTTGCTCGTAGATGGCTGCGCGGTTGGCATGAATTCGTGGGTCGTCGGGCGCAGCCCAGCCTGCGAAGTCGGCGAGATGGCATGCCAAGCGAAGATCGGCGCTGTCGCGAGTCTCGGCAAGTTCAAGCGCCCGTTTCATCAGGTTTTCTGCACCGCCAGAAAGATTTGCCAGTTCACTGGCGACCTGACTGTCGGGTGCGGGCTTGAGCCGTGATGCGGCGCCGTCCCACCAGCCGCCGTAAAGTCGCCAGATATTTCTCACAACGAATTCGGGTTCGTCGTAAAGCGGACGCATGTATGGTTTTTCTAAAATATTTTGTGGCACTTTGACCGTGTGAATGATCGAATCGAGTGTCTCGCCACGATTCATCATTTCAATAACCTGGGTGACAAGACTTTCAAGAGATGTCGCGATGTCATCGAGAACCGTGGCGATTCGTTTTTTGCCTTCGATCGGCAGACCGTGTGCTGGCACGAGCAACTCGGGGCCTTGATCGATCATGCGGCGAAGAGCCTGCGCCCATTCAAAGGCGTAACGCTGAACTTTTTGTGGATTGCCAGCGTTGGGGTAGTTCCAGATCACGAAGTCGCCAGCGAACAGCCACTTCTTGTCGGGCAGCCACGCCCATAAGTGGTCGTCTGTTTCGCCACGAGCATGATGCAATTCGATCTTGGTTGACCCTGCGGTGAATGTGTGCGTGTCACGAAAAGTTTGATCTGGTCGCATTGTCGAACGTGGCAAGAAGCGCTGCAGGTTTTCGCCGATGTTTAAGCCCATGTCACTGCGGATGCCGCCGAACTGGCGTTGGTTGATCCGGATGTTCCAATCGCTTGTTTCGTTGTAGCGGTCAATTCGTGAGTTGACGTTCTCGTGGCCGATGACATGAGGTTTTTCAAAATTATTCTCGGTGGCGTCGGCTGCGAAAGCAAAACTACCGCCGATGTGGTCGACGTGACCGTGCGTGTAAATCAAATTTGAGATTTGGTCTTTGCGCCACGAGCGAATCGACTTGACGACGTCTCTACCGCTGCCTGCGCCCGATGCGTCGAAACACACCAGGCCGTCGCCCGTATCGAAGACTGCGCTATGGCTGAAACTTTCGACGATCGCCAAATTTTCGGCGAGTTCGGTGATTTCGTTTGTGACACGATTAAGCGGCTCGTCGACGATGCCTGACTCGATGACCCGCGCCGACAACTCAAGTGGATGCGAAGCCATAATGCGAGAATAAACGATCTAGGTCTCTCGTTTATAAGTCGAACTATTTGGGTTCGCGAGGCAGACTTAGGGTGCGTTCACCAAGGATGTTGCGCATCACATTTGAGGTGCCGCCCATGATCGTGTAGGCAGATGCATAGGCGAGACCTTGGGTGAGGTCGTCCCATAGCAAGGCGTGGGCTCCGAATACTTTGCTAACAAACTGTGCGACGCGCCATTCGTGTTCGGTGCAAAAACATTTGGTGGCAGCCGAGAAACCACCCGGTGCCTGGCGCAGAACTTCGCGGATGACCAAGATGCGACCGATTCGATAGCCGGTTTCGAGGGCGGCAATTTCTTGGCGAATCAAAGGATCTTTGCGGTCTGCTCGTTCGATCGCCATTTTGTAAAGGGCGTGATTAGAAACGAGACGATCGATGCCACCACGCTCGTGTTCGAGTTGGCGCATAGTTTGCTTGAACGCGCCGCCCAGCGCGCCGACTAGATTCGTCGCCGGCACGCGAACATCGGTGTAGAAGACTTCGCAGAAGTGGCTGTTCGTGGTCATGTCTTTGATCGTGCGAACTTCGATGCCCGGCGTGTTCATTGGCACGATGATTTCGCTGATGCCTTCATGGGCCGAACCTTCGTTGCTGGTGCGACAAATGAGATAGCAGTAGTCGGCAAGTTCGCCGAAACTTGTCCAGATTTTTTGACCGTTGATCACGAACTCGTCGCCGTCGCGGGCTGCAAAGGTTTTCAACGAAGCCAAATCGCTGCCCGCGTTTGGCTCGCTCATGCCGATGCACCAAGTTGTTTCGCCTGAGAGCATTTGTGGCAAGAAGGCGTCCTGCTGGGCCTTGGTGCCATAACTAATTAGCGCCGGGCCCATCTGTCGGTCGGCGAACCAGGATGCCGCAATCGGCGCACCCGCGCTGATCATTTCTTCGCCGACTATCAGCCGCTCGATTGCAGGTCGACCGCCGCCGCCATATTCGGCGGGCCATGTCATGCCGATCCATTTATGTTTGGCGAGCTCGAGCGAAAATTCGCGCGAGTATCCGTTCATCCACGTGTCGTTGAATCGACCATATTTGTTTACTGCTGCCGTTGCCACCGAACGAGCTTTTGCGCGTAGTGCGATTTGTTCGGATGTCCAGGCGAAATCCATAAGGATGTACGATACTTGTAACAGTTAGACGAAAATGGTGGAGTTTGATGGCTAGCAAAATTAAAGTCGTGAATCCGGTCGTGGATATTGACGGCGATGAGATGACGCGGATCATCTGGAAGTTCATCAAAGATCGCCTGATTTTGCCGTATCTCGACATCGACATTGACTATTACGACTTGGGTATCGAGAATCGTGATGTGACGAGTGACCAAGTGACCGTCGATGCAGCGAACGCAATTTTGAAGCATGGCGTGGGCGTTAAGTGCGCGACGATCACCCCAGATGAGGCTCGCGTCAAAGAATTTAACTTGAAGCAGATGTGGAAGTCTCCGAACGGAACGATTCGCAACATCCTTGACGGGGTCGTGTTTCGTGAGCCGATTATTTGTAAGAACATTCCGAAATTGATGTCGCATTGGAACAAGCCAATTGTGATTGGTCGTCATGCCCACGGCGACCAATACAAAGCCACTGATTTCAAAGTGCCGGGTCCAGGCACGGTGACGATGACCTATGTGCCGCAAGATGGCGGCAAGCCAGTCGAGATGAAAGTCGCCGACTTCGAGGCGGCTGGCGTCGTCATGGGCATGTACAACTTCGACGAGTCGATTCGCAGTTTTGCGCGCGCCTCATTCAACTATGGTCTGCAACGAAACTACCCGGTGTTTTTGAGCACGAAGAACACGATTCTCAAGGCATATGACGGCCGATTCAAAGATATTTTTCAAGAGATTTTTGAGGCTGAGTTCAAGACCGAGTTTGAAAAACGCAAACTGACTTACGAGCATCGCTTGATTGACGACATGGTTGCCTGCATGATGCGTTGGGAAGGCGGATATGTGTGGGCCTGCAAAAATTATGACGGCGATGTGCAGTCGGACATCGTGGCCCAAGGTTTCGGTTCGCTGGGTTTGATGACGTCGGTATTGACCACCCCAGACGGGCGAGTGCTCGAGTCTGAAGCGGCACACGGCACGGTGACTCGTCACTACCGCGACCATCAAAAAGGATTGGAGACTTCGACAAACTCGATCGCTTCGATTTTTGCGTGGACACGCGGTTTGATCCATCGCGGCAAACTCGACAACACGCCAGCCGTGATTGAATTCGCCGAGAAACTCGAAGCAGTTTGTGTTGAGACGGTCGAAGGCGGCGAGATGACGAAAGATTTGGCGGCGCTCATTTCGAAAAATCAACCGTGGTTGACGACCCAGCAATTTTTGGCGGCCGTAGACCGGCGCTTGATTGAAAAGATGTCGAAATAGTCGATGCGCGCGGTCGTAATCACCAAGCATGGTGACCCGAGCGTGCTCATCGTTGTTGATTTAGAAAAACCGACGCCAAAGGACGATGAGATCTTGGTCAAGGTGCGCGCGACTTCGTTGAATCGCGCCGACTTAATGCAACGCATGGGTTTTTATCCAGATCCATTTCCTGGTGCACACGAAATACCTGGTCTTGAATTTGCAGGCACGGTCGAGTCGTGTGGCGATTCTGTGAACAGTTGGAGAGTCGGCGACCCTGTGATGGGCATCGTTAGTGGCGGGGCATATGCCGAATATTTGGTGGTGCCTGGGATGCAGGCGATGGCTGTGCCGAAAAACATCGGTCTGGCGAATGCGGCGGCGATACCGGAAGTTTTTATAACAGCGTGGGACGCGCTGGTGTGTCAGGCGAACTTGGTAGCCGGTCAATGGGCGCTCGTGCATGCCGGTGGATCTGGTGTGGGCACAGCGGCGATTCAGATTTGCAAGGCGGTCGGTGCATATGTTGTCGTGACTTGTTCGGCAGAAAAGCGCGATGCTTGCTTGGCGCTCGGTGCTGATTTGGCGATCGACTATAAATCACAAGACTTTGTTGAAGTCGCAATGCAGGCGACCCACGGCAAAGGTGTGAACGCAATTCTTGATGTGGTCGGTGGCGAATATTTGAATCGCAATGTCGCGGCACTCGCAATCAAAGGCACGATTGTGCAAGTTGGGTTGATGGGTGGCGGGTCGACAGAGTTCAATATTGGCGCGCTGATGCCCAAACGTGGTCGGCTGATTGGCACAGTGTTGCGACCCAGGCCAGTTGATGAAAAAATCGCCACTACTCAACGCTTTGTCAACGAGATGCTGCCGCTGTTCTTGGTTGGCAAGATGCGACCGGTGATCGATCGCCGATATGGCTTGGATCAGATCGCTGAAGCGCACCGCTTCATGGAGAGCAACGCCAATACTGGCAAAATTGTTATTGACGTTTGTTGATTGCGACGTAGTCGCGCTGGTCGGCGCCCGTATACCACTGGCGTGGGCGACTGATTTTTTGAGCGTCGTCTTTGAGTAGTTCGTTGTAGTGACTGAGCCAGCCGACGGTGCGTGGAATCGCAAACAACACGGTGAACATATCAATTGGAAAGCCCAGAGCCTGATATATCAAGCCTGAATAAAAGTCGACGTTTGGATAGAGCTTGCGCGAAATGAAGTAGTCATCGCTGAGCGCGACTTCTTCGAGTTTGAGCGCAATGTCAAGCATCGGACTCTTGCCGGTTACATCGAACACGTCGTACGCGGCTTTCTTGATGATTGCGGCGCGCGGGTCGTAATTTTTGTAGACACGGTGACCAAAACCTTGCAGACGATTGTTGCCAGCCTTGACCGACTTGATGAATGACCCGACATTGTCGATGCTGCCAATTTCGCCGAGCATGTTGATTGCTGCTTCGTTGGCGCCACCGTGCAACGGGCCGTAGAGCGCCGAGGACGCAGCCGACATCGCGCTGAACGGGTCGGCATGCGACGATGCAACGACTCGCATCGCGGTCGTGCCGCAGTTTTGTTCGTGGTCGGCATGCAGGATGAATAGAAGATCCATCGCCTTGGTCAGTCGTGGATCAACCGTGTGGTCATCACCCAGTCTGAACATCATGTTCAAAAAGTTTTGCGGGTAGGTCATCGAATTGTTTGGGGTGACAAACTGCAGACCCATGCTGAACCGGTAACACATCGCCGCGACCGTCGGCACTTTGGCGATAAGTCTTAGTACTTGTTTGTCGAGCGCACCAGGCTCAAAAATATCTTTCGACTCAGGATAGAAAGTGCCAAGTGCGGCGATTGCGGAGACGAACATGCCCATCGGGTGAGCGTCATAGTGGAAGCCGTCGACAAAACGCTTGCGCATGTTTTCGTGAATCATCGTGTGATGGGTGACGTCGTAACTCCATTTTTTAAACTGTTCGGCGTTTGGAAGTTCGCCGTTGAGTAACAGGTAAGCAACCTCAAGGTAAGTCGACTTTGCCGCGAGTTGTTCGATTGGGTAGCCGCGATAGCGCAAAATTCCTGCTTCGCCATCGATGTAGGTGATTGATGAAGCACAAGCGGCTGTGGATAAAAACGCCGGGTCATACATTCGTAGATCTGGATCAAGCTCGCGGAGTGCGGTTGACGGGAAAACTCCGTCGCGAATCGGAACAGTAACTTTCTTACCAGTCCGGTCATCAATAATGGTGATTGTTTCAGCCACTGTGGTGTCCTTTACATGTTGTGGGAGCTTCCAGTCCCACGTTCAGGCTAGTCGTCCGACCAGTTACTGAGACCTCTATAGCGGCGTGTTGTCATGTTTGCGTGGCTGTAACTTTTCGCGTTTATCGCTGAGCATCGCGAATGCTGCGGCGATTTCTCGACGACTTTCGGCAGGGTCAATCACGTTGTCGACATAGCCACGCTCGGCGGCGACGTAAGGATTCAACAGTCGCTCGACATAGTCGCGCTCGAATGCCTCGCGTTCTTCCGGGGTCGCTCGGCGTTGCAAGATCGCGGCCGCTTGACCGGCGCCCATTACGGCAAGTTCTGCGGTGGGCCACGCCAAACAAATATCGTTGCCCATCTCTTTTGAATCCATGACGATGTATGCGCCGCCGTAACTCTTGCGTATGATCATGCACACGCGGGGCACGGTTGCGCGGCCATAGGCGAACACAAGTTGTGCGCCGTGGCGAATCATGCCGCGCCACTCGAGATCTTTGCCCGGATAAAAACCCGGTGTGTCGACGAGCGTCAAAATCGGAATATTGAACGCGTCGCAAAACGCCACGAACCGCGCGGCTTTTTGAGACGCCGGTATGTCGAGCGTGCCCGCCAAGTTCATCGGTTGGTTGGCAACGACGCCGATACTTTGCGCGCCGATCGTGACTAAACCCGTGACGATGTTGGCCGCCCAACGCTCGCGCAATTCGAGCAGATAACCGTCGTCAGCGATCGAGCGGATGACTGCTTTGACATCGTACGCACCCGTGGCAGTTTCAGGAATCAGTGCGCCGGCTTCTGGTGTCAGGCGATCTACCGAATCTGAAGTCGCAGATGCGACCGGAATTTCGTTGACATTGTCGGGCAAAAACGAGAGCACATGTTCAATTTCGGCGAATGCAGTTTCGCGATCAGCGACAACCAGGTGAGCGACGCCACTTTGCTTGGCGTGGATATCAGAGCCACCAAGTTCGTCGTTGCTGATGACGACGCCCGTGAATTCGGCGACCATTGTCGGGCCTGTGACAAATGCATAGGCATCGCTGGTCATGATCACGATGTCGCTCAAGCCGATTAATAGCGCTGGTCCTGAAACTGCGGGGCCTGTAACCACTGTGAGAATCGGTACATAGCCCGAACACTTGGCGATGGCTTTGGCGGCCAGACCCCAACCGTGCAGTGCGGCGACACCTTCAACTATGTCGGCGCCCGAACTGCCGATCGTCATGACTAATGGCAAACCTTTTTCGCGCGCGGTATCGGCGGCGTGGGCAATCACACCTGAGGCATCTGCAGAAAGCGCGCCGCGGCGCACTGTTTCGTCGACATCGACCCATACGACTCGTCGTGAGATATTTTCGAGCCAGCGAACCTCGGCAGCGGCAGCCCCTTTGACTGCGCGTTGAAGATGGACCGTCACGGCATCAAGACTAGTTACGACGTGCGATTGAGCGGGAATGCACCCTTGCCAATATGCACGCCGGGTTGCTTGTCGCCATGTTCCGTGATTATCTCACGAATAAGCAGAGAGACGGCGGCTGTTGCTTTGCTTGGCAATGGACGCGCACGTTGCACGAGGCCAACGACCCGGCGTGACAGTTCAGGGATTTCAACGCGCTTGAATTCGCCCTTGATCCAGGTCGGTGCGGCGGTTGCGGGCACGACGGCGGCGCCGAAACCCTCGAATGCCAGTGATGTCAGCATTCGCACACCGTCAATTTCGGCTTGTGGTGTCAACACCAAGCGTTGTGAACCTGCTGCACGGTCGAGAATTTTGCGCAGCGAGTTATTTTTTGGTGGCAACAACAACGGCCGCAATGAGAGTTCTTTGATCGTGATTTTTTCGAGATTTGACCACTCGTGATTTGCGTGCACAAGCAGCACCAAGTCTTCGGCGAACAGCGGTGTTGTGATCAAATTGTCGTCTTCGATCGGAAGGTGGATGATCGCGGCGTCAAGCGATCCATTCAAAAGTCGTGGAATCAAATTGAGCGTGCTGCCCTCGGCGATGGTGACACGAATCTTTGGAAACTGCGAGGCGAGTTGCGGGAGGAACTTTGGCATCAACCAGCGACCAGTTGTGCCGATGCAACCCAAGAGAGTTTCGCCCTCAACTTCTGAATCTTTCGAGTGCACATCGGCGGCGATGTCTTGAATTTGGTTGAGTACCTGGCGCGCACGTTCGACGACGATTTCGCCATCTTCGGTGAGCCGACCTGACGAGCGGTCGACGAGCGATGTGGTGAGTTCTTTTTCAAGGCGCGAGATGTGCGCCGAGACGTTGCTTTGCACGGTGGATAAAGCTCGGGCGGCGCCAGAAAACGACCCGTGGTCGGCAATAGAGATGAGCACTTCAAGTTGGCGGAGTTCCATATCACTAAAAATGATAGGGGCTATCTTGCCGTTCACCTTTACATATGGGTCGGAATAGGGCATAATTAGAGACATATCAGATAAGACCTCCCCCAAGGCTTATCAAGAACGGCTAAAGCGCTTCCCCCAAGTGCTTTGGTTCGAGGTTGAGAGGCCCCGCTTTTAGCGGGGCCTTTCCCATTTAGGGCCTAAAGATTTTGAGCAGCAGACGCAACCCAGCGATCGCGACCAGCAATCCGAGCATGCGGGCACCGACACCGATATCCAGTAACGCGAGCCACAAGCCGGACAAAGTTGCGAACGCGCCGATGATTGCCCCGAGAATTTTTGTACCGCTACTTTTAGGTTTTCTTCGCCCAAGAAAAAACGCGACTACACCAGCGCCGATGATCGACAGCATTATCAGGACGACTAGTCGAACGAGACTTTCCATTATTTTTTCGCTCGCTTGACTTTTTCGCGCACGACATTGAGTGCGCTGCCGGCTTTGAACCATTTGACTTGCTCGGGTGAGAAAGTGTGGTTGGCATAAAACTCGATTTCGATTTGGCCCTTTTTGTGAATGATGCAACGCACTGGTTGGTCGGGGACTGGTGGCATTTCACGAACGCTAATCGTGTCTTTCTCGTCAATCTTGTCGTAGTCATCGGGATTGACAAAAGTTAATGGCACAATGCCTTGTTTTTTGAGGTTTGTTTCGTGAATGCGCGCAAATGATCGGGCAAAAATTACGCAAGCACCTCGGTAGCGAGGCTCCATTGCGGCGTGTTCGCGCGATGAACCTTCGCCGTAGTTTTGATCGCCAATTGCACACCACTGCACTTGCATCTTTTTATAGCTTTTGGCAACTTCAGGATACGGACGAACTTGGTAGTCAGATCTGTCGAGACCTTCACCGACTGCACCCGTGAACGCATTGACTGCACCTGCAAACAAGTTGCCAGAGATGTTTTCTAGGTGACCACGAAACTTGAGCCACGGTCCCGCGGCAGAAATATGATCAGTGGTGCACTTTCCTTTTGCTTTCATCAATATCGGCATATAGATGAAATCGTTGCCATCCCATTTTTTGAAAGGTTCGAGCAGTTGTAGACGATCACTCTTTGGATCAACTACGACTTCGATGTTTGACCCATCGGCAGGTGGTGCGATGAACGTGTCGGCACCTGCGTCGTAACCGTTCTTTGGCAAAACTTCGCCGAGCGGTGCTATCAGCGAAACTTTAGAGCCGTCTGGCGCGGCGATCGTGTCGGTAATCGGATCAAAGTCAAGCCGACCAGCGAGTGCGAGCGCGATCACCGTGTCTGGACTCGTCACGAAACTCAGCGTGTTGGCTGAACCATCGTTGCGTTTTGGAAAGTTGCGATTAAATGAACTGACAATTGTGTTTGTCTTGTCGGTGATTTCTTTTGATCGCTCCCACTGGCCGATGCACGGGCCGCAGGCGTTTGCCAACACGGTTGCTCCGATCGCTTCAAGATCGGCGAGCAGACCGTCGCGTTCGATTGTTGCGCGAATTTGTTCTGATCCTGGCGTAATTAGCAAATCGGTTTTTGCTTTTAAGCCTTTCGATGCGGCAAAGCGCGCGACCGATGCGGCACGGGTGATGTCTTCGTAGGAACTGTTGGTGCAACTGCCAATTAGTGCCGCAGAGATTTCTAGCGGCCATTTATTTTCTGCAGCTGCTTTGGCGACACCA
>SXGU01185530.1_pt1 | contig 12188 bp, 9 predicted proteins | sample 3174531 | NCBI WGS metagenome assembly SXGU01 (sample SAMN11356863, study PRJNA531348) | freshwater metagenome | isolation source: freshwater sample F1-140 | place: China: Fuxian Lake, Yuxi | collected 2017-12-25
GCGGTGGACGAGATTGTGCTGCTCGACGTCAGCCGGACCCAGGAGAACAGGGGAAAGTTCTACGAAGTTGTGTCCGATCTCTCCAAAAAATGCTTTGTGCCGCTCACCGTGGGGGGCTGGGTGACCTCGGTGGAGGAGGTCCGCGCGCTGCTGCGGCTGGGCGCCGACAAGGTGACGCTGAACACTGCTGCCATCCGCCGTCCGGGCTTTGTCACCGACTGCGCCCGCACGTTCGGCAGCCAATGCACGGTCGTCTCGATTGACGTCACCGGCTCATCGGACGTTTGGCAGGTGGTCGTGGACCGGGGAACCGACCCGACGGGCCTTTCGCCGGTGGACTGGGCGAAACGTGCGGAGGAGCTTGGCGCCGGCGAGATTTTCCTGACGTCTATCGATCGGGAAGGGGCGGGGAACGGCTACGATCTGGAGCTGATTCGCGCCGTCGTGAACGCGGTCAGCATCCCGGTCGTCGCCTTCGGTGGGGCCTTCACCTGGCAGCACCTGGTGGATGGGATCACGGTCGGCGGGGCGGAAGCCGCCGCGGCCGCCAACGTGTTTCACTTCACCGAGCACAGCACGAAAAAGGCGAAGGAATTCATGCGAGCGGCGGGCGTCGAGGTCCGCTAAGGAGCCACATGCGGTATTGTCTCCGATGTCTCTATCCTGAGAACGCCAAGCCGACGATCATTTTCGACGAGCAGGGTATCTGCAGCGGGTGTCGCCATCATGAGGCACGGCATCGCATCGACTGGCCGGCGCGGGAGCAGAAGCTGCGGCAGCTCCTGACGGACTATCGTGACCGATCACGCGCCGAAGGGAATGTCTACGACTGCATCGTGCCCGTCAGCGGAGGAAAGGACAGCCATTTCCAGGTGCATCTCGTCAAGAACGTCTATGGGTTGAACCCCCTCTGCGTGACCTTCAACCACTGCTTCAACACGGCGCTAGGCATCCAGAACCTGAACAATCTCGTTGCCAAGTTCGGCGTGGACCTGATCCGGTTCACTGCCAGCCCGGAATCGGTCCGGAAGATTGCCCGCTACATGGTCATGAAGGTGGGCGACATCACCTGGCATTACCATGCCGGAATCATGACGGTGCCCTTTCAGGTCTCCGTGCGGTACCGCATTCCGCTGATCATCTGGCCGGAGCACTACGGCGAGCTGACCGGCGTCTTTACGCTGGATGACATGGTGGAGTTCACCAAATGGGTGCGGCAGGAACACGACATGCGCGGGATCGAGCCGGAGGACATCGTGAACGATCCGGCGAGCGGCATCACCAAGCGCGATCTTTTCCCCTACACCTATCCGTCGGACAAGGAGATCGAAGATGTCGGCGTCCGGGGCATCTTTTTGACCAACTACATATACTGGGATGCCAAAGAGCAGGCCGAGCTGGTCATCGAGCGCTTCGGCTTCCGTCCGCTGACCTGGCGCCGCGATCGCACTTTCGCGCTGGCTTCCAAGACGGACGATCACGCCAATGACGTGCATGACTACATGAAGTATTTGAAGTTCGGGTACGGCCGGGCGACGGATGACGCCAGCACCGAGATCCGCTACGGGCGCATGACGCGGGAAGAAGGGATCGAGATGGTCCGGCAATACGACCATGTCCGGCCGAAGAGTCTCGACGTCTACCTCAAATTTCTTGGCATGACGGAGGCCGAGTTCGAGGGCGCTGTCGAGCGGATGAGGGACCCAGCAATCTGGGAAGGCCAGGACGGGCGGTGGCGGGTAAAGGACTCGGTCGTCAATCATGCCCTCGATCCGGGCGTCGAGGCTGCCCGGGTGTCGCTCGTCAAGGATCGGACTTTCGCCCCTCACAACCGGCATCTGTACTATAACGAGAACCTTCCACCCTTGGCCCCGGAAGCCTCCCTTCAGCGCTCGGAGACAACTGCCAGTAATTCTGATTTCATCATTTTGTAACCTGCCCTTCCTCTCCACAGCCCCTTCTACAGGTCGCATACGCTCAAACGGATTGCAGCGGTCCCGGCGACCGCAGCCACTCAGCGCGAGTCGGCATGGAGACAAGTGCTCGTGACAGGATCTGATGCTGCTCGTACGTTGATCAGATGGTGGAGACAGGCGATCCGCTTCGGAGTAATGGGACTGGGCGTACTCGGCTCCGTTGTCATTACTATCGAGTTGTGTTCTCACCTTCTCCTCGCCGCGGCTGGGAAGATTGCCCCGCGTCTCCGGGTGACTCTGTCCCAATACGAAGGGAAGGATTGGTTGAAGACGATGAGGCGGGAGGAGGTGGCCACCAGCCGCTACTTTTACCAACCGTATGTCGTGTGGCGTCGGCGACCCTTTGAGGGAAAAACGATTTCAATTGATGAATCAGGCCTTCGGCGCACCGTTCATTCTCATTGCGACTCGTCCTCCTACACAGTCTTCATGTTCGGCGGGTCAGCGCTCTGGGGGTCGGGGTCGCCCGACTGGGGGACAATTCCTTCGTGGCTTGCAAAACTTTTTGAAGACGAGGGACGTCCGGCCTGCGTACGAAACTTCGGGGAAAGCGGCTATGTGAGTGGCCAAGAAATCACTCAACTTATTCTGGCTCTGAAGCAAGGACACAAACCCGATCTCGTTATCTTTTATGACGGATGGAACGACATCTCCGCTCGGTATCAAACGGGAGTGCCGGACGCGCACGCCAATCTTTACGACATCAAGCAGAAGTTCGAGGTGGCTCCCCTTCTTCTTGCTCTGAGTGAGACCAATACGGCACGCCTGTATGACCGGTTCGCCACGGCGTTAGGAGTGCATGAGTCGTCACTCGAACGCCATCGAGTGATGGATGCGGTCGGCCCTTCCAATGCGATCGCGTCCTCGATTCGGGTTCAGTATCTCCGCAACATGGAAATTGTGGATGCCTTATCGAAATCCTACCGTTTCCGCTACGCCATTTTCTGGCAGCCCATGATTCTTGCGGAGAAGAAGTCCTTGTCGGGCCAGGAAAAGCACATTCTTGAGGAATCTGCGGCCCACCCCAAGCTGGTGGACCTGACACAGAATACCTACCGACTGATGCACGACACCGAGGCCAAGAATTTTTTCTACTTTGGCGATGTCTTCAAGGATCGCACAGACAGCGTCTATGTAGACTGGGTGCACATTGACCCGGATTCCAACGGGTTTATAGCGATGCAGATGCATCGAGCTCTGAAGATGGCCGATGCGTGGCCGCCGAAATAAGATGGGCGTGGTGCCTCAATAGTGAAGGAGGTCGTATGGCGGCTGGGCAGATAAAGGCCATGACGAAGAAAGCAGTAATCATCGTGGGCACTGTGATTCTTGTGTTCCTTCCGATCGAATTTGTCGCCTGGCTGCTCCAGGACGTTCATATTGACAAGCCGTTGGCCACGGGAGGACATCCGACGCACGGGCGGCCTCAGCACGTGGCTCCCTATCGTCTGCGGGTCGTCAAGAGAGAGTTTCACAGTAAACAAAGCAATCAACTGAATATTGATGAAGACGGGTTTCGGTCAGGCAAGCCATCGGGGCGTCTGATGGATGACTGGGACCCGGCCCGACACAACGTATTCATATTCGGCGGGTCTGCGCTGTTTGGATGGCTTGTGGACGATGATCAGACCATTCCCGCCCATCTTGAGACGGCGGCGAAGCAACAAGGCCTGAACTGGCGTGTTTATAACTTTGGGGTGACCGATTACTCAATCCATGATGAAATTCAAATTCTCATTGACCAGATCAGGGACGGGCGGATTCCGAATACGGTCGTCTTCTATGATGGGGTGAGCGAAGCGGGGAAGGATCCCCGTTATGGCATCGCGTCGGTCGACGAGATGATCAACGCGCCGTATCGTACAGGCGACTATGAGCACCAATGGGTGGAGGAGATGACGGAGCGTGGCCAGAAAGTCAATATTGACAATCTGGCCACGGTGAAGCTGGCCAAGCGTCTCTGCCGGCGATGGAGGTTCTGCTACACGCCGGCGAGGACCTGGGAGCCGCCGACTCGTGAGGCCTCCGAGACGCAGCAAACCGCCCATGCCCGGGACGCGGCGCGCGTCTATGTACAGTATGCCCAGATGGTGAATGCGCTCGGTCGCACATTCGGGTTTCGCGCCCTGTACGTGCTGCAGCCGGTGGGAGGGGCCTGCGTGGAAAACGCGGCTACGTATCCCTTTACATATTTGCGCCCGCCAAGGCGGTGGCAGTTTACCTACACGCCGAAGCTTTATGCCAATATCATGAGCCTGGCACCGCCGGACATCCGCGTCGTCGATCTCTGCAAAAGCCTCAACCCAAAGATTGCCAGTGGCATGCAGCCCTTCAGCACGCCGTTACATTTGAATAACGAAGGCAACGCGTACATGGCCTCCTTGATCCTCGATCTCTTGCGGGAGACTGGGAGCGCCACTCTTTCCGAGAAGCCTCGGGCCGGTAAGGGGCGATCATGAACAATGGAGGGACCCATGCCCACGGCTAAGGCTGTCTATCATAGGCTGGTGCGCGAATATCCGGCTCTGGGAGCAGTGCGGATGAATCGCCTCGTCTTTGGCAACATCCGGCCGCTGCATATTAATCTTCGTTTTTGGCGATATCTTCGACACTGTCAGAAGGTCACCGACTCATTGCGGACCCCGGCGACCCCGGAAGTCAGAGCAGCGGCGAATGAACTGCGCACAAAGGGGTTCATTGTCTTTCCGCCCCGGGGCAATCGGAATGTCGTGGATTCTTTGAACGTCAAGATTTCCGAGTTGATGCGGGCGGGCCGGTACACCGTCGGAATAGGGGAGGAGGATTGGTTTTGGCACATTCCGGACGTCATGAACACGCTTCCGGAGATTATCGCCTTGATTCGCCCCGACATCGCGGCCACGATTGAAGAGTATTTCGGGGCCTATTTCAAGATTTTCAGCGCGGAGATGTACCGCATCGTGCCGAGCCAGAAAACTCCGGATGCATCAGGCCTCTGGCATACCGACAACTATCCGCCAGGCATGGTCAAGATTATGGTGTACTTGACCGCTTGTGATGAGAAAACCGGCGCCCTCAAGGTGCACCCCTGGTCCACGACGCGCCGGTTGTTGCGGCGAGGGTTTTTCAACCGTGCAAACACAGCACCCTACCACGACCTCCTTGAAAGCGACTGGGTCCCGATCGAGGGGCCTCCCGGCACCACTTTGCTGTGGGACTCCAATATCTGCCACCGCGCCACACCTCCGACACAGGGCATAAGAGATGCGATCGCCTTTAAGTTCATCCCGTCCGTCGAGCCCTGGGAACAACACTTGGCCCGCGTGGGCGACGGCGTAAATTACGAGCGGCGGCCGCACATCCCTCACAATCCGGCCGACGATTAAGCCTGTTGTACAGAACAAGCCCACAAAAGCGGTCGTCGTCGTGAACGCCTTCAGGATGTTGATGCAGTCGCTGAACAGTAGCGGCTTCTTTGTCGTCAACCTGGGCTGCCGTCTGCTGCTGGCGGTCGCCCTCGGCAAGACGTTTGCCCCGGACGAATACGGCATCTATGTGCTGATCGCCACGGTCGTCTCAATGACGACTTTGCTCCTCCCGTTGGATGTGAGCCAGTACTATCAACGCGAAGTTCCCGGCCGACCGTCGGGCGAAGGGGCGACGATCTTCAAGAGCGTCGTCGTCATGCAGACGTTGATTCTGGCCGCGCTCCTGACGAGCGCCTCGCTGATTCCTGGCCTACAGCAGCTTGCGGCGGAAAAGCTGGGCATCCCAGGACAGCCATGGGTGATTAGCCTGATTGCCGGTATTATTCTGGCCGAAAGCCTCGCCAACGACTTCGTACGATATCTCTATGCTAGGCGAGAGATCGAACGCGGCAACGAGGTGGCTTTCCTTCAGGGAGGCCTGTGGACACTCTTCGCATTCGCGGTTTATTGGATGGCTCCTGAGCGGGTTACGCTCAGCCTCATCATTTCGCTGTGGCTGCTCTCGATCTGTCTTGCCGTTGGCTATGGGTTCTGGCGGTCCGGGCCAACGGAGCTCTGGCGGGTGCCCGTCAGGCCGGCGCTCTACCTGGCCGCATTGCGCTTCGGCGCGCCCATCACGACCGCCAGACTCGGTCTCGCCATGGATTGGGTGGCCCGGTTTCTGCTGGTGTGGTTCTATTCGGAGACGGCCGTCGGCACGTACAGCTATTCGTACGGACTCATCTTAATGATCGCCGGTATAACATCGCCAATTGGTGGAGCCATGGAGCCGTATGCCGTGGCCTCGTTCAATCAAGGCGACCATCTCCGGACCGGCACCCTATTCTCTGCGTCGTTGCGTTACCGGATCATGGTGCTCATGCCTTTTTTGCTGGTGGCCGTCACGGCCAGTCAAGAGCTGATTAGCTTGCTGGCACGGCCCGAATACGCCGTGTCGAACGCATTAATGGCGTTCCTTGCGCCGGTGCCGATACTGGTGATGATCAGCACGATGTTGGAACGAGTGCTCTATTTGGAGCGGCGAATCACGGTCATGGTGCGTGGATATGTCGTTTCGTCCGTAATCCAGCTTGGGCTCTATGCCCTGCTCGTTCCGGTGCATCCGTATTACGGAACTGCCGCCGCCCGAACCTTGGGAGCCGCCGCGCTGGTTGGAATATTTCTCTATGATACGAGGTCGGCGCCGTTCAAAATCAACGTGCCCTACGGCAGGCTGACGCTGGCCGCCGTCCCATGCATGGTCGTCGCCTGGGCGGTGAGCCTGGTTCAGGTACTGCCCGGACCGTGGCGCCTGGCGCTTGGGATCGTTGCCTGTTGCGGAGTCTTTGCCATGTGCGTAGGGGTGCTCCGTCTGATCCCGCCGTCCGAGGCCCGCACGCTCCGCGATGCGGTCCGGCAGGCTGCAGGCCGGATAGCGCCCATGCTACTGTCCGGGCGATCCTCCAAGGCGACCCATCTATGAACCATATGTCGCCGGGTAAAGGTGGCCCCGCCGTCGTTCCGCGACGAATCGTGGCCTATATGGCCGGGATCTCGACGCCGTTCTTCCTTGGCATTTTGAAGCAGCTCCTGGCCCAACAACCCGGCATCGAATCCATCCATTATCTGATCGGCGATCGCCTTCACTATGAAGAGGCCTCCCGGGAGCGACTGGATCCCCGGCTGACTCTGATATACCAGCACGAAGGGTTTGACCCCTTTCAGGCTCCCAGGCCTGACCTGAAGCGGCTCTCTGATCTGGAATCACGGTATGGCCTGCCGAATCTCTGGCGCTACATCCTGACCCATCCGATGATTGCGCGATGGAGCCATGCCAAACAGGTGGCCTACCTGGCTGCCTACCTCGAGTATTTTGAATCCCTCTGCGAGCGTCTCAGGCCCGATGTCTTCATCGTGGGCGGGCAGGATTCGTTGCCGTTCATTGCCGCCAATGAAGTATTCAAGCGAAACGGGTGCATGAGTCTAGTCATCACCCCCGGCTGGATCCCGGGATATGTATTCGTGATTGACAACGAAATGGTTCAAATTCCAGGCTTGCGCGAGACCTACGAACAACTCAAAGGCCAGGCCTTGGCTGAGGACGAGCGATTGCTGGCGACGCAAATTCGTGAGCAGTACCAGGTCAAGCGCATCCGGCCGGTCGTGTTTTCAGTTGGCCATGGGGTATCCGTTGTGCCTTCCCCAATTCGACTTGCCTCGACATTGTGGCGGCGGTGGCGCTACCACGACCGCTACTTCGACGTGAGCCTCGCCGAAAATATGAGGCGATCCGTACTCGTGCGGGCTCGATATCCCTGGCAGCGTCTCAGCGAACGGCGCCAGGCGGTCGCTTTTCCCACGGAGGAACGATCCTTCTACTATCCATTGTCCACCGAGCCCGAGGCCAGCGTCGATGTCCTTGGCACCGTGTATCGCGACCAGTTCGGCGCCATCGAGCAGGTCGCCCGTGCGCTGCCAGCCGGGCATGTTCTGTACGTCAAGGAGCACCCCAACATGTTTGCCGGCGCCCGTCCCCTCGGCTATTTCCGGCGCCTGAACAAGTTAGGCAATGTTCGCGTGCTCGATCGGCGAATCGACGGACACGACGTGATCAAGCGCTGCAAAGGGGTGATTACGATCGCGGGAACGTCCGGATTTGAGGCCTTGTTTTACGGCAAGCCGACCTTGCTGCTCGGTCGGACGTTCTATGAGACCTTTCGGGAGGGAGTGTTCAGAGCCAATGGCATGGAGGACATGGCGAGCAAGCTGATGCACATGGCTGCGTTCCCGGGCTTCGATCCGGAACTCCTCGACCGATTCGTCGTGGCCGTCATCCGTCGGAGCTATCCGGGGCTCAGCGAGATGCCGGCCAAGGGCCTCACCGATGAGTCGAACCTGGCGGTGCTGGCCGCGGCGCTTGTGGCAGAGATGGCCTACCGCCAGGGAATGGCGCTCAGGCGTGAATGCTTTTCGGTGTGACCAGGATGGCGTCCGAGCTGGAGGAGGAGGGCGGCTGCTTGCGGCAGTTCTTGCAGACGATGTGAAACCCCTTTTTCTCGCGAAACGACCGCCTCAACTCAACCATTTGCCGGCCATTGAAGGTGTCGGCAATGGAGTCGCCCTTGAGGATGTTGCCCAGCACGAAATGCTTGGCGTAGAACGAGCAGCAGGCCAGAATATCTCCATTGGCGGTGATCGAGGTGGACTGAAAGGGATATTGGCAATGGAACGGCTCCGTTTCGAAATCGACGAGCCGGTCGATCCGGGAATGGTCCACGCAGTCCTGAAACTCGACGTAGTCCACCAGGTTCGCCCATTTCGCTTCGAACAGATCCACTTCGTGGGCGTTTAGCTCATTGACGACAAAGCTGACGCGAATGATCGGAATCCGTCGTTCCATTTCCCGTCGAATGCGCAGAAATTCCCTGATATTGTGCTCGACCTCGGCGAGGTTCCCGCCGCGGCATTTCGTAAACGTATCCTGCGTGGCGGCGTCGATTGAGACATGCAGCTTCGTCAATCCGGCCTCGATCAGATTGCGGGAGCGCTCGGGCGATAGGAAAACGGCGTTCGTTGTGAGGATGATGTCCACAATGCCGCGGTCATTGATGTATCGGACCTTATCCTCCAGATGCGTGTCCAGCATCGGCTCGCCGCGGTCAAAGCCGACCGCAGCCAATCCTTCGGTGCGTTTGGCATATTCGTCGATAAGTTGTTCAAAGGCATCACGGTCGATCCTCGTACGGCTGCCGCGGTAGGTCGCCCGGGGACAATAAGGACATTCGAAGTTGCACCAGTCCACTGCCTCGATAGAGAGATCGAGCGGGAAATCCAGCCGGAACTCGCCGCTCCCAGAGGAATGAAACCGCCGGCGGTATTCCCGGTAGCGGTCGCCCTTCACTTCGGCAATGATGTCGTTGGGATCGTCGTACTTGGAAATTCGCGTTTGAGAATACAAACGAATGCGCTTGAGGTCAGGCGTCACACGTCCTCCTGTCCGACTCTTCGAAATGGGCTCTGATTCTAGCGATTTCCAAGCCGGCACGCAACTAAAGAGCATGAATCAGAAACCGCGTCAGGTACTGGTCTATGCGCGATACTATTCGACCAGTTACATACTGATTCATGTCCTGCGACTGCTGTTCTCGTCCTTTCCGAAGGAAGTCGCGGGATTTCATTTTCATATTGTGTTGGATGATCGGCGGGATCGAGACCTGATCCTGAGCCTTTTACCGTCCGACCGCGTCACCGTCCATCTTCAATATGATCAGCTCCGGCCGTTCGACGCGTCCCGCACGTGGTCACCGGCAACCATTGCCCGATGGGAACAGCAATATGGCAGCCCCCATTTGCGGTCCTACATCCTGATGGAAAGAGCGCTGGAAGGCCGACCCGAAGCGATCAAGTGGCCCTACCTTTTTTCGCACATTGAATATTTCGAGGCCTTGTGTCAACGGATCCAGCCCGCCTTGTATGTCAGCGGCGCGGCCGATGGTCTCAATCCGTGGATAGGGCTGGCTGTCTTCAAAGGCAATGGCGTCCCGTGCCTCAGTTTCAGCCCATGCCGATTCGGGCAACGGTCCTTTATTTTGGACAACCCATACGAGATCCTCCACCTTCGTGATCTCTATCGGCGCAAGCTTGAGACAGGGATTGGCTCGAAGGAGTCGGAAGAGACGGCTGCCATCATCGCCGAATATCGATCGAAAGAAGTCAGGCCCGTCGATCATCTTGCGGTCCGTGCTATGCGGCGCAGAAAGATTCCAAGTCCGTACAGCGCAATCTCTCTGGTCATTCGGTCGTGTGCAACGGATATCGGCCGCTATTCCGATCTGCCCCTGAAGAAGGCGCTCGGTCGGGCCTTCCGCGGCCGCTGGACCGGCATTCGGAACGCACTCCTTGCGCGGCATACCATTAGCGCCTTGCCGCGTGACGAATCGTTCTTTTTCTTTCCTCTTCAATACGAACCCGAGATTTCTCTTGGTACTCAGGGAAGGGGATGGGTCAATCAATTGAAACTGGCCCGGCACATCAGCGACAGCCTGCCCATCGATCGATGGCTCTACATCAAGGAGCATCCCTCGATGCTGAGCGGCATTCGTCCGCTGGGCTTTTATCGGGCGTTACGGGCCTTGCCGCGTGTGAGGCTTATCGACCAGCGTGTCAGCAGCTATGAGATTATCCCCAAGGCGGAAGCCGTGTTGACGGTGACTGGAACGGCGGGATGGGAAGCCTTGATGCACCGAAAGCCCGTGGTGCTGTTTGGCCATGCCTTCTATGAGGAGTTCGAGGAAGGCGTCGTCAAGGTGGATGCCGTTGAGACATTAGCTGCGACGCTTCGCGGCCTGAGACATGTCACAATTCCGGAAAAGGCTGTTCAGGCTTACATGGCGGCCGTGTTAGAGAAGGCTCCGGAAGGCATCTTCATAGAGCCGCGGGTTTATCCGGAAGCCTTGAACGTGGTGATGAGCGAGCAGAATCTCCTGGGCATCGGCCGCGTCATACTGGACAGGCTTTCAAGATTAAATGGGATCGAAAAATGATGCCTCTGTTTTTGTAAACGCGCAAGCGACGTGCAATGTCTATAGGCGAGCTCTTGACCAAGGCGAGATACTTTTCGTTACCGAGCTTAATTCGAAACGCCAGATTGAATTGGCAATATAACCGTGGACTCAATAGTCGCCGAATCTTGCTGGTGAGCCCATCCGCGGATTTGAACCTGGCCAAGTCCGCGAAGATCTGCCTGGCAGAGGAAGCTAGGTTCAACTTTGGCTTTGTTCCGCATTGTTTTACCCAGGAGCTTCCAGCCAAGCTTCACATGCAGGAGGAGAGCCGGCTGATTGTCGAGGGTAACTGCACCATGACTTCCGGCGCCATCGTCTTTGTGGCGGAGCATGCCACTCTGGCAATCGGCCGCCGCGTGCATGTCATCGGCAACACGCGGATTCTGGCCTATGCCGATATAGAGATCGGCGATGACTGTATCATCGGATGGGAGGCGCAGATTATGAGCGGCGATGGGCACCCAGCCTATCGGGCTGGCGAATGGATCAATTCGCCGGCGCCCATCAAGATCGGCAATCACGTCTGGATTGGCAGTCGTGCCACCATACTGAAAGGCGTGACGATCGGGGATGGCTCCGTGATCGGCGCCAATGCCGTGGTTACCAAAGACATTCCCGAACATAGTGTCGTTGCGGGTAATCCGGCAGTAGTGGTTGCGAAGGATGTGACGTGGCGGCTTTGACGACTGCAGCGGTCCGCGGGGAAGGCCAACGATGCCGCGTCATGCTGGTGCTATCCAGCAGCAATCTCGGAGGTGGGGAAGAGACGGTCCGGCTGCAGGCCAAACATCTGGATAAGGGTCAGTTCCAAGTGTCCGTCGTTTGCCCGCCGGGACCGATGTTTCAGAGAATGGCTAAAATTCCCGATGTCAGATTGTACGAGGTCGCTTTCCCAACGGTCCCGTCGATTCGGGCGGTCGGTCATTTAGCGGAGCTCATTCGACACGAACGTGTCGAAATCCTGCACACACATCTCTATCACGGCGATCTCTACGGCTTTTTGGCGACCCGCCTAGCCCCAGTTCCTAAATTGGTCTCGACGATTCAGGCCATCAATTTTCACTGGGAAATAGAGGGAGGTACCCGCCGTCTCCGGTGGAGAGCGGCAAGTCTGATCTCCCGGGGCATCTACCGTGCTTTCGATGGACTTGTCACCTGTAGCGCGGCCCTGCGTGAGGCAGTCTGCACCAGGCGAGGACTGA
>SXGU01169718.1_pt1 | contig 12186 bp, 10 predicted proteins | sample 3174531 | NCBI WGS metagenome assembly SXGU01 (sample SAMN11356863, study PRJNA531348) | freshwater metagenome | isolation source: freshwater sample F1-140 | place: China: Fuxian Lake, Yuxi | collected 2017-12-25
CACTGACAAAGGCACTGACGCGTTGACGCTAGCCTTCAAGTCAATCGGGCTTCGTGATGGTGATGAGGTAATCACTGGCGATCACACAATTTATGCAACTGTTGGGGCAATTGTCCGATGCGGTGCTTGGCCCATATCCGCGAAACCGATGCCATTGCCCACGTCGTCCGCTGTTTCGAGAACGACGATGTGATTCACGTTGCCGGCAAGGTCGATCCCGTTTCCGATATCGAAGTCATCCATACCGAATTGAGCCTGGCGGATCTCGCCACGGTGGACAAGGCCTTACAGCGTGCCACCAAGGCCTCCAAATCGGGCAACAAGGATGAACTGGAAAAAAAGGCCTTGCTGGAAAAGGTACTGGCCCAGCTCGACACCGGCAAACCGGTACGGGCCATGAACCTCAGCAAGGAAGAAACCACCCTGATCGCCGATCTTCATCTGCTCACCCTCAAACCCACCCTCTACGTGGCCAACGTGCAGGAAGGCGGATTCGACCATAACCCGTTGCTCGACACGGTACGGGCACATGCTGCCGCCGAGGGAGCAGAGGTGGTCTCGGTGTGTGCGGCATTCGAAGCCGAAATTGCCCAACTCGACGAAGCGGACAAGGGCGATTTTCTGGCTGAACTGGGGCTGGAAGAACCCGGACTCAACCGGGTGATCCGGGCCGGTTACAAGCTGCTGCACCTGGAAAACTACTTCACCGCCGGTGTCAAGGAAGTACGGGCCTGGACCATCCCGGTCGGTGCGACCGCTCCCCAGGCGGCCGGCGTGATACACAGCGACTTTGAACGCGGTTTCATCCGGGCCGAAATCATCGGTTATGCCGATTTCATCAAATACCGGGGCGAACAGGGGGCCAAGGATGCCGGCAAATGGCGCCTGGAAGGCACGGAGTACATCATGCAGGACGGCGATGTCACCCACTTCCGGTTCAACGTGTAGGCCAGCCATTTTGCACAGCCGAGGGCTGGGATACTTTATCCTTGGCAAGTCCTGCAAGAAAAGCATCCAAAGGAAGGGACACCCGGAAGTCGCACATAACCCTGCGCGGATCGCTCTGGCGGGGATCGCCAGAAACTGCGAGGCCCGGGCGCGACCTGACGGGGTCGTTCCAGACTGCTCTGAACGGTCATCATGAGCATTGCTGAGTCGTGCGTGCGACTTTTTCATGTGATCCAGGGTGCGTTCGGCTTGCGTTTTTCTTGCTCAAAACTCACGTTGCTTCATCGTGATGGATGGCCCCTCGACCGCCTTGAAAAGACATCCGGAAACACCTATTCTTCGCGCTTCTTAATCCATTCACCCAGGCAGCAGGCATGACTCATCCGTTGGAACCCCGCGTTTTTGACAATATACCCAGCCCTTTCTGCGGCATCGGCTCTGACGACCTTCAAATCACCGTAACCGGTACCGGTGTCAAGGTCACCGGTCAAGGCGACCCTGAAAGCATTACCGGTTTCGAAACCCCATCGCTCGATACCACACCCCGTATCCAGGGTAAACCCGCCACCCGGACAGAGGCAGTCACCGAGGCAGCCCGCCTGATCCAGGAAGCGGGGCTTCCCGTGTTCAGTGGTTTTGGTACGGACGTCAACGAATCGCGTGCCGCCCTGTCACTGATCGACCGCTGTCGCGGCGTTTTCGATCAAAAAAGCGCGGAAAGCGGATTGAGGAATCTGATGGTGCTGGCGGATTCGGGCTGGATGACCACCACACTGGGCGAACTCAAAAACAGGGTGGAAGTACTGGTTTGCTTCGGCACCGATATCGAGGCCCAGTTTCCCCGGTTCTTCGAACGCTTCATCTGGCCGAGCGAAACCCTTTTCGGTGCCGATACCCGTCAGCGTGACATCATTTTCATCGGGCCGGATACCGTCGGAAAATCCGCCGTATCGCCCGATGGCCGCAGTCCCGAGATCATCCCGGCGACTCAGGATGATTTACCCGCCATCGCGGCCGCGCTGTCCGCTCTGGCCAAAAACACACCACTCACCTGTCACGACATCGGTGGTGTCCCCGTGACCCGGCTGCAATCCGTCGTGGACAGGATGCGGGCTGCCCGCTACAGCGTGGTCACCTGGGCCGCTGGCCAACTGAATTTCCCCCACGCCGAACTCACCGTGCAGCAGCTTTGCCGAATGGTCGTCAGCCTGAATCAGGGCGGTACCCGGGCAGCCGGTCTGCCTCTGGGCGGTCAGGGGGGCGATAAAACAGCCAGCCAGGTCTGTGCCTGGATCAGCGGCTACCCCACACGGGTCAGTTATGCCCGTGGTTATCCGGAATATGACCCTTACCATAATCAGGCCGGGCGACTCCTGGCCGACGGTGAAGCCGACGCGCTGATCTGGGTATCCAGTCTTGGCTTGACACCGCCGCCGGTGACGGATATTCCCACCGTGGTCATAGGCCGCTCGGGCATGTGTTTCGAACGGGAACCGGACGTGTTCATTCCTGTCGGGGTTCCCGGCATAGACTTTACCGGTCACTACTACCGCTGCGACAGCGTGGTAGCCCTGCCGCTTTACGCGCTGCGTGATGCGGGCCTGGAATCTGCCGCCAACATACTTCGGGATATCGAGTCCGCACTCGCCTGACCTGGCGCGGTGATTGACTTGAACAGCACGGGAGGGATTTTTCATGATCAAGGTGGGTCTGGCCGATTTGAAAATAGGCATACCCGTTCCGTGGGATGCCTACGATGCCACCGGTAAACTGCTGATAAGAAAGGGGTTCGTCCTGGAATCACTCCACCAGGTCGAAGTCCTGGTCAAACAGGGTCTGTATGTAGTGGGTGAGTCACAAAAACCGCCGGTCAAACGGACGCCCCCGGCCCCTGAAGCCCCGAAGACCAGCCTGGCCGCCGCCATCTCGGTACTGACCCGCGAACTGAAAAACCAGAGCCACCTGGTCAAATTGATCCGGGAAAAAAACCAGCACTCAGACCTTCAGGGCCAGTACATCGCCTCCGTTCGCAACATCATCACGGCCGTGCAACGGCAACGCGACCTGAGTCTGGCTTACGTTTTTTTCAACAAAACCACGGAAAATTACCCGCTCAGGCATTCGCTGGATACCGCGATCATTGCCATTGTCATCGCTACCGCACTGGACAAGCGTCCGTATGACATTTTCAACATTGCCTCCGCCAGCCTGACCATGAACATCAGCATGCTCAAATTACAGGCGCAGCTACTGGGCAAAGCGGAGGCATTGAGCCAGGAAGAAATCACCAGAATCCGGCGACACCCGGCAGCGTCCCGGGCCTTGCTGGAACAGGTGGGCATCAACAACAGCGACTGGCTGGATTATGTCCTGTGTCATCACGAGAAGAATGATGGTTCGGGTTATCCGCGGGGACTGCAACAGGATGACATACCGGAAGGGGCCCAGATCATTTGCCTGGCTGACCGTTACACGGCCACCCTCTCACCCCGCAGTTACCGTCCAGGGCTACTGCCCAACCAGGTATTGAGGGAACTGCTCATCAATCAAAAAGACACCCTGAATCTTGGCCATGCCGGTGTATTGACAAAAGTCATCGGCATTTACCCGCCCGGTATGTTCGTAAAATTGCGCAACGGTGAAACAGCGGTGGTCATTGCCAAAGGAGAGGATGGTGCGTGTCCCCTGGTCAAGTCGATTCTTGGCCCGGACAACACCCCGCTCCCCTTCCCCATCACACGAGACACCCGGGGAGGGCCGTTGCGTATCACGGGGGCCGTACGCCTGGAGCTGGAACAGGTTACCTTCGATATGGTGAAAATCTGGGGCGAGGCAGGACAGACCCACTGAAAGAAGCTACTCACCCGGGATGGCAGGCAACCGGATGGTAAAACCGGCACCGGTGATGTCTTGTGAATCGACGTGTATGCTACCACCGTGTTCCTCGATGATTTTTTTGACGATGGCCAGGCCCAGACCGGTTCCCCGAGCCTTGGTGGTGACATAAGGCTCAAATATCCTGTCCCGATGTTCCAGCGGAATGCCGGGGCCGTTGTCCTGCAGATGTATCTCCAGCCAGTGGCGACGGTTGTCCTCCACGAGGCTCGCCACGATGGTAATCCGTCCCGGCGGGGACGACGGCATGGCTTCCTGCGCGTTTTTGATCAGGTTATGCAAAACCTGCCGGAGTTTGACCGGGTCACCGGATACCCTGGGTAGTGTCGCCTGCATCGCCAGTACGAATTCCAGCCCGGACGGCGGCGGATAAAGGGCGACAACTTCCTCGATCAATCTCGCCATGTCGACCTGTTCCTGCCGGGCGACCGAAGGTTTGGCGTATTCGCTGAAGGCATTGACCATGAATTTCATGGCTTCGACCTGCTGCACGATGGTGCGGGTGGCCCGTTCCAGTATCTCGGCATCCGCTGGAGCCAGGCTTTTGGCCAGTTTGTGTTGCAAACGCTCGGCGCTGAGTTGTATGGGAGTCAGCGGATTCTTGATTTCGTGCGCCAACCGGCGTGCCACTTCACCCCAGGCCGCATTGCGCTGGGCCTGGATCAATGCGGTAACATCGTCGAATACCACGACCGCCCCCTGCCAGGTGCCCTCCGCATCCAGCAGGGGAGTCCCCCGACAGAATAACTCCTGTCGTCCCCGCGAGCCGGTATAAGGCATTTCTTCCTGCCACACCCCCGTTTCCTGCGCCAGTCGCCGGGTCAACCGTTCCATCAGGTCAGCCAGATGCGGATAGGTGTGCGCCAGGTTTGCTACCGTCAGTCCCACACAGGCTTCATGATCGATTTGCAGCATGGTATCCGCCGCCTGATTGACCGTCAGGATACGGCGATTGGCATCGAGACTCAGTACCGCCGAGGACAGGTTGGCCAGTATCGTGGCCAGGTAGGCGCGTTGCCGTTCAACTTCCTGCCGGGACAGGTGAGCCTCGTCCCGGGCCTGGGCGATGCGTTCGGTCATGGCGTTGAAGGATTCGACCAGAAAACCCAGTTCATCCCGACTTTTGACCCGGAGACGTTTTTCGTAATTGCCGGCGGCTACCGCCTGGGTTCCCTGGACGAGGTGTCGAACCGGTGCCACGATGCGGCGGATACTGAGAAAGGCTGCCCAGATGGCGGCGAGCAGACTCAGCAACAGCACCAGTGAAAGGGTCAGGGAAAAAGTAAATTTGAGTGAACGGCGCAGGAAGGTCATTTCCTTGTAGTGCAGATAGGCACCCTCCACCGTTTCGGCCAGTTGGGTCAAGCGAACCGGCACTACGTGGAGGGCCTGCAAATACAGTGGGTCATCGCCGGTCATGGCCACCAGAACCCGAATCTGTCGCCGGTCGGAGGAGTAAGGCTCCAGACCAACATAGGATTTGCCCTGCTTGACCTGTAGCAGCACGCTGATTTCAGGCAGATCAGGAATGATGGAACCCGATTGTCCGCCGCTGAGGGCAATGATGCGTCCCTGTTTGGAAAAAACCGTCAGTTCACCATCCTCGGCATCATCCCGTACTTCCTCCAGGCGCACCGGCAGCAAACTTTCCGGAATGTCCCTGAGATGCAGGGCCATTTCCTCGGTTTGGTTCAAAACCGCCCGCATACGCTCATCCAGAGCCGCCTGGCCTAATTTGAGGGCATCCTCCATGGCCTGATCGATTCGCACGTCAAACCAGCTATCAATGCTCTGCTGGACGAACTGCATGGAAAAATAAAACACGACCGAAGCCGGTGCCAGCGTCAACAGGGTGAAAAGTATCACCATGCGGGCAGTCAGCGAGGAGCCTGCCTTACGCTTTTTGATTTGATTGAACAGCGAATAAACATTGGCGCCGACCAGTCCGAGTAACAGGATCGACGCCAGGGAATTGATGAGCAGCAACCAGGAGTACAAAGGCCCCAGATGGGAAGCGTTCTGGGTGGCCGTACTCATCAGGTACAGCGAGGCGAGAATGGCCAGAAACAGTCCCAGCAGGCTGAGACTGAGTGGCGGCTTCAACCGGCGACCAGCCATGGGTAGAGGGGGCTTTGCAGATGCCAGTCCGGACTGAGATAGGCTAACGGCCTCAGGGGAAGCGGCAGGGATTCGATATCCAGCGTAACACCCAGACGGGCTGTGTAATGGTGACCGGTTTGTAATGTGCAGACCGCCGGGATCTGCCAGTCCCGCAGGGCTCCCAGGTATTCGATCAGGGTCGTCAGGGTGGCAAAATGCTCCATGACCCCGGTATCCGGATAAACGATGCGGTATGAGCGGGTCAGGGGATGGTAGCTGACATGGAGGCGGCGGGATACGGCGATCAGGGTTTGATCCGGCCAGTAATCACGAGGCTCGACCAGGGAAAACCGGATCACCAGCGTCAGTGGTACACCCTGCTCCATGGCCTCGATCACGGGTTGACTGAAGCGATAATCGAGACCGGCATCGACCAGACAGGTCTGACCGGTTGAGGTCAGACGGGCCTCGATCACGTTGAACGCATGGCGGGTATCGTTGACCGGATATGGTAACGAACACCCGCTGCAGAACATCAACCAGGCTATCAGTGTGGCCCAAGGCCACCCTGATGCGTCCCGGTGTTTGCTCACGTCACCCATACCGGCAGGGCCATGGCTTAACTGGCCTTCCTGAATCGGGCGTAGTAAAAACCGTCCATACCGGACACACCCGGCAGTATCTGAACCCCGTGTCCTGCCGGAACGGCATGCGGCAACGTGATGGGCAGCACCAGGACATCCGGGTGACGGGCGACGAAATCATCCAGTGGCAAGCGATTTTCACGCGGCAGGATTGAGCAGGTCGCATAGACCAGCAACCCGCCGGGAGCCAGCAGTGGCCAGATGGCTTCCAGTATCTCGCCCTGCAAGCGTGGGAGTTCCTCCAGATCATGGGGGGTTCGCAGCAGTTTGATGTCGGGATGACGGCGAATGACCCCGGTCGCAGAGCAGGGGGCGTCCAGCAGGATGCGATCAAACGGTTGACCATTCCACCAGACAGCGGTTTGCCGGGCATCGCCAATGATGATTTCAGCCGCACAACCGGCCCGTTTGAGATTCTCGTCGATGCGGGCTACCCGGGCTGGTACGGAATCGACCGCCACCAGCCGGGCCAGTGTAGGGCAGCTTTCCCGGATGTGCAGGGTTTTGCCACCGGGGGCGGCACAGACATCCAGCACGGTCTGTCCCGGCTGGAGATCAAGCAAACCGGCGGCGAACTGTGCGGCGGCATCCTGCACCGAAACCCGCCCCTCACCGAAGCCGGGCAAACGGCTGACCGGTACGGGTTGTTCCACAATGACCGCACTGGGACAATCGGGTGAGGCCATGGCCTTGAGATCCGCGTCTTCCAGTTGTTTGAGGTAATCGTCCCGGGATTGGCGCGTGAGGTTGACGCGCAGTACCAGGGGAGGCAATTCATTGTTGGCCCGCAGGATATCATCCGCCTGTTCGGGCCAGGCATCCCGGATGGCGTTTGCCAGCCAGTCTGGATGGGCATGGGGGAGCGTCGATGCGGACTCATCCGGATTTTGTTCCTGTTCGGCCATTTCCCGCTGGCTGGTTCTGAGCAGGGCATTCAACAAGGGCTTGGCCCAGGCTTTGCGCTGGGCCGCCGCCACGGTTTCGGCCACGGCCGCATGAGGCTTGACGCGGGTAAACTGCAGTTGATAAAGACCGATCAGGGCCAAAAGACGGATTTGCGTATCCTTGATCGGTTTCTGGGTCAGGGCAGCCAAGCGGGTATCCAGCAGGTAGTACCAGCGGCATACCCCGTAACACAGTGCCTGCACGAAGGCCCGGTCATTTTCCTTGTGGAGGCCGGGCAGAACCTCCTCCAGTGCCATGGTCAATGTTTTGTGTTGGCTCACTACCTGTTCCAGCACCCTCGCAGCAATCAGACGAGTGTTCACGCAATATCTCCTAGTCGTTCGCCCTGTACGGAATGGGCATTCAAAAAAGCCGGGGCACTGATACGTTTGCCCCCCGGTAGTTGTACTTCGAGCAGGCGCAGCACTCCCTGGCCCGTAGCGACATCCAGGGTTTTACGGTCGGGAAGAACGTAACCGGCTGGAACATTACAGGGCTCGTCGAGTGTACAGGCTTGCCAGATCTTGAGGGTTTGATTCCGATAGCGGGTTTCTGCAACCGGCCAGGGATTGAAAGCCCTGACCTGGCAAGCCAGCGCGTGCGCCGGACGGGTCCAGTCCAGCGGGGATTCCTGCTTCGATAGCTTGGTCGCATAAACGGCGTCCCCCTCAGGTTGCCGAACCGCTTGCACCCTACCCTGCTCGATGGCGGGTAGAATCGCCATGAGAGCCTCTGCCCCCAGCAGGGACAGGCGGTCATGCAGGCTGCCACCGGTATCCTCCGGCAGGATGGGGCATTCCTTGCGAAGTAACAGGGGGCCGGTGTCCAGCCCCTCATCCATCTGCATCAGGGTGATTCCGGTCAGGGTATCGCCGTGATACAGGGCCCGCTGTATGGGGGCGGCTCCCCGCCAGCGAGGCAACAGGGAAGCGTGAATATTGATGCAGCCGTGACGGGGTATATCGAGTACGGTTCGGGGCAAAATCAGCCCGTAAGCCACGACGACCATCAGGTCGGGGGCCAGGGCCCGCAGGGCGGCCACCGCTTCCTCCTGTTTGAAATGGGGCGGCTGAAAGACCGGCAATCCATGCTGCAGGGCCAGCGTCTTGACCGGACTGAGTTTCAGTTTGAGCCCTCGCCCTGCCTCACTGTCTCGCCGGGTGTAAACACCGATCAGCTCATGTTGGCCATTCAGCAGGGCTTGCAAGGGAGGGACGGCAAATTCCGGCGTGCCGGCGAATAATATTCTCATGTCATTGGGGACGGGACGTTGAAGGCCGGATCATGGTACGACATTTTGGTGCGGGCGACGATGAAACGGCGGATCAAAGGGAGGCGGAAGCCTTGCTGCGTGCCTGCCCCTGGCTGGCAGACCGGTTACGTTGTTCCTTTTTGATGCGGCTACGCACCAGTTGCCGCTTGAGGGGAGACAGGTGGTCGACGAACAACTTGCCCTCGAGATGATCGATTTCATGCTGAATGCAGACGGCGAGGAGTCCCTCGGCCTCGATCTCGAAGGATTCACCTTCCCGGTTGAGTGCCCTGACCACGATTTTCCGGGCGCGACACACCTTCTCGAAGATACCCGGCACTGACAGGCAGCCTTCCTCACTTTCTTCCCGTCCTGTCTCTTGCAGGATCTCCGGGTTGATAAAGCAGAGCGGTTCGTTTTTCTGCTCGCTGACATCCAGTACCAGCACCCGCTGCTGGACGTTGACCTGGGTGGCCGCGAGACCGACACCGGGAGCTGCGTACATGGTTTCGAACAGGTCGTCTACCAGTTGACGGATGGACTGATCGACCTCGGCAACCGGCAAGGCTTTTTTGCGAAGGCGATCATCAGGAAATTCCAGTATGCTTAAAATGGCCATGATTTCAGGAGTAGGCGCAGGATACGCGCCGGTTTAACGACAAAATGCCATTCTAGCGAAATTCCGCTGCCAGATGTCGATGTTTTTGCGATGTCTGTTCCGGCTTGCCATTTGTTTCGCTTGGCTCAAACCTCATCAGACTGCTCCGAACGGTCATCATGAAAATTGCTGGAATTGGCGTTATCGCAAGGTCTCCGGCTATGCTACGATTCATGACCGGTCAGGTTCGTGCGTAAGCCGCTGCTTGACGCAGGGATGGCCGTCATGGCCCGGGCCATGGACTTTCGACGATTACTACAAAATCTCCCTCATGTGGCATGGCTATGGATGCATTACCTTACTGGCTGGCTTTGTTACGCGCCCCCTTGCTGGGGCCTCGCAGTATTGCACGGATCGTGGAACACTTCGGTGATCCCGAATCGTTTTTCAGGGCTGGTGTGAACGAATGGCGAGCGGTCGGACTGAAACCGCCAACCTGTGACTACCTGAATAATCCCGACTGGAAACGGATCGACGAGGATTTGGTATGGCAGACACACAGCGATCACCATATCCTGCTGGCGGAACGACCGGATTACCCGCCATTACTCTCGCAAATTGCCGATCCACCGCCATTACTGTTTGTGGTGGGGGCCGTAGGTTGCCTCGATGGTCGGCATCTGGCCGTGGTAGGTAGCCGAAATCCCAGTCCCGGAGGTGTACGAACGGCCCGCGAGTTCTCGGAAGCACTCAGCCGTAGTGGTCTGGGAATCGTCAGCGGTCTGGCCCTGGGCATCGATGCGGCCAGTCATCAGGGGGCACTGATGGCTGGCGGCCTGACCATTGCCGTGGGAGGTACCGGACCCGATCGGGTTTACCCTCACAGCAACCGTAAACTGGCCGAAAACATCCTCGCCGGGGGCGGTGCCCTGATCACCGAGTTCCCTCCCGGAATCGGTCCGGTGGCCGGTAATTTTCCCCGGCGCAACCGTATCATCAGTGGCCTGTCACTGGGTACGCTGGTGGTCGAGGCCGCCCCTCGTTCAGGCTCATTGATCACTGCCCGGATGGCCCTTGAACAGGGGCGGGAGGTCTTTGCCGTGCCGGGGTCGATCTACAATCCTCTTTCCAGAGGGTGTCATGATCTGATAAAAGAGGGGGCAAAACTGGTTCAGGATATCCAGGACATTCTCGAAGAGTTTGATTTTTCAGGCCTTTGGCCTCATTCTGCATCATCCGGCATTACTCCCGAAACGACCGATGAAGCAGCACATCACCAACTGTTGAAGTCCATGGGTCACGACCCGGTCACGGTGGATGACCTGGTTTCGCTGACAGGGGAAGCCACCGGCAACATTACGATGATGCTGACGTTACTGGAGCTCGAGGGATCCATCGCCTCCGCTCCGGGCGGAGGCTATTATCGCTTGCGGTGACAGGAACACGTAGCAAACGGAAATACCTCAGGTTGCCGCTCGCCCAACCGGGAAAGATCAGAGCACAGTAACCCTCCATTACAGAGAGATTTGATGAAAGAAAATATATTTGATGTGCTGGTTTACCTGTTCGAGCAGTACCTGGACGCTGAACTGGATCAAGATCCGGATGCGGATGCCATCTACGATGAACTCGTGGAAGCCGGTTACCCCCAGATGGAAATCAGTCAGGCTTTCGACTGGCTGGAATCGCTGACCCGGCATCCGTCGATCAAGCCGGTGTCCTCCGGCTCCATGCGCATCTATTCGGACTATGAAATGGCCCGACTGGATACCGAATGCCGGGGCCTGTTGCTGTTTCTCGAACAGACCGGCATATTGACCCCGGCCTGTCGGGAGATTGTGCTGGAACGGGTACTGGATTTCGACGAGGAAGTCATTTCACTGGAAAACCTCAAATGGATCGTGCTGATGGTACTGTTCAGCCAACCGGACCAGGAACAGGCGTTTGCCCGCATGGAAACCCTGGTTTACGAAAATTTGCCCAACTACCTGCATTGAAACTGGTAATACGATGACTCAGAACCTGGTGATAGTCGAGTCTCCGGCCAAAGCCAAGACCATAGAGAAGTACCTGGGCAAGGATTTCGTCGTCCACGCCTCCTACGGCCATGTGAGGGATCTGATCCCCAAGGCAGGTGCCGTGGATACCGACAACGATTTTTCGATGAAGTATGCCTTGATAGCCAGGAACGAAAAGCATCTCGAGACCATCGCCCGTGCGGCCAAAAAGGCGGATGCCCTTTTTCTGGCCACCGACCCCGATCGGGAAGGCGAGGCCATTTCCTGGCATATCCATGAAATACTTCGGGACATGAAAGCCCTGGAAGGCAAACCGGTTCACCGGGTGGTATTTCACGAAATCACCAAACGGGCCGTTACCGAGGCCATGGAAAATCCCAAGCCACTCTCTACGGCCCTGATCCACGCCCAGCAGGCGCGTCGGGCCCTGGATTATCTGGTAGGCTTCAAATTGTCGCCGCTGCTGTGGAAAAAAATCCAGCGGGGGCTTTCCGCCGGGCGGGTACAAAGCCCGGCATTGCGCATGATCGTGGAGCGTGAACTGGAAATAGAACGATTCCAGATTCAGGAATACTGGACACTTGAAGCCGATGCCCGGTATGAGCAACAGGGATTCAAGGCCCGACTGACCCATCTGGATGGCAACAAACTGGAGCAGTTCAGCATTATCCGGGACGAAGACGCACAAGCTGCCCGCGAACGTCTGCTCGAGGCGGCCCGGGGCCAGCTCATCGCAGAAAAGATCGAGGAAAAGGAACGTCGACGTAATCCGGCCGCCCCTTTCAC
>SXGU01237277.1_pt1 | contig 12184 bp, 9 predicted proteins | sample 3174531 | NCBI WGS metagenome assembly SXGU01 (sample SAMN11356863, study PRJNA531348) | freshwater metagenome | isolation source: freshwater sample F1-140 | place: China: Fuxian Lake, Yuxi | collected 2017-12-25
CGGTCTGTGCGCACAGCGCACGCTCCTGCCAGCCCGCGTCCTCGATGTCCCCGTCGAGGAGAAAGAGTTCTCTCACAGCACTCGCCTCCCGGCCCCGCCCTCTCGAGCGGAATCTACGACCCTGAAAATGCTCTCGACCCTGCCGTCCTGCCGGTGACTCCGCCCGACCGGCCAGCCCGAGATGTCTCTGGTCCACGAGTGAAGAACACTACGGGAATTACATGCCTGTCATCCACGGAAGTCAAGCCCTGGTCTGGTATGGCCTCGGGTCCCTGACAGGCTGGTCACCGTGAATCAGATGCGCCGGATCACCGTTCTGTCGGGCGGGATGGGTGGCGCGAGGTTCCTCAAGGGCCTCCTGCACGGCATCCGCGAGGGCACCCTGCCAGGTGTCGCCGGCGACGCCGAGGTCACCGTGGTGGCCAACACCGCGGACGACATCTGGGTGCACGGCCTCAAGGTCTGCCCCGACCTGGACACGGTCATGTACACCCTCGGCGACGGCATCGACCCCGAGCGCGGCTGGGGCCGGCGCGACGAGTCCTGGAGCGTCAAGGACGAGCTGGCGGCGTACGGCGTCGAGCCGACCTGGTTCGGTCTCGGCGACCGTGACGTCGCCACGCACCTGGTCCGCACCCAGATGCTCGACGCGGGCTACCCGCTCTCCCAGGTGACCGAGGCGCTGTGCCGGCGCTGGCTGTCGCCCAGGTTCGGGACGGCCCTGCGGCTGCTGCCGATGACCGACGACCGGGTCGAGACGCACGTCGCGGTGCGCGACTCGGACCTGTCGCGGTCACCGAGCGGTCGCCGGGTGGTCCACTTCCAGGAGTACTGGATCAAGCTGCGCGCCGCGGTGCCCGCCGAGGCGGTCGTGGTCGTCGGCCTGGACGAGGCCACGCCCGGCCCGGGGGTCATCGACGCGATCACCGACGCCGACCTGGTCGTGCTGCCGCCGTCCAACCCGGTCGTGTCGGTGGGGACGATCCTCGGTGTGCCCCGGGTGCGCGAGGCGGTCACCGCCACCGCCGCGCCGGTCGTCGGCCTGTCCCCCATCATCGGCGGCACCCACGTGCGCGGCATGGCCGAGCAGCTGCTCACCTCGATCGGGGTCGAGGTGAGCGCGGCCGGTGTCGGGCTGCACTACGGCGCCCGCTCCGCCGGCGGCGTCCTCGACGCCTGGCTCGTCGACAGCCAGGACGCCGGCGACCTGGACCGGCTGCACGAGACCGGTCTCGCCGCCGCGGCCGTGCCGCTGCTGATGACCGACGACGCGGCCACCGCGGCCATGGCCGGTGCGGCGATCCGGCTGGTCACGTGATCGTCAGCGTGACGGCGCCGGACGGCGCACCCGAGGTCCGCCCCGGCGACGACCTGGTCGCGTTGCTGCTGCCCCTGGTCGACCTCGCCGACGGCGACGTCCTCGTGGTCACCAGCAAGGTCGTCAGCAAGGCCGAGGGGCGGCTCGTCCCCGGCCTGGACCGCGAGGCGGCGATCGCCGCCGAGGCCGTCCGCGTCGTCGCCCGCCGCGGGGCGACCACCATCGTCCGCACCCGGCACGGCCTGACCATGGCCGCCGCCGGCGTCGACAACTCCAACGTCGAGGTCGGCATGCTCGTCCTCCTCCCCCTCGACCCCGACGCCTCGGCCCGCCGGATCCGGTCGGCCGTCGCCGACCGCGCCGGGCTCAACATCGGCGTCGTCGTCACCGACACCGCGGGCCGCGCCTGGCGGGAGGGTCAGACCGACATCGCCGTGGGCGCCGCCGGCCTGACCGTCCTCGACGACCACGCGGGGCGGGTGGACGCGCACGGCAACCCGCTCGCGGTGACCGCACCCGCGGTGGCCGACGAGATCGCCGGGCTGGCGGAGCTGGCCTCCGGCAAGCTCGGCGGGCGCCCGTTCGCCGTGGTCCGCGGCCGCGCCGACCTGGTGCTCGCCGCGGGTGACCACGGGCCGGGGGCGACGGCCCTGGTCCGGCCGGAGGCGGGCGACCTCTTCGGTTTCGGGGCCCGCGAGGCGGTCGTCCGGGCACTGCTGGGCCGCGACGGAGACCGGGCCGGGTTCGGGGCGCCGGCGGGTGCCGACGAGCTGGCCGACGCGATCCGCTCGGTCACCGGGCTGGACGCCCGTCACGAGGGGGTCGACCTGGTGGTCGCGACCCCTCCCGACGTCCGCCTGGAGCTGCTCGCCTACGCCCACGGCTGGTCCCTGGTGCCGCCGGCCGGTCACGGCCAGGACACGGTTGGCAACGCCGAGGCCCGGATCCGACCGGGCACTCCGTAGACTCTGCCCGCCCGACCGCCCAGCAGCCGCGCCCCCGAGGTAGTCCCCCGTGGCCAAGAAGTCCGTCACGTCCGACCGCCAGGCGGTCATCGACGAGATCCGCAAGAAGCAGAAGGGCGCCGACCGGCGCCGGGGCTTCGCGATCGTCGGCGTCTGCGCCCTGGTCGCGTTGATCATCCTGGGGCTCGCGGTCTACCCGATCATCAAGCGCAACCGGGACCTCTCCGAGTTCAACAGCCTCAAGCTCGAGGAGATCGGCGCCGCGGCGTCGGTCTGCCAGGACGTCATCACCAAGCCCTCCGAGGGCAACGCCGACCACGTCGACGAGACGCAGCAGGTCGAGTACACCGACGCTCCCCCGACGTTCGGCGCGCACTGGAACGTCGCGGGCCTCGCACCCGCCACCTTCGAGCGGAAGTTCTACACCGCCAACGACCGGCCCGAGCTCGAGTCGCTGATCCACAACCTCGAGCACGGCTACACGATCCTCTGGTACGACGAGACGGCCAAGGACGACACCGACATGCTCAACACCATCGAGGGCATCGCCGACAAGTTCTCCAGCGACGACGAGAACTTCCGGCTGAAGTTCATCGCGGCACCCTGGACGTCCGAGGACGGCGAGGACTTCCCCGACGGTCAGCACATCGCGCTGACGCACTGGTCGGCCGGCGGCAACGGCGAGACCGACACCTCCAAGCAGGTGGGGGTCTGGCAGTACTGCTCCGAGCCGAGCGGCGCCGCCCTGAAGTCGTTCATGGACGAGTACCCCTACACCGACTCGCCCGAGCCTGACGCCATGTGAGGGACGCACCCCCCGACCCTGCTGCCGTAGCGCCGACTCGGCGCACTTGGAGCGCAGGTCGACGTTGTGCCTGACGCAACCCCAGGCCGCCCTCCAACTAGGTGAGGTCCGACCGACCGCTCTCCTTCAGCGCCGCCACGATGTGCTTGACCTCCTGCGCCCGGCTCCGGGTGGTGACCAGGAGCGCGTCCGGGGTGTCGACGACCACCACGTCGTCGATGCCGATCACCGCGACCATCCGGCCGGACCCGGGCACGACGAGCCCGGTGCCGTGCACGGTGCGCACCAGCGACTCCTCGCCGAGCACGATCGGGACGGCCCGGTCCTCGGTGGCGCCGAGCAGCTCCGCGAGCGAGTCGAAGTCACCGACGTCGTCCCAGCCGAACGACGCGGGCACCACCGCGACCCGGCCGGCGTCGGCCGCCGGCTCCGCGACCGCGTGGTCCACGGCGATCTTGGGCAATGTCGGCCACAGCTCCTCGAGGCGGGCCGGGTCCGCGGCGATGGCGCGGAGGGAAGCGGCGAAGTCGGGGTCGCCGTCGGCGAGCAGGTCCAGGAGCACGCTGGGGCGGACCACGAACATCCCCGCGTTCCACCGGTACTCGCCGCTGGCGAGGTACTCGCGGGCCATGTAGACCGAGGGCTTCTCGACGAACGCCCGCACCCGGAACGCGCCCGGGTGGCCGTCCAGGTCGTCGCCGAGGTGGACGTAGCCGAAGGCCGGCGACGGTGTCACCGGGTCGATGCCGATGGTGACCAGCCAGTCGTCCCGGGCGACGTCGGCGGCCAGCCGGACCGTCTCGCGGAAGACCCCGGGCTCGGTGATCACGTGGTCGGCCGCGAACGACCCCATCACGGCGTCCGGGTCCCGCCGCTCGAGCATCGCGGCGGCCAGGCCGATCGCCGCCATCGAGTCCCGCGCGGACGGCTCGGCCACGACCGAGCCGGGGTCGAGCTCCGGCAGCTGGGCAGCCACGGCGTCGCGGTGCACCGCACCGGTGACCACGATGACCCGGTCGTCGGTGATCGGGCCCAGCCGGTCCAGGGTTCCCTGGATCAGGGTCCGGCCAGAGCCGGTGAGGTCGAGGAGGAACTTCGGGGCCAGCGCCCGGGAGAGCGGCCAGAGCCGCGTGCCCGCGCCGCCGGCGGGGACGACTCCCCAGAAGTGCTCGATCGAGTGGGTGCTCGGGTCCGTCACACAGCGCAGCCTACGGTTGGCGCCGTGACGACCTTCGCCCAGATCATCGAGGCCGAGCGGCGGCGCGACGGGGGCCGCCCGCTGCTCACCTGGTACGACGAGTCGACCGGCGAGCGGGTGGAGCTGTCCGTGGCGACGTACGCCAACTGGGTCGCGAAGACGGCGTCGCTCCTGGTCGAGGAGCACGACCTCGAGCGGGGCGACCTGCTCCGGGTCGACCTGCCGGTGCACTGGCTGACCGCCGTCTTCGTGGGGGCGGCCTGGACGGCGGGCCTGGTGGTCACCCAGGACGACGACGCCCCGGCCGCCGTGGTGACCGGGCCCGCCGGGCTGGACCGGTGGGCGGCGTCCGCCGACGACCTGCCCGTGCTGGCGTGCTCGCTGCTGCCGATGGGCGTCCGCTTCGCCGGGCCGCTGCCGGCGGGCGTGCACGACGTCGGCGTCGACGTGTGGTCGCAGCCGGACGCGTTCGTGGCCTCGGACCCGCCCACCGCGTCGGACGCCGCGACGAGCAGCGGCGGGGTCGTCGTCACCCACGGCGAGCTGTGGAGCGCGGCCGCCGCCGGGAGTCTCCTCACCGACGGCGGCCGCCTCATGGTTGCGGCGAACCCGGCTTCCCCACCGGAGCTCGCCACCTTCACCGAGCCGCTCGCGCGCCGCGGCTCCGTGGTCCTCGTGGTCGGCCCGGGCCTCCACGGGGAAGCTGGGTCCGACCGGCTCGACGGCCTCGCGCAGGCCGAACGCGTCACCTCGCTCAGGATCATGTCGGGGGCCTAGCCGACCAGGTCGTAGGCCTTCATCCCGCCGGCCATCTTCACCGGGGCGGCGAACCCGGTCGGGCCCCACTGGAGGAGCGAGAGCCGGCCCTTGCCGGCCTTCCGCACCACCAGGTCCGGTGACCCGGTGAGGCCGACGTCGCCCACCCCGACGACCCAGTCGTACCTCGTGACGTCCAGGCTGATCGGGAGCGCGCCCGTGAGTCCGCCGGGGCCGTTGCCGGCCCAGGCGGTCAGGACGTTGCCGTTGCGCACCATCACGTCGGGAGCCCCGTCGCCGTCGAGACGGCCGACGCCGACCAGCTGGCTGCCGGTCATCTTCCCGTAGGCCTTGTACGCCGCGGCCAGGCCGGCGGTCCCGCCCCCGGCGTAGATGTGCACACCGGAGCCGGCCGGCTGCCCCATGAGGTCGGGGTACCCGTCACCGGTCATGTCGCCGACCGCGGCGAGCATGCTGAACCCCTTGAACGAGGTCCCCAGCCGGATCGGCGGGCCGCCGAAGCCCCCGGCCCCGTCGCCGCGCCGGATCCGGACCGCACCCTTCTTCGACCGCGTGGCGATGTCGTTGAACCCGTCGCGGTCCCAGTCACCCACCGAGAGCACGAGGTCCGCCCGCTTCAGGCTCAGGCCCGTCTCGACCGGGGTGCCCAGGGACACACCGGTGGCCGTGGGTTCGATCGGCAGGATGACGGCCTGGCTGTCGCTGATCCGGCGCGCGACGAGGTCCGGCGCTGGACTGCCGACCAGGTTGGGCTGGGGGTCGCGGCCCGACCAGTCCGCCTGGGCGAGGGCGGCGAGCCGCCTGATCTCGGGAATCTGGGCGTAGAGGTACCTGCCGGGACACGCCGTCGACGCGGCGTCGCGGTGCCCGTTGATCGCCTGGAAGTTCTTCGAGCCGATCCGCTGGATGGTGGATGCGGCCGAGACCCCGTGCAGCGACAGCTTCCAGGCCATCAGCGCGGCGTACGCCTGGATCATCTCGGTCGGGGGCTGCACCAGCTCGAAGTTGCCGATGGCGGACATGGCGAACGAGTAGCTGTTGTAGTTGAGCGTGTGGGCACCCACGACCGCACGGTCGACCCCGCCGTACCGGCCCTCCCAGATCCGGCCGAACCGGTCGACCAGGAAGTTGTAGCCGATGTCGCTCCAGCCGCGGGACTGGGTGTGGTAGGCGTAGATGGACCGGATGATCGCCGGGACGTCCTCGCGCTTGTAGTCGTTGGCGTTGACGGTGTGGTGCACGAACCCGCCGTGGACCTCGAAGTACGACGGCTTCCCGTCCCGCTTGGACTCGTCGGCGCCCCACTGGGCGCGGGAGTAGATCACCGGCTTCGGTGTGACCGTGGTCGCCTGCAACGCGATGGCCTCGTCGGCGACGGGCTCTCCCGCGACGTCCGTCCCGGGCGCCTCCACCACCGGCGGCTCGGCCTCCGCCTGCGCGCCGGTGGGCGGTGTCGCGAGGTCCGCGGTGTCGATCTCCGGGGCCTCCTCCTCGGTCGCGGTCGGTGTCCCCGGGTCGACCACGGCGAGCGTGAGGTCGGCCGGCAGCTCGCCGTCGGCCATCTCGACCTTCACCTGCACCTGGTCGACGTCTCCGACGACCGTGCCGTCGGTGCCGGGCCGGGCCTGAGCCGCCTCGGCGCTGTCCGGGTCCGGGCCGTGCTCCTCGTGGTAGGTCAGGTCGCTCCACTCCGACCAGGCACCGTCGGTCTCGGTGCGGACCTGGATGGCGATCGCGTCGTCGGCGACCTCGGTGCTGCCGTCCCAGGTGACGCCGACGGCACCCAGTCCGGTCACCGTCTGCGGGTCGCTGAGCACCTCGGTCTGCCCCGACCGCTCGGCCGGCCCGGCCTGGTCGGCCTGATCGGTCTGCTCGGCCTGATCGGTCTGCTCGGCCTGATCGGTCTGCTCGGCCGCCGTCTGCGCCTTGGGTGTCAGCGACACCTCGCGGACGACCGGGTCGACCGGGGCCGTGGGCACCTCGGACTCGTGGGTGGTCTCGACGGCGTAGTCGCGCAGCTGCTCGTCGACGCCTTCGACCGCGCCCGGTGACCGGCCCTGCGCGGGGGCCTGGACGGTGGACTCGACCGGCTGCCGCGGCACCACCGGCTTGGTCGGCGCCACTCCCACGACGTCCAGGGACACCACTCCGGCCGCGGGCACGAGGGCCACGACCACGACGCCGAGCGCCAGCAGACGCTGGCACACGGCGATGTAGGCACGACGTGAGGGACGCATTCGAACCGAGCTCCAAGGTGTGGGGGAAGGTCACACGCGAAGCAACTGTCACAGCCGTAACAGACCGGCGCTAGGGGTTCTGAGTAACTACAAACATGTAATTTCCAGTCGACACGCCGATGAGGCCGGTCGAACTTCGGCTGGCGCCGGGATCAGGGCAGCTCCATCCGGACCCGGGTGCCGCTCCCCTCCGCCCGCGGCTCGACCCGCAGCGTGCCGCCCAGCTCGTCGGCCCTCTCGCGCATCGACGTCAGTCCCACGCCGGCGCCGCGGTCGTGGTCCAGACCGCGCCCGTCGTCCAGCACCTCCAGGGTCAGCGGCCCGTCCGGCGGCGCCTGGACCCGGATGTGGACCGTGGTCGCGTGGGCGTGCCGGTAGGCGTTCATCAGGGCCTCGGCCGCGACGTGGTAGACGGCGATCTGGAGACGCGTCGCGAGCTCTCCCGCGATGTCGCACTCGACGTGGACCCGGATGCCGGACGCGCCGAAGCGCTCGGCCAGCACGCCCAGGGCGAGGGGCAGGTCGCCGTCGTCGAGCTGGGCCGGGAGCAGGGCCCGGGCGAGCAGCCTGATGTCGTCGGTCCGTCGCTCGATCTCGGTCTCGAGCTCGGCGAGCAGCGAGGCGGCCCCTGCCGGGTCGTGGGTCAGCCGCCGCTGGGCGGCCGCCAGGCCGAGGCCCACTCCTGCCAGCGCCGGACCCATGCCGTCGTGGAGGTCGCGGCGCAGCAGCCGGCGCTCCTCGTGCCGCACCTCCACGAGACGCCCGCTCGCCAGCGTGAGCTGGTCGTTGACATGGGCCAGCTCCAGCGCGACCGCCAGTACGCTGCCCATCTGTGCCACGAGCCGGTGGGTGCGCTGGTCGATCCGCTGCCCGTCCGGCGCGGCGACGGTCAGCAGACCCACGCTGCGGCCCTCCACGAGCAGCGGCAGGCTCAGCTCGGCGCGCGCCACCGACCCGGAGACGGCCCGCACCTGGCCGTCGGCCGCACGCACCTCGACGCCGCCCAGCCGCAGGCCGTCCCGGAGCGAGGAGACGAGGAACGTCAGGCTGCTGCCGGACCGCCCGTCGCCCAGGTCGCGCCCGAGGGCGTCGAGCAGCCGTCCGGGATCGGCGGCGTCCCCATAGACCAGTCGGTCGACCTGTTCCTGCAACCAGTGCCGCAGCGGCTGTCCGAGGGCGACCACGAGCCCGACCGCGACGAACGCGGCAAGCCCCTCCGACCGCGGGATCAGCTGGCCGATGAGCCAGGCGAGGGCGGCGTACCCGGTCAGCACGGCGCCGGTGAGCATCGCCCACACCGTCACCCGGCTCAGCACCAGGTCGACCCCCCACAGCTGCTGGCGCAGCACGACGACGAGGAGGGCGACGGGCAGGAACGCCTGCGCGAGGATCAGGCTGACGCCGGACAGCTGGAAGGCCCAGTCCTCGAGCCGGACGACGAAGATCGGGACGAAGGCCGCGGTCAGGAAGCCCTGTCCGATCGCCAGCCAGCCGAACCCCGGGCGCGCCGTCCCCCGCAGCCGCCACCAGACCCGGGTCAGCTGCCCGACGGCCACCACGGAGAGGGCCAGGCACAGCCGGTCGGGCCACTGGTCGAGGACGTCGACCGCCCGCCGCCAGGGCTCCCAGGGCGGGGCGAAGGGGTTGGGCGGTGCGTTCTTGTACTCGTGGGTGAGGCTGACCAGGCTCGCTGTCGCGGTCGCCGCCACACCGAGGACGGTGGCGACCCGCAGCCAGACCTCCGAGGCCAGTCCCTGGCCGCGCAGGACCAGCCAGGGAAGGACCGCCAGGCTGCCGTACGTGCCCGGGATCCAGGCGACGTAGCCGAAGAGGGAGAGCCGCATCGTGTCGACCGTCGGCGGCTGCGGGTCGATGAGCAGGAGCTGGGTGACCAGCCCGGAGATCCCGCAGCCCAGCGCCACCATCAGGATGATCCAGACCACCGGGTGCCGGGTGCGTGGCAGCATCAACGCCGTGGCCGCCCCGTAGACGACGGCGGACAGCACGTCCATGAGCCACTGCGAGACTCCGGCCGGCTCGTTGCCGTGCCCGGCGTAGATCACGAGGGCCGCCGCGGCGAGGGACCAGGCGACCGCACAGACACTGACGCCCACGATGCCCCACACGGTCACGCTGCCCGTGGGTGCCACGATGCCGCGCAGCCCCGCAGCGACGCTCCCGGTCACGGGTCGGTGGTCGCTCGGCGCTGTGGACACGCCCGGCATTATCGCGGCGCGCGCGTCCCGACCGACCCGGACCGATGACCCGGCCGGCCGGGCGCCTGCCGCGGAGCCGGCTCAGACGTCGGAGCCGAGCTCCCCGTCGGTGGTGTCCTCGTCCTCGACCTGGTCGGGCTCTTCGCTGTCGTCGTAGTGCAGGTACTTGATGCCCGCGTCGACGTCGCCGTCGAAGCCGACCACGCCCTTGTCGAGGACGATGACCCGCGAGCACATCCGCCGCACCGACGCGGCGGCGTGGCTGACGTAGAAGAGCGTGACGCCGCTGTCGCGGACCGCCTCCATCTTCTTCAGGCACTTCTTCTTGAAGGGCTGGTCGCCGACGGCGAGCACCTCGTCGGCGATGAACACGTCGCAGTCCACGTGCACGGCGACCGCGAACCCGAGCCGGGCGAACATGCCTGAGGAGTAGTTGCCGACGGGCGTGTCCATGGCCTCGCCGACATCAGCGAACGCGGCGATGTCGTCGTACTTCGCGTCCGTCTCCGCCTGGGTCATGCCGAGGATCGCGGCGTTCATGTAGATGTTCTCGCGCCCGGTCATCTGCGGGTGGAAGCCGGCACCGGTGGCGATCAGCCCGGAGACCCGGCCCCGGGTGCGGACCTGGCCCTCCGTCGGGCGCATCACCCCCATGATGTGCTTGAGCAGGGTGCTCTTGCCGGACCCGTTGAGGCCCATGAGCCCGATCGCCTCGCCCTGCTCGACCGTGAAGGTCACGTCGCGCAGGGCCCAGAAGGTCTTCTTGGTCTGCTGGCGGCGCATCTTGGCCACCGCGACCTGCTTGAGGGTGCGCTGGTAGTGCCGGGCGAACTCCTTGGAGACGCCGGAGACCTCGATCGAGACCGTCATGCGGGGTCCCCTCGGCGTTGTTCGTCGGAGGAGCGCAGCGGGGGAGGCGAAGAACGTCGTGGGGTGCTCATGCGACCAGCCGGTCCGGGATCTTGTCGTCGAGCCGCGTGAACACCCACTGCGCGAGGACGAGGAAGACCGCCGCGATCCCGAGCATGATCAGCCCACGGGCGTAGAGGTCGTCGGGGAAGTTGGCGTGCAGACCCGGCTGGAAGCCCCACTCGCTCTTGGCCTCCGCCGCGTCCGCGTCGCTGACCGTGGTGATCCAGAAACCGCGCTGGATGAGCAGCACCGCCTCGGCGATCGGGTTGGCGAGGTAGAGACGCTCGATGATGGGGAAGTCCTGGAACCGCTCCTGCACGAGCGTGTACGGGTACATCATCGGGACGCTGAAGGGCACCATCCCGGTGAAGATCCGCACCACCCGGGTCAGGTCGCGGTACATCACGTTGACCGCGGAGAACATCAGCCCCATCCCGGTGCCGAACAGGATCACGATCCCGAAGCCCAGGAGCGCGGCGAGCATCCCCACCAGGTCCGGCTGGAAGGACCCGGTGATGAAGCAGGCGCCCAGCAGGATCACCAGCTGCGGCCCGGTGTGGTACAGCGTCACGAGCGTGGAGGCGATCGGGAAGATCTCCCGGGGCAAGGGCATCTTCTGGACCACCACCTTGTTCTGGATGATCGACCTGGTGCCGGCGTTGAAGGACTCCACGAAGAGGTTGACCAGGACCATGCCCGCGAACAGGTGGATCGCGAAGTGCGGCACCTGGCCGCGGCCGATGATGATCCCGAAGACGAAGTAGAACGTCAGGAACCGGCTCAACGGGTTGATGTAGGACCAGAGCAGCCCCATCTTGGAGCCGATGTAGCGGGCCCTGAGCTCGCGCCTGACCATGAGCCGCAGCAGGTAGCGGCGGCGGAAGACGCCGACCAGGCCGCCCTTTGCCGCGGGGTCCACCATCGGCAGGTGCGCCAGGTCGTGGCGCTCGGCCAGCTCAGCCATCGGTGTCGCTCGCGCCGTCCGTCCAGGGTCGGAAGGTCTCCTCCCACCGGGCCGGCGAGGTGATGTCCCCGAGGGCCTCGCGGTAGTCCTGCGCCAGCCGGGGCCAGTCGCGCACGAGCTGCTCGTGGAGCTGGGCCGTCTCTTTCATCAGCTCGCGGAACTTGACCGGGTCGCGCTTGTAGAGGGCGGCCGAGGTGCCGTCGTTCATCGAGACCACCGCGGAGTCGTAGGACGCCAGGCGGTACCAGCGCGCGTCGACGGCGCGGATCTCGACCTCCGGGAACTCCTTCGACAGCTTGCGGGCCGGGCGCAGGTGCCGGATCGGCGACAGCCCGGCGGTCATCAGCTGGGACAGGCGGCCCGGGACCTCGACCACGTCGCGGCCCTTGCGGGGCGGCTTCTCCCGGCGCACCTCGGGGAACGCCTCGCGGTCGGACTGGAGCTGGGCGTCGGTGAACTGCTTGCGGTGCGCGTTCACCTCGGCGAGCCGGTCGGGCAGCAGCTCGTGGAGCCCGTGCGGCCCGGCCAGGACGTCCTTGAGCGCCATGTGCCGGATCTCGACGGTGGAGTACTGCATCGAGACCAGGTGGGCGATGGTGTGGTTGAGGTCCTCACGGATCAGCCGGCCGCCGCGCGGGTAGGGCGAGTGCAGCAGCGCGGTGACGAACCGGTTGCGCACGTGGAAGTAGGCCTGCCAGTCGACGGCGTCGTTCTTGTCGGTCCAGGGGACGTGCCAGACCGCGGCGCCCGGGAAGGTCACCGTGGGGAAGCCGGCCTCCTTGGCGCGCAGGC
>SXGU01446056.1_pt1 | contig 12184 bp, 12 predicted proteins | sample 3174531 | NCBI WGS metagenome assembly SXGU01 (sample SAMN11356863, study PRJNA531348) | freshwater metagenome | isolation source: freshwater sample F1-140 | place: China: Fuxian Lake, Yuxi | collected 2017-12-25
CCAGCCGGCGTCGCAGGCAAGCGTTTCGATGCTCCGGACCTTCATGGATCTTTTCCCTCCGTGGCGGACGAAGCCGGAGTTTAGCCGCACGGATTGTGAAGTCTGGAAAACCCCTGCGGCAGGTGTCCACGGCAATCGCCAGATCATATAATTCGAGCGTGGACGACCATTCCGGGAGTCCGTCGACCCGGGGGGGTATGAAAATGAAGAAGCTGTTCGCATTCCTGCTGGGGGCTGCGCTCCTGCTGCCCACGATTTCGTTCGCCGAGGACCTGACGTTCAAGATCCGCAGCTACCACAAGAACTCGGTGGAGCTCGCCTTCTACTCGCAGAACCGCAACCACGAATGGCCGGGCAACAACAAGGTCTACGTGATCAAGGACTACGAGGTGCATGACTACAAGCTGAGCTGCGTGAAGGGCGAGAAGATCTGCTTCGGCGCCTGGGTGCAGGGCGCGGCGAAGACCTACTGGGGCGGCGGCCGCGGCGGCAAGCAGGCCTGCTCGTCGTGCTGCTTCACCTGCAATGGGGGCGTCACCGCCGTGCAGAACCTGAACGAACGATAGCGGCGCACCCGCACCGCAGTCAGTCGAAGGGGGCGCAAGCCCCCTTTTTCATTGGCGCGACTAGACGCGCGAGAGCTGGAACTCCTCGACCTTGTCCGCGGCCGGTGCAACGCGGCTGGGCGGGATTCCCCCGCGCACCTCGCCGCCCTTGCACGTGCCGAAGCGCGTCTCGAAGCACGGCGGCAGTTCGCGGCTGTTCGGCGTCGCGAGCCACAGCCGCAGCAAGTGGCGGCGACGTTCCCGCTCGGGGTGGTCCTTGAAATTGGTGCGCGCGTGCAGCACGCAGTAGTTGTTGGCGAGCTGGAAGTCGCCACGCTCCATCTGGAACGACAGCGCCATGCCGGGCTCGTTGGCGATGGCGTCAAAGAGATCGAGCGCCTCCACCTGTCGCGTGGTGAGCCGCGGCACCTCGGGAAAGCGCTGCGCCGACTGGATGTAGCCTCGGATGTAGCGCGCGGTGACGAGGCCGCGGTGGTATGAAAGCACCGGCATCGCGTAGTACGGCAGGTCTCCCTCGTCGTCGCGCCCGCGCTCGCCGCGGCGGTCGATGGTGAACGGCTCGTAGAGCGCCTGCAGCAGGTCGGGCCGGCGGCGCTGGATCTCGTTCTGGATGGCGGTCACGCTCACCAGCCGCGACAGTCCTCCCGATTTCGCCGTCTGCAGGCAGGAAAGGAAGATCACGTCGCTCTGGTCGTTGTGGAAGATCAGTTCGGCGGTGGTCTGGTAGGCGCGGACATTGGTCTTGTTGATGTCGAGGTCGAGGTTGCGCACGTGGCCGAGCAGGTGCCCGTCCGCGTTCTGCGACAGCGCGATGCCGAGGTGCAGCCCGAGCCCCCAGAAGATGATCGCCGCCTCGTCCTCGCTGAAGCGCTCGATCGGGAAGCCGCGCATCAGGAAGAAGCCGCGACCGTTCTCGAGTTCCTCGAGCATGTCCGCCAGCATCTTCGAGAACGCCGGCAGAGGGAAGTCGGCCTTGCCGAAGTGCGGCGGCGCGAGCTTGCGCGCCTGCAGGCCGCGAAGTGCCTGCTCGATCTCGGCGAGCGCGCTATCCGGGAAGCGGAAGATCCATTCGTCGGAGTTCTGCAGTTCGGCGCCGCGCCACAGGCCGGGGGCCTTGGCGATGGGAGCAGCGGGCATTGCGGGCGCGTTCACGGACATGGCGGGCTCCTTCAGGATTGCGATGCTCGATGGTGCGATGCGCGCTTAAGTGTCACGTTGCGCTCACGCGGGCGTCAAGCGCGTTTCGCCAGCAGGTCGGCGCGCAGGCCCGCTTCGACGGAAACCGAAGGCGTGAATCCAAGGTCGTCGCGAAGCCGGGAAAGATCGACCGGACCGCTGCCCTTGCCGCGGCCTTTCCAGAGCGCATTGCCGGCACCCGGCACCAGAGCACGAACCGCATCGTGGAATTCGCGCAGCCGGATGTGGTTCCCGGGAGGGCCGCCGACGTTGTAGATGCGGTGTCGCGGCGCCGCATGCAGCGTCGCCCGGCAGGTGGCTTCGGCGGCGTCGGTCACATGTGTCAGGTGGCTGCGCTCCTCGCCGGTCGCGCCATCCACCACCACGTCGTGGCCCGCGGCGCATTCCTTGATGCGTTGCCGCACCAGCGCCAAGCCCGGGCTGTGCACCTCGCCAGGCCCGAACACGCCCGCGTAGCGCAGGGCGACGAACTGCAGTCCATGCAGCGCGGCATAGCGTTCGCCGAGCATCTCGCCGATGCGCTTGGTCATGCCATACAGGCCGGTGCGCGCGTTGGGCGAATCCTCCTCGCGCATCAGGTCTTCGCGTTCGCCGTACGCGGCGATGCTGCTGGCGAACACGAGGCGGCGCACGCCGAGCGCGCGGCAAGCCTCGAGCACATTCATCGTGCCGTCGATATTGACGCGCACCGCCTGCGCGGGATCCTGCTCGCATCCATACTGGAGAAATGCCGCAAGGTGCAGCACTGCTTCCGGCCCGACCGCGGCGAGCGCCTCCTGCGTCGCCGCAGCGTCCACGATATCCGCGCTTTCCCAGTCGCAGCCGTCCGGCAGGTGCGAGGGTTTCGAACGCGTCATGATCGTCACCACGCAGCCGAGCGCCGCCAGGCGTGCCGCCGTCGCACTGCCGATCAATCCGCTGCCCCCCAGCACCGCCACGCGCATGTGGATATCCGAAATGACCTTGCCCAGGGACGCAGCATGCGGCAACAATGGCCGCCTGCCTACCATCGGCAGCGAAATCGGCCGGTGTCACTCGAAGGAGGAACGATGATTCGCGGAACATTGCTGGCCGCCACGCTGTTGACCGCATCGGGATTGCCGGCGCAGGCTGTCGCGCAGTCCTATCCTGCCAAGCCGATTACCCTGGTTTCACCGTACAGCGCCGGCGGCAACGCCGATCTCGCGGCGCGCGCGCTGGCTGCGGTGGCGCCGAAGTACCTCGGACAACCCGTGGTCGTGGTGAATCGCACCGGCGCGGGCGGCATCGTCGGCTCGCAGTCGGTGGTCGACGCGCCGAAGGACGGCTACACGATGCTGCTGGCGCGCGTCGGCTCGCAGGCGGTGGCGCCGGCGCTCGATGCGGCGACCAGCTACAAGTGGGATTCCTTCACCATCCTCACGCTGCTCGAGGTCGAGCCCTACATCTGCGTGGTGAAGGGCTCGTCGCCGTACCGCAGCTTCCTGGACCTGATCGCCGCCGTCAAAGCCAACCCCGGCAAGATCAGCTACGCCTCTTCGGGCAACGCGGATGCGAGCGTGGTGTTCCCGGTGAAGGCCTTCCTCAACGCCGGCCTCGCGCCGAATGCCGCGATCAAGGTGCCGTACAAGGGCGCGGGCGACACCGGCACCGCGGTCCTCGGCGGGCACGTCGACTTCGCCTGCAACGGCATGAATCCGTACGTAGGGCCGATGAAGTCCGGCGACTTGCGCGGCCTGGTGGTGTCGACACGCGCGCGCGTTGCCGAGGCGCCCGATGTGCCGACCGCCGCGGAACTCGGCATGCCGGACCTCGAAGTGGTGTCGGGATGGAGCGCGCTGTACGGCCCGCCGGGGCTGCCTCGCGACGTCGTCGAGCGTTGGCATGCCGCATTGGCGAAGCTCAAGGAAGACCCCGACTGGACCGGCCAGGTCAGGAAGCGCGGCGGGATCCCGAGCATCACGACCCCGGAGGCTACACGGCAGTACGTCGAGGCGCAGTACAACGCTTACCGCACGTTGTCGCCGCATTTCGGCGCCCCGAAGTAGCCGGGCGGCGCGCGGCGAGGGGGGCGCCGGATCGACGGCGCCTAGCGTCCGGTGAACCTCGGCTTGCGCTTCTCCGCGAAGGACCGCACCGCCTCGCGGTGGTCCTCGGTCTGGAAGGTCGCCATCTCGAGGGCGAACGAGGCATCCATGATCAGGTTGACCTTGTCCTTCACGGCCTTGTTCACCGCGAGCTTGGTCCAGCGGATCGCCCAGGTCGGGCCATCGGCCAGCTCCTGCGCCAGCGCCTGGGCCTTCTCCAGCACCTGGCCTGCGGGCAGCGCGTAGTTCACCAGGCCCATGCGCTCCGCGTCAGCTCCCTTGATCAGGTTGCCGCGCATGAGGAATTCCTTGGCGCGGTTGGGGCCGACCATCATCGGACAGATCACCGCGCCGCCGTCGCCGGCGACGAGGCCGATCTTCACGTGGGGGTCGGCGATCCTCGCCTCCTCGGCGCACACCGTGATGTCGCAGAACAGCGCCACCGTCGCCGCGAGGCCGATGCAGTCGCCGTTGATCGCGCAGACGATCGGGATCTCGCAGTCGAGGATGTTGTTGACGATCTTGCGCGCGCTCCTCGGCTCGATCATCTCGCCCTCGGCGAAGACGTCGCCCCCGGGGCGCTCGGTCATGCCCTTGACGTTGCCGCCGACGCTGAAGTACTTGCCGCTGCCCGTGAGCAGGATGGCGTTGACGCCCGCGTCCTCGGCGAGGTCGCGCCAGATGTCCTGCAGCTCGTGGTGGAACTGGCGGTCGATCTGGTTGCGCGTCTCCGGGCGGTTCAGCGTCACGGTGGCGAGCCGTCCTTCCTTCTCGATCTTCAGGCACTGGTACTTCGAATAGTCGCTCATGGCGGCTCCTTGCTTGACGGGCGGCGGGTAGGCGTGACTATAATTGGTTGAACCATTGAGATCAAGGATCCGGGCCATGCCGCACTTCACCGACACACAGCTCGCGATGCGCGACGCCGTCCGCCGCATGGTCGACAAGGAGATCCGGCCGATCGCCGCCGAGATCGACGCCACCGACGTCATTCCCGAGCGCATCTTCCACCGGTTCGGCGACATGGGGCTGATGCAGCTCTGGGTCCCCGAGGAGTATGGCGGCCCGGGCGGCGACCTCACCAGCGTCTGCATGGCGCGCGAGGAGATCTCGCGCGTGTCGGAAGCGTGCGCGCTGATCGCCGGCATGAACTCGATCGGCATGATCCTGCCGTTGCTTCACTTCGGCACCGAGGAGCAGAAGAAGCGCTGGCTGCCCGAGGTGGCGAAGGGCCGCACGTGGACCGCGGTGGCGATGACCGAGCCCGGGTCCGGTTCCGACGTTGCCTCGATGAGGACCACGGCGAAGAAGGACGGCGACAGCTGGGTGCTCAACGGCCAGAAGTGCTACATCACCTGGGGCAGCATCGCCCACTGGATCCTGGTCTTCGCCCGCACCAGCGGCGAGAAGGGCTTCCAGGGAATCTCGTGCTTCCTGATGGACACGAAGAGCCCGGGTTTCCGCATCGGCAAGAACGAGAAGAAGATGGGCCTGAACGGCGTGCCGAACGTGCAGATCTTCTTCGACAACGTGCGCATCCCTGCGGAGAACATGGTGTGCGAGGAGGGGCGCGGTTTCACCACCTGCATGCGCATCCTCGACATGAACCGGCCGACCATCGGCGCCGCGTCGGTGGGCCTGGCGCAGGGCGCGCTCGACCTTGCGCTCGACTACGCCAAGACGCGAAAGCAGTTCGGCCGCGCGATAGGCCAGTACCAGGGCCTGCAGTGGATGCTCGCCGACATGGCGCTGCAGATCGAGGCCTCGCGCGCGCTCGTCTATGAGTGCGCGCGCCAGGTGGACGCGGGCGACTTCAGCCGGCTCTCGGAGCTTGCCTCGATGGTCAAGTGCCAGGCGAGCGACATGGCGATGAAGGTGGTCACCGACGCGGTGCAGGTGTTCGGCGGCGCGGGCTACATGCGCGACGTCGGCGTCGAGCGCTACATGCGCGACGCGAAGATCAACCAGATCTTCGAGGGCACCCACCAGATCCAGCGCATCGTCGTTTCCCGCCACTTGCTCGGGATGCACTAGTGGAACGCACGCGTGCGTTGGTGCATCGGCTCGGGGCGCACTAGCCCATGCCGGGATTCCGTCCTGTCGCCACGCGGCGCGCGTTCGAGGAGATCGCGGCGCAGATCCGCGGCCAGCTCGTGCGCCACGCGCTGCGCGCGGGCGACCGGCTGCCGGCGGAGCGGCAGCTCGCGGAGCAGTTCCACGTCAGCCGCAACACGCTTCGCGAGGCGCTGCGGTCGCTGGAGATCGCGGGGCTGCTCGAACTGCGCAAGGGGGCGGCGGGCGGCGCCTTCATCAAGGAGGGCGGCGGCGACGCGGCGGTGGCGGGGCTCGCCGACCTGTTCCATCTTGGCGCCATCCGGCCGCAGCATCTCACCGAGGCCCGCATCCTCATCGGCACCGAGGTCGCGCGCCTCGCCTGCGCGCGACGCACGCCGGAGGACGTTGCCGCGCTGCAGCGAAACGTCGAGGCGGCCGAGGCCGCGACCGCGGCGGGCGATGTCGTCGCGCGCGCGGCGATCAACTACGAGTTCCACCGGCTGCTTGCCCGGGCGGCGCAGAATCCGGTGCTGATCATCCTCACGGACGCCCTCATGGAAATGACGCGACACTTCGTCGAACAGGTCGGCTACATGCCGAACCGCTACGTCATGCCGTCGCGTCGCCGGTTGCTCGCCCACGTCGGGAAGGGCGAGGGCGAGGCGGCCGCGCGGGAGATGGCCTCGCTGCTGAAGCGCCTGCAGCGCTTCCACCTCGCCAGGGTCGAGCAGCCGCACCGCCGGAGGGCCGCGCGATGAGCGACGGCAGGGAGGGCGTCTTCACCGGCCTGCGCGTCCTCGATTTCACGGCCATGATCGCCGGCCCGGTGTGCGCGCGCATGCTGGCCGATCTCGGCGCCGACGTCGTCAAGGTGGAACCGCCCGAGGGCGACTTCATGCGCAGCCGGGGGCCGATGCGAAGCGGCGAGCATGGGGCCCACAGCACCTACTACGGCGCGATGAACGCGGGCAAGTGGAGCCTGTGCCTCGACCTGAAGAATGCCGCCGCACGGTCGATCGTGTGGGAGCTCGCCGACAGGGCCGACGTGGTGGTGGAGAACTTCCGGCCCGGCGTGATGAAGCGGCTCGGCTTCGACTACGAGGCGGTGGCGGTGCGCAATCCCGCGGTGGTGTACTGCTCGATCTCGGGCTACGGGCAGGACGGCAGCTACGCGCAGCGCCCGGCCTACGCGCCGATCGTGCACGCGGCAAGCGGCTACGAGATGGCGACGCTGGGCTACCAGGACGGCCTCGACCGTCCGCTGAAGAGCGGCATCTTCGCCGCCGACGTGCTGGGCGCGATGAATGCCTTCGGCGGCATCTCGGCGGCGCTGTACCGCCGCGCCAGGACCGGCAAGGGGGAGTATGTCGACGTCACGCTGATGGCCTCGATGCTCGGGCTGCTGGTCTACGAGTGCCAGGAGGCGCAATTCCCGCAGGCGGAGCGCCGGCCCCTGTACCGCGCGACGAAGGCGAAGGACGGTTTCCTGATCGTCACGCCGATCAGCCAGGCCAATTTCGAGGACATGGCGAAGGCCGCCGGGCACCCGGAGTGGATCGCCGACCCGCGCTTCGCCGGCAACGCCGCGCGCGGGCAGAACTGGGATGCGCTGATGGACCTGCTGGACCTCTGGGCGGCCGACAAGGGCGCCGACGAGTGCGAACGCATCATGCGCTCCGGGGGAGTGCCGTGCTCGCGCTACAACTCGGTCGCCGAGGCGATCCAGTCGCCGTGGGCCGAGGAGCGCGGCGCGCTGGCCGAGGTACGCGACGGCGCCGGGACGTTCCGGGTGCCGAATCCACCGTTCCGCATGCGCGAGACGCGCTCCCGGGCCGGCGATACGGTGGACGCGCCGGGCGGGCACAATCGCGAGGTCCTGCGCTCGCTCGGACGGACGGATGCGGAAATCGACAGGCTCTACGAGGAGGGGGTGCTATGCGGATCACGTTGACGTTGCTGTTCGCGGCTTTCGCGCAGGCTGCGGCCGCGCAGGGGTTTCCATCGAAGCCGGTGCGCATCCTGGTGCCGTATCCGGCGGGCGGCACCACCGACCTGATGGCGCGTGCGCTGCAGGAGCCGATGCAGAAGACGCTCGGTCAACCGGTGATCGTCGACAACAAGGCCGGCGCCGGCGGTGCGATCGGCACGCGCGAAGTGGCTCGATCGGCGGCGGACGGGCACACGCTGGTGTTCTCCAACAATGGTCCGACCAGCACCGTGCCGATCCTGCAGAAGGACGCCGGCTACGACTCGATCAGGGATTTCACTCCGGTGTCGCTCGTTTCGACCGCGCCGCTCTTCGTCGTGGTCAATGCCTCGGTGCCGGCGACGAACGTACGCCAATTCGTCGACTGGGCGAAAGCGCAGCCGAATCCCGTCGAGTACGCCACCGCCGGCATCGGCTCGCTCGGTCACCTGTCGAGCGAGCTGTTCGCCCGCGCGGCTGGCATCCGCTTGACGCACATTCCGTACAAGGGGCAGGCGCCGACCACCAACGCGGTGTTGACCGGCGAGGTGAGGGTGCTGATCACCACGTCGTCGGCAACGATGAACAGCCACATTGCCGCAGGCAAGCTGAAGCTGCTCGGCGTATCCAGCGCCGAGCCCTCGTCGCTCGCGCCTGCGGGCACGCCACCCGTCAACCAGACGCTGCCAGGCTACGTGGTCGACATCTGGTTCGGGCTGCTCGGCCCGGCGGGGATGCCCGCCGACGTGACCGCGAAGCTGAACGACGCGGTCGGCAAGGCGCTCGCGCTTCCCGACGTGCAGTCGCGCTTCACCAGCTTCGGTGTCGTCGCCACGCACAGCACGCCGAAACGCCTCGCCGACCTGATCGCGGACGAAGTCCCGCGCTGGGCGCAGGTGGTGCGCGAGGCGGGGATCAAGGCCGAGTGAGCCGCGCCGGCGCGGGGACTCGAGGTCTCGGCAAACGTCCCGGACCGAGGCGGTCCTGTCAGGCGAGGGCGCGCGCCAGGAAGGCCTCGATCTCCGCCTGCAAGGTGCTTGCGCCGCCGCCGGGGAGCAAGACCGCGCTCTCGGCGGGGTAGAAATGGTTCGCGCCGCCGATCACGTGGGCGGCGGCGAGCAGGTTCTTCGATTCGAAATGGCCGGCGATGCCCGGGAACGACGCCGCGATGTGCTCGAGATCCTGCTCGCCGGCGACGAGCATCACCTTCGGTTGCCCCGGCTCGCCGGAGACGTAGCGGTCGAGGTCTTCCTCGCCCATGAAGCCCGACAGGCTGACCACGCCACGCACCGGCACGCGCGCGCCGAAGGCGACCATCAGCGCGGTGCGGGCGCCTGCGGAGAAGCCGCCGAGCGCGAGTCGACCGGGATCGATGCCGAAGCGCGCCGCATTCGAGCGCACGAACGCGATCGCCTTCTCCATGTCGTCGCACGCCGCCTCGCTGCCGCCGAGCAACTGCTCGGTCGTGATGGGCGGCAGTCCCATGAGCTTGCGGACGTAGTCCACGCGCGCACGCGGCATGCCGCGCGGGCTCGAGATGAGCGGCGTCTCGCCCGGGTGCGGGTCCTCGGGGATCAGCCGGTAGTCGATCGAGAATGCGACATAGCCGCGCGCCGCGAATCGCGCGCAGTACTCCGCGATGGTGGTGTTCCTCTGGCCCTCCTCGTCCACGCGGTCCTTCTCGCGCGAGCCGCGATGGAGCGCGCCGCCGAATGCCATGACGAGCGCCGGTCGCGGGCCGTTCGCGCCTACGGGTGCGTAAACATCGAGCAGCAGCGCGCGCTCGCGGGGCGCGGCCGGGTGGCCGACGATGCCGCTGCCGTAGCGCACTGCCCGCGTGACGGAGACTTCGTGGCGCGGCGCGCTCATTGCGCCTCCGCAGTGACTTTCGCGGCCTTCGCCACGCGCCCCCACTGCTCGACGTCCTGCCGGAAGCGCGCCGTCCATTGCTCCACCGACATCGGCGGCTCGATCGGCACCGACCCGCCGGCGACGATGCGCTCGCGGATGTCGGCGCGGCTGGCGGCCTTCACGAACGCGGCGTTCCAGCGGTTGGCGAGCGCGGGGGCGATCGCCGCTGGCGCGAACGCGGCATGCCAGCCGATGGGGTCGAACGCAATGCCGGATTCGACCAGCGTCGGCCGGTCGGGCAGCGCATGGAAGCGCTTCGGCCCGGTGACCGCGATCGCCTTCACGCGGCCGCCCTTCACCTGGGGCGTCATCGACACGGCGTCCAGGATGCCGAACGTCACCAGGCCGGTGAGGACATCGGGGAGTGCAGCGGCACTGCCCTTGTAGGGCACGTGGGTCATCTTCAGGCCGGCGAGCTGGTTCATGCTCTCGCCGACGAGGTGCGAGGGCGTGGCGTTGCCGAAGCTGGCGAACGTGACCTTGTCGCCATCGCGCTTCGCCATCGCGACGAGGTCGGCCACCGAGTTCAGCGGGCTGTCGCTCTTCGTCACCAGGATGAGCGGCACCTGCGCGATCAGCGCGATCGGCTTCAGGTCCTTCAACGGGTCGAACGGCAGCTTGGCGTACACCGAGGGCGTGATCGCGAGCGCCCCGGCGATCATCATCACCGTGTAGCCGTCCGGCGCCGCGCGCGACACCTCCAGCGAGCCGAGGATGCCGTTGCCGGCGCCCTTGTTCTCGACGATCACCGGCTGGCCGAGGTCTTCGCGCAGGGGCTCCGCGAGCAGCCGCGCCATGATGTCGGTGCCGCCGCCGGGAGGACTGGCGACCACGATGCGGACCGGGCGGGAGGGGAAGTTCTGAGCCGCCGCCGGGACGGCGGCGAGGACAGCGGCGGAGAGGACGAGGGCGTGGAGGATCATGGGCGAGAGTATAGGGGGGCTCCGCGGTGCAACACCTGGCTGGTTCGACATGTGCGCACGAGGGCATTGGATTCGCGCGGATTCGGCGCGACAATGGCCGCATGAGCCTCCAACTGAATCCCCTCCACCCGCTGTTCGTCGCCGAGGCGTACGGCGTCGACCTCCGCCGGCCGCTGGATCCGGCCTCGGTGCGCTTGATCGACGAGGCGATGGCCCGCTACGCGGTGCTGGTGTTCCGCGGCCAGCCGCTGGACCAGGACCAGCAGGTCGCCTTCGCGCGCAACTTCGGCAGGCTGGACGCGGGCCTGCGCAAGGCGCGCGGCGGCGAGCACCGCTTCAAGTACGACGAGCTGCTCGACATCTCGAACGTCGACGCCAAGGGCAACGTGGTGCGCGACAACATGGCGAAGATCGCCAGCAACGTCTCCAACGCGCTGTGGCACAGCGACAGCTCGTTCCAGAAGCCGGCGGCGAAGTACTCGATCCTGCACGCCGTGGTCGTGCCGCCCAAGGGCGGGCAGACCGAATACTGCGACCTGCGCGCCGCCTGGGATGCGCTGCCCGAGGACCAGAAGCAGGAAGTCGCCGGCCTGCGCACGCAGCACTTCGCCTTCCACTCGCGGCTGATGATGGGCGACACCACCTACAGCGAAGAGCAGATGGCGAAGTTCCCGCCGGTGGAGTGGCCGATGGTGCGCGTCCACCCGGTGTCCGGCCGCAAGGTGCTGTGGGTCGGCGTGCACGCCACGCACGTGATCGGCCGCACGATTCCCGAAGGGCGCCTGCTGCTGATGGACCTGCTCGAGCACGCGACGCAGCGCGCGTTCGTCTACCGGCACGAATGGCAGGTCGGCGACACCGTGATGTGGGACAACCGCGCCACGCGGCACCGCGGCCGGCCCTGGGACATGTCGCAGCGGCGCGAACTGCGCCGCACCACCACCGACGACGACGCCGTGCCGCTGGAAGCGGCGGCCTGACGCGATGAGCGACGCCGCGCTGGACCTGCCGAAGCTCGCGGCCGACCTCGAGCGGCTGCTGCGGTTGCGCGCGATCCCGTTCGGCATGAAGCTCTTCGCCGAGCGCGCGCAGATGGAGGCGATCCCGAAGATCCGCCGGCCCAACGAGTCCCTGCACACGCTCGACCAGGTGGTCGCGCAGGCCGCGCGCCTCGGCTGGACGGTCGGCGTCACCACCGAGGACCTGATCGGCGACCAGTGCCGCTCGGTGGTCGGCCTCGGCGGGCAGGACGACAAGTGGTATTCCGGCCAGCACATGGTCGGCGTCTGGTACGCCACGCCGGTCGATGCCGCCGCGCACCAGGCCGCGATGAACACCGTGTCCAAGGGCCGTTACGCCGCGCTCGCCGTCGCGCCGCTCGCGTCCGGCCGGCTCGACCCGCCGGACATCGCCCTCTTCTACGCCACGCCCGGCGCGATGATGTACTTCATCAACGGCCTGCAGTGGTCCGGCTACAAGCGCGTCGACTGGAGCGTGGTC
>SXGU01279853.1_pt1 | contig 12183 bp, 8 predicted proteins | sample 3174531 | NCBI WGS metagenome assembly SXGU01 (sample SAMN11356863, study PRJNA531348) | freshwater metagenome | isolation source: freshwater sample F1-140 | place: China: Fuxian Lake, Yuxi | collected 2017-12-25
CATCAGCGCCGCGCGCGTGGGCGAGCAGACCGGTTGGACATAGAACGCCTCCAACTTCGCACCGGCGGCGGCGAGGCGGTCAATGTTCGGCGTCTTGATTTCGCCCCCGTGATAACTCACGTCCGTGTAGCCGAGGTCATCAATGAGGAAGAAGACGATGTTCGGGCGCGGAGCGGTCGCGGCGAGGCAGGGGATGAACGCGAGAAAAATAAAGGCGAGGAAAACGAACGTGAAGTGAAACCGGAGCGAGCGCATGGCAGACAATGGCATGGCGGCTCAGACGTGGGAAGAAGTCAGGTGGATACGCGCCCGGCAAGACACCGGGATTGCCCTTGCCACCGCGCCGATCGACTGCTGTCATCCCGACCAACACGCACTCTCATGAAAAATCCACTACGCATCCTGATCGTCGCCCTGTCCCTGCTCCTGCCCGCCAGTCTCGCCCAAGCCGGCGACGCGAAGGTCGAGTTGCAGGAACTCGTCGGCAAAATCCAGACCAAGCTCAAGGCCGGCAAGAATACTGAGAAGGATCTCGCTGACAACTTCGCTGAGTTCGACAAGCTCCTCGCCGCGCACAAGGGCGAGAAGACGGACGACGTGGCGCAAATACTCCTGATGAAGGCGATGCTTTACATCCAAGTCCTGGACGACGAGAAGCAGGGCCTCCCGCTCCTCACTCAGCTCAAGAAGGATTTCCCCGGCACCAAGCCCGCGACCGCTGTGGACAGCATCCTGGAGGGTTTCGAGAAGCAGCGCGCATCGAAGGAAATCCAGCGCAAGCTCGCCGTCGGCGCGAAGTTCCCCGACTTCGACGAGAAGGACCTCGCAGGCAAGCCGCTCTCGATCGCGCGCTTCAAGGGCAAGGTCGTCCTCGTGGACTTCTGGGCGACGTGGTGCGGGCCGTGCATCGCCGAGCTGCCGAGCGTGCAGGCGGCCTATGCCAAGCACCACGCCAAGGGCTTTGAAATCCTCGGCATCAGCCTCGACTCCGACCGCGCCAAGCTGGACAGCTTCATCGCCGACAAGAAGATGACCTGGCCGCAGTATTTCGACGGCAAGGGTTGGCAGACCAAGCTCGCCGGTGTCTATGGCGTGAACTCCATCCCCGCCACCTACCTCCTCGACGGCGAGGGCAAGATCATCGCCAAGAACCTGCGCGGCGAGGCGCTGGAAGAAGCGGTCGCGAAGGCCTTGAAGAAGTAGTTTGTGTCCGCCGAAATCTTTCTGGCGAATCTGCGCTGCGCTGCTTAACTCTGCCGCGCATGACAAAAACCATCATCAAACCCGCCAAGGCAGCGCCTGCCGTTGGCCCCTACAACCACGCCGTCCGTGTCGGCGACCTGCTGTTCTGCGCCGGGCAAATCCCGCTCGACCCGGCCACCGGCCAACTCGTCCTCGGCGACATCAAGGCTCAGACGCAGCGCGTGCTGGAGAACGTGAAGTGCATCCTCGACGATCAGGGGCTGACTTTCGCCAATGTCGTGAAGAGCACCGTCTTCCTCACGAACCTCGCTGAGTTCGGCGGGATGAACGAGGTTTACAGCCAGTATTTCACCAGTGATTTCCCGGCGCGCTCCACCATCCAGGTCGCCGCGCTCCCGCGCGCGGCGAGCGTGGAGATTGAGGTCATCGCCCACTTCTGAAATCCATTCTCACCCACGGATGGACACAGATGGACACGGATACGGCGCAGTGCTCGGTTTGGAATCCCTCTGAATCTGTGTTCATCCGTGGTTAATCTCCGTCCATGAAACCCAAGAAGTCCTGGCGCGAGAAGCTCGCTGACAGCAAGGGCCTGCCGAAGGTCGCCCAAGTCTGCGGCAAGCTGACCAAGCGCTGAGGCGAGGGCACCTTCGTCATCCCCGCGCCGCTGGAGGTGGACGCGCTGATGAAGCGCGTGTCCAAGGGCCGGCTCGTCACCATCAACGAGTTGCGTGACGCGCTCGCCGCGAAGCACCAGATTGATTTCAGGTGCCCCATCACCACCGGCATCTTCTCGTGGATTGCCACGCACGCGGCCGCTGAGGCGAAGCGTATCACGCCGTATTGACGCACGCTCAAGGGCGGCGGCGAGGTGAACCCGAAATATCCCGGCGGCATCGCCGGCTTGCGCACGCGGCTGGAGGCCGAAGGGCACAAGGTCGAGAAGAAGGGCAAGCGCTACTTCGTCACGGACTTCGAGAAGCAGCTGTTCAAGAAGCTGGTCTGAACGCATACTCCGCGCATGGACCCGCTAATTTACCTTCTCATTGGAATCGTTCTCGGCGCCGTCATCGGCTGGCTGCTGGGCGCGAAGTTTAGGGGAGAGCGTCAGGAAAGCCCGCTGGCATCCGTCAACTTGCTGGAGGCAGAGCTTCGCCAGCAGCTTAACCATCGGGATGGAGAACTTGCCCACACGCGGAGCCAGTTGGCCGAGGCGAGCGCAGGACTGGCCGCGACGGAAGCGCGACGCAGCGCGGCGGATGGTCAAGTGGAGGAGGTTCGAGCCACCTTGCGCACTCGCGAAGCCGAGCTGGCGGACACGGCACTCAAGCTGACTCAGACCGGCCACCAGCTCGCGGCTTCGCAGGCGCAGTTGGCCGGCGCGAACAAACTGCTCACGGAACAACGCGAGTTGCACGAGCGACAATTCCAGGAGGCGAAGGCCGCGCAGGACAAGGCGCTGGCTGATTTGCGCGAAGCCTTCAAGGCCCTCAGTGCCGATGCGCTCAAGCAGACGCAGCCGGAGTTCCTCCGCCTCGCCAACGAGACACTTGGCAAGTTCGCCGAGTCGGCGAAGGGCGACTTGTCGCAACGACAGGAAGCCATCGCCACGCTGGTCAAGCCGCTGGAGGAGCAGTTGAAGACCTATCAGGAGCGACTGGCGCAGAGCGAGACGACGCAGTCGAAGACGCTCGGCGAAGTGCGGCAGCATCTCGAATCCCTCGCGCAGCAAAGCCAGGTTCTGTCGACCGAGACGCTGCAACTCCGGCGCGTCCTCAGCTCGAATCAGGCGCGCGGCAAGTGGGGCGAGGAGACTTTACGGCGCGTCGTCGAGGCTGCCGGCATGAGCGCGCACTGCGACTTCACAGAGCAGGCGCATTCCGACGACAAGAAGCCAGACATGGTTGTCCGCTTGCCCGGCGACCGGCTCATCATCGTCGACGCAAAGGTGCCGGACCTCGACTTCCTCAACGCGCTTGGCACGGCCGACGAAACCAAGCGCGCCGAGTCGCTCGCCGCGCACGCGGACAAATTGCGCGGCACGATCAAGGCGCTGGCCGAGCGCGATTACCCGGCGCAGTTCCCGAACGCGCTCGATCACGTCGTCCTGTTCCTGCCCGCCGAGTCGCTCTTCAGCGCCGCTCTTGAGGGCGACCGCGGACTGATCGTTTGGGCCGCAGAGCGCCGGATCATGCTCGCAACACCCGCGTCGCTCATTGCGTTGCTGCGCTCCGTGAGCGTGAGCTGGCAGCAGCACGAGCAAACAGTGAATGCCCGGGAGATCGCCGACGCGGCCGGTGAGTTGTTCGCGCGCGTGGCGAAGTTCTCCGAGCATTTCGAACGCATCCGCAGCGGGTTGGAGCGCGCGAACTCCGCTTACAACGATGCCGTTGGCAGCTACGACCGCATGGTGCGTCCCAGCGGTGAGCGCTTGCTCAAGCTCGGTTCCGCCAGCGGAGGCAAGGCGCTTGCCGAGGTGGAGCCGATACCCGACCTGCTTCGTCCTCCGCCCGTGACTGAAGCGAGCAACCCGCCGGGTTGAATCGCGAAGTCGTCCGCTCGAAATTCCTTGCTGCACTTCCGCTACGCTCGGAAACTCCGGGCAACGCAACCGCCCCATGGCTGAAGACAACCGCTCGCTCGAATCATTCCGCCGCCAATACGAGGTCGAGAAGGACCTGCACGGGCGGCTGATCAATTCGACCCGTGCCCAACGCACCACGCTCTTTGCCGAACTCTACGACGAGCTTTTCCGCCGCGTCCCAGACCATCCGCGCCTCACACGGCGCGACACTGAGGAATACAGCCGTCGCGCGGTGGCGGCACGGATGAACATTCTTCGGCCGCACATGGCCGGCGTGAAGACGTTCATGGAAATCGCGCCCGGCGACTGCCGGCTCGCCTACGAGATGTGCCAGCACGTCGAGAAGGTCATCGCGCTCGATATCTCCGACCAGAGCGGTGGCCAGCAGAACGCGCCGAAGAATTTTCACTTCGAGACCTACGACGGCTACACGCTGAACCTGCCGGACAACTCGGTGGACATGGCGTTCAGCTACCAGTTCCTCGAGCACGTCCACCCGGACGACCATGAGGACCATTTCCTTACCGTGCTGCGCGTGCTGCGGCCCGGCGGCGTTTACATCTTCGACACCCCGCACAAGTATTCCGGCCCGCACGACGCGTCGTTCATGTTCTCGGACAATGCCGAGGGAATGCACCTCAAGGAGTGGACCTACCGCGAGATGAATGCGCTGGTGCGACGCGTGGGCTTCTCCGAGGCGTTCACCTACCGCTTCGGAAAGTGCCGGCAGAGCGGCTTGTGGAACGGACTGACTTTCACCGGCGAGGCCGGTGTCGGCGCGCTCCCTGTCAAGCTCCGCAAGGCCGTCAGCAAGCGACTCTTCCTCGGCGTCACGATGCTCGTGCGCAAGTGAGATTTGCACGGCGCGCGTGGTTTGGTTGGCCTTCCACCTTTCTGCGGCTGTCCTTTGTGCTCTTCGTCTCTTCGCGGTTCAACCCATCTGCATCGGGGTGATGCCAGCCAGGCACAATGGCGTTATGCCAGCACTTCCCGGATGACATGCCCATGCACGTCCGTCAGGCGGAAGTCGCGGCCGCCGAAGCGGTAGGTGAGCTTTTCGTGGTCCATCCCCAGCAGGTGCAGCACCGTCGCGTAGAGGTCGTAAATCTCGCACTTGTCCTCCACGGCGTAGTAGCCCAGGTCGTCCGTCGCGCCAAAGGCCGTGCCGCCGCGCACTCCGCCGCCCGCCAGCCAGAGGCTGAAGCCGAACGGGTTGTGGTCGCGCCCGTCGCTGCCCTGCGAGAAGGGCGTGCGCCCAAACTCGCCGCTGAAGAGGATGAGCGTGTCGTCGAAGAGGCCGCGCGCTTTGAGATCCGTGATGAGGCCGGCGAGGCCGGTGTCCACCTGATGCGCCATGGTGCCGTGGCCTTCCTTGATTTTGCCGTGCTGGTCCCACGGGTTCGCCGCGCCGCCCGCGCCGATGCCTTCGTTGAGGCAGCTTAGTTCCACGAAGCGCACGCCGCGCTCGATGAGCCGCCGCGCGACGAGGCATTGCCGCCCGTAGCTGGCGGTCTGCTTGTGCGAAGAGTCTAGGCCGTAGAGGCGCTTGGTGGCTTCGCTCTCGCCGCTGATGTCGCACAGCTCCGGCACGGCGGACTGCATCCGGTAAGCCGTCTCGTAGTTGCGAATCGCGCCTTCGATGGCGGCCTCGCCGGTGGCCTGGGCGAAGGGCGTGTCGAGTGAGCGGATGAAGTCCAGCCGTTGCCGCTGCAAGCTGCCGCTCTCGCGCGGTTGGATGTTCGGCAGCGCGGGGTCGCCGTCCACCTTGATGATGCTGGCCTGATGCTGCGCCGGCAGATAGCCGTTGCTGAACAAGCCCACGCCGCCATGCGGAGCCACTGCGCCTCCGCTTTGCAGCACGACGAAGCCGGGGAGGTTCTGGTTCTCGATGCCGAGGCCGTAGCTCATCCACGCGCCCGCGCTGGGATGCCCCATGAAGGGAAAGCCAGTGTGGAACGCATAGTTGCCCTGCGCGTGCTCATTGACCTTGGTGGTCATGCTGCGAATCACCGCGAGGTCATCGGCCAGCGCGGCGAGCTTGGGAAACAAGTCCGTCATCACCACGCCGCTCTGGCCGCGCGGCTTGGCCTCCCACGGGCTAGCCATGATATTGCCGTTGTTGTTGAACATCGTGGGCTTCACCGGCACCGGCATCGGCTGACCGTGGCGCTGCGCCAGCGCAGGCTTGGGGTCAAACGAATCCACATGCGACACGCCGCCGCTCATGTAAGCGAAGATGACGCGCTTCGCCCTTGGCTGGAAATGCGGCGCACCCACCGGAAAGCCCGCGCCGAACGCGCGGCTGTTCATCAAGCCCGCCAGCGCGAGTGAGCCGAAGCCGAGCGACGTGCGGCGGAGCGCTTCGCGGCGGGAGAGAGGCTGGGGGAAATCAGCGGACATAAATAAACTCCTTCAAATTGAACAGCGACTGGATGAAGTCCTGCCACGCGCGCGGGTCGTGCGGGTTGGCATCGGTGCCGAGGGCGGTGAGGTAGGCGCGAGTTTTGGCCAGCTCATCGGCGGTAGCGGGACGGGCGAAGGCGGATTGGAAGAGGAGCTGGATGCGCGCGGGCACGTCGGCTTGGGGCGTCGTGCGGAGGAGTTGATCGGCCCAGGTCTTCGCGGACTCGATGACGAAGGGGTCGTTGAGGAAGGCGAGGGATTGCGCGGGGACGTTGGTGGTGTCGCGGCGGCCGAGGGTCGTGAAGGGCTTGGGGGCGTCGAAGATTTCGAGGAAGGGACTGAGGTTGTTGCGGCGGACATTGAGGTAAATGCTGCGGCGCGCGCGGTCGCCGGTGCCGACGGGCGGGCCGAATTGCGTGGCGTCGAGGCGTCGGCTGACGGCGAGGAGTGTGTCGCGGATAGCCTCGGCTTCGAGGCGACGGACACGGAAGTGGGAGAGGAAGTCGTTCGCGGCATCGCGCTCGCGGGCGGCGGCAGTGGGTTCGCTGGCGAGCTGGTAGGCACGCGTGGTGACGATGTGGCGGATGAGTTTCTTGAACGACCAGCCATCGGCGATGAACTGCGCGGCGAGGTGGTCGAGCAACTCCGGGTGGGTGGGCTGGTCGCCGAGGCGTCCGAAGTTGTCCACGGTCGGGACGAGGCCGCGCCCGAAGAGGTGGTGCCAGACGCGGTTGACCATCACACGAGCCGTCAGCGGGTTTTGCGGGGAGGTGATAGCGTCGGCGAGGGCGAGGCGGCCACGCGTCCCCGTAGGAGACGACGTGAGAAGTTTCTGACTGGGGTGGGGCTGGGGAAGTTTGAGACTCCTCACGTTGTCTCCTACACGGAGCACTTCCAAGTATCCGCGCGGCACGGGGTCGCCGGGCTTGAGGTGGTCGCCGCGTATGAGAAGCGGAGAGTCATAAACCGTGCCTTCGATGACGCCGGGGGCACGGCGGGGGGCCGTGAGTTCGCCTTCCAAGCGGCGATACTCGGCGACTAGCGGGGCGGCTTTCGGCAGGGCTTTGAATGATGTGGGCAGCAGGCCGCGACGTATGAAGTAGTCGAGGAAGGCGCGTTGCTCTTCGGTGACTTTGCCGTCGCGCCACGCCTGCACGGCGGCGGTGAGGGTCTCGGAGTAGAGCGTCGCGAGCGCGGCGGTGTTCGCGGGTGCCGGCGGCTTCCAGCCGCCGTCTTTGGCCGTTGGTGGCGTGCTGGGCGGCGGCTGGAAGCCGCCAGCACGCGGCTGTAGCAGCGCGGCCGGCGCGAGCGGTTCCTCGCGTGGGGCTTCCTTGTCGTGGAAGACGACGCGCTCGGCGCTGAACCAACTGCGGCCTGCTGCGTCGCTGTTCTTGCCAAGCTTGCGCGTGAGGTCATCCGCCGTGCCAAACTCTAGGTAAGCCCACGAGCCTTTGCGATACGCCGTGTCCATCCGCACCCAGCCGGGCTCGTCGCGCGTCAGCTCGGCCTTGGGGAAGATGGGGTTTGAGCCAAGCGGATAGTTGTCCACGATGACGCGGACCATCGCGCCTTTGCCGCCAGCGACTCGGACGCTGATGCTGTCAGTGGTGATGCGGAAGCGCGGCGAGGTGAGCAGGCCGCCGTGCTTCTCGCTGACGAGGTGGGAGGAAACGGCGGCGGGGAGGAGGCCTTTGAGGAGGCGGTCGCCGTCGGGTTCGAGGGTGAAGTCAAAGGGGAGGACGCGCGGCAGCGCGTCCCTACCAAAGGCATTTCCTTCCGTGAACCATTTCGCTGCGTCGGCTCCGGCCAAGTCCCACTCCGTCTTGAACTGCGCGTTGTGTGCTTGCGCAGTGGCGAGGGCGTCGCGCCACGACTTGGTCACGTCCGCCCAGCCGGTGGTGAAGGCAGGGCCAGCTAGTTGGCCGAGCTTCGCCCACGCGTGCAGCGGGCTGGCGATGTTGCCCGGCGCGTCCTTCAACGCGGCGGCGAGGGCGTCGCCGGTGGCGGGGGACTTCGTGGCGAGTTCGGCGCGGAGTTGCTTCAAGTCGGCGGTGAGCGTGGTGTGCTTCGCCGTTTGCTCGGGCGTCATGGCCTTCGCGATTTCCTCGGGGCTGACGCCGACGGGGCCGGCCTTGAAAGAGGCGGCGATTTCCTCGGCGGTCAGCGCGCGGTCGTAGAGGCGGGCCTCGTCAATCTCGCCAGCGAGGAAGGCGCGCCCGCCGCCGGTGTGGCGGCGACCGAGCAGCACGCGAGCGTCGGCGGGGAAGGCGACGAGCGGCGCGTCGGGCTTGTGCGGAGCGTCGTAAGGCTGGCCGTTGCGGAAGAAGGCGATGGTGCCGTCGGCGCGATAGGCGACGGCCAGGTGGATGAGTTCGCCGGGCTTGGCGGTCTCGGTCACGCCTTCGAGCGGGCGCGAGCGAAGGAAGTTGTTGCTGCCGTTGACCCATTTCCGGGGCGACTTCTCGCCGAAGACAATGGCGTCGAAGACCGCGCCGTTGCTGGTCTCGACGGTGACGACGCCACTGCCGGACTGGTCGAGATTGGCGAGGGCGACCCAGGCTTCGAGGGTCTTCTCGCGCAGCTCGCGGGTGAACGGCGCGGTGCGGAGGTGGGCGGAATTGCCGTCGAGGATGAGGCGGCCGTTGCGAAGCAGCGCGCCGCCGAGCAGTTCGCCGTGCAGGGAGCCGAGTTGGTCGCGAGCGTCGGTGTCGAAGGACCAGCGGGAGATGGGCTGCGGAAAGCTGCGCGGTGGAGTGTTCGTTGCGTCCGGCCCCCTCACCCCGGCCCTCTCCCCCGATGGAGGCGAGGGAGAACGCAGCGCGAGAACCTTTGTTCGCGCGTCGGCTTCGATGGCGGCGAGTGACTTCTCTGCTTCAGCGACGTGCTGGTGCAGTGTGGCGAGTTGAGGGTCGGCGCTGGATCCGCGCGTGAGTTGGGCGAGGAGTTGCGGGATGGCGTCGCGCCAACTGTCCGCGAGGGCGGACTTGATTTGGGCTTTCAACGCGAGGAGTTCGGCGCGGTGCTTGTTCAGGACTTCGGGCGAGTCGAGTTGCACCTGCGCGGGGCGGACGCTCGCGAGGACGCCGTAGAGCGCGGTGTAGTCGCGCTGGCTGATGGGGTCGAATTTGTGGTCGTGGCAGCGGGCGCAGGAGGTGGTGAGGCCTTGGAAGGCTTTCGAGAGGACATCAATTTGGCTGTCCACGGCTTTGACCTGGTCGTCGAGGGTGTCCACGGGCTGGAAGCCGTGCTCGACGAGGCGGAAGTGCGCGGGGCCGAGACGGGATTCGTTGAGGGCATCGGTTTTGTTCCAGCGGGTTTGCGCTGGTGGGAGGAGGTCGCCAGCGATGTGTTCGCGGATGAGTTGGTCGGCGGGCACGTCGGCGGCGAAGGCGCGGATGACGTAGTCGCGGTAGCGCCAGGCGAGGGGGATTTCGGGGTCGCCCTCGGAGCCGTGCGTCTCGGCATAGCGGACGAGGTCGAGCCAGTGGCGCGCCCAACGTTCGGCGAATTGCGGCGAGGCGAGGAGTGAGTCGGTTGCATTGGCGATTGCCGATTGGCGATTGCCGATTTGAGAAGCACGGACAAACGCCTCGACTTGCTCAGCCGTCGGCGGCAGGCCAGTGAGTGCGAAGGTGAGGCGGCGGATGAAGGTGCGCGGGGCGGTGTCTGTGGCGGGGGCGAGGCTGTTCGACTCCATCTTCGCGAGCAGAAAACGGTCAATGGCGTTCGTGCTCCAGGTGGAGTTCTTCGGAGTGGGGACGGCGAGGCGGGTAAGCGGCTGGAAGCTCCACCATTGGCGGCGGAAGGCGAGGGTGTCAGCCCACGGGGAATGAGACGCGGGGGACACTGCGGGTGGAAGGCCGACGCGCGGGTCGGGTGCGCCTTGGCGAATCCACTCGGCGAGGTTCGCGAGGCTGCGGGCGTCGAGCTTCGCGCCGTTCTTGGGCATCTTGAGCGTCGGGTGCGTGTGGTGGAGAGCTTGGAGCAGAAGGCTTGAGTTGGGTTGGCCGGGGATAACGGCTGGGCCGGACTCGCCGCCTTTGAGCACGCCCTCCCGCGTGTCGAGTGCGAGGCTGCCTTTCTTCTTCGCGGAGGAATGGCACTCGTAGCACTCGGCGGCGAGGACGGGGCGGATGTTGCGCTCGAAGAACTCGACTTGGGCTGGTGTAGGCGCGGCGGAGAAGGCGCGGCTGGTGAGCAGCACAGTGGCAAGTGCAAGCATGGCAGCTCGCTTCAACGCAGCGGCGCAGAGGACGCGGAGGGGCGCGGAGAAGTGAGGAGAGTTTGCAGGGGACTTTACTGCGGAACAGTTCTCATTAGCACCCGACTTCAGTCGGGTGTGGGGCGCGCGGTGGGCCGGAAAACTGTTTAAACAGTTTTCCTGCGTTGCCGTCGCGACACCCGGCTGAAGCCGGGTGCTAATGAGAGGCGGTGCTTTGCAGAATGTCTGGGGCCGACTCATGTGAGATTGGTTCATTCACCCGCCGACAGCTTTAGTTTCCACCCGCGCACGCGCAGCAGGTCGAGCATCACGGCCCCGAGTATGACGAGGCCGAGGACGACTTTCTGCGTGTAGCTTTCGACGTTCATCAGGTTCATGCCGTTCTGGATGACGGCGATGATGAGCGCGCCGACGAGCATGCCGAACATCCGCCCGTTGCCGCCGTTCAAGCTCGCGCCGCCGACGACCACCGCCGCGATGACGTAGAGTTCATACATCTGGCCAAAGGTCGGCGAGCCGCTTTTGAGCTGCGAAGCGAGCACAACCCCGCCGAGGCCCGCGAGCAAGCCGCTAATGACGTAGGTGAGAAACAACACGCGCCTCACAGGCACGCCGGAGTAGCGCGCGGCCTGCCGGTTGCCGCCCACGGCGTAAAGCCAGCGGCCCAGCACGGTGCGCGACATGACGAGGTGCGCGGCAAGGTAGAGCAGCGCCATGAGCAGGACGGCGTTCGGCAGGCCGAACCAGTCCGCGCCGCGCCCGAGCCAGACGAAGGAGTCGGGCACTTGATAGACCGATTGTCCATGGGTCAACAGATACGCCGCACCGCTGGCGACGAGCATCATGGCGAGCGTGACAATGAAGGGCGGGAGGTGAAAGACCGTGACCAGCGCGCCGTTGGCCGCGCCGGCTGCGCCCGTGATGAGAATGGCGGCTGCGCACGCGAGCGCCATGCCGAACGCGCTGGCCTGCTGCGCGCCCGCATAGTCGCGGATGAAGAGCGCCGCCAGCACCGCCGCAAGCGCGATGAGGCTGCCGACGGAGAGGTCAATGCCGCCGCCAATGATGACCAGCGTCATGCCGATGGCGACGATGGCGATGACGGCGATTTGGTTGGCGATGTTGAGGAGGTTTTCGCGCTTCAGGAAGTTCGGCCAGCGGTAGGTCTGCGGCTGCAAGATGCGCGGCGTGCCGAGCGCGGGGAAGTCGGTGGGGAGGTCGCTGAACACCAGCCAGCCAGCGCTCGCTTGCGTGCAGGCGATGGCGTCGAGCTTGCCGGCGGACGCGGCGATTTGGAGTGCGGCGCGGGCGTCCTTGGGTTCTCCCTTCACGGTGGCGATGACGGTCGCACCGGCACTCGTGAGCGCGGTGTGAAGTGCGGTTGCGAACGCGTCCGCGTCCGGTTGGTTCGGCACGACGATGAGGACGCGCGGGGAGTTGCCGATCTGAGTTGTGATGCTTCTGGCGAGCTGGCGTGCCGCGTGTGCGCCGCTGGGGTGCTGCTCGGTGTAAGTCGCGAAGCTGAAGAACGCGCAGAGCAGCGCCAGCACGAAGACCATCCCGTAGGCGGCGAGGAAGCGTGAGAACGAGTGAGTCGACGGCGTCATTCTACAGCTTGCCCGCCTTCAGGAACTCATGCCGCACCGGCGCGGTGACGCGCTGGCCGGTGGTGGAGACGAAGGTCACTTGACCGGGCGCGAATTCCAGTGTCTTCACTTCCACGAAGCCCGCTGGCACGCGCACGACGCCTTGGATGTAGTTCACGGCGGTC
>SXGU01446484.1_pt1 | contig 12182 bp, 11 predicted proteins | sample 3174531 | NCBI WGS metagenome assembly SXGU01 (sample SAMN11356863, study PRJNA531348) | freshwater metagenome | isolation source: freshwater sample F1-140 | place: China: Fuxian Lake, Yuxi | collected 2017-12-25
ACCTTCGGCCTCAAGGGCGGCTATGAAGCCGGTGTAAAAGTGGTTTCGTCGGTGAAACTGCTGTCGCATCTTGCAAATGTCGGCGATACGCGCTCGCTCATTATCCATCCAGCGTCAACAACCCACAGCCAGCTTACGCCTGATCAACTCAAGAAGGCGGGTGCCGGGCCGGATGTCGTGCGGCTTTCAATTGGCATCGAAGACGTGGCTGACATCATCGCTGATCTGGACCAGGCGATCGGATGACAAGCCGCAGGTGAAGATTCCAGACGGCCGCAGCAAGCACGATCAATGCTCCGGCCTGATGGATCAGAGCCACCGCCAGCGGCACATGGAGAAGCAGCGTGAGGATACCAAGAAGGACCTGGGCAAAGACCGCCAAGGCCAGAACGGCGGCTGGCAGGGTGAAGCCGCGCCAGGCGTGAGTGGCCGAAACGAGCAAGACGAGATAGGCCAGAACGCGGTGATTGAATTGCACGGTCATCGCGTTCTCGAAAAAATTCCTCCAGCCCGGAGCAATTATCAGAAGTCCCGAGGGAAGCCACTGGCCATCCATCTTTGGCCAGGTATTGTAGCCCTGCCCCGCATCGAGGCCTGCAACCAAGCCACCAGCGGCAGTTTGCAGCAATACAAGAAACACCATAAACAGAGCAAGCCAGTCATCACCGGTGGCAAAACTACGCCGCGTTCGGCCAACGCCCAGGGCGACCCAGATGATGGCTGAATAGATCAGCACAGCAAGAGTGAGATGCGCGGCGAGGCGGTATTGGCTGACATCAATCCTGTCGACAAGGCCGGATGCCACCATATACCAGCCAAGCGCCCCTTGCAGTCCACCAAGAACCAACAGCGCAAACAGTTTTGGCCAAAGGCCTGGGCCAATCTCGCGTCGCATTGTGAAATAGACCAGCGGAACGGCAAAGGCCACGCCGATAAACCGTCCCAGGAAGCGATGGGCCCATTCCCACCAGTAGATGAACTTGAAATCCGAAAGGGACATGCCCTTGTTCTGAATCTGGTATTCGGGGATGAGTTTGTACTTCTCAAAAGCGGCCAGCCAATCGGCTTCACCCAAGGGAGGGATTGCACCCAGCAGGGGCCGCCATTCGGTGATCGACAAGCCGCTGTCGGTGAGCCGCGTGGCGCCACCCACAATGACCATGCAAAACACCAGGAAGGCCATGCAATAGAGCCAAATGCGAACTCGGAGTGACGCAGCATTGGGGAGGGATGAAGCCTGTTCCATCAGCGCCAAATACTTTGCCCGGATTGCAAGTTCAAGCGAGTTGGCGTCGCAGTCTCAGGCTTCAATGATGTAATGCAACTTGTTGAACTTGGACCGGAAATGCGACACTTCGGCGGCGAGGCTGGAGGGATCATCGGCGCCAAGCGCCTTCTGGATGAACGCGGCGAGCTGCTTGGCGTCTTTCTCCACCACACCCCATCTAACGACCTCGGGTGTCCCGAACCGGATTCCATTCATGTCGCCCGGTACGGGAGCGACGGGAAGACCAATTCCGGAAACCAGAAGATTGGCCTTGCGCAACCTCTTTGAGGCAGCCTGCCCCCCGCCATAGCTTTCGGCCTTCAGGGCAAACTGATGGGAACTGGTGAAGCCGCTGGCACCCGAATAGACCGCTACTCCAAGTCTGTTGAGCTCCTCAGCCAGGGCACTTGCCACGCCCACCATGACCCTTGCGTAGTCTTGCCCATGCTGGCGCCAATCCAGCATGGTCAGCGCCAGTGCTGCTGACTTCGCCACGTCAAAATTCGCTGTCATGCCGGGATAGGCAATCTGATCGAGACGCTGGGCAAGGCCCGTGTCATCGGTGACAATCAGGCCGCCCGCCGGCCCGCCCAGGCTCTTGTAGGTGCTCATGGTCATCAGATGGGCGCCTTCCGACAACGGGTTGGTCCAGGTTCTGCCAGCAATCATGCCACAGAGATGGGCTGCATCGAACAGAACCTTGGCCCCCACTTCATCGGCTATCGCCCTCACCGCCTTCACCGGGTGCGGAAAGAGATTGAGGCTTCCGCCAATGGTGATGAGCTTTGGCCTCAGGCCATGTGCAAGCTTGCGCAGGCCATCGGGAGCAACGGTGAAATTCGCGGCATCAATGGGCGCCTCGTGGATTTCCAGGCCGTAAAGCCCCGCGGCTCCGGCGGTGTGGTGGGTGACATGTCCGCCAATGCTTGCCGGCGGCACGATGATCCGGTCACCCGGCTTGCAAGTCGCCATGAAGGCATAAAGATTTGCCATGGCGCCTGAGGCCACGCGGATTTCCGCAAATTTTGCCTGGAAGATTTCAGCGCAGAGCTCCGCGGTGATGACTTCGATCTGCTCGACCGCCTCTAGGCCCATTTCATACTTGTCACCGGGATAGCCAAGCGACGGGCGCGAGCCCAGGCCCGCGGCAAGGAAAGCCTCGGCACGAGGGTTCATCGCATTGCCGGCAGGATTGAGGTTGAAACAGTCCTGTTCATAGATGGCGCGATTGAGAGAGGTGAGGCGGGATATTTCGCCGGCGACTATTTCCGCCGATTGGGTGGAGGCGAATGCGGCGAGTTTCTGCACATAGTTTTCACTGGATTCCGGAACCCAGTTCCGGTGTGACATCGTAGGCATGAAGTACTCCCGTCTGCTTTGCCCGAAAGAACCAGATTGCGACGGAAGTGGCAATAAGCTAGTGCAAATCCATGAAAATGCGCCAGCGCAAATTGATAGGCATCTTCGTCACAATTGCATTTCTCGCGGTCTATGCATTGATTGCCATGGCCTTCGGCGGGCAATACGTCGTTGGGCTCGGCCCTGCACTGGAGTTGCCAGCTTTCGTTCTGCTGGGCGTGGGCTGGGTGCCGGTTGCAATGGTTCTCATTCGCTGGATGTCGCGACCGGACCGTGCGGACTAAACCACATTCAACTGCCTGAAGCCGTTCCACAGGGCAAAGGCCGAACCGGACAACAAGACATCGACATAGCGAAGCTTCTGAAATTCACCGGCAAGCGACAGCCGCGGGAGAGCCGTCAAATGGTCCCTGTGGCCGGAGAAAATCAGACCCTTCCGCGTGGTCACAGCGGCTTCATAGCCCACGTCGGCGGCAAGCCGGAACTCGCGGGAAGCCGCGGAGCCAGCATCACCATAGGGATAGGCAAAGAATTTCGGTTCCCGGCCAGTTTCCTGCGCAATCCGGCGCCTGGATTCCACGAACTCGAATCGCGCATCAGCTTCGTTCAGCCGGGCCATGGCATAGTGGTTCACCGTATGCGCCCCAATGCTGCACAGCGGATCCCTGGAAATTTCGCGCAGTTCGTCCCAGGTCATGGCCTCGGCACGGCAGATGGCCCCCAAATCAACACGGTTTCTGTCGCAGAATTCCTTGATCCAGATGCGTTGCTGCTTCTGCTGGAGCTGGCGCACGGGCCAATACAGCTGCAACCAGGCTGCTTTCTTCTGCACGTCACTGACGGTGTCAAGGTGCAGCCTCGTTTTCCCGATTTCGGCATCCACCCTGGTGTTGCCAGCGATGACTGCCTCCAATCCGCGCCACCACAATTCGCAAGTTCCATCCTGGATCGCTGGACTTGCGAAGATCGTAAATGGACACTGGTGTTTTCTGAAAACCGGCCTCGCATGCACGAGATTGTCACGGTAGGCGTCATCAAGAGTGAAAACCGCGAAGTGTTTCCTTTCCGGCCTGCCGTCCCGGATGCGGCGCACCGCCTCTTCCAGGCTCACCGGTTCATAACCACGAGATTTCACGAAACCGATCACGCCATCGAGGAACTCGGGTGTCACCTCAAGTCCGGCGTTTGGGGCAAAGCCCATTTGCAGCCCGCCGCCGGGACGCACGTGGTGCAGGGTGAAAATCGCGCCAAGCCCGCCAAATACCGAGCGAAGGGCTTGGGAGGCCCCTGAGTAGTAAAGCAGATCCAGACTGGTTTTCAGTATGGCGGTTTTTGCCATGTCATTGCATTTCAGGTTGACCGTAAGACCGGGAATTCCCTGCTGTGAAGCACAATTCTTGCCAACTGCTTGATTGGGCAAGGCCTGGAACGCATAAACCTGAGAAGCTGGTTAACGGACGGGAAGTTCTCCGGTGAAGGCCAGACTAGGCAGACGCAGCCAAACGCACTTCAGCCGACGGCAATGGCTCAAGCCTCGCAAACTGAACATCGACCAATCCGCTCTCCCGAAGGGATTTTGCGGTGTTGGCCATATCGATTTGCCGAGGCCCGGGTGCCAGCAGAAGGGCTACCTGGCATTTGCTCAGCAACGTAGGTGTCTTTTTCGATTCTTCGCCTGCGTGAAGCAGGACAATGTCATAAATGCTTTCCAGGGTACTCAGAACGGCATCAATGCGTTGCTCCACCAGAGACACGGTCGCCTCCGTTCTCTCAACGCCAAAGCGCAGGAGATGGATATTCGAGTGCGGGTCACGGGCAACAACCTTGGTGAAGTCTGTTGTTCCGGCCAGAAGATCGGTAAACCCGGGCCCGGGCGACAGGCCAAACAGAGTCTCGACGCTTGAGCCATCCGGAGCCAAGTCGACCACAACTACCCGCCCACCCTGCGATGCGACTGCCCGAGCAACAACAACCGAAACCATCGAAGAGTCGGCAAGCCCGCCGCCAAGACTGGCTATGCCAAAACGCCGGAGTCCGGCTGTTCTTTGGAGTCTCAATGCCCACTCAGCCACTTTCTGCGATGCGGCACGCAGTCCGCCGACATCACCGGAGCTCGCATTCTTCAGGAGTTCCTGATTTCCCGGAAGCGAAAATGCTGACGGGAAGACGGCGAGAGGTTGTACGGCACCAGCCGGCACGGGCGAGTGTTCAACAACAGGCTTTGGTGGCGGCAGCTCATGCAATTGAGCGACGCTGCCTGCCGTGCGTGGCGCAGGCTCATCGGGCGATTGGGCCGCGGCAGCAAGCGGCATTCCCAACCGGTTTGCGGCCACCATGATTTCCATGAGGAAAGAAAGCCCTAGGGCCAAGGCCAGCCCAGCCAGCGTGATAAGCAACACGAGCGGACCGGATTTTGGAAATGATGGGGAAGTTGGCACTGCCGCCTGCTGGATTATTCTCGCCATGCCCGGCTGGGTGGAGAGATCCTGGCGCGCACTTGCGTCAGCATAGCGCAGGAGAAGCGATTCAAGCAGCGCCTTGTCGGCGGCCGATTCGCGCTCGAGGGCCTTCAGCTTGACCTCGCTCAAATTCTCGGTCGACTTTCGGCCCTTCATATCTTCAAGATTGGCGCGCAATGCTTTTTCCCGGGCTTTGGCGATCTTTGCCTGCTGATCCAGGCTGTCCACAAGCTTCAAGGCTTCACTGCGGATCTGCCTGTCAATGTTTCTGAGATCATTCTGTGCCGCTATCATTTTTGGGTGACTGGGAAGATAAGTTGCCGACAACTCGGCGACACGCCGTGCCGACGCCACCTGCTGCTCGCGCAAGCTCTGAATAAGCGGCGAATTCAGGGCATCGGTTGAAGCCGCAACCGACCCCTTTGAGGCCAGAAGATTCTTTATTGATTTGGCCCGTTCCTCAGCCTCGGTGCGCGTGGCCTGCGCAAGGGTCATCTGCGTGTTGAGTTCGGAAAGCTCCTGGGCTCCGAGGGTTGTGGTTTCGCCCTGCAACAAGCCGGCCTGGGAACGGAACTCTTCAATCCTGGCCTCGGAGTCAACAACCTTTTTTCGCAAATCTTGGATTTGCTTGGCAATCCAGTCCCGGGCACGGGTTGTCGGCTGGGAGTTGGTTTCCGCCGTTGAGGCAACATAGGTGCTGACCAGCGTGTTGGCTACCTCGGCTGCCGTTGCCGGAACTGAAGCGGAATATTTGACGGCAACCACATTCGATTCAGGTATCTGATAGACCGTTAGCTCTTCCATCAGGCGTTTCAGTGCCCGCTGTTGTGGAGTTTGCAGCCGTGGGTCTTCGCCAAATCCGAAGGCGAGGAGGAGCTGCTTGATTTTGCCGACCCCTTTTTGCTTCAGGGAATCAAACTCAGGTCGTTCCTGGAGTTTCAGGTCTTCAACCACGCGCAATGCTAGGTCTTGGGATTTCAGCACCGAAATCTGACTTTTGATGATGCGATCATCGACCGGATCAGGGCGCGGATCATCGGGCGTTTGCGACCGGTCATAGGGCGATGACAGGTTTCCGATCAGCACCATGGCTTCGGTAGAGTAGACTGGCTTAAAAAACTTGACCAGCCCGAGCCCCGTTGAAAAGGCCAGCAGGGTGAAAACCAGAATGAGCAACTTTCGCCGCCAGACGCCGCGCGCAACGTCAAGAAGGCTGATCGTCGATGCCAAATGCCGCTGGTTGTTCATGGTGATGAAAAGCACTCTGATGGGGCTGCAGGACAAGGCTGTTTTCGACACTTATGGTAACCAAATCCTTAAGATATTAAGAATGCTCATTAATTCATTGCTAACCATAAACGCACTATGTTTTCCACGCGGGTGATCGAAGGCTCGCGTTTTGGCAAGTTGGACGGAACCCCGTGCGTAAGCGTAGTTGCATTCTCTTCCTGGTGGCTCTTGCGCTCGGCGGATGTTCCCAAACCTGGGAACAGTCGGGGCCTGTTTCGCCAGCTGGCGGCACGGGGTTGATGGCGGATGGCAGCATCTCCGAGGGACCAACAGCCGTCTCCAGCATTTCGCAATTGCCTTCCCATGATACTGCCGGGGCTGTTGCTCCTTTTGGCGCGCAAGGCACGGCAGCGGCCTACGAATACCTCACCGGCTACAAGGTGGGTGCCGGCGACCGCCTTACAGTTCGCGTTGCCGGCGAAAGCGATCTCACCGCGGACTATTTGGTGGACGGTTCGGGTAACATCTCGTTGCCCTATGTTCAGACCATCCATGTTGCCGGGATGACGACCCCGCAGATCGAAAAAATAGTCACCTCACGCTTGCGCAATGGCTATTTGAGAGACCCCAAAGTTTCGGTTCAGGCAACGGCATTGCGGCCGTTCTACATTCTGGGAGAGGTTACGACATCCGGCAGTTTCGCCTATCAAAGCGGGATTACCGTCCAAAACGCCATTGCCATTGCCGGTGGCTATAGTGCGCGGGCCGACCAGGGAGCCGTGCTGGTCACCCGTAAGAACGTCGCCGGTACAGAAACGCACCGGGTTCCCGTAACCACCCAGATCTATCCCGGCGATATCATCTATGTGCGTGAGCGCTGGTTTTAACTGGGAAGTGCCGTCATGAAGATCCTGCACGTGTTCCGAACTCCGGTGGGCGGATTGTTTCGTCACGTGCGCGACCTGGCACGCGGCCAATGCGAACTGGGCCATGAGGTTGGCATCCTTTGCGACTCCAGCACGGGTGGCAAGGTTGCAGACGAGTTGCTGGAACGCACTCTGCCGTTCTGTTCCCTCGGGATAGAGCGCATCAGCATTTCCCGCTTGCCGGGTCTCGGCGATTTTTCGGCAGCTAAGGCCACCAAGGCGCACGCCCAAAAACTTGCTGTGGAGATCATTCACGGCCATGGCGCCAAGGGCGGGCTCTATGGCCGGCTGGCGGCGCGGGCGCTTGGAATCCCCTCGGTCTACACGCCCCATGGGGGCAGCCTGCACTATCGCTGGCCAGCCTTCCCCGGCTTTGTTTTCCTGGCAACCGAATGGGCCCTCGCCCACCTCGGTTCCGGAATGATCTTTGTCTGTGAATTCGAGCGGCAGAATTTCGCGAAGAAGATCGGCCTCGGGCGGATGCCGAATGCTGTCATCCACAATGGACTCTGGCCGGAGGAATTCAACACCATTGTGCCCGACGGCAACGCTGCCGATGTTCTCTTCCTCGGCGACATGCGCCATCTGAAGGGCGTGGATGTCCTGTTGAAGGCGCTTGCCCTTGTCCGGAACAAGAGAGCCGTCACCGCCTGCCTGGTGGGCGACGGGCCAGACCTGGCTGGATTTCAGAACCAGGCGAAATCCTTGGGACTTGCGGACTGCGTGACATTTCCCGGCCGCCTGCCGACGGACCAGGCCCTGCGGCGGGGTCGCCTGCTGGTCATGCCGTCCCGGGCCGAATCCTTTCCCTATGTCGTGCTCGAGGCTGCAGCGGGGCGGGTTCCGATGCTTGCCAGCGCGGTCGGTGGGGTCCCTGAGATCCTCCCGGAAAAAGACCTTTGCCCTGTGAACAATCCCGAAGCCCTGGCCCGGCACATTGAAATGGCACTTGCGGTTCCTGATTCTGTAGCAGCCGGCGCAAAGACATTGCAGGAAACCGTAAGAACCTCGTTCAATGCGGAAACCATGGCGAAGAATGCGGTTCGATTCTATCAGCAGCTGCTGAACCACTCGCGGCAGGCAAATTAAGCTCCCGTTAACCATCCTGGACCCATAGATTCCATTGGGGTTGTGCCTGCGGGTTCTCATGCTTTTGGAATTGGAAACAGGGTTTTGACCGGCGCCATCAACATGGCACCTCCTCCTTCCGCTGGCGTGAGGTTCATGGGAGTCACGCTTGGGCAACTGCAAACAGCGTTTGTCTGGCTTATGTTTGCGTCAAGCTTCTACGTGATCGCGGAACCGGCACCTTGCGACCTGTTCCTCATTCTAGCGTTTGCGAGTCTCCTGGTCTCAGGCTTGACGATCAACGCCACCGTTGCGCCGCTTGTCCTCTTCCTGGTGCTCTACAATCTCGGGGGGTTCCTCAGCTTTCTGCGGGTCACCGATGATCACCGGGCCATGATGTTTGTCATCACCTCTTTCTACATGGCGATTTCGGCGGTCCTTTTTTCATTCTATGTCGCCCATGATCCATTGCGGCGCATGGCCATCATCAGAAATGGATTGATAATTGCCGCGGTTATTGTGTCGGTCCTGGGCATTGTCGGCTATTTCAATGTGGCTGGCCTCGGCGAGTCCTTTTCCCGCTATTCGAGAGCCGTTGGCACATTCAAGGATCCAAACGTATTTTCGACCTATCTGCTTTTTCCAGGCATTATGCTGGTGCAAGGCTTCATGCTGGGCACTCAGCGCCACAAGTTCCTGGCCATGGGAGCCCTGTTGGTGATTCTGGCGGCGTTGTTCCTCGCCTTTTCGCGCGGGGCGTGGATAAGCTTTCTGGCCGCCACCGCCATAATGGCCGTTCTTACCTTCGTTCTTACACCATCCACCGGCACGCGAAGCCGGATTGTTCTGATCACCCTGTTCGGGGCCATCAGCATTGCGCTGTTGCTTGTACTGCTGCTTTCCGTCGAAGGCGTCCGCGAACTTTTTCTAGATCGCTTCACCTTGGCCAAACAATATGACACGGGTGAAAAGGGCCGCTTCGGCAACCAGCTCAACAGCATCCCGCTCCTGCTTCAACAGCCACTGGGCTTCGGTCCCCTGTACTTTCAAAAGATCTTCGGAATGGACCCGCATAATGTCTACATCAACGGGTTTGCGTCCTATGGATGGCTCGGGGGCATTTCCTACATACTGTTGATGATCTGCACGATCGTGATTGGCTTCAAGACAGTTTTGATGCGGACGCCGTGGCTGAACTGGGCCATCGTGGTGTTTTGCCCGCTGCTCACCACAATGTTTCAAGGCGTGCAGATAGACACGGACCATTGGCGGCATTTTTATTGGATGCTGGGAATGATGTGGGGACTGTTTGCCGCTTCAACCGCCTACTTGGCAGAGGCCCGGATGAATTCAAGATTCGTTTATGGCGGGGGACAGAAATAGAAGAAGGCTGGTCGGAGCGGCGGGATTCGAACCCGCGACCCCTATCCCCCCAGAATAGTGCGCTACCGGGCTGCGCTACGCTCCGACTGAGGGGCTAGTTAGCATCCTGCTTCGGAAAGCGAAAGTCCTGATTGTTGACTGGCCGATCTAGGATTTCGGCTGGCTCAGAACGCCAATTATGTCGCCACGCCGGCCCGTCAGGCGCTGCGCCTGAAGGGCCAGAAGCACCGCCCAAACCGCATCCGCAAGCAGTACGGCCAGCGCGAGCCCCATGACGCCGAAGCCAGGTGCGAGGAATGCCGTTCCGCCGATCAACACCGCCACCGCAACCAGGCAGGACCCTGCCGTCTTGATCTGATGGCCTGCGAGGGAAAGCAAATGCTGGTTCATTCCGCTGGCGGCCCGGAAGGCCTGGCTGATCATGAACAATACGAGCGGCCAGTGGCCTGCCTCATATTCAGGGCCAAACACCCGGAGCGCCCAGGTGCCAAATAGCACGGCACCTGCCACGCAGGCCAGAATAGCACCGAGGGCGATGATATTGATGCGCAACAGAATGGCCTGCACCTGCTGCACCGTTCCGCGTGCCATGGCGGCAGTCAGGTCGGGAAGAATGAACTGCTGGGCCGCCTGGGTAATGAAGCCCGCCAATGCCGCCAGCCTGATGGCGACGCCAACCAGAGCCACATCCGCGTGGTTCAAAAAGAAGCCTGCGATCAGCGTAACGATATCGGCAAAGGAAGCGGCCACTAGCCCCACAACCACGAGTGCGGCAGCCCTGCCCCGCAACAAAGGTGCCAGATCATGCTGCCCGGACCACTTGAGCCCGATAAGGACGCCTTCACCCCTGATAAACCAGGCCTGGCCAACAGCCACAATGGTGTTCATGACGACGAAGGCCCAAAGCACCTGAGCCACGCCCAGGCGCATGCCTGTTTCCCAGGTAAGGAGCAAATAGGCCAAGAGCAGCCCCGGACGATAGACAAAGTCCGGAACATAGGAGAGCGCATAACGCCGAACCGAATTGGCGGCGGAAGCGTTCAATCTTATGAAGGCCTGCGCAGGCGCGGCAAGGCAGCCGAAGAGCAAGGCCGTCTTGATGCCCTCGTTGAATGGCAGCCAGAAATAGACCATGGCGGCCAAGACAAATGTGGCGAGCGATATCCAAAGACCGTCACGCAGCGAGGCGTGATGAAAGGCACGCACCAGGTTCTCCCGGCCTAGCGCGTAATAGCGGGGCAAACAGGTTATTGCCAGAGTGGGGTAGCCGCCGGATATCAGCAAGCTGATGAAGGCCGCAGCACTCATGCCCATGAAGACGACCCCCACCTCGGTCTGGCTGAGGAGACGGGCCAACAATATCTGGCTGGCAAGGCCAATGGCTGCGCCGGCAAATCTTGCACCGACGAGATTCACCGCCAGCAGGATCGTTCGCCACAGGGACATAGAGGTAAAATGCCTATTCCAGACCTGAAAGGAATACCAATAGACGAGGCGCCTTTATTTTGTGTTGCAGGCAGGACTCAAAGTCTGGAAGTGGGATCCAGCAACTTCCTGGCATCGCCCAAGTCCCGCAGGGCCGCCTTCAGGGCGTCAGTCTGCATGTCGGAAAGCCTGTGCAGAATAACCGGCGCTTCACCCACATTTCCTCCCGGACGCGCCAGGGGAGCCCTGCCTGGCAACGGCGCTGAGCCACGGAAACGGGGGGCAATCTGGGCCTGACCCGGCTTTGGAACGCCGTCCAGATCCATGTCACGCTTGCGGGCGACGATTTCTCCGCGGCCAATGCCGGCGACATAGGCAACGCCCTCCTCCTTAAGGATGCGCAGAAGCCCACGGATCGTATAACCTTCATTATAGAGAAGGCTGCGAATGCCCTTCAGCAGCTCCAGGTCGGAGGGGCGGTAATAGCGCCTGCCGCCAGCCCGTTTCATGGGTTTTATCTGGGCAAAGCGGGTTTCCCAGAACCGCAAAACGTGTTGGGGAACGTCAAGCTCCTCGGCTGCTTCGCTGATCGTTCGGAATGCGTCGGGTGATTTTTCCAAGGGCTATCTCCGGCTCACCAAGATGAGATACTCAATCATCACTGCCCGGCTCAAGACCATTGATGACATTTTTCATCACCTGGCTTGGCCGAAATACCATTACCCGCCGCGGCGTGATGGGCACCTCTTCGCCGGTCTTTGGATTGCGCCCGATGCGGCCTTTTTTGCTGCGCACCATGAATGTTCCAAAGGACGAGAGTTTCACCGATGCTCCCTCGACCAAGGCCGCTGAAACCAAGTCCAAAACAGACTTCACCATTTCGGCTGATTCGGTGCGCGACAATCCGATATCCCGGTGCACCGCTTCACTAAGATCCGCACGCGTCAGAGTCTTGCCTGCCATGTTTTTCCCCTTGCAAGAACTGGTGTAAGTTAAGTCGGCGAAACGACCTGGTCAATATAAAATTATGAAAACTCAAAGGCTTACGACTCACCCTAAAACCGG
>SXGU01508732.1_pt1 | contig 12182 bp, 11 predicted proteins | sample 3174531 | NCBI WGS metagenome assembly SXGU01 (sample SAMN11356863, study PRJNA531348) | freshwater metagenome | isolation source: freshwater sample F1-140 | place: China: Fuxian Lake, Yuxi | collected 2017-12-25
GAGAGTGCCAACTCCAAGTATTAGCACTCGCCCTAGGCGAGTGCAAGGCGGGTCATGCAGGTCCTACCCGCAGCGCCGGGTGCGTGAGACGCTGCCCGCCATGCTCGACTACCTCCGTCGCCACCACGTCGGACTGCTCGCCCTGCTCGTCGCCCTCGGCGGTACGTCGTACGCCGCGGTCCAGCTCCCGAAGGACAGCGTCGGGACCGCCCAGATCAAGGCCAAGGCGGTCTCCGAGCCCAAGCTCAGCAAGAGGGTCCGCAGCACGCTCAACGCCGCCGGCGCCGGCCCGGCGGGACCGGCCGGCGCAGCCGGCCCTCCGGGTCCGGTCGGCCCGCAGGGCTCCGAGGGGCCTGCCGGGCCTCCGGGTCCGCAAGGCCCCACCTCGGTGGGCGTCGGCGGCGTCAACACCTCGGTCTCGCCCGCCAGCACCCAGAACGTCGGCAGCTCGACGACCGTCACCCTCGCCGCGACCGGCAAGGTGGTCGTGCTCGCCACCGGGACCTTCAGCGTGGGGTGCGGCGCGGGCTCGGCGTGCAGCCGGGTCGTCAGCGTGACCGTCGACGGCGTCACCGTGCCGGGCGCGTTCGGCGAGGTGGGCGCGAACGCCAACCAGGGGGCGAGCAAGCTGCTCACGTTCACCGGGGTGCTTCCCTCTGTCGCCGCGGGCACCCACACCGTCGTGATCCGGGTGGGGACCGTGGGCCCGGTGAGCACCAGCGACAACGGCGGGGACATCCGCCTGGTCGCGCTGGGTCTCGGCTGATGCCCTAGTCCTGCCACAGCTGCGCGAAGCTGGCGACGGCGTAGCTGCCCTCGATCCGGGAGACCAGGCGGAACTCGTCGCTGCCCACCGTCCAGGCGACCAGGGCGGGGTCGGTCTGTCGCGACTCGTAGACCAGGGTGCGGTCGTCCAGCCACCCCGCGACCGGGCAGCACTGGAGGTAGCGGCCCTCGTCGTGGATCTCCCACAGGATCGCGAGGACCCTGGTCACCCCACCGACCCGGGCCGCGACGAACTCGGGTTCCGCCAGGTGCTTGCCCGGATCCGCGACCGGGACGGGGACGCCCATCCCCCACGCCTGCGCCTCGCTCCCCCCGGGCGAGCGACGGGTGAGCCCGAAGGCCTGGGCCGTCCGGGTGTCGAAACCGGGCCGCAACCGGGGGGACCGCATCTGAGTGCCGCCGGGGCTCACGAGGTCGCCCCGGACGTCGAGCACGTCGCCCCCGCCCGAGGCCGACCCCGGGAGAACGAAGGAGTCGTCGCCCACCCAGGTCACGAAGCGGGTCACCCGGTCACCGGTGTCGATCGAACGCCACTGCCCGGTCGCGAGCGTGTAGACCTCGACGCTGTCGTCCTGCGGGAACACGAGGTACTCGCCGGTCGGCGACAGCATCGAGTGGCTCACCGGGCGGTAGCCGTAGCCGTTGGGCTTGGTCACGTCGTCCAGACGGTCGAGCGAGAGGCTCAACTGCGCACCTGAGGGGTCGACCAGCCGGACCTGGTCGCCGACCGCGAACGCCGCCACGGCGCGGTCCGGCCTCTCGGCCGTCGGCGCGGATCGGAGGTCGATCACCTCCGGCAGAGGAGAGTCGTCGACGGGTGACAGGTCGCCCTCCTGCTCGCGACCGACACTCCACCAGACCGGAACCCCCTCGTACCTCGCGTCGGGCTCCGCGGTCGGCGGGGTCGGTGCCGACGTCAGCGTCGGACCGCCGGGCGGCGGCGCGGGCTGGGTCGTCCGGCCGGTGCCGGTGAGGACCGCGCCCCCCAGGGTGACGGCGGCCGTGGCCGCCGCCGCGGCCCCGAGCACGGCGAGCCGGGTGCGTCGGCGTGCCCGTCGACCCGTCCGCCACGCCCCGGCTGAGAGGTCGGGCACGGCCACCCCGGACACCCGCTCCTCGAGCAGGTCCCGCAGCATCTGGTCGGTCATCGGACCTCCTCGACGGCACCCAGGAGCTCCGCCAGCTCCGGTGACGACTCGCGCATCTGGCGGAGCGCGTGGTGCGTGGTGCTCTTCACGGTGCCGACGCTCACACCGAGCGCCTCGGCGGTCTCGCGCTCGGGCAGGTCGTCGTAGTAGCGCAGGACCACCGCCGCGCGCTGCCGCGCGGTCAGCCGGGCCAGCGCCTGGTCGAGCAGGATCCGCCGGTCCACCGACGGCTCCCCGCCGTCCACGGGCCGGTCCCCCGGCTCGGTGACGACCTCGCGTCGCTGCTTGCGCCACCACGAGATGTTCGTGCGCACGATCACCTTCCGGGCGTAGGACTCGGGAGCCTCGTCACGCAGCCGCTCCCACCGGGCGGCCACCTTGGCGAGCGCGTCCTGCACCAGGTCCTCGGCTCGGTGGTGGTCACCGGTCAGCAGGACGGCGGTGCGCAGCAGCGCGAGCTGGCGATCGCCCGCCCAGCGCGTGAACGACGCCTCCGACTCCGACTCCACGACCAGGGAACGCCCCTCCCCCTCGAAAGGTTGGGATCAGAGCAACGATTCCACGAGATCGGCGAACCGGCCCGCGTTCGCCGGGTCGACGTCGAGGTAGAGGCCGGGCTCGATGAGCTCGAGCTCGCTGACCGCCCAGGCGCCGTCCCAGAGCATCATGTCGACCCGCGCGTAGGACAGGTCCGCTCCCCAGCGGCGGGCGGCGGCGCTCACGGCTGACTCGGCCAGGCTCGACTGCTCCGCCCCCAGGTCGACCGACCGGCTCTGCCCGCCGTAGAGCTCGTGGACCCGGATGTCGCTCACCCCGTCACCGGAGGCGACCACCTTGTCCACCTGGGAGACCGCGCGGCCGCCGAGGACGTGGACCGACGTCTCCCCGGTGCTCCGCACCGAGTGGACGACCGGCTGGACGACCCAGGGCGCCGCGGTCAGCCCTTCCAGCCGCTGGTCGTCCACGCTCGACGCGACGACCACCCCGACGCCACCCGCACCGGTGCGCGGCTTCACCACCACCTCCCCCCATCGACCCAGGGCGTCCTCGAGGCCGCGCACCAGCGTGGCGTCGTCCAGGAGCGCGGTGGGCACGCACGGCACGTCGGCGGCGAGGTCGACGAGGTAGCTCTTGTCGGCGTTCCAGGTGAACACGTCCGCGCCGTTGAGCAGCCGGGTCTCGGTCTCGACCTTGCGGGCCCAGGCGAGGAACTCGGCGGTGCGGCGGTGGTAGTCCCAGGTCGAGCGGACCGCGACGAGGTCCGCCGTCGCCCAGTCGACCGACGCGTCGTCCCACACGACCCAGCGGCTCTCGATCCCCCGGTCGGCCAGAGCCGAGACCACGAGCTCCCCACCAGCCTCGCCGTCCGGGAGCAGGGAGAACGTCACGAGCAGCACCAGCACCGCGTCACCCTATTCTCCGAACCGCCTCCGGACCGGAGCGTGGTGCCCCTCCGGGAGCTCGTCGAGGAGCCCCAGCGCGGCCAGGACCGACGGCAGCATCGCCGTGGCGGTCCGCTTGTAGCCGAGCGGGCTGGGGTGGAAGCGGTCCAGGCTGAACATCTCGTCGGGGTTGCTCGCGAAGAACGGCCCCACCACCCGCGCGAGCGAGACTGCGTGCGCACCCCGCGAGACGACCGCGACGCGCTGGGCCGCCGCGAGCTGCCGCGAGGCGAGGCCGCCGAGGCTCCGCAAGGGCTGCGGGACCGCCCGCAGTGCCCCGAGGTCCGGGCAGGTGCCCACGACGACCGGTGTCCCCCGGGCGTGCAGGGAATCCACGGCGCTCGCGAGGTGACGAACGGAGGTCGACACCGGGACCCGGTGGGTCACGTCGTTGCCGCCGACCACGATGACCGCGACGTCGGCGCGGTAGTCGGGCTCGAGCCGCGCGAGCTGCGCGGCCAGGTCGGAGGACTCCGCGCCCACGACGGCCTCGGTCCGCAGCCGCACCGGACGGTGGGTGGCCCTGGCCAGCCGGATCGCCAGCCGGGCGCCGAGGGTCTCCTTGCGCCGCTGGGCACCCAGTCCCGCGGCGATCGAGTCACCGAGGACGAGCAGACGCAGCGGGCGGACGTCGGGCCGGCGGTAGCGGCGCCGCCAGGTCCGGTCCGCGGCGACCGCCTCCTCCCCCAGCGGCTTCCCGATCAGCCGCCGGGCGGTCTGCGCCTGGAGGCGCAGGAGCTCGCGGGCGCCGTACCCGGCGAGCCCCAGCACCGTGGTCACGCCCAGGGTGATGCCCACGGTCACGCCGAGGGTCCGCTGCCGAGGAGTCATCGTCACGGTCCAACCAGATCCGGGTGAACGGGAGTGTCGATCCAGCCCTCCCCCGGCCGTCATCCCGGTGTCAGACTGACCACGACGAAGGAGACCAGGATGGGCCGCTACGCCGTACTGCTGCCGGGTGACGAGGATGCCTGGGAGGCGAGCAGCGAGGAGGAGCGACAACGCGTCTACGGGCTGCACGAGCGGTTCGCGAAGCTGCTCGAGGAGCGCGGGCACCAGGTCACCGGCGGAGCGGAGCTCGCGCACTCCCGCGACGCCCGGACGCTGCGCCGGTCGGCGGACGGGGCGACGACCGTGACCGACGGCCCGTACGCCGAGGCCGCCGAGCAGCTCACCGGCTTCTACCTCGTGGAGACCGACGACCCCGAGGGTCTGCTCGAGGTGTGCGAGGTGCTCATGGACGGCGAGGACGTGATCGAGGTCCGCCCGCTCGCCGCGGCGGCAGACGGGAGCTGACGGGAGCTGACCTGGAGCCGACCCGGAGCTGACGGGAGCTGACGGCGGATGACGCCCGTCGAGCGGGCGGTCCGTGACGACTGGGGCCGGCTCCTGGCCCTGCTCGTCGCGCAGTACCGCCGGCTCGACCTGGCGGAGGACGGCCTGGCCGACGCCGTCGAGGCCGCGGCCCGCACCTGGCCGTCCCTGCCCGGAGGCTCCCCTGGCAACCCGGCCGCATGGCTGCTGACCGCCGCCCGCCGCCGGGTCGTCGACCGGCTGCGGCACGAGTCGGTCGCCGCCCGCACCCTCCCGATGCTCGCGGTCGACGCGACCCTCACCGTCGACGCGAGCCGCACCATGGCCGACGACGGCACCCCGGTCGGCCTCGCCGACGAGCGGCTGCGGCTGGTGCTGCTGTGCGCCCACCCCTCACTGCGGCCCGAGGCCGCCGCCGCCCTCACGTTGCGGATGGTGCTCGGCGTGCCGACCGAGGACCTCGCCCGGCTGTTCCTCGTCCGCACCAGCACCATGGCGGCCCGGCTGACCCGGGCTCGCAAGTCGCTCGCCCACGGGTCCTTCACCGTGCCCACGGGCCGCGAGCTGGGGTCCCGCCTGGGCGTCGTGGCGGACGTCGCCTACCTCGCGTTCACCGCGGGGTACGCCGCTGGGTCCGGGCCCGACCTGCTCCGGGCCGACGTCTCGGCCGAGGCCATCCGGCTGGTCCGGCTCACCCGCTCGCTCCTGGCCGGGTGGCCCCACCCGCCGGACGAGCACTCCCTCGACGCGCTGCTCGCACTGATGCTGCTTCAGCACTCCCGGCGCGACGCCCGGGTCGAGAACGGCAGGCTGGTCCTGCTGCCCGACCAGGACCGCACCCGATGGCACCGTGACGAGATCGCCGAGGGGCTCGCGCTGCTGGAGCCGCTCGTCCACGACCCGCCCGCGCCCTACCTGCTCCAGGCGCTGATCGCCGCGGAGCACGCGATCGCCCCCCGCGCCGCGGACACCGCCTGGGCCAGGATCGTGAGCCGCTACGACGAGCTGCTCGCGCTGGGCGAGTCCCCCGTGGTGCGGCTCAACCGGGCGGTGGCGGTCGCCGAGGTGGACGGCCCCCTCGCCGGTCTCGCCGCCCTGGCTCCCCTGGCCGGTCGGGCGGGGCTCGGTCACCGGTACGACGCGGTCCGGGCGGAGCTGCTGGCGCGGGCCGGGCTCGCCGACGAGGCGGTGGTCGCCTACACCGCCGCACTGGCTGTGTGCGGCAACGAGACCGAGCGGGCCCACCTCGCCCACCGGCGACGGCAGGTGGGTGGGGAGGTCGGCCGCGACGGCGTTCCGGGCTGAGAAGCACCGTTCGGGCCGGTTCATGCGTGAGAATGGCCAGGTGTTCCTGTACGCCGCCATCGTGCCCCCCCAAGAGATCCTCGACGAGATCTGGTCGGTCGCGGAGGCCGCGTCCGCGGACGGCCTGATCGAGACGCCACCGGGTGGGCGCCGCAAGGCGTCCCGGCTGCGCCTGCTCCGGTCCAAGCGCCCCGCGGAGACCGAGCGGCCCGGCCCGGTCCTGGACCTCGCCCGGGCCATCGACGTCAACCTGCCGATGGCCAAGTTCGGCAACCTCGCGCTCCACGACGCCAACCGCCTGGCCGAGGCCCTGCGCGAGTCGGCCAGCGGGTGGTCCTCGCCGCGGCTGCGGCTCGGTGGGTGCAGCACGCTCGAGTCCGAGACCGACCCCTCGATCTGGGTCGACCTCGAGGGCGACCTGGACGACCTGCTCACCGTGATCCGTGGCGTGCACGAGGCCGCCAAGAGCCTGCGGCTCTTCGTGGACCGGCGGGTCTTCCAGCCCCGCGTGCGCCTGGGTGGGGTGCGGGCCGACGCGACCGAACCCGAGCTCGAGGCGCTGCTGGCGCGACTGCAGCGGTTCGAGACCGACGCCTGGTGGCAGACCGAGTTCCACCTGCTGACCCTCGTCGACCAGGGACCTGACCTGCCCGACTACAAGTCCTTCGCCGACATCGCGCTCGGGCCCCACGTGGCGCACTGACGACCCCGGTCCCGCCTTTCCCAGGCGATCAGGCGTCAGGCGATCGGAGCCAGCAGCTCTCCCGAGTCGGAGTCGGACTGCGACGCCGGGGTCTCGGCGGGGGGCGGGACCTCGCCGTGCCTGTTGTCGGCGACCACGGGCAGCAGCGCCTCCAGCGGCATCGGGCGGTGCAGCAGGTAGCCCTGGACCAGGGGGGCGCCCACGACGTCGCGGACCTTCTCCAGCTGGCCCTGGCGCTCGATGCCCTCGACCACCACGTCGAGGGACAGCGCCCCGGCCATCGTGACGATGCCGGCCAGGACCGAGCACGCGCGTTCGTCGGTGTCGATCTCGCTCGACAGCGAGGCGTCGATCTTCACGACGTGGGCGGGAACGCTGTGCAGGTAGCCGATCGAGGAGAAGCCGACGCCGAAGTCGTCGACGGCGAACCGAACCCCGAGTGCCGTGATCTGCCGCATCGCCTCCAGCACGGAGGTGTCGTCGGCGACGCCCTCCCGCTCGGTGATCTCGAGGACCAGGCCGGTGCCGTCCATGTCCCGGACCGCGCCCGCGACGACTCCGACGAACTCGGGGTCACGCAGCTGTCGCGGTGACACGTTCACGCTCATCGAGATCCGTCCTCCGGCGGCCGCGCGGAGCGCGGGAGCGTCCCGCGCCACCTTCGCCAGCACCCGCTCACCGAGGGGGATGATGAGGCCGGTCGCCTCGGCGGTCCGGATGAACTCCTCGGTGGGCACCTGGACCCCGTCCTGGTGCCAGCGGACCAGTGCCTCGACCCCGACGATCCGGTCGGTGGTGGCGGTGACGACGGGCTGGTAGACGACCGTCAGGGCGTCGTCGTCGATGGCCCGCCGGAGCTCCTCGACCTGCTGGAGGCCCTCCATCCGGACCCGCCCGATCGCCGGCTCGTAGGCCACCGCCTGGGCCTTCCCGCGGCCCTTGGCCTCGTACATCGCCAGGTCGGCGTTGCGGAGCAGGGTCTCCGACGACTCGATGCCCTCGCCGAACGCGATGCCGATCGACCCCCCGAGCGGCACGGTGTCGGTGCCCACCTGGGTGCCGCGGCTCAGGCTCTCCAGGATCCGGTCGGCGATCTCGAACGCCTCGCTGATGGTGATGTCCTCGAGCAGGACCGCGAACTCGTCGCCTCCGAGCCGGGCCACCGTGTCGCTCAGCCGCGTGCACTCGACCAGCCGTCGAGCGACCGCGATGAGCACGGCGTCGCCGGCGGCGTGGCCGTGGCGGTCGTTGTCCGGCTGGAAGGAGTCGAGGTCGAGGAACAGCAGCGCCACCCGGACCTGGCTGCGCCGGGACCGGTGCAGCGCGTGCGCCACGCGGTCCAGCAGGATGCCGCGGTTGGGCAGGTCCGTGAGCGGGTCGTGGCGGGCGTAGTGGACCATGTCGGCGGTCAGCTGGATCCGGGCGTAGGCGTCGGCACCGAGCACCGCGAGCGCCCCGAGCGCCTGCTCGTCGGCCGCGACCGTCGACCTGGCCCGGTCCCGGGCGGGCGCCACCACCCAGAGCGGTTCCTTGCCCCGCTTGACCTGGGCACCGACCTCGTCGGGGCCGGGTGCCCAGTCCCGGAGCTCGACGTCGGCCAGGCGGATCAGCCGGCGGGCGTCGTAGAGGAGGGCGTCACCGATCTGGTCCGGCACGTGGACGGACTGGACTCGCACGGCCGCCTCGAGCAGGACGGTGAGCCGGCGCGCGTCCTCGCGTCCGCGGACCACGGCCCGGGTGGACAGCAGCAGGGTGATGAGCGGGACCACGAAGAGGACGAGCATCCACCACGGGCTGTTGCGGAGCAGCACGGCGGCGAGGTAGCCCAGCAGGTCGAAGGGGACGAAGGCGGCGATCGCCATCAAGGTGCCGCGCTGGACCAGCTGGTTGCGGAACGGGGAGCTGGTGTCGATCGAGACCGAGAGCGCCGAGAGGACGTAGTCCACGAAGAAGTACGCAGCCGCGGCGGCGACCATGGCCAGCAGCTCGCGGGGGGTGCCGAGCTCGGGACCGCGCACGAGGTGGAACAGTGCGGCGGCCGCGCCGGCGGCGAGGATCCCGGCGCCGACGTTGAAGACCTGGGCGGTCGGGCGCTTGCCCGAGATCAGCTGCGTCAGGATGACCGCGACACCCCAGACCGCGATCGCGGAGGACGCGTCGAAGGTGCACAGCAGGAACATCAGGATGCTGGAGTCGAACCCGATCTCGATCCCGCCGTCCTCCCCGTCCAGCACCATGGGGAACCGGGCCACCACGGCCACGAGGGGGATGCCCACCAGGGCCGCGACCCCCAGCTCCCAGTCGCGCTCCACGCCGCTGGCGAGCGCCCAGGCCAGGAGACCCATGCCGAGGAGGCACAGGCCGACGTCGAACTGGTAGCTGCGCGAATCGCGCAGCCGGGTTCGATGGCTCGCCATGTGGGGGGTCTCCTCGGTCGCCGTTCCAGCCCAAGTATCGAGTGGAAGGCGGGCCGCCCGAGGCGGAATGGGAAGATCCGAGCGGGGATCTTCCCGGGTGGTCAGCCGCCCGCGACCGCGGGGATCACCGAGATCTGGGTGCCGTCGGGCGTCGGTGTCGCGAGGTTGTCGAGGAACCGCACGTCGTCGTTGCCGACGTAGACGTTGACGAACCGGCGCAGCTCGCCGTTGTCGTCCAGGATCCGGGCCTTGATGCCCGCGTAGCTGTTGTCGAGGTCGTCGAGGACCTCCTGCAGCGTGCCGCCGGTCGCGGTGACCTCCGAGTCGCCGCCGGTGTAGGTGCGGAGGATGGTCGGGATCCGGACGGACACGCTCATGGCTGCTCTCTCGCTCTCGGGTGGGTGCTCAGACTGCGGCGGCTGGGTCAGGCGAGGCCGGTGGCGGCGAACGCGGCGTACGTCGGCTCGATGGTCACGGCGGCGCCGACGCGGTCGGAGACGGCGTCCAGGGTCTTGAGCCCGTGGCCGGTGTTGATGACGACGGTGTCCAGGTCCGGGTCCAGCTGGCCGGTCTCGACGAGCTTCTTGAGGACGCCGACGGTGGTCCCGCCCGCGGTCTCGGTGAAGATCCCCTCGGTCCGGGCGAGCAGCACGATCGCGTCGCGGACCTCCTCGTCGGTGATGTCCTCGACCGCGCCGCCGGTCTCCCGGCAGATGTCGAGCACGTAGATGCCGTCCGCGGGGTTGCCGATGGCCAGGCTCTTGGCGATGGTGTCCGGCTTGACCGGGCGGATCGCGTCGACGCCGGCCTTGTAGGCGACCGAGACCGGCGAGCAGCCCGTGGCCTGGGCTCCGAAGACCCGGTAGGGCTTGTCCGCCACGAGCCCGAGCTTGATCAGCTCCTGGAACGCCTTGTGCACCTTGGTCAGCTGGGAGCCCGAGGCGACGGGGATGACGATCTGGTCCGGGAGCCGCCAGCCGAGCTGCTCGGCGATCTCGTAGCCGAGCGTCTTGGACCCCTCGGCGTAGTAGGGCCGGACGTTGACGTTGACGAACGCCCAGCCGTCCTCCTCGCCGGCGATCTCGGAGGCGAGCTTGTTGACGTCGTCGTAGTTGCCGTTCACCGCGACGAGCTGCTCGGTGTAGACGGCGGAGTTGACCTGCTTGGGGTGCTCGAGGTTGCTCGGGATGAAGACGACGGTCTTGATCCCGGCGCGGGCGCCGGCCGCCGCGACCGCGTTGGCGAGGTTGCCGGTGCTCGGGCAGGCGAACACCTTGGAGCCGAGCTCGCGGGCCGCGCTCAGGGCGCAGGCCACGACCCGGTCCTTGAAGGAGTTGGTGGGGTTGGTGGAGTCGTCCTTGACCCACAGGTTGGCGATGCCGAGCTCGCGGCCGAGGTTGTGGGCCTTGAGGAGCCGGGTGAACCCGGGCTCGGTGTTGGGGCTCTGCTCGATGTCGGTCGGGACCGGCAGCAGCGCCTTGTAGCGCCAGATGTTGGCCGGGCCCGCCTCGATCTCCTCACGGGTGACGACGGGGAAGTCGTAGGCGATCTCCAGGGGGCCGAAGCACTCCGGGCACGCGTAGTAGGGGCCCAGCGCGACCTGGTGGCCGCACTCGCGGCAGCTCAGGGCGGTGGCGTGACCGAACGCGCCCTCGCGGAGTACGGGCTCGGACGACGTCTTCTCGGCGACGGCAGTGCTCACGGGAAGTCCTCTCTTCTCATCTTCCCCGGCACGTACTTCGCGTCGGGACGGAATTGGCACCGTTTCCGCGACCGGCTCCGGTGGTGCTGGAGCTGTGCTGGAGTCGGAGGACTCGCGGCGGTTGCCGGGACTTCACTGGGCCGTACCCTCAGTCCCTCTTGATGAGCTGGGACGAACTCTACGGGCTGCCGTCTCAGGATGCGTACTCGGGTCCCGCGATGTGGACGGTGGTCTGGTTCACCCGGGACCCCCCGGTGGGGTCAGGCCACCGCCGCCGCCGCCGCCACGTCCACCGGGGTGAGGGCGCCCCGCACCACGTCGAGGACGTCGCCGACGACGTGCACGGTCAGCGCCTCCCGGACCTCGGCCGGGACGTCGTCGAGGTCGGGCTCGTTGCGCAGCGGCACGAACACCTCGGTCAGGCCGGCCCGCTGGGCGGCGAGCAGCTTCTGCTTCAGCCCGCCGATCGGGAGCACCCGGCCGTTGAGGGTGACCTCGCCGGTCATCCCGACCTCGGAGCGCACGGGCCGGCCGGTCGCCAGCGAGGTCAGCGCCGTGACCATCGTGATGCCGGCCGAGGGACCGTCCTTGGGCGTCGCGCCCGCGGGCACGTGCACGTGGATCGCCTTGTCCTCGAAGTAGGCGGGCTCGACCCCCAGGTCGGCCGCGTGCGCCTTCACGAACGAGAGCGCGATCTGGGCGGACTCCTTCATCACGTCGCCCAGCTGGCCCGTCAGGGTCAGGCCGGCGCCGCCCGACTGCCGAGCGTCGTGCGCGGAGGCCTCGATGAACAGGACGTCACCGCCCATGCCGGTCACAGCCAGGCCGGTGGCGACGCCGGGCACCGCCGTACGCTCCGCGGACTCCGGCGTGAACCGGGGCCGGCCGAGCAGGTCCTTGAGGTCCGGCTCGTCGACGTCGACCCGCTGCTCCCCCAGCGCCAGCCTGGTCGCGGCCTTGCGCAGGGCCTTGGCGAGGAGCCGCTCCATCTGCCGGACGCCGGCCTCGCGGGTGTAGTTGGCGGCCAGCTCGCGCAGGGCGGCGTCGGTGATCGTGAACTCGTCCTCGGTCACGGCGGCCCGCTCCAGCTGCCGCGGCAGCAGGAAGTCGCGGGCGATGGCGACCTTGTCGTCCTCGGTGTAGCCGTCGATGGTGACGAGCTCCATGCGGTCCAGCAGGGCCGACGGGAAGGCTGCGGCGGTCGGTTCATCTTTCGACTCCCCGACCGCAGCCGCGAGGCCGGGTGCGTGCGTGTCGCCGACCACCGGCGAGCTGATCGTCGTCGCGTAGACGATCAGCAGCTGGACCGCCGCGACGCACGCGAACAGGGCCGGCAGTTGGTGGGGCGTGAAGACCCGGCCCGGC
>SXGU01180756.1_pt1 | contig 12180 bp, 6 predicted proteins | sample 3174531 | NCBI WGS metagenome assembly SXGU01 (sample SAMN11356863, study PRJNA531348) | freshwater metagenome | isolation source: freshwater sample F1-140 | place: China: Fuxian Lake, Yuxi | collected 2017-12-25
GTATGAAACTGGAGTGAGCGTCTCGGACGATGAACTGGCTCGCGTCCATATCACGCCAGCGAAGTTCCACGGGGAATGGAACTATGTCATCGAACCCCGTTAACTAACATTTGCTCAAGTTATTATTTCGCCCGCCCTAAATCTCCCGCTGGTCATCACAGTGCAGACGGATGGCCCCGGCAATTTCGATCGTCCGGTTCCTGTACGCTTCCCGAACCTGCCCGATCCACAGACCGGCCTGAAACCCGGTCCTGGCGAGAAATCCGCGCTTTGGAGTTTCAATCATGATACGGGCACATGGGAGATTATTGGCCCCATGACAGTCACAGCCGACGGAAATTTTGTGGAAACCGATCCGGGTGTTGGCATCAAGCAACCCGGCTGGCATGGATCGCAACCGGGCGTCACTGGAGGCGGAGGCCCCATTGGCGGTCCTCCTTGCGATCGTGGTGGAAGCGGCCGGAACTGCAGGCAAAACCCGGACTTCAAGGCTGATGATCCCGAAAATTTCAACGGCTGTGGACCAGATGGGTGGGATTACGTGGTTCCCGATAATCCCAATCTGGACCAGCCGTGCGCCAGCTTCTTCCCTGCCTGCCGATCACATGACATAGGTTACAATACTTGCGGCAAGCCTCAGCAAGAGATCGACGACAATTTTCTCCAAGGCATGCTGGCGGCATGTAACTGCGTTTTCGATCTGATTGACAAGGCGCAGTGCATCGCGCTGGCGCATGCCTACTACGAAGCGGTGACAAGTGGTGGTGAAGACGCGTATGACGCCGCCCAGGAAAAAGCCTGCCTCTGCGAGCAACCACCTGAGTGCGGAGGTGAATCCGGAGGAGGTGGAGGAGCAGGTGGTGGTGGTGGCCCTCTCGAATCAAGTTCAGACACCGGCAAACGCAAGGTAGGACTTCAATCCGTCGGGACACACGCGGTGGCGAAACTTCCTCCGGGATTCATTCTGCAGACCGGCCCGCATCGGTTTGCGATTTACGATCTTGAAACAGGACGGGTCGTGCAACGGGGTCGTGCCGGAACTGCCGGCATCGCTTTCACCCAATTGATCCTCCGGCCAAAGCGTTCGTACGACATCCTTATCCTCCAGGAGGGAAGTTTGTGGGAAGGGCATGTTCGAGTGAGGACCGGCGAAAGCGGCAGTCGTCTCGAGTTGCCGCCGATTTTAATCGGTCCGCCGATTTCCTGGGATTTCGATGGAGATGGCCTGCACGATGCCAGTGAACTGATCATGGGCACCGATCCCAACAACTCGGATACAGATGGTGACGGGATCAAGGACGGCGCCGAGGTCCGTCAGGGACTGAACCCCCATGGCGCAGCCCAACTGACCACCGGTGTCATCGCGGCTGCGGACACCCCCGGCGCGGCGATGGATGTGACGGCGTTAAACGGTATCGCCATCGTCGCGGACTCGATCGAGGGTGTCGCCATCTTCGATATCCGCGGCGTCAATCCTGTCCTCACCGCGCAGGTGAAGATCTCAGGTGAAGCGCACCGCGTGGCATGGGATGGCGGCTTCGCTGCCGTGGCGGCGCGTGGGAACGGTTTGGTCAGCCTCGACCTGTCTTCGCCAGGCAGACCTCGAATCGTCCAACAGATCGGACTGGGCGGAGACGTAACGGCCGTGGCGGCGGGCGGGAACATTGGATACGCCGGACTGGCAGGCGGCGACGTGATCGCCATTGATCTTGCGAGCGGCGAAGTAATCGATCGCCTCAATGTTGGTCAGCCGGTCCACGACATTGTGGTGGCAGGCGCAACGCTCTTCGTGCTGACAGATCGTGATCTGGTCGCGAGCCCGCTGGCAAGCGAAGGTCTCCGCGTCGTTGGCCGTTTCACGGGCTTGAGTTTCTTCGCCGAAGGGCTGACGAAATTCCGTCGCCTGGCGGTCGGCGGAGGATTCGCCTACGCAACGGGCTACCCCGGATACGATGTGCTCGACGCGCGCGACCTCTCAAAGATCACACGGGTGGGTGCGGCGAAAGACCAGGGACCAAACTCATTCAAGCAGATTGTCCCGAACGGCTCCGGCCTGGGTGTCGCGGCGGTAGGCATCAACCCCCGGCCGGAAGGAACGCACGATGTGTGGCTGTACGATTTGTCCAAGCCCGACGTGACCACGTCGTTCGTGGCGCAGTTTGCGACGCCAGGTGCGGCGCGATCCGTGAGCCTGTACAACGGGCTGGCCTACGTGGCCGATGAACAAAGCGGGCTTCAGGTCATCAATTACCTGGCACCGGACACCAGGAAAGTGCCGCCGCAAATCTCTCTGCTCACAAGCTTCGCTGAGGGGAAGGCCGAGGAAGGCCAGCTCATGCTCGTCCAGGCTGAGGTCAGTGACGACGAGCAGGTGCGGAATGTGGAATTCCTGCTCGATGGCGGGTTGGTGCGGATTGATGGAAATTTTCCATTTGAAACCCGCGTCATTGCGCCTTTGCGCGGCGCGGGCAAATCCAGTTTCACTCTGCAAGCAAGAGCAACCGACACTGGCGGCAATTCGACCTTGACCGAACTACTGACTCTGCAACTGGTGGCCGATGCCCGTCCGCCGCGTGTTTTACGATCGAATCCAGCCAGCGGTTCCCTGCTGGGCTCCATCGATACGGTTCAGGCTTTCCTCAGCGAGCCCGTCCAGCCCTCCACTGTAACAGCCGGGAGCACTCGTTTGCTGAACCTTGGCGCGGACCGCAAACCAGCCACGGCTGATGACCAGATTGTGGCTCGCGTCACGGCGGAGTATCGCGCTGATCTGAACGCAATCGTGATGCGGAGCCCGGCGAAGCTGCCACCCGGCACGTATGCGATCCAGATTCAGCCGCCACTCGCCGACCTTGCCGGCAACCCAGTCGTCCCGTTCCTGGGATTGTTCCGAGTATTCGACAGAATCGACACCGATCGCGATGGCGTGCCGGACGAATTGGAGGCTTCGCTGGGACTGGTTGTCGGAAAGTTCGATTCCAATGGAAATGGACGCAGCGACGGCCAGGAAGATTTCGACACGGACAAATTGCCGAACAGCTATGAAGTGCTTCTCGGCACGAACCCGGCTGAACCAGATACAAACGGCAACGGGATCAAGGACGGAGACGAGGACACTGATAATGACGGATTGAGGGACGGGCAGGAGGCGTTGCTTGGAACGGACCCAACTCTGGCGGACACCGACGGCGACGGCTGGCCGGATGAAGGAGAAGTCACCGGTGGAAGCGATCCACTGGATCCACAGTCCGTTCCAGATCTTGCTTACACTTTGGGGCAGCCATCGATCAACGTCATCCTGCCCGTAGCGCCCCAGATTCTCGCTGAAGACACCGGTCTGACCCTGGCGATGCCGCAGATCGAAGTCGTCCTGCCCGTGGCTCCACAGTTGGATTTGATAGATGCTGGCGTGACCATCGCTCTGCCGCCGATTCAGATCCTCTTGCCCGCCGCGCCACAGCTTGCGGTGGAAGACACGGGAGTGACCCTCGCCACTCCCGCGGTGAGTGTGATTCTTCCTGTAGCTCCGCAATTCGATTTGTTCGACGAGGGATTGACCCTGGCACAACCGCCGATCGAACTGATTTTACCAGCGGCCCCACAGCTTCAAGCAGAGGATGCCGGAACTACTCTCGCCCAGCCGTCAGTCGCCGTTCAATTTCAAGCCAGCCAATCCACCCAATAGCATGACCATGAAGACACATCCAATCCCCGTTCACCACACAGATCGCCTGCGCCTGGCGTTGCTGTGCTTCGTTGCAACCCTCATCTCCACGACCACTGATCGAGCCGCCACACCAGGCGGCATCTCGGACGGCACATCAAACACCATCTTGATCGGCGAAGGTGTTGGCGGTCGCTTCGACAACAGGAGTACTGGAGTGCTCGGTGAGGTGGTCATAGACGAAAACAAATCCATCGAGCTTCCACTTGATGGCATCCTCCACTTCAAAAGCCTGAAGGTGCTTCCTGACAAAACCCTTTCCTTCACGCGAAACGCACACAATACACCCGTCTATATCCTTTCACAGGGAGATGTATCCATCGAGGGCGTCATCAATATCTCTGGAAGCCGGGCGCCCGAAAACACCCCCACTGGCGGCCTTGGCGGGCCCGGGGGCTTCGACGGAGGCAAGCCCGGCTTCGGCGAGGTGCCCCCAGGCGCTGGCTATGGTCCTGGTGGAGGCAAAGGTGGTAACACGGACAGCCACTCCAAGGGTGGCGCCGGAAGCGGCTCGTACTCGACTGTCAGTCCAGCCTGGAGTAACCCGAACAAGGGTGCAATCTATGGAAGCAAACTTCTCATTCCGATGATCGGCGGCTCGGGTGGCGGTGGAGCCGCTGGCACACCCGGAAAAGGCGGCGGTGGCGGTGGCGGCGCGGTGCTCGTCTCCTCGAACACTCGCATTCTCATTAGCGGCAAGATCTTTTCAAACGGAGGAGCGGCCAATGGCGCTGGTGGGAACGTTGGGAGCGGCGGAGCCGTTCGACTGGTGGCACCGCAAGTTGCTGGCACGGGTGAGATCAACGTCAATACACAAAACGACTGGGCGGGGCACGGACGCATCCGGGTGGATACCCTGGATCGCAGCCAGCTCCGCTTGAATTTTCAACCACTGGATTCCCTTTCCGTCGGTGCAAACATGTTTGTGTTCCCTCCATTGGTTCCCAAGCTGGATGTGATCGAAGTGGCGGGCAACGTCATCCAGCCGGGCAGCGGCCCTGTGACCCTCCAACTGCCGTTCGGCTCTGACCCGAACCTGACAGTCAAGATCAAGGCAACAGGCTGGAATCGAATCGTTCCCATCCAGGTGGTACTCACCCCGGATTCCGGTGCACCGACTGTTTTCAAGGCGCAGATCGATAATCGACTGCTGGCTGACGGAAGTGTGAGAATTGTGGGATTCCCCAACAGTTCGACGGTTTCAGTGCCTGTGGTGTTTCCGGTCAACACGCTCGTCACCATCCACTGCTGGAACGTGCCATCTACAGGCGAAATCCTCCCTTTCATAGAACCATGACCTGCTCATGCGCGACACGGTAGGGCTGGATGTCCTCAGCCCGCCGCAAACGTCTAACGGATCCGCGCATCCCATCAACGCTGCGGTGCGGTGAGGACACCGCGCCCCACCATCGCAGATTCGGCTCCGGTCGCTGCTATGACAAGGATCAAGCCCAACGAAATGAGCGGAATTGCCGGCGTGATCCGGAGGCAGGCCGGACTTCAGGCGTTTGTTCTCTTGAAAATCCGGACATGCCACCATCTCCAACACTCAAGATGAACCTCAACCAGCGCAGGCAGTTCTGGGAGCCTTTGATCCAGGAAGGACTCCAAAAAGTTCCAACGCCTTTTTATGTCTTTTCTTCCAGCCCTGTCGAACTGGCTCTTGCAGAGCTAAAGGCGGTTGAAACCAACCTCGGCATTCCGGTCCGCCACTGGCTTTCCTTCAAGACACAACCACTCCGCCCCTTGCTCGGCTGGTGGAGGGATCGCGGAGGAGGGGTTGAAGTGGTCAGCGAGTTTGAGTTGCGTGCCGCATTGGCCGAAGGGTTCCTCCCAGGACAAATCCTCGTAAATGGTCCGGCAAAACATCGATGGCTTCATCGCCACGAAATTCCCGAGCTTCGAGTCAATTTCGACTCCGCTGCTGAAGTGCGCGAGCTTTTGCCAATGGCCCTCAAACTGGACTGGCAGCTGGGCCTACGCTTTTTTACATCGGAAGAGTTTGATCCGGAGTCGCCGGACTGGCCGACACAATTCGGTTTTGCGCCCGATGAGGCGGTTGAAATCCTTGGTGTACTCCGGAGAGCGGGAGCCCGCATTGAGACGGCGCATTTTCACCTCCGAACCAACGTGGCATCTCCTGAGGTTTACAGCCGCGCAATTCGCGAGATCGCCGGGACGTGCCGCAAGGCCGGCTTCACTCCGAAGCACCTCGATTGCGGTGGAGGATTGCCGCCACCCGGTTTGCGGTCGCGGTCGGGCAAGGCGTACGACGCGGAGTTCAGCCTCGAAAAATTCGCGGAGTCATTGCATCAGGCAATTGTGGAGTTTCCGAGCCTCGAAGAGTTGTGGCTCGAAAACGGGCGGTTCGTCAGCGCTCGCTCCGGCGTCCTGGTGGTCCGCGTGCTCGATGTGAAGGAGCGACGGGGTCTGCGCCAGCTCATCTGCGACGGCGGGCGGACCATGAACGCCCTTCTATCGATATGGGAGGGGCATGAGCTTTTCGCAATGCCCAGGCGCGCTGGCAAACAATGCCTGACGACCGTTTACGGTCCCACATGCATGGCTTTCGATCAGCTCACCCGGTGCAATCTTCCTCGTTCCATCGAACCTGGCGATCACCTCGTGTGGATGGATGCCGGAGCGTACCACCTGCCTTGGGAGACTCGATTCTCGCATGGATTGGCGGCAGTGTTGTGGCATGACGGTCGCCATCTCTCCATTGCCCGCGAACCCGAGACATTCGATGAGTGGTGGGGACAGTGGAAGCGGGAGCATTCCTGAAAACCGCGACTGAGGTTTTGCAGGGAACGACCTTTCCGACGACTGCGGAGTCGGGTGCTGTTGGCGTGGAGCGGTGGATAGTCGAGCGCGTGACTCTGGCATCAAGGTTTTAACGCCGGTGGAGAATCGGGTGGAATCGTATCGCAAAGAAGCCGGGCAACTTCATGGCGTTATGGACTCGGCTTTCTCGACCGCTTCGATCTCCGCCCACGATGGCGCGCGCCAAATACGGAGGCCGCTTGGGACAATAGCGACAAGAGTGTCATCACCGGGAAGGAACTTCACTTCACGCTCTATCGATGCTTCGCTCTTCAAGGCGAGTAATAAGTGAGCGCGAACGGGATCGTAAATCCTGATCAATCCTTCGCCGGCTCCAGCGACGAGCCGAGTCCCTTCGTCGTTGAGTGTTACTGACCAAAAAGCATTAAGTGCCGAGCCAATCAGGAACTCTTGCTTGGTCTCCAAATCCCACACTTTGACCCGGGCATCCGCGCCAGCCGTAACCACGCGCCGAGCATCTGGAAAAAAGACGGCATCCATGATGAGGCCGCGATGCGCATTCCAGACAGTGGGAAATTTCTGAGTTGTCTCGCTTAAGAGTTCGGCGCGGCCATCCTCGCATCGTGTCAGAAGTTGCCGTCCGTCGCGTGACAGTGTGATACCGCCCCAACTACTGCCAAACTTTGCAGTGTGTTGGAAGCTGGCAAACGCCTGATGTGAGATCGCGTCCCAAAGGATTACTCTTTCTCTGTCGCTTGCTGCCAAAACTTTCCCGTCACGTGAAAACTTCAAACTGCTTACCTCTTCCGCAAGTTGAGCGAGCGGCCTGATCGAGTTCCCGGTGAGCGCATTCAAAACACCGACGGCTCCCGAACGCGTGCCGTAGGCCAGCTTCACGCCATCAGGTGAGATCGCAAAACAGACGGCATCTGTGAATGCGGCTGGGAAAGAGTATCGCACAATTTCACGACCACTTGGAATTTCGATGACCCGGCACATGCGATTCGTCGTGAGTTCCATTAGCCATCTCCCGTCGCAACTCAGTGTTGAGGATGTCCAGTCCGGTAACTTTGGAAGAAAGGCGATCTCTGCCTGCTTAGGCGCCGTGCTCCACGCTTTTAAGACTCCGTCCTTCGATCCGCTCACCAATGCTTTTCCATCCGGCGAAAAAGCGACTGCCATAACTTCGTCGCGACTACCGCGGAACTTGCGGAGTTCCTTTGCAGTCGTTGCATCCCAAATACGAATGCTGTGGTCATTACCTCCGCAAGCAATGGTCTTCCCGTCGGGAGAAAATGCAACCGAGCTGGCCCAACCTGCTTCGGTGGAGATTACGGACGCGACTTCCTCACCGGTTGCCACATTTCGTATGCAAATTGTCCCGTCCCAACTCGCTGAAGCAAACGATTGCCCGTCCGGTGACACTGCAACGCCCTGAACATCACTGGTATGGTTTGTCCAGGTGTTGAGAAGCCGGCCAGTTGATACATCCCATAGCCTGACCGAGTGATCAGCTGATCCGGAAACGAGTTTCGTGCCGTCAGGAAAGAAGGCCGCCGACCTCACACCGCGTTCGTGACCGATCATCGAGACGCGTTTCTGTTGTGTCGCGATTTCGTACAAGGCGATGGAATGGGTCTTGTCGCCGACGGCGAGCAATTTGCCATCCGGAGAAAATTGCAGGGCGTTATTGTGCGAAAGCTGCTGGCGACCGGGGAACTTTGCCACTTCGGCGCGTGTTAAGACGTCGATGACCATGATTTCATCCTGTAGCGTTCCAAAAGCCAGGAGCCGTCCGTCAGGAGAAAACGCAACTGATCCGGCGGCATTTTCCGACACCGGCGGTGACAAAAGTTTGCGCGACGCAAAATCCCAAAGCAGCACCTTTGAGCCGGCTATGTCGCTGGAGTCTCCGACATCCGCGGTCGCCAGCAGGCGCCCGTCGATCGAGAACGCCAAGCCCGTAAGGCGCTCTTGGTGATTCCCCAGTGTGAATGCTTCGTCGCTTCGGCACTGCTGCCACAAGTAACGCCACTCCCAGCCTCTCAGGTCTCGTTGATCGGGCTTCGGCCGGTGTTGTTCGAGCAGATCCTTGGCGACTCTGAGATTGCCCGCTGCCAGTTCGGTTTGTGCGAGGTTCATGTGAGCCGCATACAAGCTGGCTTCGGCTGCCGTGCGTTCGCGGTCCGCGACTGCTGATTTGTCCAACGCCACTTTCTCAGCCTCGCTGGCTCGTGTGGCCTGTTGCGTCGCTCGCAGGGCTTCAGATTGAGAGACTCTTTCGGCTCTGATTGCGCGGATCGCCTGCCAGCTAGTCCCCACCAAACCCAAGGCGACGGCAAGGGCAACTATGCCTGCCGCCGCTGCAACACCTTTGTTCCTTCGCACCATTTTCTGGAACCGATACGCCGTGCTCGGTGGCCGGGCGATGACGGGTTGGTTGCTCAGATGCCGCTGAATGTCGCTGGCGAGGCCGTTCGCGGTTTCGTAGCGGCGCTGGCGGTCTTTCTCCAGGCACTTCATCACAATCCAGTCCAGGTCGCCTTTGAGCAGGTTGCTCAACGACACGAGTTCTTCGCCGCAGTTTTTCGCGACGATGGTCTTTTGTTCGTTAGCCATTGTGCTTAAACGCGTCGAAGGGGGCTCGGGTTCTTCCTCGCGGATGATGCGCTGCATCTCGCCGTAGCCGAGGCTGCGCAGGCGTTTCTCCGGAAACGGCGTGGTGCCGGTCAACAGTGCGTAGAGCAACACGCCCAACGCATAAATGTCCGTGCGCGTGTCGATGTCCAGTCCGCTCATCTCCGCCTGCTCGGGACTCATGTAGGCCGGTGTTCCGATCATCGTGGCGAAGTTCGTGAAGAGCGTTTTCTCGGTGAGCTTCTGGTTGGTGGCTTTGGCGATGCCGAAGTCGATGACCTTCGGCACGGGCACGCTGTCGTGCAGCGTGACCATGACATTCGAGGGCTTGATGTCGCGATGGATGATGCCCTTTTGATGCGCGTGTTGAATGGCCTGGCAGACCAGGATGAAGAGTTTCAGCCGTTCCTTGGCGGAAAGTCTGGCCTTGTCGCAAAACTCGCTGATGGGCACGCCTTGGACGAGTTCCATGACGAAGTACGGGCGGCCGGCGGGAAGAGCTACACCGGTGTCCCTGGGAGCGCCGGCATCCCTGCCGGCAAGGCCCGCATTTCCCGAAGCTGCCGGCAAGGATGCCGGCGTACCCAGGGACGCGGCGTCTTCCGTGCTTCCCCCATCGAGCACCTTGGCGATGTTCGGGTGGTCCATGAGAGCCAATGCCTGGCGTTCGGCTTCGAAGCGGGCGACAACTTGTTTCGTATCCATGCCGAGCTTGATGATCTTGAGCGCGACGCGGCGGCGGACCGGTTCCTCCTGCTCGGCCATGTATACGACACCCATGCCGCCCTCGCCGATTTGCTGGAGAAGTTTGTAGCGGCCGATGCGCGTGCCGGGACCTTCCGCGAGGCGCGTGGACGCGAGGACGGTTTCTTCGCCATCTTTGGTGGGGATGAAGCCACCGGCCGCTTCGTGGGCCGCGAGCAGCAATTGCATCCTCTGGTGTAGGCGTTCATCAGCGCCACAGGCGCCCTTGAGGAACGTGGCGCGGACCTCGGGCGTGGACAGTTCGATGGCCTGATTGAAAAGATCCTTTTCGCGGTCAGTGGTGTTGTTCGTGTCGGACATAAGATTTCAGATCTTTAACCTGCTTTGCTTATCAGTCCGAAATTCGCGACCAGATTGGGCCAACTATTTTTGCATTCAGAGATTTTTCTGAATCTCCTCGTAAAGCCAGGCGCGGGCAAAAGCCCAGGTGCGTTTGGCGGTGCGTTCGGGAACGCCGAGGAGGAGGGCGGCCTGATGGTTGGGCATCCCGGCAAAGAAACGCAGTTTGATCAGCTCGGCTCCCTGCGGATCTTTCAGCGCGTAGCGGGTCAATGCCTCGTCCAGAGCCAGGATCAGGTCGTCATCCGCGTCCATGGCAACATCCACTCGATCGAGGTCGATGTGCTGGAGGCCGCCGCCGCGTTTTTGCGCGGCTTTGTGACGGGCTCGATCCACCAGGATGTGGCGTATGGCTTCGGCAGCCGCGCCAAAGAAATGCCCGCGACCGTTCCAGTTCTTGTTGGCCGAACCAGCGAGCCGCAGCCACGCTTCATGGACCAGCGCGGTGGCTTGAAGTGTCTGGCCGGGTGGCAAAGCAGCCATGCGGACGGCTGCCAACTTGCGCAATTCCTCATAGACCAGCGGGAGCAATTCCTCGGCGGCCTTCGGGTCGCCTTGCTGAACACGGTCAAGAATGCGCGTCACGTCGCTCACGGAAGAAGAAGTATCAGTTTGCGATTATCACTTTCAGAGACCGTCGAGCTTTAGAATCTTGATTTCCTTCGCGGAGTGATCCGCCCAATAGACCACCTTGAATTTGCCGACAAATTTTACCTGGACTGTGCGCCCGATGGTATCCAGTTCGGTGGTCTCGCCGATGAGGGTAGGCTAACGTTCCAACACATCAAAGAACCGGGCCAAAGAATCCTTCTCTGCTCGGCGGAGGGAACGGTAGAACTCGACGACCTCCGAGCGCATGAACAGGACATATTCCACACTCATGCGCCTGGCGATTCAGCCTTGGGATCCTTGCTTCACATCGCTCCAACGCTGCCAATGCTTGAGGTCTCGGTCGTCCATGAGGCGCGTCAGTTCTTTCCGGTAGGCGGGATCATCCTGGCGCAATCGTTCGGCCACAAATGCGGCCAATTCCGCCTGTTCTTCCGGTTGAAGAATCGCGGCCTGCTCTTTCAGTTCAGCCAGACTCATGTCTCTTCTTAGCTCGACCCTGCCCGGTTGCCAACTTGGAATTCGAGACCATGCAGCACCGCAGCGCCGATCTCTGATCGGGCGTGTTCGCGCATGGGATTCACCCACGCCGGGTCGGAGACCGGCGCTCCGGGGCGGCGGAGTTGGGCATGATCGTCCCGTTACGGGCTGGCTTTGCGCAGACGCAGGAAGCGAGCGCTGGGTTCAGTGGCAATCACCACGCTTGAACCTTCTTTCCCGATCACGGGTTTCTCAGGCAACGGCGTCCAGACAGCGCCTTGAACCTGTTCGCTCGATTCGAGCTGGAACTCGGGGCTGGTGCTCGCCCAACTCACGACGACCTGGCTGGCTGAAGCCGAGGTGATCCGCAGTGGCGGGGGGAGAACTTGGAACGACGCGGTACTCGTCACGTTGCCGTGCGGAGTGACAATGGTGATCGGACCGGACCGGGCGTCCGTCGGGACGTTAGCGGTGGTGCGGAGATCAAGGTTGTTGGTGAGCGCGTTGGCGAAGCTGGCGCTGGCGCCGTTGAAGAGCACGGCGGTGGCTCCGGTGAAATTCGTGCCGGTGAGGGTGACTTTGGCGCCAGGAGCGGCAGTGGATGGCGAGAGTTGGGAACCGGTGAATCCGGGAGGGGGAGTCGGATACCAGGCCAGCTTAAAATTACCAGCTTTACCTGGATCCGCGTTGTCCGCAGGAACATTAGGGCGAGCGAAATAATAACTTGAGCAAATAGGCTGGCTTTTGAAACGGATCGAGAGATAAGCTCGAAGGATCCGGCTCAAGATCATCATCGCCCAGGTCAGGAGAAAGTATCGGCAATTGTCCGTGCGGATGGACGA
>SXGU01169011.1_pt1 | contig 12174 bp, 8 predicted proteins | sample 3174531 | NCBI WGS metagenome assembly SXGU01 (sample SAMN11356863, study PRJNA531348) | freshwater metagenome | isolation source: freshwater sample F1-140 | place: China: Fuxian Lake, Yuxi | collected 2017-12-25
CTGCATCTTTCTCTGCTTGCAACACAAACTCTGGGTTTGGTGTCACGATGAGGCGAGGACGTTCGGAAACAAAAAACTGCTCAAGCAATTCCTTAAGCCGTTCACTGCTTACATCATCAATCCGAACCCCAAGAACATCAAACGCTTCCCCATGCATACACAAACAGTTTATGTCACCGCTTGACGGCTGTCTATTTAGCACTCTACAATGGTGAGTGCTAACTGGTATTTTGCTATGTTACCCAACAATTTTACCCTCAAATCACAAGAAGCACTGCAGCGAGCGAACAATATTGCGATAGAAAATGGGCAACAAGCCCTCGAACCGATACATCTACTTTCTGCTCTCCTTGCGCAGGATGATGGCGTTGTTTCGGCGGTTGTAAACAAGGTGGTACCGACCGTGACGGATTTGCGTGCAAATGTGGATCAGATTCTTGATGCTCTTCCGAAACAAAAGGCTCGCGGAGCCGGGATTGGACAAATTTTTCTATCTCCGGACATGGCAGCCGTGCTTTCAGAGTCTTCAAAGATCGCCAAGCAGTTCAAAGACGAATTTATTTCAACGGAACATTTGCTCTTGGCACTCATTGCCAACAAGCCCGTAGGACGCTTGCTTGCAAATTATCAGCTCACGGAAGAATCCTCGATGCTTGCGCTGAAAGATATTCGTGGAACACAACGTGTAGATTCGCAAGAGCCGGAATCTCGCTACCAGGCGTTGATGAAGTATGGAAAAAACCTGACAGACTCAGCCCGTGCAGGAGAGCTCGATCCGATCATTGGGCGTGATGCAGAAATTCGTCGGGTGATGCAGGTATTATCGCGTCGTACAAAAAATAATCCGGTGTTAATCGGTGAGGCCGGGGTAGGAAAAACGGCTGTTGTGGAAGGACTCGCGCAGCGGATTGTTTCTGGCGACGTTCCAGAGTTGTTGCGTGACAAAGAAATTGTTGCCTTGGATATTGGATCGATGGTGGCCGGAACAAAATATCGTGGTGAATTTGAGGATCGACTAAAGGCCGTCATCAAAGAGATTGAAGAATCGCGCGGAAAAATACTGTTGTTCATCGATGAACTTCATACGATTGTTGGAGCCGGTACAACAGACGGTTCGTCTCTGGACGCGAGCAACATGTTAAAGCCTGCGCTCGCACGAAGTAAACTGCGTGCAATTGGAGCAACAACACTAAAAGAATACCAAAAACACATTGAAAAAGATCCGGCGCTCGAAAGACGATTCCAGCCTGTTCTTGTGGAAGAACCGACCATCGAAGATACGGTCGCCATTTTGCGTGGAATCAAAGAAAAATATGAGCTGCATCATGGAGTTCGTATTACAGATCCATCGATTGTCGCCGCCGCACAACTTTCTTCACGCTACATTGCCGACCGTCGTCTACCAGATAAAGCAATCGACCTCATCGACGAAGCGGCTTCCGGGTTGCGCTTGCAGATTGATTCCCTTCCCGAAGAGCTCGACACACTGAAACGTGACGTGATGCGCTTGGAAATTGAACGCAAAGCCCTTGAAAAAGAAGAGGATAAGAACTCAAAAGTCCGACTCAGTGAAATCGAAAAGCAGCTTGCAGACTTGCGTGAAAAGTCTGATGCACTTGAAGGCCGTTGGAAAAATGAAAAGGCAAAAATTGATGAGCTTCGTGAAATCAAGGGGAAACTTGAAACAGCTCGTATTGCTGCGGAAACCTCTGAACGCAAAGGTGAGCTCGATGCCGTGGCAGAATATCGCTACAGCGTCATTCCGGCCGAGGAGAAGCGTCTCAAAGCAGCCGAAGCCTCTTTGGCACGTCTTCAACGCGAACGTGGTTTACTCAAGGAAGTAGTGACGGAGGAAGACGTTGCTGCGGTTGTTTCTCGATGGACACACATTCCTGTATCAAAAATGCTTGAGAGCGAACTCAAAAAACTAGCTCGAATGGAAGGAGAGATCAGCAACCGTGTCGTTGGACAGACAGAAGCAATTGCCGCAGTTTCAAACGCGCTACGCCGTTCACGAGCAGGCATTGGTGAAGAAAATCGTCCGATTGGTTCCTTCCTGTTCCTTGGTCCCACGGGTGTTGGAAAAACGGAGCTTGCACGCGCCCTCGCCTCGTTCATGTTCAATGAAGAGGCGGCCCTCGTGCGACTCGACATGTCGGAGTACATGGAAAAGCATTCCGTGGCAAAAATGATCGGTTCCCCACCAGGGTATGTTGGCTACGACGAAGGCGGGCAACTCACGGAAATTGTACGGCGTCGTCCGTACTGTGTTCTTCTGTTTGACGAAATTGAAAAAGCGCATCACGACACGTTCAATATCCTGCTTCAAATTCTCGATGACGGACATCTAACCGATGCAAAGGGACGAAAAGTGAACTTCAAAAATACCATCATCATCCTTACGAGCAACATCGGCTCTGACCTCATTTTGGATGCAGGAAAATCTGGATCTTCCATTGGGTTTCAAGATGGTGACGCAACCACAAGCGCAGAAGAAGAAACACGTGAGCGAATTATGGGTCTCTTGAAAGACCATTTCCGCCCTGAATTCCTGAACCGTATAGACGATACCATTGTCTTTCATCCGCTTTCAGAAGAAGACATTGTTTCAATCGTCGACCTGCAACTTGAACGTGTTGTACTACGCCTCAAACGTGAGCGCGACATCACTGTTGTCACCACCCCAGCCGCCCGCAAACTACTCGCCAACAAAGGCTACGATCCGGCATACGGAGCTCGACCGCTCAAACGTGTAATTCAACATATTATTCTTGATCCGCTCGCTCTCAAACTTGTTGCGGGCGATATCAAGGATGGAAGCACCGTCACCATTGGCGCAAAATCAGACAAAATTACGATTTCATAACCCGGAAAAATTCGTGTATACTGTGTGGGCTATGATGATTCGCTCTTCTTTTGGAATTCTGAGTATTTGCGCCCTCTTGTTCACGTCATCTCCCATCCCGCTCTGGGCATTTACGTTCGATCCGAACTATGTGATTTCTGATTCCGAAATGACGGATTCTGACAGCATGTCTCAATCTGAAATTCAAGCTTTTTTGGATGCTTACGGAACACTGGGTTCGCGTGAATTCACAGATATCGACGACGAAGAAAAATCTACTGCCGCCATCATCCATGAAGCAGCCAATCGCAACGGAATCAATCCACGCATGATTCTCATCATGCTGCAAAAAGAACAGAGCCTCATCAATGACACGAGCCCGACCCAAAACCAACTTGATTGGGCCATGGGATACGGAATTTGTGACAACTGTAACTACAACACATCGAGTGCCCAGCGCTTCCGCGGATTTGCAAAACAAATCAATTCTGCGACGCTTCAGTTCACGGAAGGTTACTTAGTGGATATCGAAACAAGTGGCGAAACCGTCATGGGATTCGGGCCTGGAATCACTGTTACCATCGATGACGAAAAGGTCACCCCAAGCAACAGCGCCACCGCCGCCCTCTACACGTACACACCACACCTGCATGGCAACTCCAACTTCGCCAAACTTTGGTACACCTGGTTCACACACGAATATCCAAACGGCACACTGATGCAAAATACTGAGGATGGTGGTGTCTGGCTTATTCAAGACGGTCTTCGTCGACCCATTACGTCTCGCACAGCCCTCCTCACTCGCTTCAACGAACGATTCCTCGTTCCTGTTACACCGACCACCCTCGAAAGCTATATCGTTGGGGCAAGCATTAGTCTGCCAAACTATTCCTTGCTGCGTTCTCCGCGAGGAACGGTCTATTTGCTTGTCGACGACACCTTGCGTGGGATTTCTTCCCAAGAAGCGTTCCGTGCCATTGGGTTTAATCCGGACGACATCATTGATGTGACACAAGAGGAACTCGATGTGTACGAAGAGGGCGAACCGATCACCGCAGATACCCAGTACCCGCAAACGGTTCTGCTGCAGGATGCAAAAACAGGCGGAGTGTATGCCGTTCAAAACGGAATGAAGGCACCACTTCTGTCCAAGGAGCTCATGACGATTCGCTATCCTGGCACTAGTCTGACACCCACCGAACCTGAACTGCTCGAAAAGTACGAGACGATCGACCCAGTGCTATTCTCTGATGGAACACTTGTGGGTGTCGCAGGTGATCCAGCCGTCTATGTCGTTTCCGATGGTAAACGTTTGCCAATTCTCGACGAAGATACATTTCTTGGGCTTGGATGGAAATGGGAGCAGGTCGTGTGGACGAATAAAAAATCCGTAGAGCTCCACCCCCTCGGAGAAGCATTGAGTATCGAGGAGGAGGCAGAGGAAGCGCTCGAAGAATCTGAGGATGATATTTCGACAACCAGTGTGCATCTATGATTGTTTTCGCGGCCTTCACACCGCACACACCACTCGTTTTTTCGAGTGTTGGACAAGGACAAACGAAAAATGTTGCTCGGACAGTCCTAGCCCTCGATCGGCTTCGGGAAGATTTAAGCATGGCGCAACCAGATACCATTGTCGTGTTTTCAGCACACGAAACGCGATTTGACAACGCATTTTGTTTAAACCTACACAATGAGTACACCGCTTCACTGATTGAATTTGGCGATCACACCACCGCACGCGCGTTTCATCCAGACCTCGCCTTCATGGACACACTGCAGCGAGCTGTACGCCAAGCAGAAACACCTTTTACTCTTGTTTCCGATCCGCAACTTGGTTACGCGAGTGCTATTCCCCTTCTTTCTGTCATCGACCGGTCCATTCAGCCGAGCATTGTTCCACTCACCTACAGCGGGCTTGATGCAAAGGCACATCTAGCATTTGGTCGACAAGTACAAGAAATCTGTCACCAATCTTCTCGGCGTATTGCGATTATTGCCTCTGGTGATTTATCGCACGCGCTTTCTGATAACGCTCCGGCAGGACGAAGACCAGAAGGACCCATATTTGATGACACGGTACGACATGCCCTGTCGTCCGGCACCGTCTCGCCGCTTCTTTCACTCGATCCCCTCGTCGTTGAACGCGCCGCCGAGTGCGGATACCGACCACTTCTAATGCTCCTTGGTGTTCTTGAGAATCGTCACATGACCCCAGAAATTCTCGCATATGAAGCCCCATACGGCGTGGGCTATCTCACGGTTCACTTTCATGCGCACGATCGCATTGCCTAGAATCCCTTCTATATGATCGCCGAAATCTATCCGCTCACCAGGATGCCGCGGAGGTTCGGTGTTTTTGATTATGAAATCCCCGAAGGGATGGAGGTGACGCCAGGAATGTGGGTGCGCATTCCATTCCGTTCTCAAAAACCGATACTAGGAATCGTCGCTCGTATAAAAGATATACCTCCGAGAGGGATCGTCTTAAAATCCATTCTGGAGGTGGTTGAGATGCACAAACTTTCAAACGCAGATCTCTCTTGGTACGAAGTTCTGGCACACGACACAGCACAATCCATTTCAAGCGTACTTTATACTTCACTTCCTTCCGTTTCTAAACGAAGTCCCACAACCCCAGAGACCCCACCACCACATCGTGTACTCACCTTTCCACCACAAGACCAGGCTATTCTTGAAAACCAAGTGAGTGCCTTACGAATCCGTGGCGAAGCCTGGATTGAGTCACCCGATCTCTTTCGCATGACTTGCGTGGTAGCGGGATATCGACGCGAACACGCGGATCGTACCATACTCGTGTTGTGTCCGAATGTTTCGGATGCGAAGCGTGCATGGTTGATGTGCGGAATGCCCGATGCCCTTCTCGTAACCGGAGATGAAACACCGCGCGCGCGCCGCAACACATGGAGCGCTTGGAGAACGCAGCGCGCGCCGATCTTATTTGGAACACGCGTCGCGGCTCTGTGGCACAGGCAGGACATCGCCGCTGTGTTTGTGTTGCGCAGTGGACATGCAAATCATAAGCAAGCCGATCGGAATCCGCGTTTCGACGCACGCACACTCGCGCTTTCGCTCAGACCCGGAGGGACCAATGCTTATTTTCTAGATTCCTCCCTTCGCTCTGATGATCTCATGCGCTTTTCGCCAACCAACCGCATTGCGTTTGACCGGTGCACATCTATTCGAGTCGTTGACCGTGCGAGTGAACGTGCCGCTGCCCCGCACCCAGCGATTTCATACAGTGCAGCAGATCTCATTGCGCAAACGCTCGACGAAGGCAAGCACATAATCTGTGCCTACAACAAAAAAGGCTCTGCACTTCGATTGCGGTGTCACGCTTGTCGTGCCGCTGTTCGTTGTGACACGTGCCAGACTCCTGTTGGCGTGCGCTCCGGAGCTGGCTACTGTGGACCTTGCCGTACCACACGACCGATTCCAACGATCTGTTCAGCGTGTGGAGCCAAAGAGATTCGCAATGAAGGTTATGGCAACGAGTCTATCGTACGAACCCTTCAGGCGCTTTTTCCCGACACCTCCGTGGCTTTATACGACAAGGAACACACAGACCCTTCTGTCTTAACGAACCAAATCATCGTTACCACTCGTGCTTGGCTCGAAAATGTGTTCAACCCGTTTCAGCCGGAATCAAACGTCGGAGTGGTCATCGAACTCGATGCGGACGCACCTCTGTACGATTCCTCTTTCCGTTCCACAGAGTCTGCGGTCCGTAACGTACTTGAATGGCGAGGAGTCGCGCAGGCACTGCATGCAACATTTTCGATCCAAACAGACACCCCAGCCCTTTTTTATCGCATTGCAGAAAATCCAACGGCTGTTCTCGCCGAAGACCTCGAGACACGCCGTGCGTACGGCTACCCACCGTTCCGGCGCATTATTGCTGTGCGTTACATATCTGATGAACCACGCGAAATAGCATCAGCCTACGCTTCACTTGGACACTCTGTCCGCGAAGTCATATCCGAAGCAAAAATTCAAACCAACAACGCAGCCCTTTTTATCTCTATTCCTCCAGAAAAAATAGAGAAACTTCTTGTGGTTCTCCATGCCCTCGACGACCACTACGTCATCGACACAAATTTAGGATAAAAAACACCCTCGATGGACGTACTCCATCGAGGGGTTGAACTAGGTGTTGTTGCCTGCGCCATCGGCGTCTTCGATCGTCTTCTTGGCGAGAATCTCGGCGACGCGTGCAGCCACTTCATCGGGTTTCACACCCAGACGAGCGGCGACTGCCTTCACCATCTCGACCCCACCCGCACCGAAGGCACGAGCCATTTCGAGCGTCTCGGGGCTCACCTGCTCCATGAACCCATCGACCGTACCAGCCGCGGTCATGCCCTTCATCCAGGCATTGGTCATGCGCGCCACATCCTCAGGGGTGCCGAAGACCTGGGCTTCGATCTTGCCCGTGAGCTGTGCGGTGGCCTGAGCGGCCGCAATGCGCACATCAGCTTCCTTGGTGATGCGCAACTTCGCAATTTCGAAGTTCTGAGCGGCTGCACCGTGCTCCGTACGAGCTTGGAGTTCCTGCGAGAGCACGTCCACGCGCTGCTTCTCGACGCCAACGAGCTCACGCTGCACTTCCACCGGCACCATCTGCTCGGCCTTGGCACCGCGTGCTCGGGCTTCGGCCGCACTGGCTTCGGCATCCGCACGCTTGGTGATGGCTTCCGCTTCGGCTCCGGCCGCTGCCTTCTGACCGTCGGCTTCTTTCTCCATGCGATAGGCAACGCCATCGGCGGCCTTCTGCACGGTGACGAGCCCACGCTCGGCTTCAGCACGCGCTGCGATGACCGACTTCTGGCCTTCACGCTCGGCCTCCGCCTTCACCTGCACGGTCACAATCTCCTGGCGAGCACCTTCTGCCTTGGCCTCCGCCTCGGCTCGTCCTGCATCTGCCACCGCACGAAGTGCTTCGGCCTCGGCCGTTGCCTGCTGCTTGCGCTGTTCAGCAACGAGCTGAGCAGACTGACGTTCCTCGGCGGCAACTTCGAGTGCCTTGCCCTTTTCGAGTTCGGCCAGCTCGACCGCGCGCTTGGCCGCGATCTGCTTCTCCTGCGCTTCACGATCCTTGTCCGCCTGGACGATCTGCACCTGAGCACGCTGAGTTGCTTCGGCCTCGGCCTGAGTACGTTGGAGTTCGAGTACCTTCTGCACGGTTGCGACATCCTGCGCCTTTCGTGCTTGTTCGCCCTCTCGCACAAGCTGATTGCGTAGCGTTTCCTGCTTCTGCGTCACCTCGGCGATGGTTCGGAGACCTTGCGCATCGAAGATGTTGTCCGCACGAAGCTGCTTGGGATCCGTCTGGTCAAGCCTGGAGATCGTCACTACCTCGAGCATGAGCCCATTGTGCTCAAGATCCGGCTTCACCATGTCCGTGACCTCCTTCACGAAGCTGTCACGCTTCGTGTTGAGCTCCTCGAGCGTCCTGGTTGCCGCTGCGGTTCGCAGGGCCGACACGAGCTTGTCCTCGACCAGCCCCTTCACCGCCTCGTGGTTTCCCATCTTTCCACCGAGCGAACGCGCGGCGGCTTTGACGGATTCTTCGGTAGGATTCACCCGAACGAAGAACTCAGCCTTAATGTCCGCGCGGAGCTTATCGCTCGTGATGAGCGCATCGGTTCCAACGCGATTCACTTCGAGCCGCAGTGTCTCAAGCGAGACCGCGACGACTTCGTGCACGACCGGGATGATGAGCGCGCCACCATCCATGATGACGGTCATACCGCCCATGCCTGTCTTGACGAACGCCTCGGAGGCCTTCGTTTTGACGTAGAGCTGGGTGATGACCAGCGCGATACCTGCAACGACCGCGAGCACGAGGCCTACACCGGTCATGAGCACGCTGGATGCGGTTCCTAATTGGACGCCGACGGCGCCGGCAACGATGGGTCCTGCAATGAGCGCGGCCCCGAAAACGAACAGAAGAAGAATGACCATGATTTTCCTTGAACCCCTTGTGGTGAGAGACGAGACAGTCGCTAGATCAGTGGACTAGCGACAACGACGTAGACACGAAGGTCTGCGTCGTATTCGGTGATGAGGACTTCACTACCCTTGGGCAGCTCATCCTTTTCGGTTCGACAACTGACTTGCTGCAAATGCCCTCGGGCATCGCGCAGCTGCATGAGACCAGAGCGCACGTCCGTCATGAGGGTGAGGACACCGCTACGACCGACGAGCTGACGCTCGGTCACAATTTCCGTTTCCGTACTCGGCATGTACCGATACACGAGCGCTGCGACACGTCCGGTGAGCACGATCGATCCGATCGAAGCGACGCCGAGCGAAATCCATGCGTACAACCATGGCGTCACAAGCAACGGTTTGAGTACCAGGTTCGACATCACTCCAATCCCTCCGAAGAGGAGACACAGGAGCATGAACACCACGGAGATCGGCACACGACCGATCCCGAGCATGGCGAACAATCGGTGCGTGATCGAGGAGTCGTGGTCGTGTTCCACGCCATGATCCCCGTCTTGTCCTGCATCCACATCGTGGTCGAGTTCCAGCTCGTGGCCAACCACTCCCATGGCCATCCCGGCAATCATGAGAAGGCCGGTGGCAATCGGGAGGTAGAAGATGAGGTTGTAGACGGCAAACAGCTCGTCCATGAGAATCTCCGTTTGTTGAGACCAATCCATACCGACGAATGGGTTCCGACGGCAGGCACAAAACCCAAACAAATTTGTCTAAATTGTCAAGTGTTTTGCTTGACGTTAGCCAATTTTCTTGTTAGATTGGGATATCTCTATGTCCTACGGAATGGTCACACAACCCGATCCACGCCTGCGCATCCGTTCCTCTCCGGTGGAGGTTTCGGCTATTGCGTCTGAACGCATGCAAACGTTTTTCAAGGAGCTCACGGAAACCATGAACCTTGAGCGTGGGGTTGGCATTGCGGCGCCTCAAGTTGGGATTCATGAACGTGTCATTATTGTTGACACAGGAAGCGGCGTGCACACATTCGTCAATCCAGAAATTATCGATCGTTCACATCGAACTGTAAACAGCGAAGAAGGCTGCTTGTCCGTGCCTGGTGTTTGGGGAATCGTGAAACGTAACAAAACAGTAAAAGTAAAGGCACTCAACAAGGACGGACAACCAGTCGAGCTTGATGTAGATGGACTCACGGCGATTATTTTCCAGCACGAAATCGACCACCTTGATGGCGTGCTTTTCATTGATCGTGTAGAAAAGTTCACAAGTCCGCCGCTCAACAACCGATTATAATTTCTATGCGCATCGTTTTTTTTGGAACCCCTACGTTTTCGGTTCCGTTTTTATCCGCACTCACCCAAGAGGCGGATTTTGAAATTCTTGCGGTTGTAGCTCAACCGGACAAACCAGCTGGGCGTGGCCATGAACTCGTTGCACCACCAACGGTTGTATTTGCGAACGAGCAAACCATTCCCGTTCTTCAATTTCCTACGCTCAAATCACCCGACGCGGTTGAGGCGCTCACACAGTTGAACGCCAACGCATTCGTTGTCGTTGCCTACGGAAAACTCATTCCTGAATCCATCTTGTCGATTCCAGCGCTCGGATGCATCAACGTGCATCCTTCCCTCCTTCCACGCCACCGTGGTCCAGCCCCGATGCAAGCCGCTATCAAAGAAGGCGACACGCAAACAGGCGTCACGATCATGCTACTCGACAAAGGGATGGACACGGGACCATTGCTAGCGTTTGAAACGATCCAAGTAGACGCAGACGAATCGTATCCGACGCTCGAGAAGAAAGTGCAGACCATCGGGGCACCGCTTCTTGTCCAAACACTCCGACGCGTCGCTCAAAAAGAGATCATCCCGATGATTCAGGACGATGCAAAGGCGACGGTCACGAAGCTTCTCGATCGAGATGATGGTCATGTGAACTGGGCACAGTCAATGAGCGCGATCGATCGCACACATCGTGCGTTTCAACCTTGGCCAGGATCGTGGAACATGCTTGGTGAGTTGCGTATCAAATGGGTTGAAATGCAGCCTGTTGATTTTCGTTCTGACGTTCCACCAGGAACCATCACTGTAAAAGAAGGACGCCTCCTCATCGACACTGCTGACGGAACGATCGAAATCCTCCGTCTCCAACCAGAAGGAAAAGCCGCTATGACTGCGGCAGAATTCCTACGAGGACGTGGAGTAATACACGGAGCTGTCCTTGAGTAAGAAGGGTTTCGCCGCCACTAAAATGGCTTTGAATGCAACAAATTCCTAGCCACTTTAGTGGCGTTAGGTAATCTCGTGATCTATCGTGAGGACAGGAGTGCTCGGCGCGACTCCAACCGATTTACCAAGAGACACCACCGGAACGCGCCATGCGACCGGTGGTTTTGGATTCAAAAATGGGAGGACAAACAAGAGAAGCCCGAGGCCAAGTGGGTGGTTGAGGTATGGCGAGAAGACATGGATGGCAAACAAACTCACGACAGATGCGAGCAACCCAACCGCGAGCCAACTTCGTTCGCCACGCAACCCAGGCCACAGACGCCAGACATACCATCCAAATAAAACCAGGAAGGCAACTGGACCAAGCAATCCCATCTTTAACCACAACTCGAGCCAGCCCCACTCAAGCGAGTATGTGGTCCACGTTCCGTCCGGCGAAAAGGCACGGACACGTGGGTCGTCTGTTTGGAACGTCACTTCTTCACCGAATCCTTTGCCGGAAAGTGGAGCCTCTTTTATTTCAACAAGCAATGGACCAAGCAATTTCCAGCGGCTTGAGACAGCAACGTCACTCACGTCCGTGGCACGGGAAGAAAACAAACCCGTGAGATCGCCAGCCGCACCCACACGATACGGATACGGAAACAGTACAACACCAACAAGAAGAACAAGGGCCGCAGCAAAAGCACCGATGTCCATTCCAACGCCACGCAGCAGCGTTCGCCACGACGGCTTCACATACACCACAAGCCAACCAACGAAAACCACCGCAGCGGCCATAAGTCCAATCCAGAAACTGCGCGACAAGCTAAGCAGCACAACCGCGGCACATCCAGTAAGCACACCGAACGTCTGCCAACGAGCGCGCTTGGAGACGTCTTTCAAGAACAAAAACGGCACGAAGAAAAAGGCGAGGACAAGATCGGAGAGTTGCGCTTGCAAAAAGATGCGGAAAATTTGTCCGCGCATTTTTGTGAGTTCGCCAGTGCGTGTATCACGAATGAATTCGTAAACGCGCCCGAGAAACATCTCTGGAAAATGCGTGAAGATGTACAACAATCCAAGAGTGACGACACCGACCCACGTTGCACTCGCCGCAAACACTTGCAACAA
>SXGU01441622.1_pt1 | contig 12173 bp, 15 predicted proteins | sample 3174531 | NCBI WGS metagenome assembly SXGU01 (sample SAMN11356863, study PRJNA531348) | freshwater metagenome | isolation source: freshwater sample F1-140 | place: China: Fuxian Lake, Yuxi | collected 2017-12-25
ACGCCCGTCTGGCCTGCGGCAGGCCGCAGACGCGTCGTCTGAGAGTGGCCGACGTGATCGACCGTCACGTCCAGCAGCATCCGTACATGCGAATCAGCGAGCCGGTAGTGGATCCGGCGTCCATCGCGCCGTGTGCGGACCACGTCGGCGGCACGTAACAGCCGCATCGCCTGGCTCACCACGTTCTCGGACACACCAACCACTTCTGCCAGGTCGCACACGCACAACTCCCCACCATCGGCCAACGCATGCAGCAACGCCACCCGTGTCGGGTCACCCAACAGCCGGAACAGCTCCGCAGTCCGTGCGAACGCCTCAGCATCAGGGAGCCGTTCACGCAACGCCGACAACGACGCCGGCGCATGCTGGGGCCCGCACCCCGGCGCGCACGCGTCCAAACCAACGACATCCGACCGGCCGCCGGATCTGGTGTTCGCGAGGGGACGCGTCATGAGATCCACCATATCTGCACACATGGACAGATGATGTCGAATCCAGGAGCGGACCACCGAGGGGGCGACGGTTGGCCTGCCGGGCCACTCGCAACCTCCACCGGGCAAGGGGGAGGCTTTGGCCTCTACGACCGGTGCCTCAGGGCGAGCATCCTGAATGGGAGAACGACCTCCATTGGAGGGTCCATGTCGCAGCAACCGACCACCACGCCAACCCCACGCCAGGAGCATCGAGGACAAACGATCGCCGGTGTGGCTGCCGCCATCACGATCGCCTTCGTGCTCGGAGCGGGCGTCGTGCTGTTCGCCAGCGCGGCCACCTCGTCACCGACGACACACAGCGCATCAAACCCCGCAACCGTCGCGACGTGTGGCTGGATGACGAACTGGCCAGCCGGCCAGACGCCGTCGTCCTCGTGGTGCACTCAAATGAACGAGTGGGCGCAGGCCCACATGAGCCGCACCGGCATGATGGCTGCCCAGCCGAGCAGCCAAGCCATGTACGACGCGTGCATCACCGCAATGACGAACACCCGAGGAGTAGCCGATCCGACGAGCTGGTGCCAACAGATGGCCATCTGGATGGCCGGCCACTGGTCCGACAACAACTGGACGATGGGACCGTGGATGATGGGCCGGTGACGGCCATCTGATATGCCGACGCGTCCCCCGCGTCGTGCGTCCGACCGAAGGCCACGTGGAGCTTCACGCGCCGCGGACATGACGGAGCGGAACGAGTGGCGACCGTCGTCCATGACTTGGTGCACCTACTCGAACCGAACACGGCAAACGGCTCGCCGCGACGAGTTCAACCGTGTGCCACTCGCCCCCGAGGACTTCGACGACTGACCGTGGAGCGGCCGGACGCTCTCACGTCGCATCGCCAGGGCCGACGAGGCGGTCGGCGAGCAGACGGATTGCCGACATACAACCAAGAAACTGTCGGGAGAGGAAAGAGACATGTCAGGAAAACAGAGAAGGCGACAGCTCAAACGCGAGGGCAACGGCCCCTCTTCATTGAGATTGTTACGTCACCGCTTTCGAGAGTTCGTACTTCACGGTGACGATATGGGCAAGGTCAGACCTGGCGTTGTCAGGATTTTGAATCGCCATGTAGACCATCTGTTGTCGCTTCCGACCTCGCAGTTGCGCAAGTCCCGAGAGCCAAGCATCCGGGAGTTAGAGATTGCCAGAAGTGAGGTGGACCGGCTGCTCAAAGAATGCAATAACATGCCATTTGAGTCACCTGCGCTTCTTGACCTGTTTGCGGCCGGCATCAGAGACACCGGCCTTGAGATAGAACCTGGCGAGGATGCGCCAGAGAGACTGATTGGCGAGCTTGTTGCTGTGTGTATAAGTGTTCTCGCTATCGAGTTGAGACGCCTCGAGATAAGGGCCAAGTCACTTGCTACACATCCAGAAGTGTTCGGCCTTACTGGCGAGGTAGCCGAATACTTCGAGAGTTTTTTTCCTCAGTATCACGACACCATCGAATCACTAGTTCAAGTTGCGACTGACCTGGCCGGAGATTAGGCAGGTTGATACGAACCGGGGTCGTGGTCTGGAGTTTTTAGTCTCCGAAAAGGCGTAGGTCAAGATCCACAATGTCAAACTCGACTGGATCACTTACAGGTTCGTGGGAAGTCTGAGCCAGGGTGTCGGGAATCTGTGCGGCAGGGGCCGTGCCTGGAATCAGTGAGTTGAGTACTGCTCGACGAGACTCCGAAATGCGTGATGTGGTCCGGACCCACTCGCGAGGGTCCGAGGCGCTCTTGTCAAGGTTGCAGGGTGGGCAAGCCATGACAAGATTGGAGACGTCGTTGCGGCCTCCGCGGGCGAGCGGTTCGATGTGATCGCGATGCGCCAGGCCGTTGAGGCTCTCGCCGCACCAGAAGCAACAACCTTCCTGGCGAAGCAGTTGACGCTCGTCCCACTCAGAACTCCAGCCTGAAGGGCGTGCTCTGGGAACGCTCGGCCTACGGAATCTTATGGAGTGTGACTCGAAGAAAGCCTGGTCCCAGTCGACGACCGGGACTTTTCCAGTGCCCTTTAGCAGGAGGCGCTCAGCTGCCAGTTTCTCTGCCGCCTCGGCGATGAGACGTTGTCGCTCGAGTTCTTGTTGCTCAAGTCGCAGTCGGCGCTCCGTTTCATGTTTGCGACGCCGGCGATTCTTCTGAGCCTCAGTGATGCCCGACATGGCCATCGCCCCAAGAACTAGTGCTAGTCCCGCCAGAAAGATAGTTTCCACGTCTCAAGTTTCGCATGACGAAGCGAATACGGCATAGATGCCCCAAGAAAAGCGGCCCCCGTCGGTTGACGGGGGCCGGCAGTTCACACTGCTTCGAAGGTTCCTCCTCTCGAGTCGAGCAATGTGGCTGCGAACGTGAGTAGGTCCCGTGCGTAGTCGGGTCGGGTGAGCGAGAGATTTCGCGCAACCCGGATGAGGATGCGGGCCGCTTGGCCACAACGTCGACAGTTCAGTTTGAATGGGCCGTCTACTGCGAGTGAGTATCCCACGGGGATGAACCGTGTGGACTTGGCGTCGCATGCGGTGATGGCGATGCCCAGGATGTCGGGCTTGATCTCAATAGGGGGGATCTCGGCCTTAGGGACGAATCGGAACGTGGACATGATGTCTCCTTCGTTGGTGGTTGGACACTCACAACCGTTGTGGCGTCAGGAGCTGGCCAAAGGTCCCCGGAGCGTTTCGGTTTGGTAGTGAGCGGTGTGTCGCCAGGGCCGAGGACGAGGAGCGTCGCTAGGGGTGCGAGTACGACCAGCAGGATGATGGTGAGTGTGAGCATGATGTGCTCATCGTTGGCGTTCGTTCTTGTCCTGCATACGTGCACACGCAAGCTTCATCGCACGGGCTGGAGCCGGAGTCTCCTTGGCTTAGCGGCCCGGGTTGATTCGCATCTGGTACCAGCCGAGTTCGGTGATCATCGCGCCGACGTACTCCTCGAACTCGCCGAGTTCGTCGAACGGGTGCCATTCGTCGGGCTGACCGACGAAGCGTGCCCAGCCGACGAGCGGATGGTCGTGTCCGCCGATGCAGACGAGGCGTGCACGTTGCCGACGAGGGCCGCCGGTGTGGTGGTCGATGCGTTCGGCCATCGTGTCAACGGCAACGATGTAGCCGGCGAGCTTCCGCAGCGGGTTTCCGGGGAGACATCCGTCAAGTTCGGCCGGGTGGTGGATGAAGATGGTGGCGATTTCCTCAAGGTGTTCGCCCTCACCGATGCGAATCAACGTGCCGTCTCGCTGCACGCCACCGATCACCGCACGCGGTTTGGTGGGCTCTGGCCGCAGCTCGAGAGCGGCTTCGAGTTCGGGCGTCGGCAGGGATGGGAACGGATTCTTGGCCTTGGTCATGCCCCCGACCGTCCAGAGTGAAGTTGCCGGTGCACGGAGGGTATGCGGTGCCGAGGCGGCAGGGCATCGTCAGATCAGGTGTTCACCTGGTCAGTCATCCACCGAGTGTCGCGTCGTCGCCGTCTGGTAGGTGACGATCGCACGCGTGGCATCGAGCAGGGCGTCGCGCAGCGAACCGCTCGCCGAGCCATCGTCGAGGATCGGTTCGTCGGGTGCGTCTTGGAACTCGAGTGCCGATCCAGTGACGAGGTCAGTGGTGGCGATTGCCGCCAGGCGCACTCGACGTCTCTCCGGATGACGACTGGGGGGTGTTTCGTCGCCTCCGACGGGTGCCGCCCAGCCGCAGGTCAAGACGCCCAGGGCTCTGGCGCCAAGCAGGGGGTTCCCGGCGATCGCGTGATCGACCCGAGCGACCTCGGCACCGACGGTGTCCAGGGCGACGTACACGTCGGGGTACTCGGTGATCACGGTTCGACTGTCGTCGTGGCCCAATACGAACACGACGGCGTTCGCTGCGTCAAAGGGGTCGTCGGAGACGTTGATGGTGCGGAGTGCCTCAAGGGCGTGGTGTTGGATGTCCATTGCCACGAATGTGGCGGTGTCTGCCGGGGCGACATTCGAGCGAAAACAGGTTGCCGGATCCACAGGCTTGCGGCGACTGATTCTGGTCATGGACGCGGCAACCTGTTTTTCGCGCAACCCCAACAGAATCAAACCGCTACGCACATTCAGCGAAAGGCAACTGACCGAAAACGATACGCAGAACAAAGAGAGCAGCACACATGAAGCGGCACACCCGACCGTTCAACTTCTGTTTGGTGGACACCGAAACCGGAGTCGGGCGCGCCTTTTGCAGCACGAGATGTCTCGCCTCGTGGCTCCGCTGGTGGACCGAGAAGATCGCTGACCGATACCACCTCGGATACCCGACCAACCAGGCGGCCTGCCAACACTGTTGGATTTGCGGTGACCGCACCGGCTACGACGGACCATGCATCCTCCACAACGAGGGTTGCTGCCCCGAGCGGAACTGGTCTCATACGTACATCTCGAGTGCCATGTCACCAATCGTGAGCCAAGTTCTTGCCCGCCCACTCGAAGACTGGGACTATCACGTGATGTCAGAGGTTTACGAAGACCGCGAGCCGACCGACTATCCCTGGGACTTGGCCATGAAGGCCGTTGACCTGATCAGGAATCACGACTAGCGGCGAAGGTTCAGATGACCGGAAGCAAGACATATGGCGAATGGGACTTGCCGAAGGTTCGCCGTCAGTTGTCTACTTCGCTGGACTCCTCGTTATGGGTTCGGACGGTCGCGCTAAGGAGCTCGCCGAGTGCTTCCGAGATTTCAAAGTCTTCATCGAACAGTTCGTCATCACCCCGTAGTGCGCTGCGGGGCAGCCATTCGTCCGTGTTTGGGTCGTAGATCGCGCTGTTATCAAAGCGAGACATGAGCGACTCGTCATCAACCCAGAACTCGACAGTGCCATCGGCGTGCCGTTCCCCGTAGACGACGAAGTAGTGCAGGAGACGTTTAGTCATTGGCCACATCTTCAGAGAAGGAGCTACAGAAGTCGATAGCGCTCATACAGTTTTCTCTGCCGAGCCGACATACAGGACCACCATTTGGTCGTCGCGTGCGGCGTTCCAGTCGTTGTGAACACCGAACTCCTCGATGAGAGACCAGGCCAGGTCAGAAGCAACCATCTCCGGGTTGGTCTCCTCCTCGTTGAACTGAACGGTGACAGTCAGGGTGATTTGTGTTTGACGACTCATCACACACCGGCTGGAACTGTGAGACTGAATCGACTTTCGTAGCGTCCAGTGAAGTCCTCGGTGAGGATGGTGAGCAGGTTCGCCGCATCGTCGTATCCGAGGAGCGCCGCGAAATCTTCGGAGTCGTGGCTGTCCCCCAACTCATCGGTGATTTCGACATCCCAGCCGTCCGAATAGGAGAAAGTCACGGCGACGTCGTAGCAGTGGTTGTCAGTCTTGATAGTGAAGTCGGCCGAAAATCCGTCGAGTGAGTAGTCGTCAACGGTTACGAGCGCGTGTCGTGTGGTGTCTGTTTTCATGGGTGTGACTGTGTGTCCTTTTGTCGGTATTGCATAGAGGCTTGTGCAAAGGGGAAGGGGTGCCCAGCCGAAGCCAGGCACCCCTTCTGACCGACGTCAGTCGTCGATCTTTTCTGCACGCATACCCCCAGAGGAAGGGAGCGCGCTCAGCAGAAACGCTGTTTCAAGTGCCTTGTCTCGCAGACCTGCATCGATCATCCGGGCACAGATGTCTCCGAGAGCCTCTGCGATTCGCGGAATGTCTTCCTTCTCGAAGGTGACGGATCCGCCGAGTTCACACTCGCCGCAGTCACACTCATCGCTCACGATGCCGTAGGCCGCGAGACAGAGGAGTATGACGCTGTACGAGTGGGATGACAGGGTTACAGGGCTTGCTTGGTCGTTGTTGGGGACCATCTTGATGGTGTTCATCGGGTATGCCTTTCGGGTATGGGGTTGACAGTCCTTACCGTCGGCGCCGAGTCGGGAAGGCAAGACGTCGCTTGCAGTGAGGACCCGTTTAGTTCTTCAGGTGACGGAAGCGGGTCGGCCGGAAATACAAGTCGCGCTCGATTGCCGGAACACCGCCTTTGATTGCGGTCTCCGACAGCTCACGGAAGGAGAAGTATCCCCACTCCTTTTCGAATCCCTCGACGTAGCCGAAGAAGATGTCGGAGCCGTCGAACTCGACTGCGTACCACCGCCACCCGTTGTATGGGCAGAAGAACTTTGCGACGAGCAGGCGGTCGTCAAAACTGGCCCCGTCAGTTGAGTTGAGTGGTGGAAGTGCCGCACGGATTACCTTTGGCAGCAGTTTGTGGCGTCGAAGACCTTCGAGTGGTTCTCGACGTTCGGTGGATCGTGACATGGATTGCTCCTGCCCGGCCGGGTTTAGGGGAAGGTCCGGCCGGGCACCAAGATCGTGGATAAGCCGCACCCTGATGCATTCGGCCATGCACGTGGTACTGGTGCACCCAGTCGGTACGGTTCATTGGACGTAAGGCGATAGGGAATCGCCCGTCAAGAAGGGGAGTTCTTGGTTCATGGCGAAACCGCCGTCTTGGAATGAGATTCGGACATCGGCAGCTGCGTTCGCTGCCCGGTGGGTCGACGAAACGAACGAGAAGGCGGAAGCGCAAACTTTCTGGAACGAGTTCCTCGGAATCTTCGGCATCGACCGGCGTCGTGTTGCCGTGTTCGAGAAACGTGCGCAGCGCACCTCCACCGCCGGCGGCGGGTTCATCGATATCTTCTGGCCCGGCACCCTGATCGCCGAGCACAAGTCGGCCGGCAAGAGCCTGGAGGATGCTGAGCAGCAAGCGATCGACTACCTCGAGTCGATCGACGTAGACGACTTCCCCGGTCTCGTCATCACCTCCGACTTTGCGACGCTTCGCGTGCGAGACCTCGGGGGTGACAACGAGCCGTACACGTTTCCACTGACGAAACTCCCCGAGGAGATTGATCGGCTCGGTCATCTTGCCGGATACAAGAAGCGCGAGTTCAGCGGCGGTGACGAGGAAGCGGCGAACGTCAAGGCGGCGAAGCTCATGGGTCGCCTCTACGAGGAGCTCTCGAGAAACGGGTATGAGGGGCATGACGCCTCGATCCTCCTAGTGCGTCTCCTGTTCTTGATGTTCGGTGATGACACCGGTATGTGGGAGAAGGGTCTGTTCGCAGAGTTCATTGATGCGCGCACCGCGCAAGATGGTTCTGATCTCGGTGCGCAGCTCGCACACCTGTTCCAGGTGCTGGACAAGGAGGAGACGTCGCGCCCGGCGGCGATCGACGAGCTACTTGCGAGGTTCCCGTACGTGAACGGTCATCTGTTTTCTGAGCGGATCGACATCCCAGCATTCGACAGGCGGATGCGTGACGAGCTGGTGACGGCGACCGAGTTCGACTGGGGGAAGATTTCGCCGGCGGTGTTCGGCTCGTTGTTCCAGGCGATCAAGTCGAAGGAGGCGCGTCGTGAACTCGGCGAGCACTACACGACTGAAGCCAACATCATGAAGGCGCTCGGGCCACTCTTTCTCGACGACCTGTGGCAGCGCTTCGAGGCAGCGAAAAGCAATGCTGCGAAGCTTGAGCGGCTCCACGATGACATCGCGGCGATTCGTGTTCTTGATCCGGCATGCGGCTGCGGCAACTTCTTGGTGGTTGCATACCGTCAGCTGCGCCGTCTAGAGCTGCAGATTCTCAAGCGCCAACGTGATCTTGCTGGTGACCGTCAGCTGGTGCTTGATGTGGACAACATGACGAAGATCCGCATCGACCATTTCTTCGGTATCGAGATCGAGGAGTGGCCGGCCCGTATTGCTGAAACGGCCATGTTCCTGGTCGACCAGCAGGCCAACCATGAACTCGCACTCGAGTTCGGGCGAGCACCAGACCGACTGCCGATCAGGACGGCGCCAGTCATACGTCATGGGGATGCGCTCGTGACGCCGTGGACCGACGTCATGCCGCTGGATGGAACTGTCTACTTCGTCGGCAACCCCCCATTCATTGGAACTCGACTGAAGTCGGAAGCTCAGAAAGCTAACCAAGATGCAGTTTGGAACAGCCTTCCGCGGTCTGGAACTGTCGACTTTGTTGCGAACTGGTTCCTACTGGCCGCACGCGCTATCGAGCATTCGGCGGCCCGTGCGGCATTCGTGGCGACGAACTCGATCACGCAGGGAGAACAAGCTGCACTGCTGTGGGGCGAGGTTGCCCGCCATGGCGTAGAGATCGAGTTTGCGCATCGCACCTTCAGCTGGTCGAGCGAAGCCCCCGGGGCGGCCGCCGTTCACGTTGTAGTCATCGGACTGTGCAGGAGGGGGGAATCTCGCCCAAAACGGCTGTTTGACTACGTCGGAGCTAACGGCGAACTCGTCGAACTTCCGGCCAGTCGAATCAACGCCTATTTGATCGACGGTCCGGAAGTTCTGGTCAACGCACGTAACGAACCACTTCGGCCGGGCATTCCGCTGATGATTTCTGGTAACAAGCCGCGTGATGGCGGGTATCTGTCTGACATCACAGACGAAGAGGCGACGAAGATCCGAAGCGTCGACCCAATCGCGAGCAAATACCTACGTCGAATCTGGGGTGCCCAGGAGCACCTCCACGGTGAGGTGCGGTGGTGTTTATGGCTGACCGAGGCCTCGCCGGCTGAGATCAAGTCGTCGCCCGAGTTGAGCAAGCGAGTGGGCCAAGTTCTTGCCGAGAGAACTGGCGCCAAGTCTGACAAGGGAAAGGCAGCTGACCGACCTGCGCTGTTCGCCTCAATCTGCCAGCCGAATACTGACTACCTGCTCGTGCCATCAGTGTCGTCAGAGACCAGGCGTTACATCCCGATCGGCTACTACACCGCTGACGACATCGCTACCAACGCAGTCTTTCTGATTCCGTCAGATGACACCGCAATCTTTGGACTTCTTAGCAGCAGCATGTTTCTCGAGTGGACTGCTCTCGTGTCATCGAGACTTGAGTCGCGCTTTCAGATCTCTGTAACTGCCGTCTACAACACCTTCCCATTCCCGAGCTTGTCCGACCAGGCGAAGGTGGATCGAGTTCGCAAGGCTTCAAACGACATCCTTGAGTGCCGACGTGGTTACCACGGATCGACTCTTGCAGACCTTTATGACCCGGTGTCGATGCCGCTCGATTTGCGACGTTGCCATGACAAGCTCGACGCAGCCGTTGACAGCCTCTACGGGGAGGAAAAGATCGCGAGTTCCTCGGATAGGCAGATTCTGCTGCTCTCCCTTTATGCAGAGCTCACTGCCGACCTGTTCGCGAGTGCGAAACCGAAGAAGACTCGAAAGCAGTAGGCCCAGCGGTCGTATCTCATAAGTGCCTCGGCAGATGCCCGATGAGTACGCTCGTTTCATTGAAACTCTCGTGGGTTGGATTGCGCTACTCGCGCTCGGTTACTGGTGGTACCAACGTCGAAAGGGAAAAGCGGCGACGGCCACAGGCTCCACTGGCCGCCGCCCCGGTGTCGGATCAGGGTCGCCAGGCGATAGCGATGACCCGTTGAAAGCCGGTCGAGCGAAGCTCCCCGGGAAGCACTGGGTCTGCACGCGGTGCGAGCGCGAGTTCTCTGTCTCCGTCGATCCAAAGACGATTCCACGCATGTGGTGGATTCCCTCAAACAACGAGAAGGGTCACTCGCCGTGGGCGTGCCCCGACTGCGGAACTTACGCCTACACCGTGCCGCGCTAGTCAGTTATTCGGACAGGACGACCGCAGCCGTATCGCGTGCCCGGGGCTGAACAAAGTCCGTGAGCGGTGGAGCGGGCGAGGAGAATCGAACTCCCCCTTTTTGCTTGGGAAGCAAAGGTGCCACCACAACACTTCGCCCGCGTTGTGCCAGTCCCAATGTAGCGTCCGACTCCCCAACATTTTCCCCAAATAGCGTCCAAAACGTAGCGTTTCCCCAACATTCTCCCCAACCTTTTGCTACATGCTGCTACCTGGCGAAGCCATCGAAAATCCGATATTTATTGGTCATATGGAGAACAACGAGACTTCAGCCTCCTTTAGCTACTTGCTTGGGAAGCTGATGTTCTACCACTGAACTACACCCGCAATTGCATATTTTAGCGTAGCAACACAGTTTTGAGACCGAAATTTAAGTTCAACAAAAAATTCACTAAGGTTCTTGAGTCGTGATTTTGTCAGATCGAAGCATCAAAGAGGCACTAGAAGCCAAGCGAATCATCATTGATCCGCTTGATATGTCGTGTATTCAGCCGTCATCAATCGACGTCAAGGTTTCAAATCTTTTTCGTGTGTTTCGCAACCATACAGCAGGCACGATCGACGTCAAGCGTGATTTGTCTGACTTGACCGAGTTGGTCGAGATCGAAAAAGACGGCGTTTTTATGCTGCATCCTGGTGAATTTGTTTTAGGGTCAACTCTCGAGCGCATAGCGATCGCTAACGATCTTGTCGCTCGCGTCGAAGGCAAGAGTTCTCTTGGTCGACTTGGTTTGTTGATTCACTCGACTGCAGGTTTTATCGATGCCGGCTTCGATGGTCACATCACCCTCGAGTTGTCAAATGTTGCGAACTTGCCGATCACGATTTATCCGTCAATGAAAATTGGACAAGTTAGTTTCATGACGATGACGACACCAGCCGACAAGCCATACGGCTCTGGTGCAAGTGGCTCAAAATATCAAGGCCAGCGTGGCCCGACACCGAGTCGCTATTTCGAAAATTTTAAATAGTTAACTGAAACTTGTTGTGCTGGCCGCAACATTGGCTGCCGCAAGAGGTGAGTTCTGATTCGCAATTGATCGCTCGCCGTTTTCGATGGCGTCGAGCAGGTGAATTGCAATGTCACCAACTTTGATTTCAGATTCGTCTTTGCCTGCGCCTTTGACTCCGTCGTCGAGCATGATGTAGCAAAACGGACACGCCGTTGCAACGCGAGTTGCACCGGTGGCGATCGCTTCGCGCGCCCGCTCATCGTTGACTTTGGTGCCGATGTCTTCTTCCATCCACATTCTTGCGCCGCCAGCACCACAGCACATGCCCTTGGTGCCATTGCGTGGCATCTCGACAATTTCGATGCCTTTAATTGAGCCGACTACTTTTCGCGGTGCAACATAAATATCGTTATGTCGACCCAGATAGCACGAGTCGTGATACGTGATGCGCTCTTCGAGCGAGGCATTGCTGACATCTAGCGTGCCTGCCTCGATCAAGTCTTCAAGCAATTGCGAGTGGTGAATTACTTCGTAGTTGCCGCCCAGCTGTGGATATTCGTTTTTGAGCGTGTTGAAACAGTGCGGACACTGCGTGATGATCTTGCGCACGCCCATCGTGTTGAGCATCTCGACGTTGGGCATCGCCAACATTTGAAATAAATATTCGTTGCCACTGCGACGTGCGCTGTCGCCCGTACACATTTCGCTTGGGCCGAGAATCGCCACATCAATGCCGGCTCGCTTGAGCAATTTGGCCATTGATTGCGTCACTTTTTTATTTTTGTCGTCGAAGCTGCCAGCGCAACCAACCCAATACAAATACTCGCTCTTGAACGGCGCACCCGGGTCGAGAATTTCTACGTCGAGATCTTTTGCCCATTCACCGCGATCGGTCTGGCTCATGCCCCACGGATTGCCTTGGTTCTCCATTGAGCGATATGCGTTTCCGAGTTGTGCCGGAAAGTTGCTTTCCATCAGCGACAGATAACGACGCATGTCGAGAATCTTGTCGAGAATTTCAATATTGACTGGGCAAATCTCATCACAGGCCTTGCAACTTGTGCACGACCAAATTTCTTCAGCGGTGA
>SXGU01020394.1_pt1 | contig 12172 bp, 9 predicted proteins | sample 3174531 | NCBI WGS metagenome assembly SXGU01 (sample SAMN11356863, study PRJNA531348) | freshwater metagenome | isolation source: freshwater sample F1-140 | place: China: Fuxian Lake, Yuxi | collected 2017-12-25
CGAGAAACACCGCAAGGGCCCGGTCGTCATCATGACCGTCCTGCCCAGCGGGCAGCTTGGTATGGGCAAGCAGCTCGGATCCTGGTTCATCTTCACGCTCGTGGTGAGCGGCTTCGTTGCGTACGTCACGGGCCGCACCAACGCGTTGGGCGCCGACTACCTGGCGGTGTTCCGTATTGCTGGAGCCGTTGCCTTTGGTGCATACGCACTGGGGGAATGGCCGGCAGGGATCTGGTACGGAAAGTCCACGCGCACCCTGCTGGTCTCCACGTTTGACTCGCTGGTCTTTGCGCTGATCACGGCCGGCGTGTTCGGCTGGCTCTGGCCGCGTTAGCAATCAGGAGTCAACCGACGTGAACGCCCCAGTGAGCGCTGCGCCAATGAGCAACGCGGATGCGACGAGCTTCCGCGATGTCACCCCCGCCCAATGGCGCACGCTCGCTGCGGCGATGCTCGGCTGGATGTTTGACGCGATGGATTTCCTGATCTATGTGATGGCGATCGGGAAGTTGCAGGAATACTTCGGATTCGGTTCTGCGACGGCAGGCTTGCTCGCCACTGTCACGCTGATCACGGCAGCCATCGGCGGACTGGCCTTCGGCGTCGTTGCCGACAAGATCGGCCGGGTGCGCGCCCTCAGCCTCACGATCATCGTGTACTCGGTCTGCTCCATTGGAGCGGCCACATCGCAGAACGTTTGGCAGCTCGCCATCTGGCGGGCCTTGCTCGGCTTCGGGATGGGCGGCGAGTGGGCCGCGGGCGCCGTGTTGGTGAGCGAGACCTGGCCACCCGCGCTGCGCAACAAAGCCACCAGTCTGATGCAATCGACGTGGGCGTTGGGGGCCATCCTCGCCGCCGGGCTCGCCGCGCTGGTGTTCGACGTGCTCGACCTCGGCCCCAATGCCTGGCGCTGGCTGTTCGCCTTCGGCGCACTCCCCTCGCTGCTCGCTCTTTGGGTGCGCCGCAGTGTCGAAGAGCCGGTCGTCTGGCAGCAGCGCCGCGACGCCGGTCATCTCAAGGGCAATCCGTACAAGATCCTGTTTGGCCCCGAGCTGCGCCGCCGGACCCTGCTCGCCTGCGCGCTCTCGTCGCTGTTGCTGTTTGCGTACTGGGGGCTCTTCACCTGGCTCCCCAACCTCCTCGCCTCGCCCATCGAAAAAGGCGGCGCGGGTATGAGTATCGTGAAGAGTGTCAGCTTCATCATCCCGATGCAGATCGGCGCGTTCATTGGCTACCTGAGTTTTGGACCTTTGGCCGACCGGTTCGGCAGGCGGCGCACCTTTGCGGCCTTCACGCTCACGGCGGCCGTCATTGTTCCGGTCTATCTGCAGATGATGACCAACCAGTCGATGCTGATGCTGCTGGGGCCGATCCTCGGTTTTGTGGGCCACGGCTACTGGTCGATGCTCGGCCCGCTCCTTTCGGAGCTGTTCCCGACCCACGTACGGGCTTCGGGCCAAGGTCTGGGCTACAACTCTGGCCGACTCATGGGCGCCGCCGCACCTTACATCATGGGAGTGCTTGCGGCGGTACCAAACGTCGGCATTGTTGCGGCATTGGGGTTGACCTCCGCATTCTTTATTGGAGCGGCACTGCTGGTGTTTGCGCTTCCGGACACCAGTCGCGCTCCCCTCGCTGCCTGAGACACCGATGACGCCAAGCACTGCAGAAATGCTGGCCGACAACCCGAGACCGGATCTGGGGAGCATTGACGTGTTCGGGATGACCGATCCCGGCAAGGTGCGGAAGGTCAACGCCGATCATTTCATGGTCGCGAGCTTCCACCGCAAGATCCAGGTGCATCACACGAGCATTGTGGACGACCTGGGCCCGCAGGAGACGCAGAACCGCGGCTTCATGATGATTGTCGCCGACGGTGTGGGCGGCCTTCCAACGGCGGGTGAAGGCAGCGCGCGAGCCGTCACAGTGATGGTCCAGCACCTGCTCCACGCGACGGAGCTCACGTCCACGCTGGTGCTGCTCGACGAGAACGATGCCGTGGCGCAGCTGCGGGCGGCCGTCATGGAGGCGCACCAGAAGCTGGTGGCGCACGGACAGGCCGAAGGACGCAAACCCGCCACGACCATGACGATGTTCGCCGGGTTCTGGCCGCGCCTCTTCATCGTAAATGCAGGCGACAGCCGCTACTACCGGCTGCGAAGCGGACGGCTTGAGCGCTTCACCGTGGATCAGACGATGGCCGAGGTGATGGTGGCGCAGGGTGCGCTCACCCGGGAAAAGGCGGAGGCGTCGCGACTGAAGCACGTGCTGTGGAGTGCGGTGGGCAACGATGAACTTGCACCAGAAGTGCGCGTACTGGACATCGTGCGCAGCGACCGCCACCTGCTCTGCACCGACGGCCTCACCAAGCATGTGAGCGATGAAGAGATTCAGGCTGCGCTTGCGCGCGACGAATCATCTGAACAAACGGTGCGCTCACTGATCCAGCTGGCGCTCGACCGAGGCGGCTCCGACAACGTAACCGTGGTCGTGTGCCGGATCAGCGGGCAGGACCCGCAGACCACAGCCTAGGCCAGTCGCCCGGATTCCAATCGCACAATTCGGGTCGCGCACGCCCGCGCGAAAGGCTCGTCGTGCGTGGAGATGAGCACTGCACGATTCCCCCCGGCGAGCGCGCGGACCGACTCAGCAAGCGCATCGCGCCGCGCGGGATCAAGCGCCGCCGTCGGTTCGTCCATCAGGAGCAGAGCCGGATCGGGGGCCAACGCCCGCGCAATCGCCACACGCTGCGCCTCTCCGCCCGAGAGCTGCGCGGGGTAGGCGTCGGCGCGGTGTGCCACGCCAAGCGACGCGAGCAACTCTAGGGCACGACTCATCGCCCGCTCGGCAGGCCAGTGATGCACATGCACCGGCGCCAGCGCGACATTTTCCACGGCTGTGAGGTGTTCAAACAGTGCGTGCGCCTGGAACACCATTCCCACCCGCGCACGAAGGGCGCGGAGCCTGGATTGCGGAGGTATCGAACCCGGGTGCAGCGCAGCCTCGCCAACCGCGACCGTACCCGCATCGAATGGCTCGAGTGCCGCGACCACGCGGAGAATCGTGGTTTTCCCGGCCCCGGATTCGCCCATCAGCACGCACACTTCGCCCGGCGCCACGTCCAGGCGAACGCCATCGAGCACGGTGCGCGCTCCACGCCGCACCGTCAGGTCGCGGATGGCCAAGGTGGCGTTGAGCGTGCTCATCGCCGCGCCACCGCGGATTCATCGATCGCCCGGCGCGAGATCATGGCGCGCTCCACCGTCGCTCCAGACGCCGCGCAAGGCGCGAGAGCGGGAGTGACATTGCGAGGTACGCTGCCGCGCAGAGCAGCCCCGGCACGAACCAACTGCCCACGTTTGTCGCGTAGATGGCCGTCTGCTTGGTGAGCTCGACCACCGTGATCACGGAGACGAGTGACGAATCCTTGAGGAGCGCCACGAAGTCGTTGGTCATCGGCGCGAGCGCAAACCGCAGCGCCTGCGGAGCCCGCACCAGGCGCAGCACCTGCCACTCCGCGAACCCGAGCGTGCGCGCTGCTTCGAGTTGGGCCCGCGGCACGGCCTGCAGCGCCGCGCGGTAGATCTCGGATTCGTACGCGGCGTAGTTGAGGCCCAGTCCGATAATGGCAGACGCCAATGCGGGCAGCCGCACGAAGTCGGCGAGTCCATAATAGATCACAAAGAGCTGGAGCAGCACCGGCGTACCGCGCACGACCTCGACGTAGGTGGCCAGCGCAGCGCGCGTCACCGGGCCGCCATAGACGCGCCCCGAAGCGATCGCCGTGCCCAGCAGCACGGCAATCACCATCGCCGCGACCGAGATCAAGAGCGTGATCAGCGCAGCCCGTAGCAATGCCGGGAGGTAGGTCGCCATCGATGCCGTCGCCTGGCTGTCCCCGTCGCCGGCGGAGGCCGCCCCCGGCATCGCTGCACCTGGATCAGCCGCCAACACGCTCGCAAAATGCGCAGCCTGCGTGGAATCCCAGACGCCCCATTTGCGATACGTGCGTTCGAGCGCGCCGTCGCGCATACGTGCCCGCAGCACCGCATTCGCCGAATCGCGCAACAGGCTGTCGCGCCGCGCAAAGAGCGCGACGTAGCTCGATGTGGACACCGGCAGCGGCTGGATCACGAACCCGCCCACACGCTTAAGGGACGTCTGCGCAACGATGTGATCGAGCAGCACGGCGTCCACCCGCCCGGCGGTCAGGTCCGAGTAGGGATTGATCGTGTTTTCGTAGACAATCGGCACCGTACCGGTGCGCATTTGATCCGCCAGCAATCGCCGGTGCGCAACGGAGCCGCCGAGCACGCCAACGCGACGGTTGACCAGATCGGCCATGGTCCGAAAACGCAGCGTGTCCGCGGGGCGCACCGACAGGACTTCGCGAAACGCCATGTACGGCAGCGACACCGACCGCCGTGCGGCGATCTCCGTGCTGGTCTCCAGACCGGAAAGCGCGACAGAAAAGTCTCCGCGTTCCACCGACGCCTCGAGCTGCGCCCACGCTGCCTGTACAAAGCGCGGCTCGCGGCCGAGCCCGGCGGCGATCATCTCGGCGATCTCGACATCGAAGCCGCGCACCTTCGAGGGATCCGTTGGGTCGGCCTCTACGTAGGGCTCACCTCCCTCAGCATCGCCGCCCCAGCGGAGTTCGAGCCGGGGCGTCTGGGATGCCGCACCTGCAACCGGCGTGGGCGCACTCTTCGGCGCTCCTCCACACCCAAGCGCCGACAGAGCCAGAGCGCAGGCCGCTAGAAAAGCCGCCGCACCCCCGGTTGCGCGCAGCGCACGCAGCGCGCGCACCTCAGGCCATCGCCAGCATCGACGCCAAGACCTTTCCTGCCCGCTGCGCGGCCTCGGCAATCCGTTCCGGACTCGTAATGAACGACACGCGGAAGAATCCCTCACCGCCCGCACCCAGTCCGGCGCCCGGCAGCACAACAACGCCTTCTTCCATCAAGGCGTCGGAAAAGGCGGTGCTGGACACGCCCTCCGGAAGTGGAATCCAGAGGTACATCGTCGCCTTCGGCGTCGAGGTCGTGAATCCGGCGTTTGCGAACGCGCGCACCGCGGCATCGCGCCGGGCCTTGAACGTTGCGAGGTTTCCGGGCAGCCAGGCGTCGCGGGTCTGCAGAGCGGCGATGGCGGCGCGCTGGATGGGCTGAAAGGTCCCGGTGTCCACAAACGACTTCACTTTGGCGAGCGCGCCCACGATGTCGCGATTGCCGCAGGCCCAGGCACAGCGCCACCCCGTCATGTTGAACGTCTTGCTGAACGAGTGGAACTCAATCGCCACGTCGCGTGCGCCGTCGATTTCAAATATGCTCGGCGCCACATAGCCGTCGAACGTCATCTCTGAATACGCATTGTCGTAGACGAGCACAATGTCGAGTTCGCGACACCGGCGAACTACACGCTCGAGGTAGTCGCGCGGCGCAATCGCGGAGGTCGGATTGTTCGGATAATTCAGGTAGAGGATCTTTGTCCGCTTCAGTACATCGGCCGGGATTTCATCCAGATCGACGAGAAACTGCGTTCGTGGCGTGATGGCATACATGTACGGATCGCCACCGGCCAGCTGTGTGCCGCCGCGGTACGAGTTGTAGCCGGGGTCGGGGATGATCGTGGCATCGCCCGGACCGACGTACGCGAGGGCGAGGTGCGAGAGCCCTTCCTTGGACCCGATCAGCGGCACCGTTTCGGTCAGCGGGTCGAAGCGCTGGCCAAAGCGTTGCTGCATGAATGCCGCCACTGCGTCGCGGAAAGGCGCGTAGCCGAGTCCAAACCCGTAGCGGCTCATCGCCGGCTCGTGCGCGGCCTTGGTCAACTCTTCCACCGCCGCCGGCGGCGCAGCCAGGTCGGCATCGCCTGCCCCGAGGTCGATCACGTCCACGCCGCGCGCGATCAGTTCTCGCTTCTTTTGGGGAATCGCGGCGAGCGGATACGGCGGCAGTGCTCCGAGCCGTGCGGCGGGTGTTGGCACGTTACGACGTCGGTGGCGAAAATCCGGGCTCGCCAGTTTCCAACCACGAGAACTGGTACTTGTCGTCTTCGTAGGCCATGAACTCGCGCGCAATCTTCATGGGCCGGAACGAGTCCATCATCACGGCGAGTTCGTTCGTTTCCTTGGCGCCAATGGAGGCTTCCGTGCGCCCTGGGTGCGGGCCGTGGGGAATGCCATCCGGGTGCAACGTGATGGACCCGTACTCGATCCCCTTCCGGCTCATGAACTCGCTCGATGCGTAAAAGAGCACCTCGTCCGAGTCCACGTTGGAATGATTGTACGGCGCCGGCACCGCGTCCGGGTGGAAGTCGTACGGTCGCGGACAGAACGAGCAGATGACGAAGCCATCACCCTGAAATGTCTGATGCACCGGTGGTGGCTGATGCACCTTGCCGACAATGGGCTCGAAATCGTGGATGTTGAACGCCCAGGGGTAGAACATCCCGTCCCAACCCACGACGTCGAGCGGGTGGTGGTCGAGGATGAACTCCTGCAGTCCGTTGAACTGCTTGACGATCAGCGGGAAGTCGCCGCGCTCATCGACCGTCTTCAGTTCGCGCGGAATGCGAAAGTCGCGTTCGGAGTACGGCGCGCCTTCGACGATCTGCCCGTAATCATTCAGGTAGCGACGCGGCGGTCGCACGTATCCACGGCTCTCGAAAATCACGAGCCGCGCCGCCTTCGTGAACTTGTAGCGGTGCATGATGCCGCGGTGAATGACGAGGTAGTCGCCCGGAATGATCGGCAGGTCGCCGAACTGCGTCTCGAGTGTGCCCTCGCCTTCGGCCACATACACGACCTCGTCGCCCTGCGCATTACGATAGAAATGCTCGTCCTGAACCTTCAGGTCCGGCAGCGCATAGAGCATGGCGATGTCATCGTTGTACATCACAAGCTTGCGATCCATCGTCGGGCTGCCGCCGCGCGTCACCTGCGACGTACGGAAGTGCCGGTGCTTCAGCATGCGGTGCGGTTCGCCCTCGTACTTCAGTTCCTTGATCCGCCGCACCGCCTTCACCGTCGTCGGCGGATGGATGTGGTAGAGCAGCGCCGAAGGACCCGTGAACCCTTCGTTGCCCATCAACTGTTCGTGGTACAGGCCACCGTCAGGCTTCCGGAAGACGATGTGCCGCTTGCGGGGAATCTGGCCCAGCGTGTGATAGGTCGGCATCAGAGGTTTCCCCGCTCCGCCTGCTCGCGCTCAATGGCTTCGAAAAGCGCCTTGAAGTTGCCCTTGCCGAAGCTCTTGGCGCCTTTGCGCTGGATGATCTCGTAGAAGAGCGTCGGCCGGTCCTGCACGGGCTTGGAGAAGAGCTGCAGCAAATACCCTTCGTCGTCCCGATCCACCAGGATCCCCAGTTCGCGAAGCGTGTCCACTGGTTCATCAATCTTGCCGACACGCGACTCGAGTTCGTCGTAGTACGACGACGGCGTCATCAGGAACTCAACGCCGCGCGACTTCAACGCCTTCACGGTGGCAATGATGTCGTCCGTGGCGATCGCAATGTGCTGGACGCCCGGGCCTTTGTAGAAATCGAGATACTCGTCGATCTGCGACTTCTTCTTTCCTGCGGCAGGCTCATTGATCGGGAACTTGATCCGGCCATTCCCGTTCGACATGACCTTGGACATCAGCGCCGAGTACTCGGTGGAGATGTCCTTGTCATCGAACGTGAGGATGTTGTGAAAACCGAGGACGCGGGTGTAGAACGCCACCCATTCGTTCATCTTGCCGAGCTCGACGTTGCCCACGCAGTGATCGACGTACTTGAGCCCGGTCGGCACCGCTTGGAAGGGCGACGTGGCCGCGCGGTACCCAGGAAGAAACAGTCCGTTGTAGTTCTTGCGCTCGACAATCGAGTGCACGGTGTCGCCGTAGGTGCGGATGCCGGCGATGATCACCTCGCCCTGATCGTTCTTTGTCACCGTCGGTTCCTGCACCGACGTGGCGCCGCGCGCGATGGCCTTCGCATACGCGTCGCGTGCATCGTCCACCCAGAAGGCGATATCCCGCACACCGTCACCGTGCAGGTTGACGTGGCGGGCGATTTCGGAATCAGGGCCGATCGAGCTCGTCAGGACGAACCGGAGCTTGTCCTGCGTGAGCAGGTAGCTGGCGCGATCCCGCACGCCGGTCTCGGGGCCGCGGTAGCCGGTGAGCTGAAAGCCGAACGCGGCGCGGTAGTACATCGCCGACTGCTTGGCGTTGCCGACCCAGAACTCGATGTAGTCGGTGCCGTTGATCGGGAAGGTATCAGTGACCGACTCGGTGGTCGGCGAAGTCATCGTGGCCATCGGGTGCTCCTTCTGAGGGGCCGTACACCCGAAATATAGGCCAGTTCAGGCGAGCATCTTCAACCGTTCGGCGTCGACATTTCCGCCGGACACGATGAACGCGACTCGGGCACCCTTTGGCAGGGCCGGCTGGACGATCCCGGCCAGCAGGCCAGCCAGGCCGGCGGACGCCGCCGGCTCAGTGACGATCTTCGCGCGTTCCATCAGCAACCACATGGCGTCGATGATTGGCTTGTCGGGCAACACGTACACCTCAACGCCCAGATCGCGGATATGGGCCAACGTGATGGCACCGGCGAACGGCGCCGCGAGGCCGTCGGCCAGAGTCTTGGGCGGGGGGTTGAGGTATACCGGCTCGCCGCGGTCCAGACTTTGCCGCATGGCGCATGCGCCCTCGGGCTCGATGCCAATCAGGCGGGCGTTGGGCCGCCGAGCCCGTGCGACGACCGCAGTCCCGGAGGCGAGTCCGCCGCCGCCGATGCTGAAGACAATCGCATCCACGTCGGGAAGATCATCGAGAATCTCGTCCGTGACCGTTCCCGCCCCAGCGATGATGTGCGGATCGTCGAACGGCGGCACGAACACCAGGCCACGTTCCGCCTGCAGCTTCTTGACGAGGGCGAGGAGATCGCCATCGGTCTGGAACACCTCGCCGCCGTAGCCGCGAGTTGCCTCGACCTTGCTCTTCACTGCGTTTGCCGGCATCACGAAAACCGACTTTACGCCTACGGCGGTGGCGGCGAATGCCAGACCCTGAGCGTGATTGCCGGCAGACATGGTGACGACGCCGTTCTGGCGCTCCTCGGCTGTCAACGCGTTCACGCGATTGAGCGCGCCCCGCACCTTGAACGAGCCGGTCTTCTGCATGGGCTCGAGCTTGAGCCAGAGGTCGAGCCCGGTCATGGCGCTCAATGAGGACGAGTGTACCAGCGGCGTGCGGTGCGCGCGGCCTTTGATGGCGGTTGCAGCGGCACGGACGTCAGTCAGATCAACGAGGCTCATACGAGGAAAATACGGGAAGCAACGGGACGTGGGAGGACGAAGGAGGACGAGGGAGGACGAACTCGGGCATGGGGGGCTGTGGTTCTCCTCCCATGTCCTCACACGTCCTGCCGTTACCTGGAGTTACCTCAACTCGATTCTGTCCCTGAACTCATCCAGCGCCCCCGGATTCGCCATCGCATCCATGTTCTTGATCGGACGATTGTGCACCGCCTCACGAACTGCGAGTTCCGTGATCTTGCCGCTGATGGTGCGCGGGATGTCGGTCACCTGCAAAATGACCTTTGGCACGTGATGTGGGCTGGCATTTTTCCGCAGGCGCTGCTTGATCCGCTCGCGCATGGCGTCGTCGAGCATTAGCCCCGGCCCGAGGCGCACAAAGAGCACCACACGCGTGTCCCTGCCTCCTGCACCGTCGGGAACGTCCTGGCCGATCACCACGCTTTCCATCACACCCTCAACCTGCTCCACCTGTCTGTAGATCTCCGCCGTGCCAATGCGCACGCCGCCGGGATTGAGCGTCGCATCGCTGCGGCCGTGCACGACGAACCCGTCGGCCTCTGTGCGCTCCACCCAGTCGCCATGGCGCCACACGCCAGGGAAGAAATTGAAATAGGCGTCGCGATACCTGGTGCCGCCGGGGTCATTGAGAAACGCAACCGGCATCGAGGGAAAGGGCCGGGTGCACACCAGTTCTCCGGGCTCCCCGCGAACCGAGTTGCCATCGGCGTCCCACACGTCTACGGCCATCCCCAGGCCGGCGCACTGAATCTCCCCACGATGCACGGGCAACAACGGATTCCCGAGTATGAAGCAAGAGATCAGGTCTGTTCCCCCGGAGATGCTCGCGATGTGTACGCCCGGCTTCACATCGCGCAGCAGGTAGTCGAACCCGTGGGGCGCGAGCGGACTCCCGGTCGAGAGGACCATCCGCAGTGCCGAAAGCCCCGGCGAAGGCGCTGCGACAGGCGCCTCTGGCACACCAGGCGGGACGCGAGTCGCCGCGATCTGCGTGGGAACCACCCCCTCCTTCTCACACGCAGCGATGTACTTCGCGCTCGTGCCGAAGACGGTGACCCCTTCCTCCGCCGCCATCCGCCAGAGCGCGCCGGGATCGCCGGGCGGCATAGGTGCGCCATCGTAGAGCACGATCGTGGCGCCCGAAGCAAGCGCCGTCACCAGCCAGTTCCACATCATCCACCCGCACGTGGTGACGTAGAAAACGCGGTCCGCTGCGCCAATATCGCAGTGGAGTTGATGTTCCTTGATATGCTGCAGCAGCGTGCCACCCGCCCCGTGCACCATGCACTTGGGCAGTCCGGTCGTCCCCGATGAATACATCACATAGAGAGGATGATCGAACGGCAATCGTGTAAACAGCGGAACGTTTCCACCCGGCGTCCAATCCGCCCACGCCACTGCCCCGCGAATGCCGGCAATGTCGCGCGCCGAGAGCGCGGTGCGAAGAAACGGTATGACCACCACGCGCTCAATCGACGGAATGGCATCGACGATCTCCCGGATCCGCGCCAGACAGTCGATCTCTTTGCCCCCATACCGGTAGCCGTCCGCGCAGATCAACACGCGCGGTGCCACTTGGCCGAAACGGTCGACCACTCCTCTGGTACCAAAATCCGGTGAACACGAGGTCCAGGTCGCGCCGATTGAGGCCGCGCCAAGCATCGCGATCACCGTTTCAGGAATGTTGGGCAGAAAGCCCGCGACGCAGTCGCCCGAACGCAGGCCGTCGGCGGCGAGCGCTCGCGAGACGGCGCCGACTTTTTGCGCAAGCAGTTCAAAAGAAATCTCCCGGCGCGGCCCTCCTTCGCTCCGTGCGATAATCGCCGCTGCGCCGTCGCGCCGTCTCAGGAGATTCTCAGCGAAGTTGAGTCGGGCGCCAGGGAACCACTCGGGGCCGTCAGGGCCTGGTGGCGCCATGCGCTCACCACGAACCAGAACTGACTCCCAGGCAGGCGCTTCGGCTTCCACTTCCCCATCGCCGCCGTCGGAAATCACCCCACACCAATCCCAAACCGCGGGCCAGAACGATTCCGGCCGGTCGCACGACCACCGGTGCCACTCCCCATACGCGGCATTGGCGCGAGGTGCCTCAGGGTGTCGCGACGCCACCGCGCTGACAAACCGCCCGAGGGCGGTTCGTTGCATGGAATCGGCCATCGGCGACCACAGTGGCGCTGCACTTCTATTGAGCGTCATCGGGCGGAGTTAGACAATCGAGGTTTTCGGTACATCCGGCATGGGCCTTGGCGATTATATTTCCCTGTACCCTTTTCCGACACTGACAATGAGAACAACAGCAAGACTCCTCACCGCGATGTTGATGGCGGCCCCGGTCGCACAGGCCCAGAGCCCGTTCACCTACGAGGCTGGCCTTCTCGGCCAGATGACGCGATACGAGAAGATTACTTCGCTCGACAACGGACTTTCCATCGGTGCCAATTTCGGGACGTACATCCTGAAGCGCCTGAGCATTGACCTGTCGTCCGAGATGGGGCCAAACACCAGCGCCCGCACCGGCACGGACCTCAACATTCTCAATAACCGGGTGGACCTGATCTACAATCACCCGCTTGCCGGAAAATGGCGCGGCATGATTGGCGGTGGCTGGACCGGTACGCACTTCAAGAATGACAAGACCAACAACGAGTTCGACTCGGGCCTCAACGCCCTGATCGGACTCCGCTACTGCGTGAACGACAACTGGTCGTGGACCGGCTCGCTCATCGGCGACTTCAAGGACCCGTCCGACCAGACGCCAGCCTTCACCAAGACCACCACCTGGGGCCTCCGCATCGGCGTCGCGCGCCTCTTCGGCAAGAACCGCGCGAAGGGCCCCTGCGTAAC
>SXGU01063491.1_pt1 | contig 12169 bp, 12 predicted proteins | sample 3174531 | NCBI WGS metagenome assembly SXGU01 (sample SAMN11356863, study PRJNA531348) | freshwater metagenome | isolation source: freshwater sample F1-140 | place: China: Fuxian Lake, Yuxi | collected 2017-12-25
AATTTACATGCTAGCAATCATCAGATGGCTATGTGTGGAAATTCGTTAGAATTTACATGCTAGCAATCATCAGATGGCTATGTGTGGAAATTCGTTAGAATTTACATGCTAGCAATCATCAGATGGCTATGTGTGGAAATTCGTTAGAATTTACATGCTAGCAATCATCAGATGGCTATGGAGAGAATTGAACTCTCGATCCCTGCCTATCGCCAATCACAATTTGCAAACAAATCTTATCCTCACGAACTGCGATTTTATGAGAGCAGTGCTTTACCACTAAGCTACATAGCCATTAATGGAACGAATTTATCGTTTTTTAAGCTTTAGCAAACAAACTATATTACAAATTTTACACAAAAAATATTTTAGTCAGAGAACTAATCTTTTAATTGAGTAACAAATCTCAATCCATCGTTTTCTTTTCTCGGAATAACATGGATATGAGCGTGCATAATCAATTGACCAGCAACTGATAAATTATTCATAACTAAATTAAATCCATCTCCATATTTTTCATCTAATAAATCTGAAGACACTTTCTTGATTAAATCAAACATATCTTTTGCAAAGGTAGAAGGAATATCAAGCAAAGTAACATAATGCTTTTTAGAAATAACCAATGTATGCCCTCGAGCAGTAGGTTTTATATCGCGAATAGCAAAAAACGAATTATTTTCAGCTACCCTTTCTTGTTTTATTTCTCCTCTGGCCATTTTACAAAATATACAATTTTTGTCGACGACCATAATTATCTCTTAAACATACCAGTATAAAATTCTTTAGACATCACAGCACGATTAACTCTCTCTAGTTTTTCATCATGCTTATGAAAAAAACTCATAAACTTAGACCTATATTCTGGTAATCCAAGTAAAGCTCTACAAAATCTATCTAATTCTGACACAAACTTAGTTCCTGATGCAAATAATGGTGCAGGAATTCTTTCAGCAAGAGCCATATGTTGAATGTCATCATATTTTATTTTAGCCACGACAGGAATTCCAGTAGATTCTTGAATCTCGTGTAAATCCACATCGTAACTACCATGAGATTGATTTACAATTATTCCTGAAATAGGCCTATGTCTTTGCTTAGCGAGTTGTGCTGCTCTTAAAGTGCAACTCAAAGTAGGATAATCTGGAGTTGAAACTGCAAAAATATGGTCAGAAGCAACGATTGTAGAAAGCATCTCTTCATTTAAAGTTGGAGAAGAATCCAAAACAACGAAATCATAATTATTTTTCAAGTGTCCTATTTTATCTTTAAGCAACATAGGATTTATTTCTTTACTATGTAAAAAATTACCAGGGATAACATCAACACCATATTGATTGTGGATTGCAGAAGAAACAGAATCACCAGAAAGAACATCATGAATAGTTTTTCCAGGAGAAACAATATTCATATGTAATCCTAAGTTAGGAGCAGAAAAATTAGCATCAATAAGTAAAACTTTTTTATGATATGCATTAGCAAGATGTGTAGCAACAGCAGTAGAAATGGTGGTTTTACCAACGCCACCTTTCAAAGAAATAAACCCCAAAGTCTTGGCCATTATTTGTTCAATAACCCCTTCTTGTTAATAGATTTAATGACAATAAAATAAACAAGAGCTCCAAACCAATTACATAAAATCATCAAACCTATCCAAGCAATTTTTTCAAAATCATTTCTAAACTTGCGTTTGGAGCAATCAACAAGCATCCATATCAAAAATATTAAAACTATAATTGCAAGAACCATAGTAAGCCCCATGAATAAAGCAAAGAAAGGCCAAAAAACTATTTCACCAACACCCATAGTAAATTATATCAAATTCTCTTTATAAACTTTGCATATCCTATTAAATTTTAATTTTCTTAAAAATATATTCCTTCAAATCACTAATTTTAATTCTCTCCTGCTTTCCACTATCTCTATCTCTTATAGTAACAGAATCATCTTTCAAAGAATCATAATCTATCGTTATTGCGAGTGGAGTTCCTGAAGTCATAGAGCGCAAATATCTTTTGCCGATACTTCCAGATTCATCATAGCTTGTAATAAAAACACTTGAAAGATTTTTTTCAATCTTTTCGGCCATTTCAGCAAGACCATCTTTTTTCATTAAAGGAAAAACAGCCACATAAACGGGAGCCATATGATAGGGAATAGCAAAAATTGTTTTACCATCTTCCTCTTCTTTTTTTTGATAGAAAATATCAATCAAAGCATAAGTCGGTCTATCCGTACCAAATGCAATTTCTAAAATGTGCGGCACAAATTTTTCACCATTTTCACGCACGGCGTCAAGAGGAACGCCAGATTCTTTTGAATGTTGAGTTAAATCATAATCTGTTCTATCATGGACTCCACAAACTTCAACCCATCCAAAATTATTAGTTTTGATTTCTATATCCCACGCATCGGCTGCATAGAACGCTCTTTCATCAGGATGATGTTGTCTTATTCTAATTCTTTCATCAGGAATTCCAAAATTTTTAAACTGCGTATAAGCCAAATGTAAACACCAAGCATATGCCTGACTTGAAATCAATTCTTTCTTTAAAGCGTCTGACAAAGAAATCATAATTGGAATATTCTTTGAGTTTTGTAATTTATAATCCCATAAGGGCAATTTATCATTCTTAATTTTATCAAAACCTACCCAATTATTTTTCTCTTTAGGATCTACAAAGAGCTGTCCTTCGGCTTGTGTAAACTCCCTTCCTCTAAGAACATGTTGTCTTGGAGATATTTCATTTCTATATGCCTTTCCAATTTGAAAAACTCCAAAAGGTAATTTTTTTCTAAAATATTGATACATTCTCGCATAAGGTAAATAAGTGACAGTTGCCGTCTCTGGTCTCAAAGATGCTTCAGTACCCATAACATTTGTTTTCATCATCAAACTCTGTCTTGAAAGAGAAGCATAATCGAACATACCTTTACAAGAAGGACAATGTAATTTTTTATCTTTAATATAACTTATAACTTGCTCATCCGAAAAAGAATCTGCTGAAACATCTTCGTATTCCTCAATTAGTTTATCTGGTCTAAAAACCGATTTGCATTTTGAACAACTAATTATTCTATCAGAAAAAGTTCCAAGATGTCCAGAAGCTTTCCAAACTTTATCAGGCATAACAGTTGGTCCTTCAATTTCTCTAAATCTTGCCATATTAAAGACGGCTCTTACAGAATTTTCCACTCTATTTTTCAATAATTTTCCAAGAGGTCCATATGTGTAAAACCCACTAAGTCCGCCGTATATTTCGGGTTCAGGCCCCCAAATCAATCCAGATTCAGCAATAAAACTCAAGAAAGCTTTCTCATCAAAAGTATTATTGGGTTTAACATCTTTACTCATAAAAATATTAAACGAAAAAGGACTTTAAACCTTTCGGATAAGATATATTGAACCCTTAAAATTAAATATAATTTTAAGCCCATTAACCTCAGTTAATAATGTTTAAATAACGACTCCCTTTGATTTTCACAGACGCACGGATGGCGAAGTGGTTAACGCGGTCGGCTGCAGCCCGACTATTCAGGGGTTCAATTCCCTTTCCGTGCTTTTCATGTTCATAAAAGATATTTTAAATTAAAGGAAACATTTAAAGAAGGCGAATTTATAGAAGAAATATGAAGAAATTAACAATATTAATTTTAGCGATAATTCTTACAAGTTTAACTTTAGCAATACCCCAAATATTATATTCTGCTATCACGATTCCATATGGTAATTGTGGAGATACTGATGCAGACGGAAACCTCAACGTTCAATTCAAAAATAAAGGAAGTGTTGCAGGAATATTCCGAGGAGATTTCGCTCAAAACGGCACAAATCAAACAGTTTCAGGAGTCTTTACAGATTATTGCCGAAATTCAACAACCTTAGCAGAATTCACATGTGGCTCATCATTCTCTCAGCAATATTCGGGTCTTGCAGGGTCTTTACAATTTGATTGTACAGAATTAGGAAATTACTCCTGTAATCAAGGTGCTTGCGTTCCATCGTCATCAATACCAAATGGCTGGCAATTATATGATGATTTCTCATCCGGAAGTTTAATTAATGGATTATGGGAAATTCGTCCAGACTTTCCATTCCCAGCACCAGGAATTCCATTAATTTCACAGTGGGGAGTTATTAATAGAAATGGAAGTTATGTATTTAATACATACACTCCACAAAACTCTGCAAGTTCAGCAGTTTATTTAGTACCTACGCACCATTTTGTTAAAGGCGATATTTTTGAATATGAAGTAGATGTAATTAATAGAGGACAGTTTTGGGGTAGTCTATTAATATTAGATAGTCCAAGCAGTATAAGTCCGGGAATTTATCAACGTATAGGAATTAATGGTGTTGGACTTTTAGGTTTTGAAACATCCAACTACCCCTATGATGAAATAGGATTATCTAAAGTTAGAGTAACTTTTCTAAATAATTCTATTAATTTAACACAAATATCTCCATCAAATCAGACGTATGAAAGAATATTTCCCATCTCATATGGTTCAAATGGTTTTTATGAGGTGTATATTGGTTCAAGAATTGGATATAGTGGTGGAGGAGTTGATGCGAATTATGACAATTTCTATATTTATTCAAATAATTCTTTAAATCTGACTAATAATTTTTCAAGCTATGACTATTTTTCTCTCCCTTACTTAAACAACCAACTTTGGATTGAAACACAAGACCCTGAAGGTCAACCATTTATGGGGATACATCAAGTTTCAAATAGTAAATATAATGTAGAAAATATAGGCACCCCTGATCAACGAGTTATTCTTAATTTAATAAATCACACATTTGTTCCAGGAGAACATTTAGAATATGATTTGAATTATATTTATGGATCTGGAAACAGAATCATGGTAATCTTCTTAAATGGGGGGCCAGTAGACAGATTATTTGGAGACATTGGATGTTATTGGTGTGGATCCATTGGACACAATGGACAAGATACTAACATCGGAAATGCTTTCGGATTATATCATACAAAATTAGACTTTCTAAATAATGGAATTAATTATACAGTTATAAGACCTAATAATTCAGTATATAATCAATTAATACCTATAACAAATTGGAATTATGCAAGTAATGTTTATTCAAGTGCTCCTCCTTGGAATTTAGGATTTGAAACATTTAGTAATGGTGCAATACATACAGAGTATGACAACTTTGTAATTTATTCAAACAATCCAAATCCTCAAACAAATAATACTAATTCAACAATCCCATTAGTAGCTCTTTGGCACTTTAACGAAGGAACTGGAAATATAACAGCAGACTCAAGTGGAAACGGAAACACTGGAGCAATTAATGGAGCTACATGGACGACAGGATATTTAGGCAATGCGCTTGACTTTGACGGAAGTAATGATTTAGTCACAACAATACACACACCAAGTTTAGATGTAACCAATGCAATAGAAATTGAAGCATGGGTAAGACATGATGCATTAGGATACGGAACAATAGTTAGTAAGAACGGACCCTATATTTTAGCAATTTATAATAATAAAGTCCACGGAGGAGTTTATGCGAATGATGGATTATCTTCTGGAAACACTTGGACAGAAATAGACGGAACAACAAACTTACAAGTAGGAGTTTGGTACAAACTAAAAATGAAATATGATGGTTCTTCTGTAAAAGTATATGTTAACGATTTGTTAGAAAATTCAGCTCCTAAAATAGGTCAGATGCCACAAGTAAGTCAAAATCTTAATATTGGTTATGGAGACTGGAACCAAAACCATTATTTCAACGGAATAATCGACGAAGTATCAATAAGAGGATACTAATTAACACAGTTAAAATCTAAATTACCATATCGATACAAAAACATTTAAATAGTTCTAATTTATAACATATGTTATATGATAAGACTACAAAGTATTAAAAAAGAACAAATGTTCTATATAGAAACTGCTAAACAAAAGGTTTCAGAGCTATTTTGGAAATATCCAGAAAAGGAATTTAGTTTAAGTGACATTGCTAAAGAAGCAGGAGTTGCAAAAGCAAACTTAGGAGTAATACTTGCATTACTAGAAAGAATAGGGTTTCTTAAGATAGAAAAATTGAAAAAAATCTGGAGAGTGAAAGCAAATCAAGAAAGTTGGATTTTTAAGAGAACAAAAATAGTTTACAATCTTAATTTTATATATAATAGTGGTCTATCAGATTTTCTTATAAGTAAATATCACCCAAAATCAATAATATTATTTGGAAGTTTTAGAAAAGGGGAGGACAATTCTAATTCAGACATCGATATAGCAATAGAGTCTATTATGTCTAAAGGACATGAGATTATATCTTTAGCAGACCTTGTATCTTTTGAAAAAGATATTGGAAGAAAAATACAAATCCATGAGTTTAATAGCAAAAATATAGACAAAAACCTCTTCAACAATATTGCAAACGGGATAATTCTCTGGGGATTTTTAGAGGTCGATAAACCATGAACGAAGAAACAATAAAACAATTGTTAAAAGAAAATAAATTAAAGAAAAAACAGATAGATATAGAAAAGATAAAGTCTCTTTTAAGTTCAGCAGAAGAGAACGCAGAAGTTGTTAAAAAAATAGAATTAAATGATAAAACAGCAACAGTAATTTTTAGAGAGTTATATGAATCAGTAAGACAATTAGGCGAATCAATGTGGTTATTAAAAGGTTATGAACCAAGCGACCACCAGATAAGTCTTGAATCATTAAAAGACCTCGAAATAAAACAAAAATTAAAATTGAATTATTTAGACAGATACCGTTTAATCAGGCACGATGCAAACTACAAAGGATTCAAGATACCAAAAGAACAAGCACAAGAAATGAAAGATTTCTGGGATTCTTGTGGAAAAGAAATAATTGATATTATTCTTAAAAAAATTCAAAACTAATATATCTCAAATCACTTCAATTCGTTCAGTAAGAATTGAAGTTGCCAGAGTTCATCAGAACTATGAGCACTGTTATCGAACGACCCCGACAGGATTTGAACCTGCGACCCCCGGATTAGAAGTCCGATGCTCTATCCAGGCTGAGCTACGGGGTCATTCCAAAATAAAGAACAAAAACGACTTTTAAATTTAAGCATCGTGATGATTTCCTTTTTCAGTAACACTGGAATGAACAATCACAACATCTTTAACATTTTGAACATAATTATATCTTACAAGAACCTTAGGATATTTAATTCCTGCATCTTTATCAACAAAAATCATCAAACCATAAATCTTATTATCTAAAATCATCACATCATAAATCTTACCCATTTTAATCCCAGAATCAGTATAAACATCAAGTCCTACAATACCTAAAACTGAATTATATTCTGCAGATTCTCTAAATTTAACATGTTTCTTTCTCTTTATTACAAAATAAACAATCAAAGCCAGAATTAAAATTCCTAACAAAATCATAATTAGATTAAAATTAAGCTTGAATCCAATTCCATCGCCTTCCCCCGCAAATCCTATAATTCCTTTTCCTTGAGAAACTTTAAATTTTTGTTCTGCAAATGCTCTTTGCAAATTACCATAAAGAACATCAACTCTAAGAGTATAATCTCCATCACTCAAAACAAAATCATTCAGCAATTTTTCAAAAGATAAACTTCCTTTGACAGCTTTCGTCTCTATCTGACTGAATATTTCTTCATTGATAGAATTGATAATTGAATATTTTAGATGAACATCAATACTATCAACTCCAAACTTCTCAGTTAAATCTACGTTGAATTTCAAAAGGTTTTTAGAAACTGAAATGTCCTCAAGATTTAAAGAAATATCAAACAACGCCTCGGAACAAGATGTTTGTTCAACAGGTTTGTTCTCATTGCCGGCACAAGTTCCTATATTCACACATTTCCTATTTTGAACTCCATCAGAACAAACGCTCCAAGGACTACAATCCCAATTATATGCACATTTTTCTATAATTGTATTTCCAGAGATTCCTCCACCACCGCCCCCACCTCCAGAACCAGCACTCGCACCCACGCCAGAATTAGAAGTTGGACTACTCTGTGAAGTTAACTCAAAAGAACTAACGACACTTGCCCAGGCACCACTAGAACTTTGTGCATAAAATACAGCTTGATAAACTCCAACAATAGAAGGAATTGGTAAATGGTTAACGCTCTGTCCATTTATTAAATTCAAAATATATTCCTGAGAATTTGGAGGAATTATCTTGACCCAAACTTGATTAGCATTCAAAGCATTTATTGAAAAAGAAAGAGTAGAGCCAACAACAACAGAAGTAGGATTTAGAGAATAAGAGATTATACTTACTGTTTGAGTATAAGGGCTATTTGCAAAAAAACCAATATTTGCATTCAAATTATTTCCGACAGCCCCTCTGGTAGTTCCGCTATTTTCAGATAAGGTAATAGAATTATAATTTCCAGAAGAAATTTCTCCAGAAGAGATATCATTTCCAAACATGGAAACGGAGTAACTTTGTGAACTTCCAGTCAGAGCATCAGCAAAACTAAGAATTGACAAAAAGATTAAAAAAGAAAAAATAACTTTCTTCATAAACTCCTCAATTTAACTCGATCCAAATATTTCTCCATTGTGGGTCAAGAACTCCATCTCCTCCAACTTGGAAAGCGCCAATGCAAATATCTCCCAGATTAGAAGCCATACTAAATGAATCAGAGATAGCTGCACGATTAGCCGCAGTATAACTCAATAACTGATTTCCAGAAGAAGACAAATTAGTATATGAACTTCCAGTAATACTCGTAGCAGGGGCAACAATATATTTCATATATACAATAGCATTTGTAGCTCCAGAAGTAGCAGAACGAGCAAAGCCATATCTGAAACTGCTGTAGCCAGTAACATTTGTACAAGCTAAATACTGACTATTTCCGACTATTCTTTCAGTTGCAGGAGGATTAGTATCTGTAACAGCCCCAGCTAATATGGAGATATGCTTAACAGGTAAAGAGGTTCCAGAACCTGTCTGGTCAGTTCCACAAACAACGCCTCCTGAAAAGTTTACTCCAATAACTTTATCACTTCCAGAACAAGTCGTTGTAGGAAAAGTAGAATAATTCAAACTTCCAAGATAAAATTTAGAAGAAATATTTCCAGAAGCAGACAGATTATTTGATAAATCTAAATCAACAGCAAATATTTTCGTAATTCTATTTAGAACATTTCCAATAAATGAAAAGAAACCAGTAGAGGCACTAACATTTCCAGCAAAAGCAGAATTATCAGTAATAGTGATATTTGCAAAAGTAACATTAGAAGAAGTATTCAAAACTTGGTCAAATAAATTAACAGAGCTACTACTAGTAATAGTGCATAAATTAGAAACAGCACCAGTAATATTTGAACAATGAACTCGAGTTCTATTCTCCAGAGGTAAATCTGTAATCATTAAATAAGTAGCATTAGCTGAAGAAGAAGTCAAAAATCCTTGAGAATTAATATAAACAACTGCAGAATCAGTTTGATTGTAATTGAAAGAAAATCCCGTAATATTGCTTATATGACTAATAGTTCTATTTTCCAAAGGTAAGTTTGCAATATACAAAACAGAAGTGGAATTACCAGACCATAAAGGATCAGATTCTGCTCCCGCAGGGAGATTAGCAAGTAAGCTACCATCTCCTATAAAATAATCTGCAGAAACATTTTCGGAAGTAACTATATTTCCAGACGCATCTATGTCATTAACAAATAGTTTTCCAATTCTATTTGCTAAACTCCCCAAAAATCCAAAGAAACCTCTATCTAAAGTAGTTATATTTCCGTTAAATGTTTCAGATTGATTTTTCAAAGCATAATTGCTCAAATCAACAGACAAATTTCCAGAGGTGTTCTGACATTCAACACTACCATTAGAATAAACTAATCTTATAGCGCTTCCAGCAGGGCAGAAATTTATCATAGACAAATTAATAAAAGAAAAATTATTTATGTATCCCAATGGAGATTGAAACTCAAGGCGTTCATTTCCATCAAAATCTAAATCCTCTCCATTTATCTCATAATCTTTCCAATAACTTATCCCATATTCCAAAGTAGGATTTATCATTAAATTCCAAGAACCATTTACTATTGCATTTTGAATAGTTGTATTGAATAAAGGGATTCCTCCACTAGAATCAACATATAGCAATATCGTCAGATTACCATAATTCAATAAAGTTCCATTAGAAAGAATTACATTTGTCCCTTGATCAGACATCAAATGTGCCGAACTAATTCCGATAAACCCAAAAAGAAAAAACAAACTTAATAAAAATTTATATTTCATTTCTCAGACTCCATTTTTAGAAGATTGATCAAAGCAAGATTAATAGAAATAGAACGAGGAATCCGATTTTTCCATTTTTCCCATATTTCTGTCGGAATCTCCAATAAAAACTTTTTAACTTCCTTTTTTTGTTTAGTTTTGTCTACCATTTACTAAGTAAAGCTTACTAATACTTAGTTAAAGTAATAATAAGTTAATATCAATAATAATTACTTAGTATTTAAATTTATCTCGAATAAGGAATGTATTTAAACAAATAAAAGCTGTTTATTTAATGAATATAGAGGTAGTTCTGCTTGGAACTTCAAGTGCGGTTCCAACATCAAAGAAGAACCATAGTGGTTTTCTAATCAAGACAGATAGAGAACATATCTTAGTTGACTGCGGTGAGGGAATACAAAGACAGTTTAGAATTGCACAGGAAAATCCAACAAAACTAACAAAAATTTTGATAACTCATTGGCACGAAGACCACACTCTCGGTTTGGCAGGATTGTTAAAAACAATGGGGATGGATAGTTATGCAAAAAATTTAGATATTTATGGGCCAAAAGCAACAAAAGAAAAAATAGAATTATTTGAACAAATTTATTCCAGATATAAAATACAAATGCAAATTCACGAAGTCCACGCAGGAACAATATACGAAGACAAACAAATCAAAATAGAAACTCTTCCTATGAGTCACGGAATACCAACTCAAGCATATTCCATAATAATAAAAGAACAAATAAGAATAAACAAAGCCAAATTAAAAAAATTGAAACTTCCAAATTCTCCATTGATAGGGCAACTTCAACAGGGAAAAGACATAAAGCACAATGGCAAAACAATCAAAGCAAAAGATATTACGTATATTCAACCAAGAAAGAAAATGACAATAATTTTAGATACTTCAGAAAATCCAAACACAATACATCTTGCAGAAAATTCAGACCTCTTAATATGTGAATCAACTTATTGCGCAGAAGAAGAAGCCCAAGCCCAAGAATACAAACACCTTACGACAACTCAAGCAGCAAATATCGCTAAGAAATCAAAATCAAAGGCGCTCGCATTAGTGCACATATCCCAGAAACATCATCATAAAACATCGCAACTTCTAAAAGAAGCAAAAAAAGTATTTTCCAAAACCTCAATTCCTGAAGATTTAGATGTTCTAACAATATAATGGAAAAATTAAAGGTGGCTTTAACCATACCCTTAACTTATGCTGACAAAATAAGGGAGATAATTGGAAAATCGGGAGGAGGAATTATAGGCAATTATTCATATTGTTCTATATCTTCAAAGGTAATCGGGAGATTCAAACCAAATGAAAAAGCTAATCCTCACATCGGAAAAAGAGGCAAACTAGAAAGCATCAGAGAAGAAAAAATAGAATTTATCTGTTCAAGAAATAAAGCAAAATTAATAATTAAAGAAATCAAAAAATCGATGCAGTGATTGGTGCTCGATTTTTGGATGCTCGAAGTGTCTACCCCACCCTAAAGAATGTGGTTTTAGGGAGACACTTGCGACATAAGAAAAGTTCATCCTTATGAAGAATTAATCTTTGATATTTATCCATTAATCAGTGAAGAAGATTTGTAACCAACTCCCAAGTAATAAGTAAATCAAAAAAACAATGTGCTTGGCACTTGTTTTTTGGATGCTCAAAGCGTTAACACTATAAAGAGAGGAGTTTCCAAACACTTTGACATAAGAAAATTATCAGTCAGTTAATTAAGCAGGAGAAATAAAGATAATAGTGTCCCCGCGCAAGAAAGTTGGGCCATAATTTCTCTTTAGTTCGCCGTTATGCATTTCTTTAGCATTGTCAAGGACAATATTGATATGAATATCAAATGCCTTCAACACGCCAGAAAACTGCCGGTCGTTCTTTAACTGC
>SXGU01125166.1_pt1 | contig 12168 bp, 13 predicted proteins | sample 3174531 | NCBI WGS metagenome assembly SXGU01 (sample SAMN11356863, study PRJNA531348) | freshwater metagenome | isolation source: freshwater sample F1-140 | place: China: Fuxian Lake, Yuxi | collected 2017-12-25
TCTTCTTTCATATTATTTGTTATTTAGTTTCTAATATTAAATATAATTTTTTAAACTATTGTATCTATTTAAGCATACCAACTTTGGTAAACACCATCTACACCGGATGTATAATTACTTAAATAACCCCGAGGTCGCCGCGGTATTCCTTCGCCCAGACGTCGAAGGCGAACACCGGCGAGTCGCGCCGGCGCGGCCCGAGCGCCGGGCAGGCCTGCATGGACTCGGGCGCCATGGTGCCCAGCGGCAGGACGTTGTTGCGCATCGCCAGCAGCACGTTCGAGGTGCCGGCGAAATGCTGCGGCACGCGCCGCTTGAGCGTGTCGATGATCTCCTCGTGCCAGGCGCGCGAAAAACGCCGCCGCGTGCCGAAGTCGGAGATCCTGAAGTCCATCGCCGGCTCGACGGTGTGCACCAGGTCGATCTTTTCCTTCAGCCGCCGCCGCCCCTCGTCCAGGTCGGGACCCGGCAGCGTGCGGCGGAAATACACCTCCGAGACGATCGCCAGCACCGGAATCTCGTACAGGATGGTGTGCAGCCAGGGTCCGCGGATGGTGATGTCGATCTCGCCGCGCGCGGCGCTCGGCTCGATGCCGATGTACTTGCCGTTGAACTGGAACAGCGCGAGGAAGTCGACGAAGTCGGACTTCAGGAACCTCAGGCTTCGCAGGTACGCGAGCTCGTCGTCCTGGAAGCGCAGCGCGCAGAGGTCCGCAACGGCCGCGCGGATGTCGGCGAGGTGCGACGTCAGGTCGGCGCCCTCGGTGCGGCACTTGAAGCGGTACTCGACCTGCGCACCCGGAAAGTGATGCAGCACCACCTGCATCATGGTGAACTTGTACAGGTCGGTGTCGAGCAGCGACTGGATGATCATTACGGGAATCCCGCGGGCATTGTACCCTTGCGTGCATGTGCGGCCGCTACGCGCTCCACAGCAATCCGCAGGTCATCGGGCTGGAATTCGCCCTTGGTGCGGTGCCCGATTTCGCCGCGCGCTACAACATCGCGCCGACCGCCCGGGTCCTCGTCGTGCGCGCACCAGGCACGGCACGGCAAGGCGCCATGCTGCGCTGGGGCCTCGTGCCGCGCTGGGCGAAGGACCCCTCGATCGGCGCGCGCATGAACAACGCACGCGCCGAAACGGTCGCCGCGAAGCCGTCGTTCCGCGAGGCCTACCGCCGACGCCGCTGCCTGCTGCCCGCGGACGGTTTCTTCGAATGGAAAGCCGAGGACGGCCGCAAGCAGCCCTACTACATCACGCCGGCGGACGGCGGCCTGTTCGCCTTCGCCGCGCTATGGGAAACCTGGAACGGGCCGCCGGGGCCGCTGGAGACCTGCGCCATCGTCACCACCGACGCCAACGAGGCCATGGCCGCGGTGCACGAGCGCATGCCGGTGATCGTCCCCCGCGGCGAGTACGCGCGCTGGCTCGACTGCGCCGCCGGGAATGACGTCGGCGACCTGCTGCACCCGGCCGCCGACGGCACCATCGCCATCCGCCGCGTCGGCCGCGCGGTCAACTTCGCGCGCAACGACTCGCCGAAGCTGGTCGAACCCGAAGAATGAGGCGGTTGCGGTTTTCCGCGTACTGGATATAATTCCAGTGTACGTAGGCCCAGTAGCCCGACCGGGCCGGACGCAACGGAGATGCCCATGAGCGCAAGCGCGATGCTGACCGACCGCCAGGCCGAGATCCTGAAGCTCGTCCGCGAACTCACCGAGACGACCGGTTACCCGCCGACGCGCGCCGAGATCGCGCGCTCGATGGGCTTTCGCTCGGTGAATGCCGCGGAGCAGCACCTGCGCGCGCTGGAAAAGAAAGGCGTGCTCGACATCGAGTCGGGTGCGTCGAGGGGATTGCGCGTGCGCGACGGCCGCGCCGCCACCCGGCACGGCAAGCTCATGGAACTGCTGGTGATCGGCCGCGTCGCCGCCGGCAGCCCGATCCTCGCGGAAGAGCACATCCAGGGCCGCTACCAGGTGGATCCCGCCATGTTCACCCCGCGCGCAGACTATCTGCTGCGGGTGCGCGGCCTGTCGATGCGCGATGCCGGCATCCTCGAAGGCGACCTGCTGGCGGTGCATCGCGCCGACGAGGCGCGCTCCGGCCAGATCGTCGTCGCCCGCCTGGCCGACGAAGTGACCGTGAAGCGCCTGCGCCGCCGCGGCAACGCGGTTCAGTTGCTGCCGGAGAACCCCGATTTCGATCCCATCGAGGTCGACGCACGTTCCGGCGATTTCGCCATCGAGGGCGTGGCCGTCGGCATCATCCGCAACGGCAAGAGTTTGTAAGCGCGCCGCTCAATGGCGCCTATAATCCGGGAGCTTCCAGACCTCCCGGTATGAACGAAACGCCCTCTCAAGGCAGCACCAGTCCCGTATCCGGAGCGCAGGGCGACGCTCCCGGCCGCGCGCGCGAGACCGCCGACCAGCGCCGCGTGCTTGCCGACCAGATCGACCTGCTCTACCGGCAGTCGGTAAGCGGCATCCTGGCGACGATCCTGATCGGTGCCGTCGCCACGTTCGAGCTCTGGTCGCGCCAGCATGGCGAGCTGGTGATCTTCTGGTGGACGCTGACGCTGCTCATCTCCGCGCTGCGCTACGTGCTCTATCGGGAGTGGAAGTCGCGCACCGACCACGACCACGAAAAGTGGCTGCGCTGGTTCGCCATCGGCGCGCTCGCCACCGGCGCGAACTGGGGCTTCGCGGGCTCGGTGTTCTTCCCCTCGCACGCCGATGACCAGCAGGTTTTCCTCGCTTTCCTGCTGGCCGGCATTTCCTCGGGCGGCATCCCCTTCTTCTCCGCCGTGTGGTGGGTCTACGCCCTCTATGCCGGCGGCATCATGCTGCCGTTCACCTACGTGCTGGGAACGTTCGGCAACCGCTTGTTCGCCGAACTGGCGCTGCTGGTGCCCATGTTCTACGCCGCCAACGTCGGCGTGGCCTTGCGCCTCTCGCAGGTCTTCGCCTCCGGCTTCCGCCTGCGACAGGCCTACGGCCGGCTGACGGAGGACTACAGCGCCATCAACCTCAAGCTGGAGCAGCAACTGGTCGAGCTGAACGAAGCGCGGCGCCAGGTGGAGGCTTCTGGTCGCAAGCTGGCGCTGTTCGCGGAACGCTCGCCGATCGCGGTGTTCGAATTCGATCCCGAGGGCCGGGTCCTCAGCATGAACCCGGCCGCCGAGGACCTGTTCGGCTACGCCGCCAACGAGATGATCGGCCAGTCCGGAACCGCTTTCCTGTTTCCCAACCAGCTCGTCGGCGCCGTGACCACGCACTGGACCGACTTCGTCAAGTCGCGCATGCCCCTGGTCGGCCTGCGCTATCACAACCTGCGGCGCGACGGCGCCGAGCTGGTCTGCGAATGGAGCCTGACGCCGCTGGTGAATGCGGACAAGCGGGTGATTTCGGTGATCGTCCAGGGGCAGGACGTCACCAAGCAGCTCGAGTCCGAGCGGCTGAAGAAGGAGTTCACTTCCACCCTTTCGCACGAACTGAGGACCCCGCTCACCTCGATCATCGGCTCGCTGCAACTGGTCAACACCGGCGTCATCGGAGACGTGGCGCCCGACATCCTCGAACTGACCGGCATCGCAGAGCGCAACGGCCAGCGCCTTCTCGATCTCATCAACGACCTGCTGGACATCGACAAGATCGAATCCGGCAAGTTCACCCTGTTCCCGGAGATCCTTTCGCTGGACGAGGTCGTACAGGAGTCGATCGCGCTCAACAAGGCCTACGCCGAGCGATTCAAGGTGCGACTGCAGGCAAGCGGCGAGATCGTCACGCTGAAGGCGAACGCCGACCGCAAGCGCACGCTCCAGGTCATGACCAACCTGCTTTCGAACGCGGCGAAATTCTCGCCGGAAGGGGGTGTCGTCGAGGTCAGCATGCATGCGCACGGAGGCATGGCGCGCATCTGCGTGCATGACTGCGGACCTGGAATTCCGGAGTCGTTCCGCTCGCGCATCTTCAGCCGCTTTGCGCAGGCCGACATGACCTTCACGCGGCAGAAGGGCGGCACCGGCCTGGGTCTGGCGATCTGCAAGCGGCTGGTCGAACTGATGGAAGGCCGGATGGGATTCGACGATCGTGAAGGCGGCGGCAGCACCTTCTGGTTCGAGCTGCCGATACAGGGGTAACGAAGACGATGAGCGAGGAACGAACATGCCCGCGCGGCCGCTGACCAGGATCTGCTACGTAGAGGACGACGAGGATATCCAGCGCATCGTGCGCATGTCCCTCGAGCGCATCGGCAAGATGACGGTGGAGGTGGTGGGCGATCCACTGAAGGCGATCGATGCCATCGTCGCTTTTCAGCCGGAGCTGGTCATGCTCGACTGGATGATGCCCGGCATGGACGGCCCCACCCTGTTCCGCAAGATGAAGGAAAGGCCGGAAACCAGCGCCTTTCCGGTGGTTTTCATCACCGCAAAGGCGTCGACGAAGGAACTCAACGAGCTGCAGGAACTGGGCGCGGCCGGGACGATCTCCAAGCCCTTCACCCCCAAGGACCTGCCCGAGCAGTTGCGCGCCATCTGGGCCGCCCTGCCCTGACGATCAGCGCGCCGGGTCCATCCTGACGGTGCTCTCGGCGCCCGCGGCGCCGATGCCCTGGTAGAACTTGCGCGAGAGGAAGCCGAGCACCTCGTCGGCGTTGCGGAAGCGCGCGTCGCGGTCCTTCTCCACCAGCTTGTCAATCAACGACTGGAACTTCGCGAGGTGCTCGGGCAGCGGAGGCGGCTGCGTATTGAGGTGATGCAGCGCCACCTCGACCGCGGTCTCGCCTTCGAACAGGTGGCGGCCGGCCAGCATCTGGTACAGCAGGACCCCCGAGCTGTAGATGTCGGTGCGCAGGTCGAGCGTCAGGCTGCGCACCTGCTCCGGGCTCATGTAGCGCGGCGTGCCGAGGATTTCGCCGTGCTTGGTGCGGTCGATCGAGTCGACGTGCTTGGCGATGCCGAAGTCGAGGATGGCGAGGCTGCCGTCCCTGCGGAACATCAGGTTCTGCGGCTTGAGGTCGCGGTGCAGCACGCCCTGCTCGTGGATGTCGCCGAGCGCGAACATCAGTTCACGGAAGATCTGCAGCGCCTCGTCCGGCGGCAGGGCAGCGCCCTTCAGGCGATGGTTGAGGTCGCCGCCGTCGAAGAACTCCATCACCAGGTAGGCGTAGCCATCCGACTGGCCATGGCCGAAGATGCGTGCCACGTGGCGCGTTCGCATGCGCTCGATCAGCGCGTACTCCTCGATGAAGCGCTCGATCGCCTTGGGGTCGCCCATCACCTCGCTGCGCAGAATCTTGACCACCAGCGGATCGTCGTCGCCATCGCGCGAAGCGAGGTAGACGCGCGACATGCCGCCCTCGCCGATGATGCGCAGCACCTTGATGCCGGGGATGCTGATGCGCGTGCCCAGGCTCTGGCCCTCCATGCGCGCCGCGACCTCGGGCCTGATCGTGCGTTCGATCGTCTTGTGCGTGAGCTCGCGGATGCTGGTGACGAGGCGCTCGCGCGTCAGCTCCTGCTTGCGCTGGTAGTCGTCCGCTCCCGCCTTCATCGCGCGCACCGCGATGATCTCGTTGCCCGCACCGGTGAGGAAGATCACCGGCGGGCAGTCGGCGCGCGTCTTGAAGTCGTGCAGCCACTCCAGACCGTCGCCACGGCCCAGCATGTAGTCCAGGATGATGACGTCGTACGAGCCGAGCGGGAAGGCATCGTCCGGCATCTCGCGCACCAGCGGATCGAACTCCTCGATCGCGGCCTCCGGCCACTCTTGCCTGAGGTAGTGCGACAGCAGGTTGCGCAGGTCCTCGTCGTCGTCGATCAGCAGGATCTTCACCGGCGCCCCGCCGCCACCTTGACCGAGTAGACCGGGATCGCCGTCGAGCGACCGCGCAGCGTCACGTCGCCCCGCGCCTCGGCGCCGTCGGCCGGCAGGACGCCGCGCAGCGCCTCGTACACCGGCCCGCAGACCAGGACCTCGTTCACCGCCGCCATCTGCATCAGGCGCGCCGCCGTGTTCACCGGGTTGCCGATGATGGTGTAGCTGGCGTAGTGCGGCGAGCCGACGTTGCCGATGATCGCCTCGCCCATGCAGATGCCGATGCCCACGCCCGTGGAGAAGCCCGTGCGCTTCTCCCAGCCGGCGGCGATGGGCATGAAACGCCTGACCATTTCCTCGGCACTGCGCCACGCGCGCACGGCCGCGTCCTGCTGGGGAAACGGCACGTTGAAGCCGACCAGCAGGCTGTCGCCGGCCATGTTGAAGATCGTCGCATCGTACTGGTATGCAGCGTCGGTGAGCACGGTGAAGTACTCGTTCAGCATGCCGACCACTGCGCCGACCTCGTTCGTCTCCGTCAGCCGGGTGAAGCCCCTGAGGTCGGCGAACAGCGCGACCACGTGCGCGCGCTGCGCGGTGCCGAACAGCTGGTTGCCGGCACCCGCGTCCTCGATGATGCGCTCGGCCAGCCGCGGCGAGACGTAGCGGGAGAACGTCTTGCGGATCGTCTCCTTGCGCTGCACCTCGGCGGCCAGGCGCCGGCTTTCGAGTTCCTTGCGCGTCTCGTGCAGCCGGCGCAGCGTCTTGACCCGCGCGAGCAGTTCCTCGCGCTTCACCGGCTTGGAAAGGAAGTCGTCGGCGCCCGCCTCGATGCCGCGCACCCGGCTGTCCTGGTCGTCGAGCCCGGTGATCAGCACCAGCGGGATCAGCGCGGTGGCCTCGTCGCCCTTCAGGCGCTGGCAAACCTCGAAGCCGTCGACGCCGGGCATCATGACGTCGCAGAGCACCAGGTCGGGCGCCTCGGCCTCGACCTTGGCGATGGCTTCCTCGCCGCCCGACGCGGAATCCACGCGCATGCCCTGCTTGCGCAGCAGGAGTTCCAGGTAGGCAACCATGTCCGGGTCGTCATCGACCACCAGCACCCGGTATTCGCCCGCGGCGGCCGGCGACCCGCCCGCGGGCGCCGCCTCACTCATAGACGACGGTCACCTTCGACAGGTAGGCGGCGTATTCCTCCACGCATTGCTGCAGCGCCGCCTTGTCCGCGGCCCTGGCGGCGTCCTCGACCCGCTCGCCGATCACCGAGACTTGCGCGAAACCGTAGGAATTGCCCACCCCCTTCATGCGGTGCCCGAGCTGGCGCAACTGCTCGAAGTCTCCGGCGGCGACCGCTGCCTTGAGCGAATCGACCTCGTTCAGCCGGTTCTTCATGAACACCGGTATCAGGTCTTCGAGATCCTTCGCGACCTTGACGGCATGGATATCCTGCGACATTGATTCAGCTCCGTTCCGCGGCGATGCGCCGCGCGTCCTGGAGCGCTGATTATAGAGGGAGACGCGGAATTGACCGGTCGCCCCCCCCCCCGCGTGCGGGTCAACCTGTTTTGCAGGCTCCAGATTGCATCGACCAGGCGCCGATCTCCCCGATCATCCGGTCGGCCGCGCGGGCCAGCGCGCGGACACCGCTTGCGGCCGAACCGCCCGCGTCACGCTCTACGACCAGAAAGACCTTGTCGGCGACGCGGCGAGAGCCGGCGTGCAGCATTGCCCTGCCCTCGAGCACGACGTCGCTGGCGGACGTCGAGGAGAACACCTGAGAAAGCTCGGAAAGCTCGAAGTCGAACGCACACACAGCGGGCGCGCCGCCCGAGGCGCGCGCAAAACGGCGCTGCAGCAGCACCGCGGGCGCCGCCGCCCAGCGGCTGTGCGCGAACGCATGGAGTTCCGCCGTGTCGCGGTAGGCGAGGCGGTAGAGCATGTCATTGGTGTCGAACGGGGCCGTTGCCCGTACCGTGCCGGAGCGAAGCGCGCCGAAGCGGGCAGCGGGCACCTCGATGCCCAGGTCATAGGTGCGCTGCACGACGCCGTCGTCGGCGGAGCCCGCGCACCCGGCAAGCAGCGCCATCGCCATCAGCAAGTAGCGTTTCATTCGAAGCCGGCCTCCCCGGGACCCGGGCGCGCCGCGGGGCGGCCCCACAATACGCTCTGCGGGCGGCGCTCGAGCTCATAGGCGAGCCGGCCGATGCGGTGGGCGCCCTGTTCCACCGACTCGGCCAGCGCGTGGGTACGCGGGAGCGTCTCGTTGCGGAACGCGCCGGCGGTTGCCAGCGCCTCCTCCGACAGCCGGTTCACGCTCTCGGCGAGCTTGCGCGCCTCGCCGACCATCGCGCGCGCCTCGCGCGCCAGTTGCGGAATTTCCTTCATCGCCGTGTTGGCCGAGGCCAGCGACTCCGACAACTGCCGGCGGTTCTGCTCCGAGAGCATCTGGTCGGCCCGCTCGATGGTGCCCGGCAGCCGGCGCGAAGCGGCCTCGAGATTGGTCGAGACCTGCTTGATGGAAGCAAGCGTCGCGGCGAAATTCTCCTGGTTGTCCGCGTTCAGCAGCTTCTGCACGCTCGCCACCAGCACCCGCGCGTCCTTGGCGATGCCGCCGGCGGAATCGAACAGTTGGTCCAGCATCGATGCGCGCAACGGAATCTCCGCCCGGCCTGCCGGCCCGCCGACGATCGGCGTCGGGTCGTTGCCTTCGTCCAGCAGGTGCACATAGGCGATCCCCGTGATGCCCTCCTGGCCGAGTTGGGCGTAGGTGCCGCGGGTAATCGGAATGCGCTCCTCGACCTCGATGTCGATGAAGATGCGCTTCGGGTCCTTGAGGTCGAGGTCGATGGTCGAAACGCGGCCGACGCCGATGCCGCGGTAGCGCACCTGGCCCTGCGGGTTCAGGCCGGTGACCGGCTGCAGTGCGACGACGCGGTACGGCACGCGCACCAGCGGGTCGCCGGCGAGCCAGTTGCCGACGAACGCCGCGGCCACCAGCAGGCCGAGGATGAACAACCCCGCCGCCAGCGCATGTGCCCTGTTTTCCATCGATTACAGCGGCGGCGCCGGCAAGCCCTCGAAAGCCCGCCGCCCGCGATCTCCCCCGAAAAAAGTCTGCACGAACCGGTGCGGGTGCGCCCGCACTTCCGCCAGCGGCCCGCAAGCCATTATATGTTGCTCGGCGAGCACCGCCACGCGATCCGACAGGTCGTTCAGGGTGTCGAGGTCGTGGGTCACCATCAGCACGGCGAAGCGGTGCTCGGCGCGCAGGCGCTTGATCAGGCTGACGAAGGCCTCCGAGCGGTCCGGATCCAGCCCGGCAGTCGGCTCGTCCAGGATCAGCAGGTCGGGCGACAGCGAAAGCGCCCTTGCCAGCGCCACGCGCTTCACCATCCCGCCCGAGAGGTTCGCCGGCAGGAGTTCCGAATGCTTCGGCTCGAGTTCCACCTGCCGCAGCTTGGCGTGAACGATGGAGCGGATCACGTCCTCGCCCAGCCCTCCCCGCTCGCGCAGCGGAAAGGCGATGGTCTCGTACACCGTCAGGGCGCTGTAGAGGGCGCCGTTCTGGAACAGCATGCCCATGCGCTGGCGCGCCTCGCGGATGCGATCCACGTCGCCGCTGTCCCACGGCACGCCCATCACGCGCACCGAGCCGCCCGCCGGGCGCTTCAGGCCGAGGATCACCCGCAACAACTGGGTCTTGCCGCTGCCCGAACCGCCGACCAGCGTCATCACCTCGTTGCGCCGCACCTTCAGCTCCAGGTCCCGGTGCAGGACCGTGTCGCCAATGGTGTTCAGCAGGTGCTCGACCTCGATGACGTATTCGCCCTGCATCAGCCGATGTTCCTCAGCGCGATGGCGAAGATGGCGTCGAGCAGGATCACGCTGGTGATCGAGGCCACGACCGAGCGCGTCACGCCGGAGCCGAGGCTCTCGGTGTTGGGCAGGATGCGCAGGCCGTAATGGCAGGCGACGAAGGCCACGGCGAAGCCGAACGCCACGGCCTTGCCGATGCCGATCCAGAAGTTCGACACTTCCAGCACGCGGGGCAGCGCGTTGATGAACGCCGCGTACTCGATGCCCAGCGTGAGCTTGCAGATGAGCATGCCGCCGGCCAGGGCGGCGACGTCGGTGGCGAAGGCGACCAGCGGCAGCGCACAGGCCAGGCCGATGACCTTCGGCAGCACCAGCCGGCCGGTGACCGAGATGCCCATCACCGAGAGCGCCTCGATCTCCTCGGTTACCCGCATCACGCCCAACTGCGCGGTCATGGTCGAGCCCGACCGGCCGGCGGAAATGATCGAAGCCAGCATCGGCCCGAGTTCGCGCACCACGCCGACGGCGACGATGTTGATCACCAGCAGGTCGGCGCCGTACTTTTTCAGCTGCAGCGCGGACAGGTAGGTCAGCACCACGCCGACCAGGAAACCGACCAGCATGGTGACCGGCAATGCGGTGACACCGGAGCGGTAGATATTGGCGGAGATCTCGAAAAAGGGGATCTGCCCGGGCCGCCGCGCGAGGCGATAGACCTCGATCGCCAGCTGCCCGAGCAGCGCCAGGCCGTCGCGCAGGTGGTGGAAGAAGTGCAATCCACCCGCGCCCAACCTGAGCACCGGCGCCGCCGGATCCAGGCGCCTGCGCCCGCTGCCCTGCGTCTCGAGCGAACTCGAGGCCAGCTCGAAGTGGCCGAGGAACCGCTCGGGCGTTCCCTCGGGATGGGCGCCCTTCATCGCCTTCACCAGCCAGACGGCGCCCGCATCGTCCAGGTCTTCCAGACCGCCCAAGTCCCAGTGCAGCGCGCCCGGGGCATACGACTGGATGCGCTGCAGCTTCTGCCGGAGATCCGGCTCGCCGTCGCGCAGCGTCGTGAAGGTCCATTCGCCGGATACGCATGCGCGCGGGTCCGGACGGCCCTGCCCGGGCTCCTGGAGTTCGAGCATGTTCTGTCAGCGGCCGCCGGAGGACGGCGAACCGGTGGCTTCGCGCGCCCGCGGGTGGTGCGGGTGGATGCGCAGCGCGGCGTGGAACGAGAACCGCGAGTCGCGCTCCTCGCCGCGGCCGAGCAGGACCTCGGCGAAGGTCAGCAGGGCACCGAAGTGCCGCGGCTCGCGCTCCAGCGCGCGGTGCAGGCTCGCCACGCACTCGTCATCGCGGCCCTCGAGGTAGTAGAGCGTCGCCTGCTTGTGCCAGGCTTCGGCGAAATCCGGCCTGCGCCGCAGGAGGCGCGCGAGGCGCGTTTCCGCGATGTCATGGCGCCGCGCGGCGATGTCGCCCGTGGCAAGGTCGAGCTCGCGCGCCACATGGTGGTTCGGATGGGTCATCCACAGGTCCCAGATGCGGTCTTCGGTGACGGCCACCGCGTCGCTCGCGCGGCTGGCGGCGAGACGGCAAAAGAGCTGGTGCAGGGCCAGCGGCAGCAGCGGGTCTGGCCGGCGCAGCGGCAGTTCGGCAACCAGACGAAGTGTGGCCTGATACATTCGTTGCGGCCATTATAGGGGCTACAAAAAGAACGAAGGCCTTTTGTCCTTCGTGGCCGCGCTCAATGGAAATCCCGCGAGCGCGCCGCGAGCCGGCCGAGCAGCGCGCTGTGGTCGGCGAGGCGGCGCGCCACCAGGTGCACCACCTCCCCTTCCCGCTCGATGGTGCCTTCGACCGCGAGCAGGCTCGCGCCGAGCAAGGCGCGCCGCTGGCCGTCGACCAGGTTGCGCCACACCACGACGTTGACATGGCCGGTCTCGTCCTCGAGCGTGACGAACACCACGCCGCTGGCGGTATCCGGGCGCTGCCGGCAGGTGACCAGGCCCGCCGCCCGCGCGCGCCGGCCGTGCGCCACCTGCCGGAGCGCCTCCGCAGTGAGGAAGCGCCGGCGCTCGAGGCGTTCGCGCAGCAGGGCGAGCGGATGGCGTCCGAGCGTGAGCCCCAGGCTGGCGTAATCCGCCACCAGGTCCTCGCCTTCGCTCGGTGGCGCGAGATCCGCGGCCGGTTCGAGGACCGGCGCCGCAGCCAGCAAGCCGGGCGCGTTGCCCTGCACTCCCGCAGCCATCCAGTGCGCTTGACGGCGGTGGCCCGCAATGCCCGCCAGCGCGCCCGACCGGGCGAGCACCTTGAGCGCCTTGCGATCCAGTGCGGCGCGGCGCGCGAGTTCCTCCACCGAGCCGAACGGCCGCGCGCCGGCGATGCGCAGCGCCGCTTCCTCGGCCAGCCCGCCGACCATGCGCAGGCCCAGGCGCACGGCCGCGCCCTCGAGCGTGCAGTCCCAGCCGCTCGCCAGGACGTCGGCAGGCCGCACCTCGACGCCGTGGCGCCGCGCGTCCTGCACCAGCTGCGAGGGCGCGTAGAAGCCCA
>SXGU01090191.1_pt1 | contig 12164 bp, 14 predicted proteins | sample 3174531 | NCBI WGS metagenome assembly SXGU01 (sample SAMN11356863, study PRJNA531348) | freshwater metagenome | isolation source: freshwater sample F1-140 | place: China: Fuxian Lake, Yuxi | collected 2017-12-25
GTTCATTGGCCCCGGATGCATGACAATGGCGTCGGGCTTGGCGAGCGCAAGTTTTTCCGGCGTCAGCCCCCAGGACTTGAAGTATTCCTGTGTGCTCGGCAGCAGCGCACCATTCATGCGCTCGTTCTGCAGGCGCAGCATCATCACCACGTCGGCACCGCGCAGGCCATCGGCAAGATCGTTGCAGACGCGCAGCGGCGCGCCGGGGATCATCTGCGCCGCCGCCGCCGGCAGCAGGGTGCGCGGACCGACCAGACGAATCTCCGGTACCCCGAGGGTGGTCAACGCATGCAGCTGGCTGCGCGCAACACGCGAATGCAAAACGTCACCGACCACCGCCACGGTCAGCTTTGTGAAATCTTTTTTGTAATGGCGGATCGTGTACATGTCGAGCAAACCCTGCGTCGGATGCGAGTGGCGCCCGTCACCGGCATTTACGACATGGATGTGGTCGCGCCCGGTGGCCGCAAGGTGCTGCGCGATCAGGTAGGGCGCACCGCTCGACGCATGGCGCACGACGAACATGTCGGCCTGCATTGCCGCGAGGTTATCCACCGTGTCGAGCAGGCTCTCGCCCTTCGCCGCCGAGGAGGTATTGATGTTGAGGTTGATGACGTCCGCCGACAGGCGCTTGGCGGCGATCTCAAAGGTGGTACGGGTACGCGTCGAGTTCTCGAAGAAGAGATTGAACACACTTTTGCCACGCAATAGCGGCACCTTCTTCACCTCGCGTTCGGCCACCGCCGTAAAGGGCTCGGCGCGGTCGAGGATGTTGTGCAGAATCTCGCGCGACAGCCCTTCGATCGACAGCAGGTGGATCAGTTCGCCGTGGCTGTTCAGTTGCGGATTGGCTTGGACGGTCGGGATCATTTTTCGCTCAGCTTGAAGGCCAGGGTGCCCTCCTCGCCGCGACAGAGATCAAGACTCTGGCTGGACGGCAGGGGCAGCGCATGGGGGCAGTAAGTTGCCGCAATCGGCAGCTCGCGGCCACCGCGATCGACCAGCACGGCCAGCTCCACCTGCGCGGGACGGCCGTAGTCGAACAGTTCGTTGAGCGCCGCGCGAATGGTGCGGCCGGTGTAGAGCACGTCATCGACGAGGATCAGATGCGCGCCGGCCACATCGTCGGGCAAACGCGAGGCCCGCCCGCCGGCTTTCAGGCCATTGCCGATGTGATGGTCATCGCGATGAAACGAGACATCGATGGTCGCCAGCGGGGTTGTCAAACCGAGCGACTGGTGCAGGGCTTCGGCCACCCAGACGCCTCCGCTGTGAATGCCGACCAGCACGGTCGCAGGGGTGATGCGCGGCCGCATCAAGGCAGCCAGTTGCTGCAACAGCTCAGTGGCAGAGGGCAGCGGGAGAGATTGGGGTGAGGGCATGACGTTGATCCAACCAGGCTTGCAAAATGACGGCGGCGGCCTCGGCATCGAGACGCGCCTTGCGTTCGCGCTTATCGCCAGTCAATTGTGACTCAGCAATTGCTGACGAATAGCGTTCATCCACCAGTTCAACTGGCAGGTGGTAGCGGCCTTCCAGCTGGCGTGCGAAGCGTTCGCAGCGGGCAGCGAATTCGTGTTCGGCATCATCAATATGGCGCGGCAGGCCAACGACGAGACGGGCGGGGTGCCACTCGGCGATCAGTTTGGCAATCGCGGTAAAACGGCGGTCATTGGCAGATTCGGCCACCGTCGCCAGTGCCCGCGCCTCGCCGAGCAGCGTTTCGCCAATCGCCACGCCAATCCGTTTTTCACCGAAGTCGAAGGCCATAATGGTCTCGGAAAGAGCGGTTTCCCACTCAGGCATGCCCGGCCACCTCGGAGAGATTGGCGAAGTCGACGCCCAGCAACTGCATGGCCGCCGGCAGCCGCTCTTCGGGGGGCAGGTTGAAAATGATGTTCGGGTCAGCCTCTACCGTCAGCCAGCCGTTTTGCGACAGCTCCCATTCGAGCTGACCGGCGGCCCAGCCGGCATAACCGAGCGAGACAAGTACCTCGGCAGGTTTTCCCTCTTCACTCATCGACTGCAGGATGTCGCGCGAACTGGTTAGAGCGATCTCGGGACTGACGTTCAGGGTCGACTGCCAATCGCCGGCCGGACGATGCAGGACAAAGCCGCGATCCGTCTGCACCGGGCCACCGAAAAACACCGGGAGTTCGTGATAGCGGGCTTGATTCGGGCCCGGCGCCAGCGGCATGCTGACACGTTCGAAAAGCGTGCCCAGACTGATGTCCATCGGCCGGTTGACGATGATGCCTAGCGCACCCTCGGCATTGTGCTCGCACAAATAGGTCAACGTCCGCGAAAAGTTCGGATCGGTCATGGCCGGCATGGCAATCAGAAAGTGATTGGCGAGGCTGGCTGTTTCGATAGTTTTGGCAGTCATAATTTGGGGTCCATTCTAACGCCGCATCGCCAACCTCGGGCCACCTGCGGTCGATGAAGCACGGACGTTGATGGTCGGCACGTAAGGCGTTTCACGCTAATCTGTCAGCCCACGCATTGCGAAACGGCCAGCCATGTTCCTTCCCCTGCACGATATCTACGAACCCTCCGCCATCCTGCCCTTGCCGGATGGCCGCTTTCTCATCGCGGAGGATGAGAAGACGCGCCCGTTCAGTCTCGTCACCATCCAACCGGACGGCACCACGCACAGCGTCCCACTCGTCACGGAAACGCCGGGGGGCGATTTCGCCAAGCTCGACGATCTGGAAGGTCTCGCCGCCGATACGGCCGGCCACGTCTATGCCATCACCTCGCATTCGCGCAGCGGCAAAGGCGAGGAGAAAGCCGCGCGCGAACGGCTGATTCGCTTTCACGTCGCAGGCGATCGCCTCGTCGCGCCCGTCGTCGTCGCAGGGCTGAAAGCCGCGCTGATCGCCACGCATCCCGTGCTGGCCGAGGCCGCCGCACGCCGCGACGTCAAGGCGGAAGGCGGCCTCAACATCGAGGCGCTGGAAATCACGCCGGGCCAGCAGCACCTGCTGATCGGCTTCCGCAGCCCGCTGCAAGCCGGCCGCGCGCTGATCGCACGCGTCGAGAACCCGGCAGCCATGTTCGACAACGGCGCCGCACCGCGCATCGCCGCAAAACTGACCACCCTCGACCTCGCCGGCCACGGCCTGCGCGGCCTGTCCCACATCCCGGCGCTGGACGGCTACCTGCTCATCAGCGGCCCCGTCACCAAGGAACAAACACAGTTCCGCCTCTGGTTCTGGAGCGGCCGGGAAGCAGACGCCCCGCGCCACGCCCACGTCCCCGGCCTCCCCGGCTTCGAACACGCCGAAGGCATCGCCCCCGCCACCATCAACGGCCAGCCGCGCATCATTATTGTCAGCGATGATGGTGATCGCGAAGCGGGGCAGGCCGCGCGTTTTCTGCTGCTTGATCCTGCGCAACTTCTGATTGACGGTTGACCATCAGGTCAATTTCCGCACTCGGACAGCAAGAGCCGTTCGACGGCAAAACCTATTGGGCAGGTTCAGATTGACTATGACATTCCTGATGTCGAGGGTAAGTCTGATTTCCTCACGCAGGAGTCGCCCGATTGCGTCCCAACACCTTTGCCCGATACATCGCTTGGTCTGCGGCCTCAATCAAAATCTTTGAGTTCTGCTCTACGTCTGGGATCATTGACGCAACGCCAATGCTCACCGTAACGTATCCAAAGAGAGAATGCTCGTGCGGGAGTGCAATGGATCGAAATTCTTCACAAAGTTTTTCGGCCAAGCTCAGGGCTGTTCCAGCGTCAGTAGCGGGAGCAATGAACACGAACTCCTCTCCACCATAACGCGCCACAAGATCAGTCCCCCGGCTGATGCTGCTGGAGATGACGTGAGCGACACGTTGTAGGCAGGCATCCCCCGCCTGGTGACCATAGTGGTCGTTGTAAGGTTTGAACCAGTCAATATCCAACATCGCCAAAGCCAACGGCTGTCCTGTCCGAGTCGCCCGACTCCATTCAAGTGCCAACACCTCGTCGAACCGGCGACGATTGGCAATGCCGGTCAAAGCATCGGTCGAACTGAGAAGTTCCAACTTCCGGTTTGATTCAGCGAGTTCTCTGGTTCGCTCCTCAACTTTTTGCTCCAACGTAGCATACGATTCTTGCAATTGCTCTGCCATCCTGTTGAAACTATCGGCCAGTTCCTCAAGTTCATCGCCGGTTGTTACCAATATGCGATGATCCAAAGCCCCCGTGCCGATCAAGGCTGCGCCATCCTGAAGCGCACGAATGGGCCGGGTCATGTGTCGTACCATCGTCACACTTGCAGCCAGGGCAAACAGCATACCGATCAGAACCAGCAATGCACCTCGGACTACCTGCGCATACAACGGGCGATAGGCCTCGGAAAGCGGTTCTTCGACGAAGACAAACCAGCCCAACTGAGGAATGGTGGCAAAGGCAGTGAGTACATCTTCGCCTTTAAGATTGTGCGCATGAATCAGTTCTGGACGTTCTTTTGGTGGGGGATGGAGGGCGGTATGAATCTGGGGTAATTCGGTCAAGTGGGTGTTTCTCAACACGAGTCCAATGTCTGGATGTGCAATCAAGCGTCCCTGCGCGTCGACAGCATAAGCGTAACCGTTTGTGCCTACCTTGATCTGCGAAATGCCGGACAGCAAGAATTCAAGGTCAATTTCAGCGACAGTAATCCCCGCCGCATCGGGACCAACGGCCATGGCAACCATCATGAATAATCCGCCATCACGAAAATAGACCGGGCTACGGTAGTGGCGCCCGGATGCGGTCCGCTGGAAGTATTCGGTATCCGAAAAGTCACGTCCGCTGCGTACGATATCTGTTGTTTGCCGAGATACCCGGAAAACTTCCTTGCCTTGCCGGTTCAGCAGAAATATTTCATTGATGGCGACGGTACGTCGCAGCAGTTGAATTTCAGCCATACGTTTGTCGAGCGGAGCCGTGTCCTGCACTGCGATAGCAGTGATGCCGACTCTCTTTTCAATATCGAACAGCTGTTGCCCAATCCGCGTGGCGGCAGCTTCCGCCTTTTCTCGCTGCAGCTTAACCAGTGCCTGCTGATTTTCCTGGTAAGAATAATGGATACTGAGCGCACCGCTCAAGAGCAACGACAGCCCGATCAGCGCACTCAAGATAAGTGCGTATTTCTTGAAGAGGGTCTTTTTGATTGGCAATCGAGGGCGACTTGATCGGTGTTTCTTGTCAATCGAACGGCTTGTCGTTTGGACTCTTAAAGAGATCAACCATTTCCTTGCTCATCGGGAAGTTGAGGCTGACGTTCTTCGGTGGAATTGACGACATGAGCCACTTCCGATAGATCGTCTCAGCTTCACCAGACTGCATGATTCGTGCGATCTCTTGGTCGACAAGCTTCTTGAAATCGGCATCATCCTTGGGCAGGATGCAACCATAGGCTTCGAAAGACTGGGGCTTCCCAGTCACCACCCACTCGTCCGGGCGCCATGTGTCATGTATCGTTGCATACAAGAGAACATCATCCATCATGTAGGCGTCTGCCTGTCCCGCTTGTAGCACCGAGACCGGCGTATCGCCACGATCAAAGGTGGAAACGATATTGATACGGGTGTTCTGATCGCTGTTCATTTTGCGTAATATCTTCTCAGAAGTCGAGCGCGCAAAGGTCACGACGGTCTTGCCGACGAGATCAGAAAAATCCTTGATCCCGGAGTCCTTGCGGGTCATGAGGCGGGAGCCAGCGACAAAAATGGTATTTGAGAACGCCGCAATCTTTTGCCGTTCGGTCGTATGGGTCGTCGCACCACACATAATGTCCGCAGTACCGTTCTGGACGATCGCAAAGCGATTCTGGGTAGTCACAGGTACCGCCTTGATCTGCAGTTTGGGCAGGTTCAGTTCGCGCTTGACGGCTTCGGCAACCTTCAGTGCAATCTCATAGGAGTAGCCCAACGGCCTCCCATCACCAATGCTGTAAGTGAATGGCGGTGTCGACTCGTGAAAACCGAGGGAGACGACTCCCGTGTCAGCGATCTTTTTCAGGGTTACTGATTTGACTTCAGCATAGGCGTGGGTAGCAAAAAACAGTAAAGCCGTGATCGCCAAAAATGGTATTTTCAGGAGCATCTTCATCAGGATCACCATGTGCATAAACTTTCGTTGGTTGATAAGTATACACAGACTGAAATCGACAGCTTTCGGAATTGAAAGCAGCCATTGCATTTGCAAATATCATCAGGCGACATTGGGTCGTTTATTGCCGTCCCGCCAGCGCCGACTTTTGAATCATGTGGCCAACAGTCGATCCAGCGAGAGTGTTACCATGGTGACACTTTGACGTCTGGAGCAACTGCAATGTCCACTACCTCACTGAAACTACCCGATGAACTCAAGCAGCGTGCTGTCTCGGCAGCGCAGACGCAAGGGCTGTCGCCGCACGCTTTCATGGTGCAGGCAATCGAACAGGCGGCCAGCGCAGCCGAGCAGCGGTACGGATTCGTGGCTGAGGCGCTGGCGGCGCGCGAGCAGTTGCAAGTTACTGGCAAGGCTTACGATGCCGACGAGGTGCACGCTTACATCAAAGCACGCGTGCAAGGCTGCAAAGCCACGAAGCCGAAAGCCAAGTCTTGGCGCGGCTGATCTACTCAGCGCAGGCGCTCGGCGATTTTGAAAGACTTACTGACTTCCTTCTGACGAGCGACCCGAAGGCGGCTGCGGCAACCGTTGGGTTGATTGACGAGGCCATCACATTACTGAAGCGGCACCCCCTCATTGGACGTCCCGTCGAGCATGGGTTGCGCGAACTGGTGATATCGCGCGGACGGACGGGTTACTTGGCCCTGTACGATTTCGACGAGACGCAGGATGTCGTGGCAATCCTTGCAATCCGTCACCAGCGTGAGGCCGGCTACGGGATGCAGGACGAGGACAATTGATCCTGCTGCAATCATGACCTCCGCCCTCGTCTGGTTCCGCCGCGATCTGCGCGATTTTGACCATGCTGCGCTGTCTGCCGCCTTGCGCGCGCACGCGCAGGTGTATTGCGCCTTTGTCTTCGATACCGACATCCTGACGCCGTTGCCGCGGCAGGATCGGCGCGTCGACTTCATCCATCGTTCGCTGGTCGAGCTCGACGCCGCGTTGCGGATCAAGGGGGGTGGTCTGATCGTGCGTCATGGCCGGGCGATTGAGGAACTTCCGCGACTGGCGGCACAACTGAATGTGATGACGGTCTATGCCAACCGCGACTACGCGCCGGCTGCGCGCGCGCGCGATGCCACCGTTGCATCACAACTGGCGGCGGACGGGCGCGGCTTCGTCGACGGCAAGGATCAGGTGATTTTCGAGCGCGACGAGGTGCTGACGAAAACCACCACGCCGTTTTCGGTCTTCACGCCCTATAGCCGTGCCTGGCGGGCGAAATTGTCCCCTGCAGACCTTGTGGCACATGACTGCGCGTCACAGCCGGGGCAACTAACTGCCGTCCTGCCCGCGCCGACTTTTCCGGCACTGGGCGATCTCGGCTTTGCGGCGACCAATCTCAAGGTGCCAACCGGTATGAGCGGCGGCGCGCAGTTGTTCGCGGAGTTCCTCACGCGCATCGACCGCTATCACGAGACACGCGACTTCCCGGCCGTCAAGGGGTGCTCTTATCTTTCGCCACACCTGCGCTTCGGCACGGTGTCGATCCGCCAGCTGGTCGCTGCCGCACACGCCGAAAGCCTGCATGCCAAGGGGCGCGGCGCGGAAATCTGGCTCACCGAATTGATCTGGCGCGAGTTCTATCAGCAAATTCTCTGGCATCGCCCGGATGTGGTGGATCACAGTTTCAAGCCGGAATACGATGCACTCGTCTGGGATGAATCTCCCGCGCTGTTCGCCGCCTGGTGCGATGGACGCACCGGCTATCCGCTAGTCGATGCCGCGCAGCGCCAATTGCTGCAAAGCGGCTGGATGCACAACCGCCTGCGCATGGTGTCGGCTTCGTTTCTCACCAAGGATCTAGGTCTGGACTGGCGGCGCGGCGAAGCGCATTTTGCCGACTGGCTGCTCGATTACGACCTGGCCGCGAACAACGTAGGAGGGCAGTGGGCCGCCTCAACCGGATGCGATGCGCAGCCGTACTTTCTCATCTTCAATCCGGTGACGCAGTCGGAACGCTTCGATCCGCAGGGAAAGTTCATTCGACGCTATGTGCCGGAACTCAAGGACTTGCCGGACAAGTTCATTCACGCGCCGTGGCAGATGCCGACACCGCCAGCCGATTATCCCGCACCCGTTGTCGACCACGCGGTGGCGCGCGAAAGAACGCTGGCACGTTTCTCCTCGGTGAGAAAAGATTCGTAAGATGGCGCAACGCATAGGTCGCGAAACAAAGCTGCTTCAGCGTATCTCTTGCTCCAAAAAACGGTAGATGGCATCCAGCCGGGCGACCCCGTCGTTCATCTCCAGCATTTCCTGGCGCAAGGTCATCGGCAAGGGCAGCAACTCCGCCCAGCGGTCGGCAACCCAGGCAGCATCGAAGAATCGATGGGGTTGCGGCGGCGGGTCTTCGAGCGCCTCCAGCAGCGCCCGCAGCATCGGAACCAATCGTGCATAATCACCAGGAATCGGTGTCACGGGTGGGTCTGGCAGCAATGCCACTTCGGCGTGCACCAAGCCTTTCGTGGTCTGGCGATGGGTAAAGACACGAAATCGCTCGCCGCCATTGACCTCCAGATTGAGGATGCCCAGTTGCGGCATGTCCCAATCGACGATTTTGGCCAGCGTACCCACCGGGTGGGGCGCAGCCCCCGGCCCGACTTCCTCGCCCTGCACGATCAGGCAGATGCCGAAGGGCGTCTCATGGCGCAGGCAATCCTTGACCATGTCCATATAGCGCGTCTCGAACACGCGCAAAGGCAAACGGCCACCGGAATGCAGCACCGTATTGAGCAGAAAAAGCGGGATGTCCATTATTTCGCTTCACCCCAGCGTGGCATCAGGGCATGCGCGACGCCGAGCCGATCGAGAATGCGTGCCACCACGAAGTCGACCAGGTCCTCGATGCATTGCGGCTGGTGATAGAAGCCCGGGCTGGGCGGCAGGATGACCGCTCCGGCGCGGGAGAGCTTCAGCATGTTCTCCAGATGGATGGCCGAGAGCGGCGTTTCGCGCGGCACCAGAATCAGCGGCTTTCCTTCCTTGAGCACGACATCGGCGGCACGCGTGATCAGATCCTTGGCGGTGCCCGCTGCCACTTCGGCCAGCGTCCCCATGGTGCAAGGGCAGATCACATAGCCATCGGGTGGATTGGAACCCGAGGCGGGCGGCGCATTCCAGTCATTGCGATCGAACACGTGTAATCGAGCGTCAGTATTGGCAAAGCGTTCCGTCAGCAGGCGCTGCGCCTCGCGCGGCTGCGTCGGCAGCACCAGATCGCTCTCCTGCTTGGCGACAATCTGCGCGGCTTGCGAATACATCAGCCAGACGTGGCAACCCGCAGCCAGCAGGCAATCCACCAGCCGCAAGCCATAAGGCAGGCCGGAGGCACCGGTCCAGGCAACGGCAATGGTCTTGTTCATTTGTTTTCCTTGAGCAGCTTGGCCACAATCAATCCGTTCACGATACCGAAAAGCAATGCGCTCGCGGCAAAGACCGGCACCAGATAGATGATGCCATCATGCGGCACCAGCCACAGGCGCGCCAGCAGCAACTGGCCGCCGACATGGGCAAAGGCGGCGAGCACACTGGCACTGACCGGCCCGAACCAGCGTACCGGCAATTTTGCCGTACCAGCGAGGACAGCAAGGCTCGCCAGCGCACCGACAAGCGCCAGAAAAAAACCGGGGGCGAGAAACTGTCCGACCAGCAGGCTGCCGGCCAGAACGCGCAACAACGACACCCAGGCCGCATCGCGCCAGCCGTGCCGCGCCAGCACCAGCAGGATGACAATGTTCGCCAGACCGGGCTTTACACCGGGGAGCGGGGAAGGCAATGCCGCCTCGGCAATGGAAAGTGCAATCGCTGCCGCTGCATAACGGGCGATGCGTCGGTCCTCAGGCCGGATCGGCAGTTCAATCGTTCCTGAATGAGTTTTCCACTTATTCACGATCAAATACAACCCCATGATTCATCGAGAGAATGCGTCATCATCATTCACCCATTTGATCATGCCCCGAACCTGACCCCTTAAGTTCGGGGGGATTTTCCGGTGGGGCGTGATTTGGCCACCAATGTTGCTACCAATGTTTACGCAATCGCCATCAGGCCTTTTTTCTGAATAACAGTAAGCAAACGCAAGGCTGCGCCTCCGGGCTTTTTGACGCCTCGCTCCCAATCCGAGACGAGATTCTTTGAGACATTGAGGTAGCGCGCAAACACCGGCTGCGAAATGTGCTCACGCGCGCGAATTTCTTTGATTTCCTCCGGTGCCAGCACATGCACTGGCGTCAGGCACGCTTCATCGAATTCGCGCATCGTCTGCTTATCGACGGCGCCAATCTCATGCAAAGCCTCCATCGTCTCGTGAATCGCGGCAAAGGCATCGCTACGATATTTCTTGGGCATCTTTGACGACCTCCCTTTGGACTTGCCGCCACCCGGACGGGCAATTCGCAGCTTGATCACACCTCCGCCCAGATCGGCATCGATCTGGCCTTGCTCGGCACGATCCACCGCATCCCAAAGCGTTTCGACTGAGATATTTTCTTTGCGAGCAAACCGCTCAAACCACGCATTCTTGAAAACCCTCAAGCTGAAGTAGTCTTTTATTTCTAACCGAACTGTATCACACTAAGCGTGATGCCTGATGCCACCGGCTCATCCGCACCTCTGGCGCACCGACGACGGCGATCGCCTCCGTTTGCTGACCCGACCATGCCAAGGTGCCCGAGCACGAAGCATGGCTCGCTAAAATCGCATTGCAGCGGATGCTCGACGCATCCTGGAAAAGTCGGCGCTGGCGGGGCGGCGTGAGCCGGCCATCAAGAGCCGTTCACCGGGAAATCTTATCGGGCCGCAATAGACTGATTGTTGCCTGCTGACAACGTCATGCTCAACGACAGCAGCCCTCAGTTTTCTGCCGCTCAGTTTTGTTCCGTCGTCTACATGTTCCGAGCCACCAATTTACCCGCCGTACAACCCATCAAACAGAGCTTCCTCAGGCGGTGAAACATAAGGCGATTAGCTTGGGACTGTCTTGGTGACAGGAGACAACTTATACTGCGGAGAGTTGCCACTTTGTCTCAACAAACCAAGACTCATTATGCTCGCGCCCCCTGAATCCACCGGTATTTTCAGTCTTGATCAGCTTGCGCTAGAGAAGATTGAACGCAAGGTCGACAATGCCAATCCGGCATTAGCCGAGCTTGGCCAACGTTTTCGTGCGCATCGCAAGGAACGTGGTTTGCACCGAGTGGAACTAGCCAAACAATTGAAATGCACCGACCGATTTCTGCTCGAGTTTGAGGTCGGCGCTCATGACGTAGAACTCGTTTTTTTGCAACAGATGGCCGATGCGGTAGGTAGCCCTCTGACCTACCTGTTGCTGGGGAGCACCGTCACACCCCGGCAAGCACAGACGCTGGAAATGGCGGTCATTTGGGCAAAGAATAAGCCTTTGCATGTGACAGACATACTAGCTAGCTTGTAGCGCCGCGCCGGCAATGACACTACCCGATCCTATCGCTCGCTCCATGAGGGCGCTCGATGCACCATCAAGGCGCGTCCCCGGAGTGTTTTCAACAGGCTCTATTGCGGGTGAAAAATACAAGCGAGATTTTAGAGAACGTAATCAGTGCAACGTGCTCTGGGGTAGGTACTGCACGATTAAGCCAGCGTCAACGATACCTTCATTATTATGAGGGTTGTAAAGGTAAATATGCCCATCCCGGATGCCAAGATAAGTATCGCTGCTTGCATAATGCCTGTACCGGAAGCCACTCAAAGTACCGGCCTGGTCTCTAGCTGAAAGAATGCTGGGGAAGGAAGTTTCAGCCTAATCAAGTACCCGATCACCAAAACAACTCTCGGCGGGGCTACCAGCATTTAATAAGTAATCACCAGCAATCTCAGGGATTTGTCTTAGGGAAACACTGAACAAGTCCCGCAGCCGCGATATGCTTTTGGTATAATGCAGTCATTGAAACGGAATGATCAAAAGCATGAGACAAGCGACATTGGCAGGGGCAACAGGATTCGAGATGCACGCGCGGCCGACACGGAA
>SXGU01043736.1_pt1 | contig 12163 bp, 8 predicted proteins | sample 3174531 | NCBI WGS metagenome assembly SXGU01 (sample SAMN11356863, study PRJNA531348) | freshwater metagenome | isolation source: freshwater sample F1-140 | place: China: Fuxian Lake, Yuxi | collected 2017-12-25
CATGGTCACCAAGGGCGCCAAGGTTTTGGTTATCGCCGCCATCGATGGCAGCACTCTTTCCGACGTTTTGAAGAAGGCCAAGGAAGCCGGCGTTCTCGTTATTGCTTACGATCGCTTGATCGTCAACACTGAGAATGTTGATTACTATGCCACCTTCGATAACTTCGGTGTGGGTGTGATCATGGGCTCCCAGATCGAAGAAGGCCTCGACCTCAAGAATCAGGCTGGCCCCTTCAACATCGAGCTCTTCGGTGGTTCCCCCGATGATACCAACGCCTTCTACTTCTATGATGGCGCTATGTCCGTCCTTCAGCCTTACATCGACAGAGGCAAGCTCGTCGTACAATCTGGCCAGATGGGCATGGACAAAGTTGGTACCCTCCGTTGGGATGGCACCGTTGCCCAGAAGCGCATGGAAGACCTCCTCAGCGCTTACTACACCGACAAGCGTGTTGACGCTGTCCTTTCCCCGTACGATGGCCTTTCCATCGGTATCATCTCCGCTCTCAAGAGCGTAGGCTATGGTTCCGCTGATCAGCCCATGCCCGTTATCGGTGGCCAGGATGCTGAAGTTGCTTCCGTCAAGGCTATGATCGCTGGCGAGCAGAAATACACCGTATTCAAGGACACCCGCGAATTGGCCAAGCAGACTGCCGCCATGGTAGATGCCGCCATCAAGGGTACTGAAGTTCCGGTGAACAACACCGAAACCTACGACAACGGCGTAAAGGTAGTTCCTTCCTACTTGCTCACCCCATTCAGTGTGGACGTGACCAACTATGAGAAGTACTTGGTTGAGTCTGGCTACTACACCGCTGACCAACTGAAGTAAGATCGGTTTGCCAGGAGTGTGCAGGGTGCAAGCCTTGCACACTCTTTTTTTATATATCGGCAGTTATGGGTTAAAATTGCTTGTATATACTTTTCACCAATACAAAATAACCCAATAGAATTACCACAAGGAAAGTAATTATGTCTGATGTCATTTTGGAAATGAGAAATATCACAAAGACTTTTCCTGGTGTAAAAGCCCTGGATGATGTTTCGTTCAGCGTAAAGCGTGGTGAGATCCACGCCCTGGTGGGGGAAAATGGCGCGGGCAAATCTACATTGATGAAGGTGCTCAGCGGAGTATATCCACACGGAACATACACCGGAGATATTTTGTTTGAAGGGCACCCTTGCCAATTTCGCGATATCACAGAATCGGAAAAACTTGGCCTCGTCATCATCCACCAAGAGTTGGCGTTGATCCCGTATCTTTCTATCACCGAGAATTTATTTCTTGGAAACGAACAAGCAAGGAACGGAATTGTAAATTGGAACGAATCCATCATCAGAACCAAAGAGTTATTGGCCATGGTAGGTTTGGAAGAGTCCCCAAATACCCTTATCACGAACATCGGTGTAGGGAAGCAGCAGCTTGTTGAAATTGCCAAGGCATTGGCGAAAAAAGTTAAATTGCTAATTCTGGACGAGCCTACCGCGTCTTTGAATGAAAGTGACAGTGAAAAATTATTGCAATTGTTACTCCAATTCAAAAAAAATGGTATCTCTTCCATTTTAATTTCACACAAACTTAATGAAGTATCCAAGGTAGCCGATTCCATAACCATCTTGCGCGATGGTGCCGCGATTGAAACATTGGATTGCGTGCGAGACGTGATCACCGAAGACCGCATCATCCGTGGCATGGTTGGCCGCGATATGACCCACCGTTTCCCGCCGAGGGAACCAAAGATAGGGGAAGTGATCTTTGAAGTAAAGGATTGGAACGCGTTCCATCCGTTGCATACCGATCGAAAAATAAGCAACGATGTGAACATAACTGTTCGCGCGGGTGAAGTAGTTGGCATTGCAGGACTGATGGGAGCAGGACGAACCGAATTGGCGATGTCCATCTTTGGCCATTCCTACGGAACCCATATCACCGGCACAGTGCTCAAAAATGGGCATCCGATCGATGTTTCTTCGATCGAACGAGCCATATCCCATGGGATCGCTTATGCAACCGAGGATCGAAAATCTTATGGGTTGAACCTGATCGATGATATTAAAGGCAATATCACCCTCACCAACCTTAAAGAGGTCTCTGATGGTGGCATTGTAAATGAACCCAAAGAATTACGGGTAACCAACAAATATCGGGACGACCTTAACATCAAATGCTCGAGTGTCCTGCAAAAGGCAGTCAATCTTTCGGGTGGCAACCAACAAAAAGTTGTACTTAGCAAGTGGTTATTTGCCAAACCAGATATTCTCATCCTGGATGAGCCAACTCGTGGCATTGATGTTGGCGCGAAATACGAGATTTACAGCATCATCAATGAATTGGCAGATCAGGGCAAGGGCATCATCATGATCTCTTCCGAGTTACCCGAGATCCTGGGCATCTGCGATCGTATATACGTTATGAAGGACGGCAAGGTTGTTGGAGAAGTTCCCGCCAAGGAAGCGTCGCAAGAAATTGTAATGAAATTTATTATGAAACAGACAGAGGTAACCGCATAATGAAAACCCTCACCGATATTTTTAAGAATAACATTCGGGAATATGGCATGCTGATCGCGTTGATCGCGATCATGATCTTTTTCCAGTTCCAAACGGATGGCGTTTTATTAAAACCAATTAACATCACCAATCTATTCCTTCAAAACAGCTACGTCATTGTGATGGCCCTTGGCATGTTGCTCATCATCGTTGCAGGTTGGATCGACTTGTCGGTTGGTTCGATTGCGGCATTTGTTGGCGCTATCAGCGCTGTGTTGATGATTAAATTGGATGCCAATTGGTTTGTCGCCATCCTGGTTGGTTTACTCGCTGGTGCGTTGATCGGAGCCTGGCATGGCTATTGGGTGGCGTATGTCAAAATTCCGGCATTCATCGTTACGCTTTCTGGCATGCTTATTTTCCGCGGCCTTACCTACCTTACCCTCAATGGCGAGCAAATTGGTCCATTCCCGGTCCAATTCCAAAAATTGAGCACGGGGTTTATTCCTGATTTCTTCCAGGTCGAGGGTTTTCATGTTACGACGATGGTCATCGGCTTGCTTCTGTCCGTTATCCTGATCTGGTTGGATGTAAAAGCCAGGGCGAACCAAAAGAACTACGGCTTTGATCTTACGCCAACAGTTTTTTTCGTCGTAAAAAATGCCTTGATCTCGTTGGCGATCTTGGGTTTGTGCTACTTGCTGGCTTCCTATAAAGGCTTGCCGAACGTACTGGTTTTGATGTTCGTTTTCATTGCATTTTATACATTCGTGACCAACCAAACCGTTTTAGGCAGGCGAATTTACGCCATGGGCGGCAATGAAAAAGCAGCTCACCTGAGTGGTGTAAATACCAAGAAATTACTATTTACCACCTTTGTGAACATGGGCGTGTTGGCCGCGCTCGGTGGATTGATCGTTACCGCCCGCCTGAACAGTGCCACGCCCAAAGCAGGGCAAGGTTTCGAACTGGATGTGATCGCAGCCTGTTTCATCGGTGGTGCTTCTTCCAGCGGTGGTATTGGTACCATTATTGGCGCGGTGGTAGGCGCTTTTGTGATCGGTGTAATGAACAACGGCATGTCGATCATGGGCATTGGTATCGACTGGCAGCAAGCTATCAAGGGTTTTGTTTTGCTACTGGCGGTGTTCTTTGATGTATACAATAAGAATAAGGCTTAATTTCCGCTAAAATTGAAATCGAAAAAGAGGATTACCCGCCCAACAAGCGGTGATCCTCTTTTTGTTAGGAGAAAATATGACCCTGAATTACGCAATAGATAAGATCGGCAGAAGATTGAGAATTGGCATGATCGGTGGAGGGGAAGGATCCTTTATCGGAGCCATGCATCGAATGGCAGCCAGAATGGATGACCAGTTTGAATTGGTTGCAGGGGTTTTTTCTTCAAACCCTGAAAAATCACGACAAACCGGTCTCGCTTTAGGGCTGGACCCAGATCGCTCGTACCCGAATGTATCAGCTATGATCTCAGCTGAAATGCAACGCCGCGATAAAATTGACGTAGTTGCGATCATGACCCCCAATGATTCTCACTTTGAATATGCCATGGCAGCACTGGATGCTGGGTTGGACGTGATCTGCGACAAACCAATGACCAATACACTTGATGATGCGCAATTACTCCATCAAAAAGTTGAGGAAAAGAAAGCAATATTTTGCTTAACCCACAACTACACAGGGTACCCGCTTATTCGGCAAGCCAGGGAAATGGTTCAGAGGGGAGATCTGGGTACGATACGACTGGTTCAGGTAGAGTATGTTCAAGGCGGCCGTGCGGATGAATCCAAATTGATGACCCCTGAAATGTCGTGGAAATATGACCCTGTTCGTGGTGGCGCTGCACGAACGATGGGAGATGTAGGGACACACGCCCATAATTTATTGAGATTTGTGACCGACATGGAAGTAGCCCAGGTAAGCGCAGCGATCGGGATCATTGTGCCTGGCAGGGCAGTTAATGACTACGCCGGTGCATTATTGCGCATGAAAAATGGCGCAAGGGGCACTTTTTGGGCAACACAGGCAGCCGCTGGTGTAGAAAATGGCTTAAGGCTAAGGGTGAGTGGAACAAAAGGCACACTCGAATGGCTTCAGGAGATCCCACAGGTACTAACCTTCAAACCTCTGTACGGACCAATTGAAACAAGAACACCCAATGGACCGGGTACTTATCCTTCAGCAGCAGCCTCCAGCAGGATCAAAGCCGGGCACCCGGAAGGATTTCCAGAAGCATTCGCAAATTTGTACACCGAAGCGGCTGAAGCCATCTGCGATAAAAAGGTGGGTTTGGCCGGTAAGACATACCATTTTCCAACCTCGTACGATGGCCTGATGGGAATGCGTTTCCTCGACGCGGTGATTCAATCTTCGCAATTGGATGGAAAGTGGGTTAGTTGCGCGTAGTTATATTTTAGGCGTGCTTTCCCTGATCACCAACTTGGTAGGAAGAACGATCTCATGGTGCTGTTTCGAAGCACGTTTACCTTCAATTTGGTCTAATAAACTCTTTACCGCCATACTCCCCAATTCTCGCAGCGGGTGTGTGGTGGTAGAGAGGGGTGGGTAAAAATATGCGCCTTCAGCCAGATCATCAAATCCGATCACTGCCAAGTTTTGGGGAATAAATATTTGGTTGCGTTGGCAAAAATGCAATACCCCCAAAGCCATTTGATCATTGCTTACAAAAACCGCATCCATCGACGGCAATTCTTTATACAATTCTTGTATAGCCATCTCTCCGCTTGAGGATGACCATTGTCCTTCCTTCCAGGCGCACGTATCAGGCGCAATGCCTGCATCCCGTAGCGCAGCCTCCCAACCATCCTTGCGTTGGCGCGATTCCAACCAATCCAGCGGGCCGGTAATTAACCCAACCTTTTTGCGGCCACACTTGATCAAATACTCAACCGCCGTATAAGCCCCGCCAAAATTATCAATACTGATGGTAGTAAAGGCTGGATTTGGATGGCTTTTTAAAAATATGATCGGCGGGCAGGAGGGTGGGAGTTGGGATTGCGCTTTGTTCACATTGTCTGCCAATTCTGGCGCCGCAAAAATAATGCCTTCTACCTGGTGAGAGATCAATGATTGGATGACAGGCAAAAAATTGGGCGTGTCAAATGCAGGTAATTCTTTTAATACAAGGGTGTAACCAGAGCTTTCACATTCGCTCGCAATCCCATTAAGCGTTTGTGAAACACCCAAATAGCGCAAACCTGACAAGATCACACCTATGGTATTGCTTCGCTGTTTAACCAAACTGCGGGCAACCAAGGAAGGATGATAATTCGACTCCAGGATCGCTTTCTCAACCAAAATCCGAGTCTCGGTTGCAACATCCGGGCGTTTGTTGATCACCCTTGAGACAGTTTGGGTACTAACATTGCACATAACAGCAATGTCTTTGATGGTTGGAATAAGGGATTTTTTGCGCAAATTATTGCATCCTATAAAATATTTTTTGATGCCGGAACAGAGAAATTTGATATAATATGAAACGGAATGATAACGATAACGGTAACGATAACATCCCTATTTTATACCATTTATTGTCATTTATCCGGCTTGTATTAAAAAACCAATTTATCCAGTAGTCACTTGATTTAAGATCATTTTTTGGGAGAATTCCATGTCAGCCTTGCATCCAAAAACCACAATTGAAAATGGTCGCGCTTTCCTGGGTATTGAATTTGGTTCAACCCGCATCAAGGCGGTATTAATTGACGAACAACACGCTCCCATCGCTTCGGGCAGTTTTACATGGGAGAATAAATTTGAAAACAAGTATTGGACCTACTCACAAGGTTTGATCTGGGATGGACTTCAAAGGGCTTTTGCTGAACTGAACCAGGATGTTGAGATCAAATTCGGGATCAGAATTCATCTGGTTGCCGCTATTGGTTTTAGCGGAATGATGCATGGTTATTTGCCTTTCGATTCCAATGGTCAACTGCTTGTCCCCTTTCGAACCTGGAGAAACACAACAACCGGAACAGCTGCTGCGGAATTAACAGACCTGTTCAAGTTTAATATTCCACAACGATGGAGTATTGCCCATCTTTGGCAAGCGATCCTCAACAACGAAGAGCACATTGGCAAGATCGACCACCTTACAACTTTGGCGGGCTATGTCCATTGGGCTGTTTCTGGCCAAAAAATGATCGGCATCGGCGAGGCCTCTGGCATCTTCCCGATGGATAGCAGTACCAAAAATTATGACCAACACATGTTGTCCAGTTTCAATCAACTTTTGCATAACAAAAAATTGCCATATACCCTTGAGCAGATCTTGCCAGCAGTTAAGCTTGCTGGTGAACCTGCTGGCGTGTTATCACAAGAGGGAGCAAAATTGATCGATCCTTCTGGTGGGTTGAAAGCCGGAGTTCCACTATGCCCACCCGAAGGTGATGCTGGAACCGGTATGGTGGCCACAAACAGCATCATGGAGCGCACGGGAAACGTCTCTGCGGGAACCTCAGTCTTCGCGATGATCGTTTTGCAAAACGCGCTCTCAAAACATTACCCTCAGATCGATATGGTGACAACCCCTGCAGGTAGCCCGGTAGCGATGGTCCATAGCAACAATTGCACATCAGATCTAAACGATTGGGTGGAACTCTTTGCCGAGTATGGCAAGTTGGTTGGCCACCAGGTTGATACTTCACAACTTTATTCAGTTTTGTACAAGCAAGCCTTGCAAGCCGACCCAGACGGAGGCGGCATGCTGGCCTACAATTATCTCTCTGGCGAGCACCTTACTGGTTTGGAAGACGGCCGACCGGTTTTTATCCGCTCAGCTAATAGCAACTTTACCCTTCCCAATTTTATCAGGACCCACTTATTTGCCTCTATCGCCTCCTTAAAGATCGGAATGGACATATTGACCCAACATGAAAAAGTAAAGCTCGAAAAATTACTAGGTCATGGTGGTTTTTTCAAGACCGAAGACGTTGGCCAACGTATCATGGCTGCCGGGATGAATGTTCCGGTAGCTGTAATGGAAACTGCGGGCGAAGGTGGCCCCTGGGGAATGTCCATTTTGGCCGCTTATATGGTCCAAAAATTCGCGACAGAGACCCTGGAAGATTATTTGAACAGGGCCGTTTTCGCCGACGCTGCTCAAAAAATCGTTGAACCTGACCAAACCGACGTTGAAGGTTTTGCAAAATTTATGCAGCGTTTCCAGGCTGGCTTGCCGATCGAAGAAGCAGCTATTCGGCTTTTCTAGTTGGTGTTTAGGATTTGTGACTCGAACATTTGTTAAAGGATCTACTATGTTAGAAAAGTTAAAAGAAGAATTGGTAGAGCTTCACTTGGAGCTACCAAAAAATGACCTGGTTCGCTGGACTGGAGGAAATGTTTCTGCCAGAGACCCTGAAACAGGCTTGGTGGTCATAAAAGCCAGCGGCATTCGTTTTGAAAAAATGAAACCTCAGCATATGGTGGTATTGAATATGGATGGAAAAATGGTGGAAGGTGACTTTAAACCATCCTCTGATGTGTACAGCCATATTTACGTATACAAAAACAAGCCAGAGGTTTTTGGCGTTGTCCACACTCATTCGCGCTACGCGACAGCATTTGCCGCCGTTGGAATGTCCATTCCATGTGTATTAACCGCCATGGGTGATGAATTTGGCGGGCCAATCCCTTGCGGTGGTTTCGCGTTGATTGGTGATGAAGAGATCGGCAAGGTGATCGTAGAGAGTATCGGCAATTCGCCTGCGGTATTGTTAAAAAATCATGGGGTGTTTAGTGTAGGGAAAAATGCTGAAGCGGCTGTAAAAGCAGCCGTTATGTGCGAAGATGTTGCGGCAACAGTTTGGATGGCGATGCAAATTGGCAATCCAGCCGTTATCCCGCAAGCAGACGTAGATAAGCTTCATTACCGGTACAAAAACGTTTACGGCCAATAACCAATACCATTAACAGGAGAATACGAACATGCTCGAATTAAAAAAATATGAGATCTGGTTTGTCACCGGCAGCCAACATTTATATGGCCCTAAAATTCTGGAGATCGTAGCCAGCCACTCGCAGGAGATCGCCAATTCACTCAACGCTGCCGCGAACATGCCCGTTAAGGTCGTTTTTAAGCCGATCCTCACCACTCCAAGTGATATCACAAAAATTTGCCTCGAAGCAAACTCGGCGTCCGATTGTATTGGTTTGGTCACCTGGATGCATACCTTTTCTCCGGCAAAAATGTGGATCTCAGGCCTTACAAAACTGAACAAACCGTTTGTGCATTTACACACCCAATACAACCGTGAAATCCCCTGGTCTGAGATCGACATGAATTTTATGAACCTCAACCAGGCTGCCCACGGAGACCGTGAATTTGGCTTTATCGGCAGCCGATTACGTTTGGATCGAAAAGTAGTGGTCGGGCACTGGCAAGACCTGGAAGTTGTCGCGCAAATCGCCGAATGGTCAAGGGCTGCCAGCGCCTGGGCAGATTGGCAAGGCGCAAAGATCGCCCGTTTTGGCGATAACATGCGCGACGTCGCCGTAACCGAAGGCGACAAGGTAGAAGCCCAAATTAGGTTTGGGTACGATGTATATGGCTACGGTATTGGTGATCTGGTTAAGGTCGTAAATGAAAGCAGCCAGACCGAGATCGATGCCATGATTCAAAGTTATCTTGATGAGTATCAGGTGAACGAGGAATTAAGACCTGGTGGCACTCGCTATCCATCTTTAGTTGAAGGCGCCAGGATCGAAGTTGGCTTGAGAAAATTTCTAAAAAATGGCAATTTTACTGCCTTCACCACCACATTCGAAGACCTACACGGACTTAGCCAATTACCAGGCTTGGCCGTACAGCGTTTAATGCGCGATGGATATGGTTTCGGCGCGGAAGGTGATTGGAAAACCTCTGCCTTGGTCCGTGCCATGAAAGTGATGGGTTCCGGCCTCAAGGGCGGCGTATCCTTTATGGAAGACTACACATATCACTTTAGCACCAGCGGAGATAAAGTATTGGGTGCTCATATGTTGGAAATATGTGAATCCATTTCAGCTGGCAAGCCAAAGTTGGATGTTTTACCATTGTCGATCGGTGGCAAGGCTGATCCATTGCGCTTGATCTTCGATACCTTCACAGGTCCGGCCATTGGTGCCTCCATCATGGATATGGGTCAGCGATTCAGGGTTGTTGCAAATGTTGTGGATGTAGTTCCGACAGATGCCCCCTTGCCAAAACTGCCCGTAGCCAGAGCACTTTGGTTACCCCGGCCAAACCTTAAGGTTGCCGCGGCAGCCTGGATATATGCTGGTGGCGCTCATCATACCAGTTTCAGTTTTGCCGTTACTCCCCAAATGTTGCGCGATTTTACAACAATAGCCGGGATCGAATATTTGCAGATCGATGAAAGAACAGATCTTGAAACCTTTAAGAACGAATTGCGCTGGAACGACCTGTATTACCACTTAAAAAACGGGTTATGAAATTTTGATCACTTGAGGGAGGGGTACTGTTTTGTTCAACAGACCCCTCCCATATAAGGCTGGCGATGAAGAATTACGGCATAATAAAAAACTCCAAATTATCAGTTTGGTATTCCAAAAATCAGCTGCGTGTCAGCGGTCTTGTAGCTGCCGGATCGCCCAATTTGTTCGCCGACCTTGCTGACACCAATCCTGTCCAAACCCAGTATGGCGATTTTCATTTTTCTGGCGGCCACCGGTTGTGGCATGCTCCTGAGGCCATGCCACGAAGTTATGTCCCGGACAAGTTTGAGCTTTCCATTATTGAATCTGCCAACCAGGTGATATTGGAAACACCTTTGGAACCCATCACCAATATTCGTAAAAAAATGACGTTGGAACTTGACCCTGAAAGGGCCAGGTTAAAGATCACCCATACACTATTTAATGATGGGTTATGGCCAGTTCGGCTGGCCCCTTGGGCTATTACCCAATTGCGCATTGGCGGAACCGCCATTTTGCCACTTAATATTGGCAAACAGGATGCTTCAGGGTTACTGCCCAATCGAAGCCTTAGCCTGTGGTCATACACAGACCTCAAAGACTCTCGGCTAACCATTCTAAATGACGTCATCCTCTTCAAAGCCTTACCGATCGATCAAGCCTTCAAAATTGGCACATTTGATCGAGCCGGTTGGTTGGCATATCTTATTGATGGAATTGTGTTTAAGAAGAGCTTTGATGTGGTGGAAGGACCCGAATATCCGGATGCTGGATGCAACGCTGAGATATTTGGATATGGCAACTTTGTAGAATTGGAAAGCTTGGCAGGTTTTTCTAACCTTGAACCTGGCCATACCGTCTCTCACGTTGAGGTATGGGAGGTCGGCTCAGCGCAGGAACTGCTACCGGAGCGAATAATAAAATTGCTTGGCTAGTTATTTCTGCCTGGCGATACCACTTAGCCAGCCCATAAACACCCTGATCGGCCGTTGAAGTATCGTTTCGCCCAACAAAAACTGTTGGGCGCTTCCTGTTGGTTCGTTTAGGAATCCAACAGCGGGTTTTCCTGTGAGCGGGTCGATGATTGAGAAAAATATCTGGCACTTGCCATCCTCCATCAACCCCAGTGGAACCTCGAATGGGATCACCAGTGTTGTCTCAGGAAGTAATTGCGTTAGTTGTGGCTGCTCAAGCAGGACTGTCGTTGCCTGGCCAAGTTCGTTCGTCACTTTGACTTGCATTGGCCAATTTTGGTAAAAGGGGGCAATTCCTACATTGCGCAGTCTTACTTCTCCTTTCAAGGTATCTCCTAAAAACAACCTGGATGGAAGGATGGCGCTTTGGATGTGAAAAGCATAACCAAGCCTGCCGGTAATCATGGCTTGTCCAATTGAGATTTGCCTGTCATTTTCGGGGTTTTCATACCCGCCGGGGCCAATAAATGTCGCGTGCGAAGCCTCTACTTGCTTCAGCGTATTCTCCAAATCGGTCAGATAGATTTGCCGAGCCGGAATGGAATGAGTCATTTCACCGCCGATCGGCGCATATTTCCAGCCATCCGGCATCGCAGACAATGCAGCACTTTCGCCGGTCTGGTCATATTCACCACCTTCATTGATCCATCCAAGCCAGGTATCGGTTGCCTGCTTATGCCCCATCATGTCGTTGAACAAACCCAATCTTTCACCATTGGCGATAGCAAATGGACGGCGCATCAACAACATGGAGTTCGGAAAAACATCCAAATAATGCCCCACATAGGTTTCTCGAATCGCCTGGCCTGGCATCGGTTTCAGGCCTTCATTCGCTTTAATATGCCATTCGCCCCAATGGCCAAGGCTGCCTAACTCAATATAAGCGATAAGTTGGTCTGCGGCAAAATGGGTAGCAATAGCCTGAATAAGTTTCTTGTGGCCTTCCATCACGATCGGATTGCTGTAATTGGGTGAAAAGCCCATTCCATACTCTGTCGAATAGGTGTCACCATCAGCACCGATCTTCTCCATCAGCCAATCTGGTAGGTCCGTATGCTCGTTGTCGCGAGGAACATCGAGTGCCAAACGGAATACTATCCTCGTATGGCTTGCTTTCCAATGTTCATATTGGTTTCTTTCCTCAAAAGCAGAAAAATCAAATACTCCCTCCGAAACCTCGATCTCTCGCCAGGTTGTGTTTGCGTATACAAGGCTGTATTTTTGGTCCAAGGTTTCATCCGATGCCC
>SXGU01273086.1_pt1 | contig 12161 bp, 12 predicted proteins | sample 3174531 | NCBI WGS metagenome assembly SXGU01 (sample SAMN11356863, study PRJNA531348) | freshwater metagenome | isolation source: freshwater sample F1-140 | place: China: Fuxian Lake, Yuxi | collected 2017-12-25
CGCCTACGTGCTGGACGATGCAGGAGACTTCGCGAAGCGCTGCAACACCCAGATGGTGGGCATTGAAGCGCTGGAAGACCCAGAGGACATTGCGGAATTGCACGCGTTGATCGAGCGCCATGTGATCTATACGGGCAGCGAACGCGGGCGCAATGTGCTCGCTCAATGGGATGCACTGCGGCCGAAGTTCGTGAAGGTGATGCCCAAGGATTACAAGCGTGTCTTGCAGTCCTTGAAGACTGCGTTGGCTGCTGGCCTCAGCGGCGACGAGGCCACCAATGCCGCATTCGAAGCCAACGCCCGCGACGCCTCGCGCGTCGGTGGCAGCTGAACTCAACCCTCCAAACTTTCGACTATAAGGACCTAACCATGGGCAAACCCACTGGATTCCTCGATTACACCCGCGAACTGCCGCATGACCGCGATGCGATCAAGCGCATATTGGATTGGACCGAATTTCACGAGCACATGAGTGAAGCGAGCCTGAAAGATCAGGCCGCCCGCTGCATGGATTGTGGCATTCCATTCTGTCACACAGGCCAGCTTGTCAGCGGCATGGCGAGTGGTTGTCCGATCAACAACCTCATCCCAGAATGGAACGATCTGGTATTCCGTGGGTTGTGGCGTGAAGCCCTGGAGCGATTGCACAAGACGAACAATTTCCCGGAGTTCACCGGCCGAGTCTGTCCGGCACCCTGCGAAGGTTCCTGTGTCCTCGGCATCACCAGCCCTCCGGTGACGATCAAGAACATTGAAGTTTCGATTATCGACAAAGGCTGGGACGAAGGATGGGTCACACCTGAAGCCCCTGAGAAGCGCACGGGCAAGAAGGTGGCGGTGATTGGCTCCGGTCCGGCCGGTCTTAGCGCAGCCGCGCAGTTGAATCGTGTAGGACACCTCGTCACGGTTTACGAACGCGCTGATCGCCCGGGTGGATTGCTCATGTACGGCATCCCCAACATGAAACTGGATAAGAAGCGGGTGGTTGAGCGTCGGCTCCAATTAATGGAAGCCGAAGGTATTCGATTTGTGTGCAACACCGAAGTGGGACGCGATATTCCCGCCCAAGAACTGATGGATGGGTACGATGCCGTCGTGGTCTGCACTGGCGCCACCAAACCGCGCGATCTGCCCATCGAAGGCCGGAACCTCAAGGGGGTCCATTTTGCCATGGAGTTCCTCACGGCGAACACCAAATCTGTGCTCGATGGCCATCGCAATGGCGGCTTCATTGATGCTGCTGGTAAGGATGTCATTGTGATCGGCGGTGGCGATACGGGGACGGATTGTGTGGGCACTTCGATGCGGCATGGCTGCAAGAGTCTGGTTCAGGTGGAGATCCTGCCCAAACCACCGGAAGCGCGAGTTGCGGATAACCCGTGGCCGGAGTGGCCCAAGGTATACAAGCTCGACTACGGTCAGGAAGAAGCCGCGGCCAAGTTTGGAGAGGATCCCCGTATCTATCTGACCACAGCCAAAAAATTCGTCAGCGACGAGCAGGGGAATGTCGCCGGGGTTGAGTTGGTGGAAATCCGTTGGAGCAAAAACGAAAAGGGACAATTTGTACCTCAGGACGTTGCCGGCACCAGCCGGGTAGTGCCTGCTCAATTGGTGTTGTTGGCGATGGGATTCCTCGGGCCCGAGCAGCCCCTGCTCGATCAATTGGGCGTCGAGCGGGATCCCCGCACGAACATCAAGGCGGATCATGGCAAGTACAATACGACGATCCCCAAAGTCTTCGCCGCGGGCGACTGTCGCCGCGGCCAAAGTCTGGTGGTATGGGCGTTCAATGAAGGACGTGGCGCCGCGCGCGAATGTGATCGATGGCTAATGGGATCTACAGACCTTCCGTGACCATTCGCATCCCGTATCGGGTTGCACCAAACCAAGCCCCGGTTCCTCCCTGGGGTTTTTATTTTTGAAGCGACGCTTTGAGAATTGGGTTCATTTTCGCATGGCCAAGCGGGGTTGAACCCTCCACAGTGGTGACTGTATCCATGAAAACTACTGTGCCTCGCTTGACTGTACGATCGGGCTTTACCTTGATCGAGCTCCTGGTGGTAATTGCCATCATTGCCATCTTGGCTGGAATGCTTTTGCCAGCGCTGGGTCGTGCCAAGCTGAAGGCCACTGGTATTGCCTGTCTCAGCAACCAGAAGCAGTTGATCCTGGGCTGGACCATGTATTCCTCGGACCAGTCCGATCGCTTTGTGAACTTCCTGCAGAACAAGAACGGAACGGGAGATACTCCATGGCGTTACGCTTCCCCTCCAAAACCCCCGACGTCTCCTGCCGGCACCAGTGCAGAGCGTCGGATCCAATTGACTATTGAAGAAGGTTATCGGCAGGGAGCACTGTTCAATTACGCTCCCAGCCCAGGCATTATCCATTGTCCCGGCGACACGCGCACCAAATTGCGGGCTAACAAAGGATATACCTACGTGAGTTTGTCAGGCGTGGGAACCATGAACGGTGAGGTCGCGGAGATTTTTAAGACGACTTCCTTGACCACACCCAGTGAGCGGTATGTGTGGGTGGAAGAGAACGACCCGCGCGGCGAAAACGTCGGTTCCTGGATCATGAGTCAAGGAACACCGGCAACTGATTTCAAGGGAGCTCAACTCGTCGATTCCACTGCAGTTTTTCACGGGAACTCCAGCACGTTTGATTTTGCCGATGGTCACGCGGAATCTCGAAAATGGATCGATAACGTCATGGTGAAGTATTCAGCGAGCATGGATCCCAACAAGTTCGGGAGCGCTCCCAACGACAAGGCTGCGCCAACCGACGTGAAGTGGTTGGCACGCCGCTATCCGTCCAAGATTAACCCCTGACACGGCGTCAAACGCGCCCCGATTGGCTTGACTGCGCTACCAACCGAGGAGGACGGTTCCATTGGGAAACGGGTTTTGATCAAGGTATGCCTGACAGTGATGGGTAGTCGGTATAGCCCTTCGAGCCCGGTGAGTAGAAGGTGGACTCGTCTGGTTCGTTCAAGGGGGCATTGCGACGGAACCGCTCAGGCAAGTCTGGGGACGCCGAAAGCGATGGCGTCCGCCCAGCCTTCCGCGTAATTCATGCAGCCCCAGACAAATACCGGCACACTACCGAGTATCAACACCAAGCCAACGATGGAGGCGATCTCCCAATCTGGGATCTCTAATCTAGAGACCGGACAACGGTAATCCAGTCAACTTTTGGAGCCTCCTCGCAAACTCTTCCGCAGCCTGCGGGACTTCGTCCTGGTTGGTGTTGAAATCCTTGACCCAAACGATGGGGCCGCCATCGAGGGGTTTCAATCCGACACTGCCAGTAAAGGTGTCCGGCCCCTCGACGCCTGGGTGACACAAATGGCGGACGACGATGTGGCTAAATTCGATCAAAGGACGGCAGTTCCTGGATGTCTCATGCCATGCATAGTTCATTACGGTGATGATCTTACGTTCAGCGAAGTCGAGGTATGCATGCTCACAACAAGAAGGACAATACGGAGCAATGATGAAGGAAAAGATGGCGATCGTAAAATACCACGCGTCACGGGAACCATCATTCGGTCCACCCGATGAGCTTCCTATTGTAAGCGAATACAATGAGAAAACTCCCACGGCCAGGAGGGTGACCGTCGCACCGACTTTCAGCCTAATGGGCCGGAGGAAGATCCCAAGACCAATACACGCTGCGGACATTACGATTTTACCGGTTGCCTCGGTGTCGTTGAACTGACTCCCGTGAATCTCAAGGGTCCGAGTGGATGTCGAGCTGTTCATAGCGTCCCCTTTCACTCCCCTGCAAAAGCATGCGCCCAGAGAGGTAACAAGAATACTTGCCTGGAAATGCCAGGACTATTGCGACGGATGAAGAATTAACCGACGGCACTCAGTGGACCACCCTTTGAGACGACGGCATTAATGACCAGGAGGTTACGTTACCGCGATTCGCCTTCCATGAACCCACCCCCAAACGAGAAGGATCAATCCCAACACGGCTGCCATGAGTCCCGCCGTGACCAGTGCGTAACCGACATGGTCGCGCCTTTGAACCACGATCCAGAAATGACTTCCCTGCACGGGGGCTACACCAGCCAGCCAGGGCCCGGCAAAGTACGGTTTCTTCTGCCGGACTGGGTCGAAATACCAGCCGCGGCTCCGCTGCTCGGGATCAAAAGGGAGGTCGTCGATTCGGATCGCCTCATCGGCCCGCTGATAGCTGGGATGAGACATCACGACGTACGATTTTCGCTTTTTAAGCGGATCTGTCAGCCGATCGGTGCTGCCAATCATGACGACGTGGGCATTCCGGGGAGCATCGCCCAGGGTTCGCGTGGAGGACGTCGTCACCGTCCCCATCAGCACAGCCCGGAGGCTTCCCTGTTTACCGTCGCCATCTTTGATCGCGACGCTGATCCCGAACTTGTCCTCGCTGTCGTCCGTCCGACTCCAGTAGACAAGAGAGACATGGGCTTCTGGAATCGTGGATGCACGGGATTTTTCCACGGCTCCAAGAAAATGATTTCGATCCCCGAAATACGTGGTGTCGAGCGAAACTTCCAAATCGGGCTAACGCGCCAGCAGGATTCCGTTCATGTTGAACAGACTCCAGCTTTCAAAGGGCACACCATCCATCCACCTCTCTCCGTTCGAACGAAGTGATTCGGCGGTGATGCGCTCGTGCTGTGCTTGAAGGAATTGTCGAAGTGCATTGGTTTCGCCCGCTTCGACGAAAGGCAGCAACCGAGAATCCCTGGATACCGTGGTGACCACTGACTTAAGCCGTTTCAAGTCGTCCGAAACATTTCGGGCTGTTTTTTCGGCGGCAAAAACCGTCAATCCGAGCACATCTTGGCGAAACAGCACTGCGGCCACTCCGAGCAGGAGGAACATGAACCCCACCATCCCGATCAAGCTCGCTAAGGTTGGATTCCAACATGGCGGGTGGTACTCCGGTTCGACACGGGTTGCAAAATCAAACTTGGCGAATGGGCACGTGAATCATCAGACGTCACTCGCCGAGGATGGCGAGAAGATTTCGCAACTCTGTTTGTGCTTCTTCCGCAGTTGACACAGTACGCTTAATTTCCTCCTTCAGAACTCGTCCATAGTCCTGGCGCAGGCGGCTCACGGCCATCTTAACAGCCTCTTCGCTCTTGCCGAGACGCGAAGCCGCCTCGACATGGGGACGGTGGCTCAGCGCCCCTGGCAAAAAGCTTTTCAACTCGAAAAAGAGTTCAGTTCTCCCTGAGTGTTCGTACTGGGCTTGAAGTTCGGTCAGAGCATGTTCCAATAGCGTCACCGCCCAGGCGCGTTCGTAGAGCTTGTCGGGCGTCAAATCGTGCGTTAGCTCCTTCGAGTAACGATTTTCGGCGTCCTGGCATTCCAATGGAACATGCGGACGGCCGCCTCCACGTTTCTGCGCGTGCAACCGATCGTACTCATTGAGGAGCAGATTTTGCAGACTGACAAGGAGCCAGGTGCGAAACCTTCCTTCACCTGGATGGATACCCTTGAATATGAGTTTTGTGACGATGCGTCGTCAAAAAAACTCCGGCGTCATGTCCTCCGCCTCGTGTGGACTGTGACCCTTGCGGCGAAGCCAGGCGTAGAGAGGATACCAATATTGGCGGCACAATGCCTCAAGCGCTTCCTCGGCTTCCGATGACTGAGTCTGGGCCGCCGCGAGAACAACGCTCCAGTGCGTGGTTGCGAACCGCCCAGTCCAAATCCGATTCGCTGCTCCCCATTGGGTCGACGAGGCCCCAGTTCATTTTGAAAACCGCCACATGGGACGACTCATCCTTCCTGCGATGGACTCGCGCCCTCGCTGGGAACCGAAAATAGTTTTGATAACACGTTCAATTTTTCGATGCACACCTCCCCTGGGGTGTGTGTTAGAAAGTAACGTATGAATGCCAAAAATTGCCAGGAACCGCTCCGACCGAGTTCTGAGGCGGGATTGGTTGGGGTGGCGGCAGTTCCATCTGGCATGGAGTCGGCGATGGAGAACTGCGTCGGCGCGCGGAACCGACAAATAGGATGGGTTTGTGCGGCGCTAGGAGCCTTCACTGGATTGATCATGGGGCTGTGGTCCTTTGACGGACCGGTGACAGTACCGGGATGGCTGGGGGAATATGGAGCCACATCCCGACGGTTGGCGCGTCTGGGTCACATTGCTTTTTTTGGATTGGGCATTCTCAATTTGCTGCTGGCGAGGGAACTGACGCTTTCAGCACTCGGTCAGCGGGGCAAACGAGTGGCTTCTGTGGCAATGAATTTTGGGAATATATTCTTGCCGCTTACGCTCTTTGGTGCCGCTGCCTATGCGCCATTGAAGTACTTGATGTCAGTCCCTGCCAGTGCGGTATTTATGGCATTGGTACTCGCCGCCTACGGAGCCTCGACAAGGATTCCTCCAACCGACCCAGCGACTAACCGTTCAGGGAAATTTGGGGAGGCTGGAACATGAACACGATCCCCGACCTGCTTAGACGATCGGCTTCCCTGTTTCCTGGCGCACCTGCCGTTGAGTGGGCCAAGGCGGCTCGCCATGGAGGGTTCTCCTATTCTCAACTCCATGGCGCCATGCTGAAGGGCGCCGATTTTCTGCGGCAGGGGGCGCTGCGGAACGGCGACAAGGTGCTCCTGCATATGGAATCCAGACCGGAGTGGGCGGCAGTCTTTTTTTCAATACTTGAGGCGGGATTGGTGGTTGTTCCGATTCCAGTTGAGGCACCTCCCGCCGCAATTGCGACCATCTCGACCATGGCCGATGCGAAGGCGGCTGTCCTCAGTGCGCAAACCCGCGGCACAGCATCGGTGATCAGGATTCCTTCGTTTGCTGCGGAGGATTTGGTTCGATTGGAAAGGACTGAGGGTTCGGTCGAAAATATATCGGCCGGGAGTGTTAAACTGCCGAGGCCTGAGCTCACTGGGTTCCTGCACGCCACCTCCGAGACCGCGAGTGTGGAGTTGGCGATTCTGGCATTTACGTCAGGCAGCACGGCAGATCCGCGGGCAGTGGAACTGAGTCACGCAAATATATTGGCTGACTTGAATGGGTTGATCGCGGTGCGGCAGGCCCGGCCTGGAGATGCTTTTTTATCCCTGCTGCCGCCCGCGCACATGTTCGAGTTGACAGCGGGACTCTTGGGACCACTCGCTTGTGGGGCGAGGGTCGTGTATCCGGGGAGCCTGTTGCCAAACCGCCTCGTCGCGGCGCTGCGGGAAGAACAGATCACGCACACACTTTCCGTGCCTGCGTTGCTGGAGGCGCTGTATATCGAAGTTCTGGAAGAACTGATCGAGGCTGGAGCGCTCGATGCTCGACACCGTGGACAAACTCCGAGCGAGACCTCGAGGCGGATTCGTGATGAAATGGCTCCGTTGGTCGGCCGCTGCCCGGCATCCAGGTACGCGCAGGACCCAGCCAGGAGATCCAGGTGCAAGGTGCCAACGTGATGCGAGCCTATTACAAGAATCCTGAGGCCACGGCGGCCGCTTTTGAAGAGGGTTGGCTCAAAACGGGCGACCGGGGTCATATGGACGCCGCAGGATTCTTGTTCGTCACGGGTCGCTTCAAAGAGGCAATCGTAGGAGCCACCGGGGAGACTGTCTATCCAGAGGAAGCCGAGCCCTATTATGCCAGCCCGCTGTTCTCCGAGTTTTGCATTGGCGCCTTGGCTGGCCCACACGGAAACGATTTGTCGACCCTGTTTGTCGTGCCGGCGTCGTCTGACATTCGGACCGAAGACCTACAGGAAACTTTTGAGAGCCTGCGAGCAAACGCGCCGTCACGGCTGCGGGTGCAACGTTTTGTGCGCCTCGCAGGCCCTTTGCCTCGAACGCCAACTGGCAAGGTGAGGAGGCGAAGTCTTTCAGAATCTTGGGATAGGGCCAACTCCCCAAGCAATTAACGAAATTCTTGTGACTTATTGAGCATGAAACACCCGAATCTAGAATCTGAATTGCGAGGCCTGCTGGCTGAACGTTTTCGACGCGATGTTACGCGCGTCGAACTGGACGCCGACTTGGAGCGGGAACTGGGGTTGGACAGCTTGGCCAAATTACAGTTGTTGGCGGTGCTGGAGACGCGCCTGGGTATCTGCTTTCAGGATGAACGGCTCGCCTAGTTGCGGACCCTGAGACAACTGATGGATGCCATACAGCTAGCGTCTGACAAGAAAGCCGGTGCTCTATGAGAATCGGGTTGATTGCGATGAGTGGCGTTCGGGTGCGCACACGGGAATTGGCGGAACTGGGTGTCACGTTACCTGGATTCGTAAACCGTGGGAAGGTGATCGCCTCGTTGCCTAGTCTGGGTCTGCTGACGGTGGCGGCACTGACTCCACCCGATATCGAGGTGGCCTATCGGGAGATGGAAGAAATCAAGTCGGAGGACAGTCTGGAACGGTTTGATCTAGTTGGAATCTCCTCCTTTACGGCGCAGATCGACGAAGCCTATCGGTTGGCCGATCGCTACCGGGCGGCAGGCGTGCCAGTGGTGCTGGGCGGATTGCATGTGAGTCTGTTGCCTGATGAGGCAGGGCAGCACGCCGACAGCGTTGTTTTGCATGGCGCTGAGGGCGCGTGGCCACGGTTGATCGAGGACTTTCGACGCGGACAACTCAAACCGCGTTATGAGGGATTGCGCGCGGGTGTCTTCCAGCCTCCCAACTACGCGTTTCCACGCTTCGACTTGTTGCGTGGGCGACCTTACAATCGCCTCACGGTACAAACGTCACGCGGCTGTCCCCTGAATTGCGAATTCTGTGCCGCCAGCATTCGGATCACATCGAGCTTCCAACAAAAGCCAGTAGATAAGGTGGTGGCGGAACTGAAGTCGGCGATGGCGGTGATGGAGCACCCCTTTTTCGAACTGGCCGATGACAACACCTTTATCAACAAGAAGTGGGGCAAGGAATTCCTGCGGGCAATCATCCCGTTGAGACTGAGTTGGTTCACGGAGACCGACATTTCGGTTGCGGACGACGATGAGTTGCTCGGGTTACTGGCCGAAAGCGGGTGTCGCCAGATACTCATTGGACTGGAGAGTCCGTCCGAGGATGGATTAGCGCACCTGGACCCGCATGATTGGAAACGCCGTCGCTGCGGGGATTACCTGAAGGCGATTGAGAAGATCCAGGCACGCGGCGTGACAGTGAATGGGTGTTTTATCCTTGGGCTCGATAACCAGATGCCGGAGGTATTCCCACAAGTAAGAGACTTCGTCCGAGAATCGGGTGTTCTGGAAACGCAGATCACGGTATTGACGCCGTTTCCTGGCACGCCGCTTTATCGCCGGTTGTCGGAGGAGGGAAGGCTATTCAAACCGCGATATTGGGATCGCTGCACATTGTTCGATGTCAATTTCCGGCCCAAACTTATGACTGTGGACGAACTGGAGTCTGGCATGCGCTGGCTGTTCGGCGAGATCTATAACGAACGGGAGTATGCCCGCCGCCAACGGCACTACATGGAACTCGTCAAAGCGCGTCTGGAATGAGATCTGACCCAACGGCTCACTTGCCCATCAACTCACGACGCACAAAGCTCAGCATCAGGGCTGCCCGATAAGCGTGTTCGCCGGCATCCGATGTCCCGGCGTGGCCCCCCACTATGTTCTCGAAATACTCGAACCGCTGTCCCGCCCCTTCCAGCAGCGCTGCGAACTTGCGCGCATGACCGGGATGAACTCGGTCGTCCTTGGTCGAGGTGTAGATGATCGCCGGCGGAAGCCGTACCCCTGGCCGCACATTGTGGTATGGTGAATACCTTCTCAGATACGCCCAGTCCTCCGCCACGTCTGGATTGCCGTATTCTCCCATCCACGACGCCCCCGCGAGAAGCCGGTTGAATCGCCTCATGTCGGTCAGCGGCACTCCCATGATCACGGCATCGAACAGGTCCGGTCGCTGCGTCATCGCCACCCCCACCAGCAACCCGCCCTGCGATCGACCCGACACCGCCAGCTTAGACGCAAGCTCTGCCCGTCGCAGATCCTCCCCTACCGAATAGAGGTCGTCGAAGCTCAACTGCCGCCCGTCCCGCATCGCCACCTCATGCCACAGCGGCCCGTACTCTCCCCCGCCCCGGATGTTTGCGATCACAAAACTCCCGCCATCCCGAATCCAAAATACTCCGCTGGGCCCGATCTGGTAGGGATTCTTTGTGAGGTAAGTCGGCTTCTGCGCGAGGCGGTAGCCGCCATACGCATGCATGATTGTAGGCAACGGCCCGATCGCACCCGCCGGACGCACCACGAAATACGGGATCCGAGTCCCATCTTTCGCGGTGGCAAAGCGCTGGCGGACGTCGATCGAATTGGGATCGAAGATCTCTCGCAGGGCTGCCACCTTCGACGGCGCCCCACCCGAGCGGGTGACCATCAGCCTTTCCGGCATCGCCAAACTCTCGACCCGGTAAAAGGCTGTGTCCCGTCGCCCCCCGGACACCATCACCTCCACCGAACTGTTTGGGGGAACTGGGATGACATCTGACTCCCATCCGGACCTGGACTGCTTTAGCGCGATCAGGCGTCCCGCCACATCCTCCAGCAGACTGACATATACACGATCCGTCCCGACGCTGACCGCCTCGACCGCCTGTCGACCGGAAGGTGTGAACACCGGTTGGATGGTTCCGCCATTTTCGATCTCATAGGCAACGAGCGATCCCGCCTCAAATCTCCTCCCGCGAAGTTCCCAGGGCTTTTGCAGCCTCGCGATGACTTGGCGCCCCAGCATCCCTTCGATCGACGCCATCTCTGGCAGCGGCGAAGGCGTCAGGCCGCCCTTGGCATCGACGTGATGGACGATCGCGTTCCAGAAGCTCGGCCGGCGGATGACGCGCGCACTCATCTGGGCACCATCGAAGGTGCTCGCCACACCCACGGACATGTCCCCCTTCACCCCTTCCAGGAGCAATCGCGCTGACCCAATCGGCGTCCCTCGCATCCAAAGTCGCGCGGTGCGGGCATAGCCGGAATCCGTGACATCGCCGCCGTGCGCGGTGGCGATGAGCAGCGTATCATTATCCACCCAGGCCAACCCTGTTTTGGCTGGAGGAGTGCTGAATCCGCTCGGGACAAACTCGCCCCTCTCAAGGTCGAACTCACGCCAGACCTGTGCATCAGTTCCTCCATCCGACAATCCCACCATACATCGCCGGTAGTCGGGCGGCAGGGGCAGGGCTCCCTTCCAGACCCATCGTTTCCCCTCCTTGCGGGAAAGCGCGTCGAGGTCGAGTAGCACCCTCCATTCGGCTCGCCCCTCGATGAATGCCTCGAGATTGGAGATTCGCCAGAGACCCAGCGGATGGTCCGCATCGTGCCACACTCCAACCACACGGTCCCCGAAGAGGTTTTCCGGCGGCACGATGCGCGTTTTGTCGTCCAGTATGGCACGCATCTCGGAGACCATGTTGGTGAACCCCGGCGTGGCGGCCAGACGGCTGGCCGTCGCGGCATTCCACGCCCGGACCTGATCCAAAGCTTTGGGATCCTCGATACCCTCCAGCCAAATATGCGGATCCGGATCCACCGCCCGCATCGACCTGGCGGACAGGAGAAGGACGGCCAGCAGCAGGAGGGATCGGTGCATGCCCCGGAAGGGATCATCGTGGTAGGTAAGAAGCAAATTTACTCACAGCCATCCCACAGCCGTCTGAAATCAGGTAAAACCGACCGAAATCCCTTTTAAACTGAGGGGTGTTTATCGAAACCGCTCTAAGACTTTTGTCGTCGATCGCATGCAGGCGGGCTCCTTTTGCGCCGGTGCTGTCCCATAGGCATCTCTCACATTAGGCGGTATAGCTGTTTATTGATTTTTTATGATCCCATTGCAGCTTGGGGTATTGTCGCAGGTATTGATAATACGCTCTTGACGCTCCACGAAGAGCGCCGCCCTTCCTTGATGGGGTTGTCCTATGCCACGGACTACGGGCAGAGGCATTCAGTCAGGGAGAAGCGGGGTGGGTTTTGGCAAGTTTGCGCTCGACGAAAGCACTGATGCGGCTGACGGTCCTAAAGTTCTCACGGCCCTGCGCCAGTTGGTGGAGCCGATCGATTTGGACGGCCGTCTGGTCGCAATGGATGCCTTGCATACTCAGGATGAGACGCTTCAAAAGCTCCTCTATGAAAAGGGCGCCGACTACCTTGTCACCCTCAAGGAC
>SXGU01540261.1_pt1 | contig 12159 bp, 10 predicted proteins | sample 3174531 | NCBI WGS metagenome assembly SXGU01 (sample SAMN11356863, study PRJNA531348) | freshwater metagenome | isolation source: freshwater sample F1-140 | place: China: Fuxian Lake, Yuxi | collected 2017-12-25
GCGGGGCAAGACGGGCGAGTTTAAATCTCGACTTGATCGTGGCGAAACGCTTGAAGATTTGCTGATCGAGTCTTTTGCCGTGGTCCGTGAGGCTGCGACCCGTGTCATTGGCCAGCGACATTATGACGTGCAACTTATGGGCGGTGCCGCTTTGCATGCTGGCTGGGTCGCCGAAATGAAGACTGGCGAAGGTAAGACCCTTGTTTCGACTCTGCCGGCTTATCTCAATGGTCTCTCGGGTAGGGGTGTTCACCAAATTACAACGAACGACTATTTGGCTCAACGCGATGCCGAATGGATGGGACAAATTCACCGTTGGCTTGGCTTGTCAGTAGGTCTTGTCATCGCCGGACGACGAGCAAGTTCTATCGAGAAGCGTGCAGATTATGCCGCCGATATCACTTTCGGCACCAACAACGAATTCGGATTCGATTATTTACGCGACAATATGGCGGGCACTCTCGACGAAAAAGTTCAACGAGGCTTTAGTTTTGCAATCGTCGACGAAGTTGACTCTATTCTCATTGACGAAGCCCGTACTCCACTGATTATTTCTGGTCGCGTTGCAGACGCGGCGAAGTTGTATTACCGATTTGCATCGATTGTGCGCACGATGGTACGTGATGTCGACTACGACGTTGAAGAAGATAAACGAATTGTTGTGCCGACCGAGACCGGTATCGAAAAAGTCGAGCAGCAACTCGGCATCGACAATCTCTACGACGAGGTGCAGCAAAACTTCGTGCATCAATTACAAGTTGCGCTGAAAGCAGCCGTGCTATATCACCGAGATAAGGACTACATCATTCAAGATGGTGAGATCAAAATTGTCGATGAGTTCACTGGTCGTATTCTTGAAGGTCGTCGGTGGAGCGAAGGCATACATCAGGCGGTCGAGGCCAAAGAAGGCGTAAAAATCAAAGAAGAGAATCAAACCTTGGCGACGATCACTTTGCAGAATTATTTCAGAATGTACGAAAAACTTTCAGGCATGACTGGTACGGCGCAAACTGAAGCCGCAGAGTTGATGAACACTTACAACCTGCAAGTTGTGCCGATTCCGACAAATCGTGAAATGGTACGTGTTGATCAAGCAGACTTGATTTACAAAACAGAAGTAGCAAAGTTTGATGCAGTGGTTCAAGATCTCGAAGAGCGGCATGCCAAAGGGCAACCAGTTCTTGTCGGCACAATTAGCGTCGAAAAGAGTGAGCAGTTGTCGAAGAAGTTGCAACAGCGTGGAATCCCTCATGAGGTTTTGAACGCCAAACAGCACACTCGCGAAGCCATGGTCGTAACTCAGGCTGGCCGACTTGGCGCGATAACTGTGGCGACGAACATGGCAGGTCGTGGAGTTGACATTTTGCTGGGTGGAAACCCCGAAGGTCTTGCTCGTCAAGATGTTCTTAAAGAGGGGCACAGCCCGGAAACTTTGCTCGACGAGTTTGCGTTACCCATTGAACTCGAAATGATGCCACCAGATTTCATAACTGCTCGGGACAAAGCGCAGGATCGATATCACGAATTGCTCAAAAAGTACACCGAGAAGTGCAAAATTGAAGGCGATCAGGTTCGTAACCTTGGCGGCTTATACGTATTGGGCACCGAACGCCATGAGAGTCGTCGAATCGACAACCAGTTGCGAGGTCGTTCTGGTCGTCAAGGTGATCTGGGCGAAAGTCGCTTTTATCTGAGTCTTGACGATGAATTGATGCGTTTGTTTGCAACCGGTGCATTGTCTTGGGTAATGGGTCGTGCGTTACCCGACGACGAAGCGATAGAAGCCAAGATGGTCACGAAAGCAATTGAGCGTGCTCAAACAACTGTTGAGCAGCGAAACGGTGAAGTTCGTAAAAATGTTTTGAAGTACGACGAAGTGATGAACGAACAACGAAAAGTTATTTATCAACGCCGAGATCAGATTTTGCAAGGGCTCGATCTCAAAGCCGCTGCGATGGAGTATTTGGCTGAGGCCGTAGATGCTTTGATTGATGCGCATTGCGTGGCCGAAGTTGACGACGAATGGGATGTAACTGGTCTGGCTCTCGAACTTGTGACTTACTGGCCGACGAAAATCGTGGCGGCCAATCTTGCAAGTTGCGATTCGACAGATGAGATGTACGACCTCGTAATGGCCGATGCAAGTGGTTTCTACGCCCAGCGCGAAATCGAAATGGGCGAGTCTGTGATGAGAGAAGTAGAGCGTCAAGTGATGCTGCGAATCATTGACCAGCGTTGGCGCGAGCATCTAGAAGAAATGGATTATCTGCAAGAAGGAATCAACCTGCGCGCAGTTGGTCAAAAAGATCCGCTAATCGAATGGCAACGTGAGGGTTTCGAGATGTTTGGTACTTTGATGAAGGGAATCGCCCAAGACTTCGTCAAATATGTGATGCATGTTCAAGTTATTAATGACAGTTCACCGTCAAGCGCTCTTAGCAATATTCAGCAAACCTCCGACGAAAATGTTGATGACAAGCCAGCGGCAGGTTCTAAAACCGCTTCAAATTCAAAGGTCTTTGGTGCACCTGACTGGTCAAAAACACCTCGGAACTCCCCATGCCCCTGTGACTCGGGCAAAAAATACAAGATGTGTCACGGCCGCGCCAATTAACGTCTATCGATATCGTCATTAACAACTCCGCCATTAAAAGTCACGTTAAGTATCAGATCAAATATCAACTATGAAAGATTTCTCCACAGAACTCGGCGAACTTCGCAGGCGCGTAGGTGAAGCGGCGAAATATTTGAATGTTGAAACCTCGCGCGGGTTATTGATCGAGTTAGAAGTTGAAGTGGCAAAACCAGACTTATGGGATGATCAAGACCACGCGAAGCAAGTTAACTCGCAGTATGTCGCGATTAAGTCTGATCTGGATGAGTTTGACCAATTATCCAACACACTTGACGACTTGTTTGTGCTGCACGATCTTGCCCGCGAGGCCAACGATGCTTCGCAAGAGCCAGAACTAGAAAGTGGTGTGTCTGCTTGTCGGTCAAAACTTGACTTGCTCGAGATGCGCAGCATGTTCACGGGTGAACACGATGACTGCGATGCGATTTTGCAAATCAACGCCAAAGATGGAGGCGTCGACGCCCAAGACTGGAGCGAAATGTTGCTGCGAATGTATCGCAGGTGGGCTGAGTTGAAGAACTTCGGTTTTGAAATCGGCGACATTTCAATCGGCACTGAAGCGGGCATTCTTTCGGCAGACGTCACGATTCGCGGCAGATATGTATACGGTCTCTTGACAAGCGAACGAGGCACGCATCGACTCGTACGAATTAGTCCGTTTGACAATCAAGGCAGACGGCAAACGAGCTTTGCACTTGTGCAGATCTGGCCAATTTTAGATCAAGCAGAACTTGAAATTAATGAAAGCGACATTCGCATGGAGGTATTTCGTGCGTCGGGTGCGGGTGGTCAGCACGTCAATAAAACTTCTTCGGCAGTTCGATTAGTTCACGAACCAACCGGGCTGGTTGCTTCATCGCAGCAAGAGAGAAGTCAATTGCAAAATCGCGAGAGTGCTCTAAAGCGTCTAAAGGCGATGATCATCGCACAAGATGAAGAAGAGCGTGCCGAAGCACTTTCGCAAATTGCGGGTAAACAAGCGCAAGTTGGTTGGGGCAGTCAAATTCGATCGTATGTTTTGCAGCCTTATCAAATGGTCAAAGATCTTCGAACCGACGTTGAAACCGGCAATGTCACAGCAGTTTTAGACGGGGATCTTGATCAATTTATGGAGGGCTACTTACGGTGGCGTCGCTCAGATAAAGAGACGCAGGACAATGCAAAATAATTACTTGACCGTGTCGGCTGTCGTAAAATGCTAAGTTTGGCGCAATGATTCGTCTTGAAAACGTGACGAAAATCTACGGCAAAGATACCGCTGCCGTAAGAGAAGCCTCGTTTGATATTCCAAAAAGCCAGTTCGTATTTTTGGTTGGTCCATCTGGTTCTGGCAAATCAACACTATTGAGGTTGATGAACCGCCAAGAGCAACCCGAGCATGGTGATGTCTGGGTTGCTGGTCGAAACATCAATGAACTCCCGGCATCGCGTGTGCCACATTTGCGCCGAACCATGGGAAATGTATTCCAGGATTACAAACTGTTGCTTAACAAGACAGTTTTTGAAAATGTGGCGTTTGCACTTGAAGTAATCGGAAAACCGCGCCATGTTATTGAGCGGCAAGTGCCGATTGTCTTAGACCTCGTTGGCTTGGCGGGTAAACGCGAACGGTTTCCAGAACAGTTATCGGGTGGCGAACAACAGCGAGTATCGATTGCACGAGCGTTCGTCAATCGTCCTCTGATTTTGTTGGCTGATGAGCCGACTGGCAACCTTGACCCGACTACGAGTGAAGGCATCATGGGTTTGTTGGACGAGATCAACGAAACCGGCACGACGGTAGTAATGGCGACCCATGATCACCGGGTCGTCAACGCCATGCGACGCCGAGTAATTCAGTTGGATAACGGGGTAATCGTGCGTGACCAAGAGCGTGGAGTGTACGAATAAATGTTTTCGCGAATCGGTTATGCAGTCCGCGAAACGTGGGCAAGTTTCAGACGCAATCTAACTCTCACGGCGGCGGCTATTTTGACTTCTGCCGTATCGCTGTTGCTCGTTGGCACAACTTTTTTGATTCAAAGGGCATTTGAGAATTTGCTTGTTCAGTGGCGCGGGGATGTAGAGATGATTGTGTTCGTTCGTAGCGACGCTTCTGCGGAGCAAATTACTTTGATTGATTCGGTGCTCAGAGCATCACCAACAATCATTGATGTAAGCAAATTGACATACCTCAACAAAGCCGAAAGTTATGAAGAAGCCAAGCGAATTTTTGTCGGTGATCCGGTAACGCTCAGCCTTTTAACCCCTGAATCGATCCCGACACAGTTTAAAGTTGTGCCGCTTTCTGACGACCCGACCCTCGTTCGTTCGCTTAGTGATCAATATCGCACGCTTCCTGGGGTTGAAGCAGTAGCCCTGGCTGAAGACGAGTTTCAGGTGATCTCAACGCTTTCAAATTTCATTCGGGTCGTGACACTCGTAATGTCGCTGGTTCTTTTGGTCGTCGCAGTCGGCCTGATCTGGAACACGATTCGAACTGCGATGTTCGCTCGCCGTCGCGAAATTGAAGTCATGAAACTCGTTGGCGCGACGAACTGGTTTATTCGTGTTCCATTTATGTTGGAAGGCCTGCTGCAAGGTTTGCTGGGTGGCATCGTGTCATGTGGCGGATTGTGGGCATTGAATTCTGCGTGGTCAAGTGGCGTTGCTGGTTTCAAACCGGGCACTGGAATCAGTTCGTTGATCGTGCCCAATAGCTATTTGACATCAGTCATGCTGATTTTGCTGGGTATTGGCGCGATAGTCGGTGCTGTTGGCTCGGCGATTGCTGCAACGCGCTTTCTTGATGTTTAACTGACTCCATGTCAGATAAAAACGAATTTTCGCAAATTGAACTCAGCATGAGCGAGAACGTCGCGACCATCACTCTCAACCGTCCGGAGAAATTGAACGCTTTTACGAACACGATGTTGCACGAAATTGTCGCCGCGTTTGATTTAACCGACGCAAATGATGATGTTCGCGCGGTGATAGTCACTGGTGCCGGTCGTGCATTTTGTGCGGGAGCAGATCTTTCGTCTGGCGGCGAAACTTTTAGCCGTGGTGGCAGTGACGTGCAAGGTGTGCGTGGAGTACCGCGCGATGGTGGCGGTCTTGTTTCGCTCCGTATTTTCAACAGCAAAAAACCCGTGATTGGCGCAATCAATGGCCCGGCAGTGGGAGTAGGCGTGACAATGACTTTGCCGATGGATATTCGTTTGGCCAGCAACACATCAAAATTTGGTTTTGTATTTACACGCCGTGGCATCGTCACGGAGGCCTGCTCGTCTTGGTTTTTGCCCCGCGTTGTAGGGATCTCTAGATCAACTGAGTGGGTTTTTACCGGACGAATGGTTGGCCCTGATGAGGCCAAAGAATCTGGTCTGGTACGAAGCGTTCACGCCCCCGAAGAATTACTCTCGGCCGCCCGTGCGATCGCATCTGAGATTGCTATCAACTCGGCACCTGTGTCTGTCGCGATGTCGCGACAAATGTTGTGGAGAATGCTCGGCGCATCGCACCCAATGGAAGCCCATCGCGCAGAGTCACGAGGCATCATGCAACGCGGAAGTTCTGCCGATGCGCGTGAAGGTGTTACCAGTTTTCTAGAAAAGCGCGCCGCTAATTTCACGATGAATGTGTCTACTGACATGCCTGATATTTTTCCAGAATGGCAAGATCCTGAGTTCAAGTAACTCGCTGTTTGAGCGTGTTGGAGGACTGCCATTCTTTGAACGGCTTGTCGATCGGTTCTATCAAGGTGTCGTGGTCGACCCAGTTTTAATGGTTTTATACACCGAGCCAAATAATTTAGAGAAGGCTCGACTGCACTTAACTTGGTTTCTCGCCCAATATTGGGGAGGACCGCCGATGTTCAATGAAAACCGCGGCGATCCAAAATTACGAATGCGCCATATGCCTTTTCGAATTGGGCCAGCAGAACGAGATCAATGGCTGTTGCACATGTTGGGCGCAGTCAACGAGTTGTCCCAAGAGGATTTGATTCGTCAAGAACTCACGGATTATTTCGTAAAAGCCGCAGAGCACCTTCGAAACGACACAGGGTTACCAATTTCTTCGGCCGATTATCCGCGCTGACGCGAACTAGCGAAGCGCGTAACAGGCAATCGCGGCGGCGGCTGCGACATTGAGCGAGTCAATCGACGGGTTCATTTCGATCCGTACTTGATAGTTGGCGCTGGCCAATGCCTCGGCGCTCAGACCAGCACGCTCAGAGCCCAAGACAAGTGCTCTAGGTGTATTTGATTCGAGAAAGACTTTGGACAAATCAGTGGCCAAGTTGTTTGGCGTCAGTGCAAGCACCGCAAAACCCCGTTTAAGTAAATTTTGTAAAGTTTCGGCGATGTTGTTGCTTCGCGCGAACCGAAAATTAAATGCGGCGCCCATTGAAACTCGAAGTGCTCGGCGCGACAATGGGTCGGCGCTAGTCGTATCGCAGATCAAGCCATCCCAACCCAAACCAGTTGCACATCGCACGATCGCGCCGATGTTGCTCGGATTGTCGACGGCCTCCGCGACGATAATTCGTGTCGCCGTAATGACTACTTCATCTTGGGTCAACGGAGTCGGTCTAAAAAAAACACCGAGTGCACTGAGCGGCACTCCGAGGCCTGTTGCGTCGCGACGAATGTCGATATCGGCCGTCAAGCAATTGCCGCCGAGGGTCGTGACATCTGCAGAAAATCGCTCGGCTTGTTCGCTATCGCATAAAACGACTTCTGGTTTAAATCCGGCAGCAAGTGCTCGAGCGACAACCAAATCACCTTCGGCGATAAATCGACCGGCTGCTACGGTCGACCTACGTTGAGCAATTGTCGTCAGTTGTCTCTCGCCAAGTCGAAGCGGGTCGAGTCGCGGATCTTGACTAGAAGTAATGATTGTGATCATTGCGACAAAAAATAAGTTGCAAGATTAAAAATGCCAGGGATATTCTGACCAGTCAGCATCGCGTTTTTCAAGAAACGAATCTCGGCCTTCAGTTGCTTCGCTCGTCATGTATGCAAGTCGGGTTGCCTCACCCGCAAATATTTGTTGACCAACCAGACCATCATCGATTGCGTTGAATGCGAACTTGAGCATTCGTTGAGCCATCGGGCTTTTTGCATTTATTTCGGCGGCCCATTCGAGCGCATTTTTTTCTAATTCGGCGTGCGGTACGACTGCGTTGACCATTCCCATGCGGTGTGCATCATCTGCAGAATACTCGCGTCCGAGAAAGAAAATTTCTCGCGCAAACTTTTGCCCAACTTGTCGGGCGAGATAGGCCGAGCCAAAACCACCGTCGAAACTTGCGACATCGGCGTCAGTCTGTTTGAATCGCGCGTGTTCTTTGCTGGCTAACGTCAAATCACTGACAACATGTAAACTGTGGCCACCACCTGCCGCCCAACCCGGCACGACGCAGATGACAATCTTGGGCATGAACCGAATCAATCTCTGCACCTCAAGTATGTGCAAACGACCGGTGCTGGCACTATTTTTATTTTCGTCGCCGTCGCCGTCCTCGTATTTATATCCATCGGTGCCGCGTATGCGCTGATCGCCTCCGCTACAGAACGCCCATCCACCATCTTTTGGTGAAGGACCGTTGCCTGTCAACAAAACACACCCGACATCAGTTGTTTGCCGAGCGTGATCAAGAGCGCGGTACAACTCGTCAACCGTGCTGGGCCTAAATGCGTTGCGAACCTCTGGACGGTTGAATGCAACTCGTACCGTTCCATGATTTTTCGCGCGGTGATAGGTGATATCGCGAAATGAAAACCCTTGAACTTGTGCCCACTGAGTTGGGTCAAAAATAGCCGAAACGCTCACCGTTCTATTGTGGCAGCGCGAGCCTTGAATTCGGGTCGGGCATCTAAAAATTGGCGCTCCCATTGCGCGCTTGCTCCATCTGATTGGCGTTTTGTTTGTGGCGCTGGCACATTTTCGATGGGGGTGTTGATGTACGCCATAATTCGGCGAATGGTTATATCCATCTCCCGGGTCAACTGCTCGTAAGTCAGATGCAACGGAACTATCTTGAGTTCAGCGAAATACCGATCCCAACTTTTGTTTGCATCCGAAATCGTCCGTAACGCACTGACAATTTCTTGCTCGTTATAGACCGGTTCGTTGATTGACGACATGTTGCTGTTCCATTGGTTCGACTGCTCAGCGCGAACCAACGAGATTGCCTGGCGCACTTCGTTGTCGCGAGAGATTCGCACCCATTTGATTGGCGCACCCCAATGGTCGGCTGTTAGACCGCGTTGTAACATGTGTTCGTCATATTGATTCCAATGCATTTTGATTCCGAACACGCCGTTTGGTGTCGTGTTCAAGATGGCCGCACGATTCAGATAAGCGCGCCAAGACGAGTCGGAAAAATAGTTGATGTTGCGCCATGCATTTCGTCCCGAGAGTTTTCGCACAGCGCCAACAACTCGACCAAGCATGTTGAGGGTCGGCAAATTGTTTTCGTTGCGAAAATTCGCGAAGTTTTTCGTGTGAATATTTAGATACTCCATTGGCATCCCGGCCATGCCGGTGGCGCGAAGAATCGAACACAGAAGTGTTGATCCAGTTCGATGCACAGAGGCGATTGCCAACAAGCATGTTGTCTCTGTTTGGTTCGCTTGTGAAACTGGCACGGCTATATTCTGGCAGGTCGCACTGATAGCGTCGGGGCTTGACTATCAGCCAAGAAAGTAGTGGAGTAAAAAGATGACCGACCTACTCAGTCGCGAAGAATGGACAAAGCGCTCGACTCAAAAAGTTAGCCGCACCAAGCTTTTTATTGATGGCAAGTTCGTAGACGCGGCGAGTGGCAAAACTTTCGAATCGATTAATCCGCGGGACAATACCGTTGCCGCAAATGTCGCTGAAGGCGATTCTGAAGATATTGATCGTGCAGTTGCCGTTGCCCGAAAATCTTTCACATCTGGTGTATGGAGTGAAATGGCCCCGGTGGATCGTAAAAATATCATGTTGCACTGGGCTCAATTGTTGCGCGACAATGTCAACGAACTTGCGTTGCTTGAAACAATGGATGTTGGTAAGCCAATCGGTGATTCTGTGAATGTTGATATGGCATCGGCTGCGAGCAACTTGCAGTGGTTTGCCGAAACTATCGACAAGATGTACGGTCAAATTGCACCAGTGCCCCGTGACGCTCTGGCGCTAATTGAAAGAGAACCACTCGGCGTTGTCGGTGCAGTCGTGCCGTGGAACTATCCCTTGATTATTTCTTCATGGAAAGTTGGCGCCGCTTTGGCTGGTGGCAACTCGGTCGTTTTAAAGCCCGCTGAGCAATCGCCGTTGTCGGCGTTATTTTTCGCTGAACTCGGCTCGCACGCAGGCTTGCCAGACGGTGTATTGAATGTCGTGCCTGGCTTCGGCCCAACAGCCGGCGCGGCACTTGGGCGGCACATGGATGTCGACAAACTTGCATTCACTGGCTCAACAGAGGTCGGAAGATATTTCCTGAAATATGCCGCTGATAGCAACGGCAAATCTGTTTCGCTCGAACTTGGTGGCAAGACGCCACAAATTGTTCTGGGTGACTGCTCAGATCTTGATGCAGCAGCATCGGCAATTGCGTGGGGCGTGTTTTACAATTCTGGGCAAACTTGTCACGCTGGTACACGACTTGTCGTAGAAAAAGCAGTTGAGGACGAACTGCTTGAAAAGATCTCAAACGTGGGCAAATCAATTCAGCCAGGTGATCCGTATGATCCGACGACGGCAATGGGCACGATTGTTGACAAGACACAATTTGATCGGGTGCTTAATTACATCGACATTGGCAAGCAAGAAGGTGCGAAAGTCTTCTCAGGCGGCGAAAAAATCGAGCCAGTCAAAGGTGGAGTTTTTATCCCGCCAACCGTGTTTCGAGATGTAAAGCCCGGGATGCGAATTGAACGCGAAGAAATTTTCGGACCAGTATTGGCGTCGATTGCAGTCGAAAGCGCAGATGAAGCGGTGCGAATCGCCAATGACACTCAATATGGTTTGGCGTCGGCAATTTGGACTCGTGACATAACAAAGGCACATCGCATCGCGCGCAAGTTGCGTACGGGCACAGTTTGGGTGAATACTTTTGACAAGGGTTCGATTACGACACCGTTTGGTGGATTCAAACAATCTGGTACGGGTCGTGATCGTTCGATGTATTCAATTGAGGGATATACAAACCTCAAAACGACTTGGATTCAATTGTGAGCAAAACAACTCCAAGAAATTGCGGTTTCATCGGACTCGGACATCTCGGCGTTTATCTTGCGGCGAGTTTGATTCGCGCAGGCCATAATGTGACGATCAATGATCTGAATAAGTCGCTTGGCGACGGGCTAATTGCCAAGGGTGCGAAGTGGGCGAACTCGGCCAAAGAAGTCGCACAAGCATCTGAAGTTGTATTCACATGTTTGCCTTCACCGGGTGCGATCGACGCCGTGGTCAACGGCGTGAATGGTGTGTTTTCTGGATTGGCCAAAGGTGCAACTTGGATCGATATGAGCACCAACGACCGCAGCGAAACTCTGCGACTCGGCGAAATCGCGACAAAATTGGGCTTCAATACTCTTGAATCGCCCGTGACTGGCGGTGTGCATAAGGCAGCCGAAGGTGACATCACCGTACTTGTGGGCGGAGACGAAAAAGTTTTTGCCGCGCATAAAGATTTGCTTGAAGCGATGGGCAAACCAGTTATTTATGTCGGCGAACTCGGCAGTGCCGCAGTGATCAAGGTGATCACCAACATGCTGGCATTCATCCATCTCGCGGCTTGCGGCGAGGCATTGATGCTGGCGAAAAAAGGTGGCATCGATCTCGGCATCGCATACGAAGTGATCAAGAACAGTTCGGGCAATAGTTTTGTTCACGAAACCGAAGGTCAGGTGATTCTTAACGGCAGTTACGACATCGGTTTCACGATGGATCTTGCGCTCAAAGACATGGGATTTGCCATGGAGTACGGTCGCAAGTTCGGCGTACCGCTGGATGTCGCGAGTACAGTGCAACAAGCATTTGTCCGCGCCAAGTCACAATACGGTGGAGAAGTGTGGTCAACCCAAGTGGTGAAATTGCTCGAAGATGCACTCGGCACAGATTTGCGTGCCCCTGGGTTTCCAGCCAGGTTGCAATAAGATTTAAGCAATGAACATAGAGCAGTCTGCTCGCCGTGATCTTGCTGTTGCATTTCGCTGGGCTGCTCGGTTGAACATGCATGAGGCAACGGCCAACCACTTCAGCGTCGTCGTTTCGCAAGACTCGCAAAATTTTCTGATCAATCCTGCGGGTCGACATTTCTCGCAAGTGCGGGCGAGCGAACTCGTGTTGGTTGATTTGAATTCACAAGACAATGGTGTCGCCAAAAGTCAAGTGGTTGACCCGACGGCAATTATTCTGCACGGCCAACTGCACCGACTATTGCCACACGCCAAGTGCATCTTGCACACTCACATGCCGTATACGACCGCGTTGGCGTGTCTGCGCAATTTCGAATTTTTAATGCTGGATCAAAACGCATGTCGCTTTTATAA
>SXGU01019793.1_pt1 | contig 12158 bp, 9 predicted proteins | sample 3174531 | NCBI WGS metagenome assembly SXGU01 (sample SAMN11356863, study PRJNA531348) | freshwater metagenome | isolation source: freshwater sample F1-140 | place: China: Fuxian Lake, Yuxi | collected 2017-12-25
AGATGCCGGCTACCACTGGATAAAGAGACAATTGCCCCTGATAGGAAATAAACATTCGTCGAGTGACATCATCGCCGGCGAATATCTTAAGGTCCGAGGTTTTCGGTGAACTCATGGCCGAGAGTTTTTCAAACGGTGGTAGCAGGCGAAATGCGTCGTCATCGCCACGTACTGCGGTTTCGTTGATGGCCACAAGAAAGTTCTCTTGGCTTTGCCATAGTTCCGCAAGTGTCTGCAGCTCGTCGTAGGAGCCGACGATTTCGTTGGGATTGATGAGATAGACGACGGCCTTAGGCTCAGCGGCCTTCAATCGTCGCATCATTTGAATGTGATCTTTGGCGTTCGGAACCCGATGGAGGCGTTCAATCGTGGGTGGGTCAACAGCTACCAGCGCCACCTGCCCGGATTTCTTTGAGATCGGCTTTAAGCGCACTCGGGCGTCGTAAAAAACAGATTCAATGTAATCAAAGCGAAACTGACAGATCAAAAAGGCGATCACCAGCGCCAGGCCCACTCGCAACATTACGTAGTAGAACTTCATATCGGGTCTGAATACTGGTCGTTTCAATGGGCCGTCTCCGCGGGGGCGGCAGTCGACTAGGCGCGACTGCCGTTAGCGATTCTAATCGCTTTTCTGTGATTTTGCCAACCGCCCCCGAGGAAAATACCGCTCAAGTCTCAGACCAAGTGACTGGTCAGGTACCTGGTCAAGTACCTGGTCAAGTTCCTGTGGGAGGGCACGCGCTCGGAGAGACGATCGGACGGGTTTTGCCATCCTTGCCGGTGTTATCGCCTTCTGCGGCCTTCATCGGATTTAGTTTTTTAATATGTTTCACTTCGGTCTCCTTCGGTAACTGATTTTCTAGCTTTCGCATAATATTCAATCGCTTTCGCAAGTGTTGTTCGTGTTCGATTGCAGAACTCTTGGTCTTTCTTATGTTTGGATCCGGATTTAACCTGATTGACGTACATGCAGCCGCCGCCGCAGAGGTGTCTCGCCCAACATTGTTGACAATTGTTGAGTTCGGTCAGGCGACCGGCGTATCCCGCAAGACGGTCATGATCAATCTTTGTGCCTTGGCCGAGTTGCTCAGAGGGTTTTCCGAGGAACCATTGGCAAGCAGCCACGCGTCCCTTGCCGTCCGCAGTGAGCAGGGATTTTCCAGCACCGCAATAGTTGTAAAGGCGCCGTTGTTGATCGAGCGTACGAAAGGTGCCGTCAAAAAAGCCGATGCGGCGAAGTTCTTTTTCGCCACCGAGCGCATAAGCCAGGTCAGCGGTTCGGCAAAGTTGCTCAGCGTACTCGCGGCTAGCCTCGTTATCGCCGGCTTCAGCGGCAAAATCAAACTTGAGATAGTCAAACCCGAACTCGCGTAGAAACTCGTAGGCCTTAACAACATTGGTGTGGTGTTTTCCAAAGACTGCCGAAACGGCAAGGCTGCCGAGTCGTTCCCGGACGGGCTGCAGGGTTTCAAGGCCACGCAGCGCTAAGGCGGTGGAGCCTTTGCCGGTCTTAGTTTTACGAGCAAGATCATTGATTTCCGGAGGGCCATCGATGCTGATCGTAACGTGGCAGTGAATGCTCGCGAGATACTCGGCTATTTCCGGTGTGAGCAACGTACCGTTGGTAATCAGACGATAGAAAACATCGATATTTCGCCCTGCAGTTTGCAGTTTTACGTAGCGGACCAGATGGCGGATGTTTTGGAAGGCGAGCAGAGGTTCGCCACCAAAGAACGTCAACGTAAAGTCATCGCCGCTCGGAATATCGTGCAGAATCATGGCGATTTGTTCGTAAATGGTTTCCAGGTCGATGTTCTTCATCGCTTCGCCAAAGGTACCGTCGCCGCCGGCTGCGCAGTAATCGCATTTGAGATTACATATCTGCGCAATATTGACCAGGTAGTGTCGAGGTGTCTGGGCGATTTCGGCATCAACCACAGCGGGGTCGATCTCGTGGTTCCAAAATTCAAGTTCTTGGTGCTCTTCGCTGGCTGAAACACTCGCAGCACTTGCGCCTAAGGCTTGCCAGGCATCAACTGAGATCTCGGCAACCTGCAAATTGTGCGCATGAAAGCCGATCACCTGGGACTCTTGAGCTTCACCAGGGGCGGTCTTTATCGCAACTATGTTGTCCAGGCGTCTCAGTTCCATTCGTATTCCAATACTTCTCTCGTGAGGAGATGAATGGAAAATACGGTGCATTCTGGCTCTGCTCAAACGGGCGCAAACTTGCTCGCCGCACCCTTGTTCTCGATAAAATCACGAGATTTTCTCGAGTTGCAGAGACAAAATGTACCTAAAACGTCCATCCCATCATCTCCAACAACATAGCCTAGCAATTTTTCTGCCATAACCTATTTGGCTCCAAGAGCACTTTGGCTCAGGTTCCAGGAGTTTATATGCGATGCGATGAAGTTTCTAACAGGAGAGGCTTGTATAAATTTCAGACCGACAAACGTCACCGGCTCAAAGACCTAATGAGGCCCCTGGCGATGGGCCATCGTGTGGTAACGGTGACTGACCTTTCTTAAAGATCAATTCCACTGGTTCAAGGTTACCGTCACCCTTCGGTGTCGGGACGCCGAAGGCCCGCTGTTGCTCGGGTGAAAGCACAACCTTTTCGACGCTCTCGGGCCACGGAAAATCTTCGGGAGGAAAGCTCGCGCCGTAGCTCTTCATATAGTTTGTCCAGATTGGTACGGCCCCGGTGCCACCAGTGAGATTGAGTGAAGTGTTGTCGTCGTAACCGACCCAAACGATTGCCGTGTGATAGGGAGTGAAGCCAGCAAACCATACGTCTTTTTTGTCGTTGGTGGTGCCGGTTTTGCCTGCGGCCGGGTGGACAAAACCCGCCGCGCGCGCGCCGCGTCCTGTGCCCGAAAGCAGAGTTTGTTTCATTGCACCAACCAACACGGACGTTGTATCGGTGGCGATGACTTCTTGGAGTTCCGGCATGAGTCGGTAGATTTCGTTGCCTGAAAGGCTCTCAAGACGCCAAATGAGCGACAGCGGTGTTTTGTGTCCGAGCTCCGCCAAGGCTCCATACGCCTGCAAGACTTCGAGTGGTGAGAGTTCAAAGGCTCCGAGCGTCAGCGATGGCACCGGTGAGATCGTTGACGTGATGCCAAGGCGGCGGGCGGTGTCGATGATATTATTTAGGCCAACCTGCACACCGACATTGGCGGTTGCAGCGTTAAGTGACTCTTTGAGGGCGAAGTAAGCCGGAACCGATCCATTGTAAGTGCCTTCATAGTTACGTGGTGTCCACGTTTGACCTTCGTACTTATGTGTCGTGGCTTCGTCGAGAACCTGGGTAAGCGGCGTGTAGGGTTTGCCTTCATTCGTCGTGGATTCAAAGGCCGTGAGATAAACAAAGGGCTTCATTACTGAGCCGACCTGGCGCCGACTATCGATGGCGCGATTGAACTGTGAAACCAAGTAACCACGACCACCCACCAACGCTTGTACCGCTCCGGTACGTGGGTCGGCCGAGACCAGAACGGCTTCGAGATTCTTTCCCTGTGCTTTAAGTTTCTTTAAGTGGGCATAGGAGGTTTCGAGACGATCCAGGCCGCTGCGAACAGCCTGATGGGCGGATTCTTGAGCGCGCAAATTCAAGGTGGTGAAAACCCGTAAGCCCTCTGATTCATCGATACCCCGGGAGCGAAGATCGCGTCGTACGGCCTGAACGAAATAAGGCGCAGGCTCGGTGAGGCTGCGGCTCGGGCGCGTTGGAAGAGGTGCCGCCTTGGCTTGCGTGGCGGTGTCCTCGTCGAGCATTTTGTTTTCAAGCATTCGCTCGAGAACTTTCGTACGCCGTTTGAGCGCGCGTTCAGGGGCGTTGAAGGGATTGAGGTGTCCGGGATTGTTGAGGACTCCCGCGAGCAGGGCGCATTGCGGAAGATCGAGTTCGCTGAGCGGCTTTCCGAAATAATGTTCACTGGCTGCGGCAAACCCTCGCACTTGAAAAGGACCGTTCTGACCCATGTAAATTAAATTAACATATGTTTCGAGAATCTCATCTTTACTCGCATGCATCTCGACCAAAAATGCCATTGGAATTTCAGTTAGTTTACGTTTAAGCGTGCGTTCATCGCTGAGGAAATAATTCTTCACCAACTGCTGGGTGATGGTGCTGCCGCCCACCGCGCGCATTCCGGGCTTTAGAGCGGTGAAAACCGCGCGCATCATACCGGTGACGCTGACCCCCGGGTGTTCCAAAAACTTCGCGTCTTCAATGGCGATCAGTGCGTTGAGACAAGTCGTCGGCACTGTGCCGAGGGTCACGACCTTTCGCAGAATGGGCGTGTCGCCATAATACTGCGCGAACAGTTCAGGCTCGATTTCAATTTGTTCAACAGTTTGCGGAGTTGCGCCGGAGTAAACCGAATGAATCTTCGCGGTTTCAGCTATGGCAATAATCTGCACATCGCCGACGACTCGAAGTGATGAGTTGCGAAAGGCGACACAGCGAGTGATCTCGCCGGAGTCTTTGGCCGCCGGTGTTGTGGTTTCGATGTCAATGCCCATCGGGGCTACGCTGACAGGCGGGGCGGCTTGTGCCGGCAAAACCGAGCGACATTGTTCGCCGGTCCACAGCGAGTAGTCACCCGCTTGAATGGGCTGGCCGAACTCGCGTCGGCGAAAGCTCTTGCGCTCAAAAAGTGTTTCAAAATAGTTGCTAGGGAAACTCGATCCGGCGCGAACATATTCTGGCGCAGAATAGAATTCCACGGGAGGAGCAAAACGTTTCTCAGAAAAACGGGTGCGAATATTGTGGTCAAGGCGCAGAACCCACGCTCCGGCGACGGCAGAGGCCAACAAAAGTATCGCGCCGAGTAATACGACAGAGTTCCTGAGCCAGCGTAGCGGCGAGTTTTTCCTTGTGGTCATTCGTGTTCACGCCCGTTCGCTTGAGTCATGCCGTCGAAGTTGGATTCGCATTCCTTGACTTTATGAGGCGAGATCCGTTTAGTCAAAGTTCGTCGGAGGAAGAAAGAAATGGCTAAGGCCGCAAAAAAATCTGCTCAAAAATCTGCCACTAAAAAGACCCCAAAAACCAAACAGAAAGCAGCAAAGAAAACACCAAAGAAAATAATAGCTGCAAAGCCAGCAAAGACGGCGCTCAAAAAGCCGCTTAAGAAAGCTGCTCCAAAGGCCGCTAAAAAAGCGAAAGCTCCGGCTAAGGCTCTTAAGCCTATCAAGGCTGCCAAGGCAGCCAAGAAACCTGCTGTCAAAGCGGTAACCATCAAAGCCGCACCTGCCGCGGTAAAGGCATCGGCCAAGGTAAAGACGGCTGACTATTCGCAAGTATTCTCACCGCTCGATGATCGAGTCTTAGTACTCAAGGTAGGCTTTAGTAATCGCACGCCGGGAGGCCTTTATATTCCTGATACGGTTTCGGGTGATGATCGTCCGTCGCAGGGAACGGTGGTTGCCGTAGGGCCAGGGCATCGCGACAAGAAAGGTCGCCTTCGTCCGCTTGACGTCAAAATTGGTGACACCGTTATGTTCAAAGCCTTCACGGGTTCCGATGTGAAGATCGATGCCAGCGAGTTACTTTGTCTGCGTGAGTCTGAAATCATCGCAATCGTGAAGTAGCGAAACCTATTGTAATGTATGGCAATGTAATGTTTTCATTGACTCAGGACTTCGCCATGCTAGTCCTGAGCGAAAAGGGGATTCTCTATGTCCACAGGCGTTGTTGGCCAACTAGTTAGTATTTCTAGAATTTTATTGGCAGTGGCAGCGGTCCTAGTGATGGTGAAAAAGGGCCAGGCGGCAGACGTTACCTGGGGCGGTAATTACCGTTTTGAAGGTGTGCGCATCGCTAATCCTGAGATGTCGAGCGATAAGGCCGATAAGACCTACGTTCTTCACCACCTGGTATTGAATCCCAAAGTTGTGGCCGCCGATGGCCTGACGATTTTTTCGCGCCTCGATATTTTGAACAGCCCAACTTACGGCATCAATAGCAGCGGTCAGGTTAATTCGGTGGCCGGCGATATTTTGGGTAACGGTCCGGGTACTGCGGTGAGTGGTACGGGTGCTTCGGCGACCGGCCCAGCTTCTGGAGCTGATTCGAATTCTTGGGGACGTACAGAGCGAGCGGGAACTGTTGCGGTCACCCAACTCTATGCCAGCTGGGTGCAGGAGTTTGGACAATTGGTGGTCGGGCGCGCCCCGGTTCACTTTGGCTTGGGTACGGCACTCAATGCGGGTAACGGTCTTTTTGATCACTACATCGATACTCGCGATATGGTGGCCTACAAGGTTGTGCTCGGTAATTTCTCTGTGATGCCGATCTTGGGAAAAATCAACCGCGGCAATATCGGCGAAGATGGCGACGTGAACGATTACATCGTGCATGCCCAGTATGCGAATCCTGACTCTGAGTTGTCGCTGGGTTTTTTGTATGATGTTCGCATTGCTCTTGGTAACGATACTCCTAACGGCTCTGGGGCGCCGACCTTGCCGAGCTATTGGGGTAACACCGCCACGCGCACAGGGAGCTTTCGTAATACTCTGATGGGATTTTATTTTTCGCAGAAGGCGCTTCCGAACCTGCGTGCCAGTGTTGAAGCGGATCTTTTTTCTGGTGATACCGGCATCATGTATGCCGCCAACGGCGGTGGCACCAGCTTAAACTCATTTGGTTTAGCGGCTGAATTTGCTTACATTCCGTCGGCGGAAAGCAAATGGGGCGGTAACTTCAAACTTGGTATGGCGACGGGAGATGATCCTGGTACTACCGATGTTTATGAGGGTTTTACTTTCAGCCGTAACTACGATGTTGCGATGTTGATGTTCAATCATCCGCTCGGTAATCGTAACGTCGATTTCATGCGGACCGGATTGACTCGCGACACCAGCACGCGTCCGGCCAATCAGATTGATTCCGAGGCGATCAGCAATACGATGTATTTTGCTCCGAGCTTTTCATATCAAGCAAAAGACAATCTTTCTTACGGGGCGACACTTGTTTACGCTCTTCTTAATAAGGACCCGATTGGCGGTGGAGTTCGTACGGCGACTGATCTCGGGTACGAACTTGATTTCAGCGTGACCTATAAGCCGCTTGAGCGTTTGACTTGGATCACAGAGGCGGGATTCCTTCTTCCTGGCGATGCCTGGAGAGGTGGAACAAACGCCTATGAGAACAAGTTTGTTTATGGATTAGCAACCAAGGCCGCCATAAGTTTTTGACGACATCTCGTACGGCATCTTGACGACAACTTGAACCGCATTTTGATCACCATCCTGAATTGCACCTAAGCTGATGGCGGAGCAGGGCCCCGGGGGGAGAAATCCCCTCGGTTTTTTTTCACAGCAGCGGCTGGCCTTTGGCTTCTTAGGAGTTCCTTCACTTTGGAATCCACGTTAGCATTTAGCGGTATGTGGAAAACGAGCTTCATTCTGCTGGCATATTTTTTTGTATCGTTCGGATCACCAGCGATGGTGAATGCGTCGTCGTTGACAGAGATCGCATCGTCACCGACAGAGCCGGGAACTCTTCTTGGTGCGGCTCCGCCGTATGTACCGCGAAAAACTGACTACGCCTTTGAAGGCGGTATGATGAGCGCGCGCGACGAGTTGTTTTGGGCGGGCGCAATGATGGGAGCCCATGTCGGGCGCTGCGTGTTTTCGCGAAGTGAAACTTGCCAACAGTTCGTTGATGGAATTCTGGGAGTTGGTTTGCGCGAAGGCGAGACACAGGGGCATTTTTGGTTGAGTCCGCGTTGGCAGTTTGTGAACTTTCCTAACCGCTACTCTCCCTTTGTTCGCGTTTTTGGTGGCATCGCCAACATCTCGCGGGCCGAGCATCGCGGGGCGTTTGGAGTTTTTGGTGGCGGCATCGGTATCACCACCTACCTGCATGACAAGGTTGATCTGCACGCGGAAACTCGTGTTCTGATGATCGATCGCGCACTTTTTCAAGTGCTCTTTGGTGTCAATATCAAGGCGGATCGATTGATCGAGTACTTCGCCGTTAAGTTAAAGGACTTTGGCCTCGGTACGGTTCACACCGCCATCGATGCCACCGGCACCGCCATCGAGGCGACCGGTGAGGGCCTTGGCGGTATTTTAAAGGGAGTGATCGCACCGTTTAAGAAATCTGTCGCGCCAGTTCCTATGGCGACTCCGATTCCGGCCGCACCACAAGTGCCCGCCGATAAGTAAAAACTAAAAGCTGGCCATCATGGCCCGCGGAGGTCGGGGGGAACTTGTTTGGATTTCGGACTAAAACCGTTGACCTACAGGTGCCATCGGCGCGATCTGAGCAGCAGGAATGTTGCCTTGGCCCCGGAACATCACCGGATTGGGCTGGTACGTCATTCCAGGCGCTAGTCCTCTAGGTGCGACCGCATTAGGAGCGTATCTATTTTGCCGATACATATTTGCCACACGCGGGTCGGTGTGAACATTTGACGGTGCTCCGTTCATACTATTAAAGACGCCTTGGCCAGTAAACATGTTGTTGGCGCCATTGTTCATCTGATAAGGCACCTGTGGGTAAATACTCGGCGGCGCCATCAGGTTGCTGCCAATGGCGTTGAAGCGATTTCCTGCAAGGTTACTGCGGTAGGCGTTGAAATCAGTGTAGGCCAGAGGTTGCCCGTAAGTGGTTCCCATGGCGCCAATTGAAGGATTAAAAACACCACCGGGACCATCGTTAATGATGAATTGTGGATTAGTAAGAGTGTTGAGATCACGACCGAGTAGTTGATAGGGCTGTGCGAATTGACTGAACTCCGACATCGGCATGAGTCCCATGCGTTGGGCACTGAGAAGCGCGTTGTAGGATGGGTTCACATAGGCGCTGGCTTCGCGTAGAAGTTGGTCGTAGGTGCTGTTGAGTTTTACCCGCATCATCATGCGATCGTTGAGAGCGATCGGATCACGGGGATTCGCTGCGAGACGGCTCTCGATATCCAAAAGTTCGCCGCGGGCTTCTTCTTTTACGCCTTTGACCTTTTCGTCAAATTCGATCGAGCGCCGATAGGTTTCACCACCCGTCTTCAGGCTCTCGAGGATCGAGATGATCTTGGCAATTCGCGCCGGGCTCAGATTCAAGTCGACCGCCCGCTCTTTGAGAATATCGACGATCTCATCAATTTTCTCTTCGCCATCACGGATTTCTTCTTCGTCACGACTGATCACACGGCGTTTAAGGTGAGGACGGAGCTCTTTTACCAGTTTTTCAAGCTGGACCATGGCTCGTAACTCGCCGCCTCGACGATCGGTGTCGACGTCGATATTGCTGAGGCGGCGTAACTTACATTCCAGAACATCAAATTCAGGAAGTGGTTTGCCGCTCGAGTTTACGCGGCATTCATTCATGTCTTTTTTTAGGCGATCGCGATCACGCTCGCTTTGCTCGGGAATATTGTTGTTTTCAATCCGTACGGTGTTTTCAGTCTCAAACACGCAGCGATTTCCAAGGCGATTGCGAACCATTGCGGCGTTGTCGTTATCAAGAAATTTTTTGATGTCGGGTTTGTCGAGGTTCAGAGCAAAGTTGCCGGGGATGCGTTTATCGATCGGGCGAAAACTACCGCCGCTGTGCGGGCGAATGTTAATGGCGGTAAAGGGTTTGCCGTCGACATTGATTTCCGTGAAGGTGATATAAACGTTTACGCCGCAGATGTTCGAGATACCTTGCTTCATGCGTCCTTCACCGGTCGCTTTGGTGCCCGAGGTGTCTTGCGGTTCGTTTTCCGGCGGAAGAGTTTCCGGTTGTTCATTCGTGTCAGCAGCCGTTGGTTGTGTCGCTGGTTGTGTCGCTGGTTGTGTCTTAGAGCCGCCACCGCTTCCGCCGAGAGTTTCACCCGATGGTGCGCCTGACGATGACTGCTGGGTGAGATTCAGGGTTTCTAGCGCCGGTTGCCAGGATATGTTTGCCAGCAGTGCCAGAAGCAGAAGCCCCTTCAGAGCTGTTTCTTTTTGGATATTTGCTTTCATGACTCGATCCTCCTCTAACAAGACCCCTCTTGGGCCATCTGACCCGTACCTATTCCAAAAGCCGCGCCGTTGAGCCGGTAATGCTAAGTACTTGAATTAGTGATGATTTGAGGGACCATGGGGGGTGTCGAAAAGTTCGTCGGCTGTCGAAGGGCCTGAGTCGAGAGCGTGGCGAGAGCGAAAAAAACGAGTCGATTTCATATTTTAGCACTGACTTACGCAGCTCAAGAGAAAAACGCTCGAAAACGGCACCCCGCCAAAACCCTTGAATTGAAATCTACTTGATTTGCGCCGTCGCCCTTGGTCTTTAGGAGCCATGAAACTCCATTTTCACTCTGCGCCGGTGCCTGAAGGCGTCAGCCTCGCCGATTGGCAAAATTGGCAGTGGCAACTTCGTCATTCTTTGAAGACCAAGGATGATTTCGCGAGCCGCTTTGTTTTGAGCGAGCACGAGGCGGCAGGCTTTGACGCCGCCGGCTCCACCTTTCAGATCAGGTCGACACCCTACTATGCATCGCTGGCGGCAACAGATGAGCCAAAAGATCCGATCCGTCAAATCTTGATGCCCACCAAACATGAATTGAAGTTTGGCGCGCAGGCACTCTTGGATCCTTTGGGGGAAAAGCGTAATAACCCGGCGCCACGAATCATTCACCGTTATCCTGATCGAGTTCTATTTCTGGTGACCGATACTTGCTCGGTTTATTGCCGCTACTGCACGCGGAAACACTTTACCGGTGGCGATGAGGCTTTCGTGCGTAGTCGTGATTACGAGATGGCACTCAGCTATATTCGCAGTCGCCCTGGCGTGCGTGAGGTGATTCTCTCTGGCGGTGATCCGCTGACACTCTCAGATGGTCAACTCGAACGGGTGTTAAGTGATTTGCGCTCGATTGATTCGGTCGAGATCATTCGCATTGGATCGCGTATGCCCGTGGTTTGCCCGATGCGGGTAACACCGGAACTGGTGGCGATGCTGCGAAAATTTCATCCGGTGTTCTTGATGACCCACTTCAATCACCCACGAGAGATCACCCGCGAAGCGGCGGATGCGCTGACGCTTTTGGTGGATCACGGAGTACCGGTGTTCAATCAACTGGTTCTTCTTAATGGCATCAATAATGACGCCGCGATTATACAGGCCGTTTCGCGCCGATTACTCTATCTTCGCGCCAAGCCGTACTACATGTTTCAGTGCGACCCTTCAGAAGGCACCGATCACTTGCGAACCTCGGTCGACGAGTCGCTCGCGATCCAACGCGAGCTTTGGGGGCGTTTGAGCGGTTTGGCGATGCCTAATCTCTCGCTGGACATTCCCGGAGGCGGCGGCAAAGTGGGTTTAGTGCCAAACTTCGAGGTTTCGCGTGGCGATGGCTGGCGTTCGTTCGAGGGTTGGGATGGAGTGCGTGCAGATTATGTCGATCCTGATCCCGCAGGTCGTGCACGCCCCATCGATGCCGACCAATACCAAGACGAGTGGGCCGAACTCGTCTCGGCGAAGAACTAAATGCGGGCGCACCAGCTACATTCGATGTAGCTAGCGGTGCTACTAAACTCGCTCCAAACGGGCGTATTTAGCGACAAACTTCTTCACGGTGTTGTCGCCAAAGACAACGCTGACCTTGAGATCAACACCGCTGCCCTCGGTGCTGAGAATCGCGCCGACTCCATAGGTAGGATGGCGAACGCGCATGCCTTTTTTGAGTTGTTGGCCTGCCGTCGTCGACGAATCGCCATCAGCGAATTCATTGGCGCCGTCATCAGCAAAGTCTTCATAGCTCGGCATTTTATCGTGATTGCTCCACGAACCGCTCGCGGTGGCTTTAGAGGCATAGGGCGTACTGCCTGCTTGAGTGCGCATGCGATCAGCGAAGCTCGGGCGTTGACTGCTGGTTTGGTGAACCACGCCTTGGCTCGGAAGTTCTTTGATGAACCGACTCGGCGGATTCTGATGTTCGGCGCCCCAGACCTTACGGGTGCGGGCAAAGGTGAGTGTGAGTTTTTTCTCGGCACGGGTCATCCCGACATAAGCGAGACGTCGTTCTTCTTCGATGGCCGTGGGGTCGCCACTCTCCTCGGCGGATCTACCGCTGGGAAAGAGATTCTCTTCCATACCGACGATGAACACGACTGGGTACTCAAGGCCTTTTGAGATGTGCAACGTCATCATGGTGACGGTCTTAGCCTCATCG